>Ga0210056_1000130_pt1:27500-53014 | contig 53014 bp, 46 predicted proteins | sample CryGeyCG2014_080_2_FD_183965 | JGI IMG/M metagenome (GOLD analysis project Ga0210056, IMG submission 183965) | Groundwater microbial communities from aquifer - Crystal Geyser CG07_land_8/20/14_0.80 (SPAdes) (version 2) | ecosystem: Environmental > Aquatic > Deep subsurface >...
CATCTCCGGATCTTAAATAGGTTTCCATTTCCCGCTCATGGGTTTTCTGGTCGATGAATCCTCTTTCATGGAGCACATCAAGGACACGACTCATGACATCTCCTTCTACTTGTTGGCAAATTCCACAGCTCGAGTCTCCCGGATGACCGTTACCTTGATCTGCCCCGGAAACGACAGGGACTCCTCGATCTTTTTCACAACATCCCGGCATAAAAGAACCACATCCTCATCGGAAAGCGTCTCGCTCTTGGCGATGATCCTCAGTTCCCTTCCCGCCTGAATGGCATAAGAACCGGAAACCCCCGGAAAGGCGTTGGCGATGGCCTCAAGTTCTTCAATGCGCTTGATATAGTTTTCAAGCAACTCTTTTCTCGCGCCGGGCCTAGCTCCCGAAAGCCCGTCCGCTGCCTGCACCAGGACGGCGTAGACGCTGTTGGGGGGGACGTCTTCATGATGGGCCGCAATGGCATGGATCACCTTGGGCACCTCACCGAACTTTTTCGCCAGTTTGGATCCGATCAGCGCGTGTGGACCTTCAACCTCATGGTCGATGGCCTTTCCAATATCGTGTAACAGACCGATCCGTTTGGCCAGTTTCTGGTTCAATCCGAGCTCTGCCGCCATGATGCCGGTAAGAAAGCCCACTTCAATGGAGTGTTGCAGAACATTCTGGGAATAGCTGGTCCTGAACTTAAGCATTCCGATATACTTAACCAGATCCTTGTGAATGCCGTGGATCCCGAGATCGAAGGCCGCCTGTTCCCCCGCCTCCTTTATGGTCTGATCCACCTCCTGCCCCACCTTTTTCACTACATCCTCGATGCGCGCCGGGTGAATTCTTCCATCAGAAATGAGCCGCATCAGCGATAATCGGGCGACTTCCCGTCGAACCGGATTGAACCCGGACAGGATCACGGCCTCAGGCGTATCGTCGATGATCAGGTCGATACCCGTGGCGGCTTCAAGGGCGCGGATGTTTCGTCCCTCTCGGCCAATGATCCGTCCCTTCATCTCGTCACTGGGTAGTTGAACCACGGAAACGGTCCGCTCGGCCACATAGTCGCCGGCATACCGTTGAATGGCTGTGGCAATGATCTTTTTAGCCTTTTTGTCCGCCTCTTCTTTGGTTTCCGTTTCAATGCGCTTGATGAGCTTGGCCCCCTCATAACGTGCTTCATTTTCCATCGCTCGGATCAAAAGCTCTTTGGCCTGTTCCGCCGTCAGACCTGAAATATTTTCAAGCTGGTGCTGCTGTTCCTCGATGAGGGACCGACAACGCTGTTCGCTTTCGGTGAGGGTTTCTTCCTTTTGAAGCAAAACCTTTTCTTTTTGGAGGATCTGCTGGTCCCGCCGATCGAGCTGCTCCATTTTTGTATCGATGATCTCTTCCTTCTGGATGAGCCGGAGTTCCTTGTTCTTGAGCTCGGACCGAATATCTTTAGTCTCGGTTTCAAAGTCTGATTTAACCTTGAGTAGCCGGTCTTTGGCCTCGATCTTTGCCTCTTTGATCAGAGCATCGGCTTTTTGTTTGGCCTCATTAACGGTTTTTTTGGCTTCGTCTCTGGCAGCTTTTTCTTTTTCGGCAAGCAGCTTGCCCCTCAAAAAATAAGCAAGGGTAAAGCCTGCACCGAAAGCCATGACCCCTATAAGAATATAGATTCCGTTCATTTTTCCTCTCTTGGATCCAAAGCGCGCAAGCGGATATGACGATATTCCGCTCCGTACGCACAGAGGAATCTTATTGAAGCGCTGTCGGCTGGAGGGCGGAATAGTATCCTCCGCCTCTTTTCCCGAAACTATTCTAAACGCAACGGAAAAAGGCTGAACGGAGGTCTATCCGTGGCCGGTGAAACCGGGAGAGAAAAGGATCGGATGGTTGAATGGAGGTGGCTCAGGACTCCGTTCCGGCTTGAAATATCGCAAAATCGTTGGATGGGGCATTCTGGTCGATGAGCTGGATGAGTTGGTCCGAACGATTCGAGATGTTTTCCCGAAGGAGTGTGAATTTTCTCTTGCACTCAAAGTATTCATTGACAATATTCAGAGTGGCGAGAAGCAAAATCGCCAATTTGGATATATGCGTGGTTTGGTCTTTGAGTTGGTTTTCGACCTGGGTCACTTCCTTGACCAAAAAATCGACTACTTCCTGAGCAAGCGCCACCTCAGATTCGGATTTGAAAGTATACGCTTGACCAAAAATCTTTATTGTTACAAGCTGTTCCACAATATGCAGTATCCGACCTTTCCTTTTGCTCCAAGCTACAGCGAAGCTTCTGAAATGTTTTCGAGTTTCATCAGCAAGCCGTTAATTTTTCCCCGTATCGACTCCCTTTCCTGCTGATACCGGGTCTCGGCGTCCACTTTAACTTGAAACTCCTCCTCTAATTGCCTGTTTTTATTTATAAGTTTTAAATTGGCCTCCTCAAGTGCCTTCAGGGCCGTCATCAACCGTTCGACCCTTTTTTCAATTTCATCAAACTGGGATGTAATGCTATTGGTTTCCAATATTTCACCTCATCTATTTTTATATCCGTTTTTTCATATAAAGTCAACAGATTTCCTATTGCTTGCCTTCAGGATCGCCTCAACCCGATCCAAGTCCTCCGGGGTGTTAACCCCCAGCACTTCCGTAGGGTCATCACCGATGACCACACCGATCTTTTTCTTAGCTCGATAACCGATTCCGATGATATCGGTCAGATAAAACTCGCCTTGAGCATTGTCAGGCCGTAGTTGTTTCAGGGCATCAGCCAAAAAAATACGTTTGACACAATAGGTGCCGGCGTTGATGACATTGATCCGCTTTTGATCATCTTGAGCATCCGCTTCTTCCACAATTGCGGTAACATTGCGATCGGCATCGTAAAGAATCCGACCGTAGCCTGTCGGATTCTCCAATCTTGCCCCGAGAATCGTGAGATCCCGGTCAAAGGTCCTATGATCTTCAACCAAGGCTCTTAAAGTTGCCACGGACAACAGCGGTACATCTCCGGAAAGGATCATCACCTCTTCCGTTTCTTTAGGAAGATGGGGAATAACCGAAAGCACGGCATGTCCTGTTCCCAACTGACGTTCCTGCAATACGAAAAAAATCTGTGCCCTGGCGGAAACCGTTTTTTTGACTTCTTCGGCCTGATTTCCAACGACACAAATCACGTTCTCCCCGGTAATTTCCTTAGCGGCATGAATTACATACATCACCATTGGAATCCCCAGGATCTCGTGCAGTACCTTGGCCTTGTTGGATTTCATCCTTTTACCCAAGCCGGCCGCTAGAATAACAGCGGAGATTCTCGAAGGCTCTATCGATTTCCAACTTTGGCTTTTTTTACTCATGATTGAAAAAACACCCATAAAAAAGGGGCAAACCGGTTTCACGGTCTACCCCTTGGAGGTTTTCCTATTGGATTTCGACAGGATTCTCAGATATCCGGAAATCCCATCTCGATCATACACCCTTAGTCGAGGCCATTTTCAATCGATGTAAGGCCCGCTCAAGGGCTGCCCGGACCCTATTAAAATCGACATCTTGCCGTTTCCCTTCTTCGGCTAACCGCTGCTGGGCGCGTTCGAGGGAACGTTTTGCCCGTTCGATATCGATGTCTCGCCTCCGTTCCGCCGATTCCGCCAAAACCGTCACTTTGTCAGGGAGTGCTTCTGCAAAGCCGCCGCTCACGAACACAAACCGTTCCGTCCCCGTGGAATCATAAAAATGCAGCGCTCCGGTTTTCAGCATCGTCAAAAAGGGGGTATGCCCGGAAAGTACGCCGAATTCCCCTAATGTCCCGGGGGCCATGGCAATCCTCACGTCCTCGTCTACCACGATCTTTTCAGGGGTGACCACTTGCAGTCTAATCGTCTTTTCCGCCATCGGTTTGCCTCGCGTTACTTTTCTTGGGCCATCTGGCGCGCTTTTTCTACTGCTTCTTCAATCCCGCCGACCATGTAAAATGCCTGTTCCGGAATGTCGTCGTATTTTCCTTCACAGATCTCCTTGAAACCCCTCACGGTGTCTGCCAGCTTGACGTAGGCACCCGGCTTATTGGTGAAGGCTTCAGCCACATGGAACGGCTGAGACAGGAACCGCTGGATCTTCCGGGCGCGGGATACGGTGACTTTATCTTCATCAGAAAGTTCTTCCATGCCGAGAATGGCGATGATATCCTGAAGTTCCTTGTATTTCTGGAGGATTCGCTGTACCTGGCGGGCGGTCTGATAATGCTCGTCTCCGATATAGGCGGCATCCAGAATCCGAGATGTTGAATCCAAGGGATCCACGGCCGGATAAATGCCGAGTTCCACGATCTGTCGGGACAACACGACCGTTCCGTCGAGATGGGCAAAGGTGGTGGCCGGTGCCGGGTCGGTCAGGTCATCCGCCGGTACATACACGCACTGAACTGCAGTGATCGATCCCTTGTCCGTGGAAGTAATGCGTTCCTGGAGTTCCCCTAAGTCAACGGCAAGCGTGGGCTGATAACCGACCGCGGAGGGCATGCGCCCCAGAAGGGCCGATACTTCCGAACCCGCCTGGGTAAACCGGAAGATGTTGTCAATGAAGATGAGCACGTCCTGTCCCTCTTCATCTCGGAAATATTCCGCAGCCGTAAGAGCGGAAAGCGCCACCCGTGCCCTTGCTCCGGGGGGTTCTGTCATCTGGCCATAGATCAACGCGGCCTTGGGCAAAACGCCCGATTCCTTCATCTCATGGTACAGATCGTTCCCTTCACGGGTCCGCTCGCCCACGCCAGCAAAGACCGAGATGCCGCCGTGCTGCATGGCGATGTTATGAACCATTTCCATCATGATGACCGTTTTCCCCACTCCGGCGCCTCCGAACATCCCCATTTTGCCGCCCCGGGGAAACGGCACCAAAAGGTCGATAACCTTAACGCCCGTCTCGAGAACACGAACAGTGGTGTCTTGTTCGGTAAATTTAGGTGCCGCACGGTGAATCGGCCGGGTCTTTTCCTGACTCACGGGGCCCAGTCCGTCCACCGGACGTCCCACCACATTGAGAACCCGACCTAGCCCGGCCTTACCCACCGGCATCATAATCATTTTAGCGGTATCTTTCACCGCCTGACCGCGAACCAACCCGTCGGTGACGTCCATGGCGATGGTCCGCACGACATTATCTCCCAAATGCTGGGCCACCTCGACCACCAGATTATCCGGCTTGTCGTTGATGGCCGGATTGGTGATCGTCAGCGCTGTATAGATCGTCGGCAGTTTTGCTTGTTCGAACTCGACATCCACCACAGGCCCCATCACCTGCACAATTTTGCCTATGTTCTCTCCCATCGATAGTCCTCCCATCAAACGATATACAAAGATTAGTTATCGGCGTTACCCCCTGAGGGCCTCGGCACCACCGACGATATCCATCAACTCCGCCGTAATAGTCGCCTGCCGCGCCTTGTTGTAAGCCAACGTCAGGCTGCCGATCATGTCGTTACAGGCCTGGGTTGCATTGTCCATGGCGGCCATGCGTGCGGCATGCTCACTGGTCGACGTTTCCAGAAGAGCACTGTACAATTGCACGAAGATGCTCCGGGGAAGCATATCCCCCAAAACCTCTTTGGGGGAAGGTTCACAGATGTGCTCGGCCAGGTAGCCTGTCCCGGAGGCCTCCGGAGTCTTTTCCTCTGCCTGAAGAGGAGGAACCGGAAGCAGCTGCTTGAGTTTCGGGATCTGACGGGCCATGCTCATAAACTCAGCATAAATAAGGTAGACTTCATCATAATCACCCCTGACAAAGCCATCGATAACCTCGCGGCCCGCTGTGTTCGCCACGTTAAATCCGAACCGACTGCCCACGATTCCCAGGTATTCTTTGACCATAGGGAATTTCATCTTCCGGCACCAGTTGCGTCCCTTTTTCCCGAAATTGGTAAACGATACCTCGATATTCTTCCCGGCTCTCTCCCTGATAAAGGCACCGGCTTTGTTGACCAGGTTGGTATTGAAACCGCCGCAGAGCCCCCTATCCGATGTACACAGGACGATATGGACTTTCTTTACCTCTTCACGAGGAACAATCAAGGGGCTGCTGATGTCTTCTCCGGCCCTTTCCGCAAGGCTGCCCAAGACTTCGGCGAACTTGCTCGCATACGGGCGGAAAGCGATCATGGCACTCTGAGCGCCGCGCAGCCTCGATGCGGCGACCATGTTCATGGCCTTGGTGATCTGTCGGGTTTTCTTCACCGCTGAGATCTTGTTTTTGACTTCTTTAAGCTTTGCCATAAGAATTCGGTCCTATCTGTTGCCCATTGCAGATTGATTATCAGCCCGCTTTTGTTAACAACTCGTTTGAAGGCCTTTGATCGGGACCCCGTCTATTTGATGGTGTCTTTGAATTCCTCGCCGTACTCCGTCAAGGCTTTTTTCATGAGAGCATCGAGGTCTTCGGAAATCACTTTTTTCTCCTTGAGGTCCTTGAAGACCTGGGGAAAACGTTCCTCGATGAATTTGTATAGGCCGGCCTCATATTTTGCCAAAACGTCTACCGGTAAGGCATCCAGAAAACCCCGGGTACCGGCATAGAGGATTGTCACCTGTTTTTCCATGGAAAGCGGCTGATACTGGGGCTGCTTCAATATTTCCACCATGCGCTGACCGCGGGTAAGCTGCCGCTGTGTCGCTTTATCCAGGTCGCTGCCGAAAGCGGCGAACGCTTCCAGTTCGCGATACTGGGCCAAATCGAGGCGAAGGGTCCCTGCCACCTGCTTCATGGCCTTGACCTGGGCACTCCCGCCCACGCGGGATACGGAAAGGCCCACGTTGATGGCCGGTCGCACGCCAGCAAAGAATAGCCCGGGCTCCAGATAAATTTGACCATCCGTGATGGAAATCACGTTGGTCGGAATGTAGGCGGAAACGTCGCCGGCCTGGGTTTCGATGATGGGCAGTGCGGTCAGAGATCCCGCACCCAGCTCATCGTTGAGTTTGGCGGCGCGTTCCAGCAATCGAGAATGGTTATAAAAAATGTCGCCCGGGTATGCCTCGCGTCCCGGAGGACGACGGAGAAGCAGCGATACCTGCCGGTATGCAGCGGCCTGCTTGGAAAGGTCGTCGTACACGATGAGGGCGTGCTGTCCCTTGTCGCGGAAATATTCTCCCATGGCGCATCCCGCGTAAGGTGCGACATACTGAAGTGTTGCCGGGTCGCTGGCACATGCAGCTACGATGGTGGTATATTCCATAGCGCCGTGTTTCTCCAGAACCGCATGCACCTGGGCCACCGTGGATTTCTTCTGGCCGCACGCTACATAGATACAGTATACATCCGTGTCTTTCTGGGCCAGGATGGCATCGACGGCCAGAGCAGTCTTCCCGATCTGACGGTCCCCGATGATCAATTCGCGCTGTCCTCTCCCCACGGGCGTCATGGCATCGATGGCTTTCAGCCCGGTGTAGCACGGCTCATGAACGCTTTTTCGGGCGATGACACCCGGCGCCACCATTTCCACACGTCGAGTCTCTTTGGCATCAATGGGTCCTTTGCCGTCTATGGGTTCACCCACGGCTGAGACTACGCGGCCCAGGACGGCTTCGCCCACCGGAACCTGTGCGATGCGGCCTGTCCGCTTGACGATATCCCCTTCCTTGATGTGGACATCCTCTCCCATGATGGCCACGCCCACGTTGTCCTCTTCAAGGTTGAGCACCAGCCCCAGGATGCCGCCCGGAAACTCAACCAGCTCCAGGGCCATGACCTTCTCGAGGCCGTAGACCCTGGCAATCCCATCGCCCACCGACAGAACAGTTCCGGTCTCGCTCAGCTCCACCTTTTTGTCGAAATCCGTAATCTGTTCTTTAATGATCTGACTAATTTCTTCGGCTCGTAATTCCATCAGACCCTCTCACCCCTTTTTAAAGTTTCTCTCATATTGAACAACTGTGTCCTTATACTCCCATCTAAAACAAGGTCCCCCACTCTCGTTATGACACCACCGATCAGTGACGGATTTACCTCGCTTTCCAACACCACGGTTTTTCCGGTCATTTTAGATAAGGTGGCCCGGATCTTTTTCTCGGCATTATCGGTCAGGGCGACTGCGGATACCACTTTTGCCCGTGCGATCCCTTTGATTTCATCCGCCATTTTCTGGTAAAATGTATTGATATGGGCCAAAAATCCGAATCTTCTCTTGTCGAACAAAAACAGGAGAAACGACGCCATCATCTTTGAAAGCCCCAACTTTTCGATGATCGCGTTCAAAACTTTCCTGCGCCCTGCTGCATCATACAATGGGTTGGTGATGGCTCTTTCCAGCCCTTTTTCGGTTTCGATGATATGGGCGATCTTTTCTAGTTCCTCCCGGTATGTTTCCGCCTTGCCGTCCTCTTTTCCGATCAGCAGCAGTGCCTTGGCATAACGCCGTGCTATGGCCAGATTCTTCACTTTGCCTCCACCTTAATTAAATATTCATCGATCAATCGATCCTGGTCTTCGGGCAAGATCTTGCTTCGAACCATAGACTCCGCTTTGGTCAAAGCCTTTTCCAGAATCTCGGCTTGCAGCTTAGCAGACGCCTCTTTCAGCTCAAACTCCATGTTTCGCCGAGCCTGCTCCTGAAGTCTCTCAGCAGCCGCTTCTGCCTCTTTGAGGATTCTTTCCTTGGATTCCTCCCCTTGCCGTTTGTACTGTTCGATGATCTCTCCGGCTTCCTTGTCCAATCGGGATAGTTTTTCGTCATATTGGGTGATCGCCTGCTCGGCGGCCTTTTTCTTTTCTTCGAGTTCTTTAAGCTGCTCCTGGATTCCCTTGACCCGATTATTCAATGCCTGTGAAAACGGCTTACGCAATATAAAGAAAAGGCCGATGGCCAAAACCGCAAAATTCATGACCCGATAGCTGTCGGTGGCCACCCAACCCTTGTGAGCGCCTTCTTCCCCATGTCCTCCTTCGGATGACGCAAGAACGGTCCCACTGGTCATCAGAATCAGAAAACAGATCCCCATCACCCTGGCCCATACGACGCTTCTTTTTCGTCGAGACGAGTTTTTTAAAAGGTTCATCGGACCGCCCTCCCCAGTACTTTTTGTGCTATTGCCTCGGCGTATTGTCCCACTTCCTTCTCCAAGGATGATCTGACCGCCTGGGCATCCTGAGTAATTTTCTCACGAAGAGTCGTCAACTCTTCCCTGGCTTTTTGATTGATCCGCCCAATGATCTCCTTTTCTGTGTCCGCGGCCTTGGCCAGCAAAGCTTCTTTTTCTTTCAGTCCTGTAGTTCTCGCCTCTTTGATACCTGAATAAAAAGCGGCATCCTTGTCCCGGGCGTCTTTTTCGAAAGCCTCGATATTTTGCTGAAGGCCATCGATTTTCTCTTTACGCTTCCGGAGTATATTTCGGATCGGTTTGTATAAAACGGTGTTGAGAGCCCAGATGAGAAAAAGGAAATTGATGATCTGGATGAAAACGGAACTATCGATATTGATCATAGAAACGCCTCCACTTCAGCTTGTTTCAGGTTGAAAAATGAAAGCATGGAAGCCGCCGGTTCTTGGCTCGGGCGGTCTATAGCATTCAAGCTGAATCGTTGTCAAAGGTTTTTTCATTTTTTTTTATTTCCTATCGTTTAGCTCTGCATCTTTCCGTTTTTATGGGTCATTCCGAGTGTTTCGGCTCTCACCCCGATCATTCCACCATAAACCGCCTCATACTGATATTCATGAGAATCCCGATAGCCACCATCACACTCGCCACCGATGATCCGCCGTAGCTGATGAGGGGGAGCGGAACTCCCACAACGGGCATCAGCCCCATCACCATGGCGATATTAATGACGATCTGGGAAAACAGCATCGCGGTGAGTCCGACGGCTAAAATCGTACCGAAGGGATCCCGGCATCCATAGGCGATATGCAGCCCCCGGACGATGAGCATGAAACACAAAAACACCATCACCGCGGTTCCGATGAAGCCCCATTCCTCCGCCAAGACGGAAAAAATGAAATCCGTATGCTGCTCCGGGAGAAACGAAAGAGCGTTTTGGGTTCCTTTCATAAAACCTTTGCCGAACATCATTCCGGACCCGATGGCGATTTTGGACTGGATGATATGGTACCCGGTCCCCAGCGGGTCACGATCCGGATTCAGAAAACTCAATATCCGCTGTTTCTGATACCCCTTCAGGAAATACCAGACGAGAGGGGCGCATAGGGCCCCAAATGACAGGATGCTGATGAAGGTGCGCCGTTCAATCTTTACAAAAACCGTTATAAGCCCGGCGATGATGAGGATCAGCATGGCAGTCCCCAAATCCGGCTGTTTGATGATCAGGATAAACGGCACGAGGGTATATATCATGGGGGGAATCAGATTCCGAAAGGTGAGGCCTCCCGAGCTGATGACCCTTGAGTAATAACGGGACAGGATGATAATGACCGAGATCTTTGCTATCTCTGAGGGCTGGATGGAGACAGGACCGAGGGCGATCCATCGTTTCGCGCCTCCCACGTACCTTCCAAAGAGCGGAACACAGATCAAAAGAATGATACACAACGCATAGATCACATGGGCCCAGCGATCCAGGTGTTTATAGTTGAATAAAAAACTGCCGATCATCAACATCGCCCCGGCACCAAACCAGATCAGCTGTTTGGAAAATAAAATTCGGCCGGCGCTGTTTTCGGCAGGTGTGTCGGAGCTATACAACACCACCAGGCCGAAACACCCGATGAAAAAAACCAACCCCAGCAATCCCCAGTTGAAATTTTCAATCAGCCTTCTATCAAACATCAAATTTTTTCCAGAGCGGCACTCGCCCGACCCGTCAAATATGGTCTAATGCATTGCTTGTAAGGTCTTTTGATCGAATACCGGGGCATCCTCCCCGCCTTCCGCCTGTAAATGGAATCGGATCAACTCCTTGGCAATGGGTGCAGCCGCACTCGATCCGTGTTCTCCATGTTCCACAATCACCGCCACAGCGATCCTGGGGTTCTGTGCCGGAGCGTAAGCGATAAACCAGGCGTGATCCTTCAGGTTTTCCAAACGCTTATTAGGCTCTTTTTCAGGCTTTTTCTCCTTTCTTTCAATCACCTGTGCACTCCCTGTTTTTCCGCAGATGTCCAGCCCTTCCACCCGACTCCGCCAGGCCGTCCCCCGTTCGGTGTTTACGACATTCCATAGTGCTTTTCGGATTATTTCAAGGGTACGGCTCCGTATTTGGACCTGACCCATGACCTTTTCCTTGATATCCAAGTTTTCATTGCAATTTTCATCTTGAATAGCCTTAATAACGATGGGCTTATAGCGGATCCCGCCGTTTGCCACCGCGGCGATCATGACTGCCTGTTGTAAAGGCGTTACCAGGTCAAATCCCTGCCCGATGGCGATGGAGAGGTTTTCCCCCCCTTGCCATGGGATACCGGTCTTCTGCTTTTTCCATGCTGCGGTGGGAATAAGCCCCGCGGCTTCCTGATCCATATCAATGCCCGTGGGGGACCCGAGTCCTAATCGTTGGGCCCATTTGGCGATTCGGTCCACGCCCAGCCTTAAGCCGACCTGATAAAAAAAGACGTCACAGGATTCCGTCAGAGCCTTCTCCACGTTCATGTTCCCGTGGCCCCCTTTTTTCCAGCACCGATATTCTCGATTCCCAAAATAATAATGGCCCGGACAGAAAAAAGTGGTATTTTCATCGATTACCCCTTCCTCCAGGCCGGCGATGGCGGTGATAATCTTGTAGGTGGACGCGGGCGGATATTCGGCCTGTATGGCTTTGTTTTCCATGGGATGTTGCGGATTCGATACCAGTGCTTCCCAGTCCTTGTGTGAAATTCCTGAAACAAAGGCATTCGGATTAAATGGGGGGCTGCTGGCTAATACCAGGACATGGCCGTTTCGAGGATCCAAAGCCACCACCGCACCTGCCGCATCGTTCAAGAGGGTTTCCGCCAGCTGCTGTAATCGATGGTCAATGGTAAGCAAAAGGTTTTTCCCCGGGATGGCGTCCACCTGTTCAATTGCCCGCATGACCTGCCCCGAAGCGTTGACGACCACTTGCCGTCCGCCCCGTTTTCCTCTCAGTATGGAGTCATAAGCTTTTTCGATGCCGCACTTTCCGATCAGATCCCCGGCGCGAAGATCCGGGTTTTTACCCGCCTTGAGTTCGTCGGAATTCACCTCCCCGAGATATCCTAAAAGATGTGCGGCAGAAGAACGGTTGACATATTCCCTCCGGGTATTAACATCAATGGCGACACCCGGCAGGTCAAACCGGGTGACTTCGATGGCGGCCAAAACGTTACGATCCACATCCGACCTCAGAACAAGCGGTTTGAAGGCCGGATGTCCATTTCGATTCTCAACCTGTGATTGCAATTCATCGAGAGACAGGCCGGCGTATCGAGAGAGCCTGTCGAGGGTGGTGCGAATCGGTTTGGCATCCTTGAGAGTAACCGTCACGTCGAATGAAGGCCGGTTGTCCACGAGAAGTTCACCCCGGGTGTCAAAAAGCAACCCTCTCTGGGGTTCCACCATTTGCAGCCGGACGCTGTTGTTTTCGGAAAGCACCCTGTATGCCTCGCCCTCGACGATTTGCAGATAAAAAAGCCTTGCCGTGATAATAACAAAGGTTAGGAGTACAGCGAGAACACCCAGACTCAACCGATGCCTGAACCACTCGCTATCTATGCATTTGAGGTAGTCAGCCACCGCTTTCTCCTAGGCCCCGGTTGAGATCTATTAACTGAAGCATCCCATACTGCCTGAAACAGGCGGAGCAAGGAAAACAGAAAAGGAACAAAAAGGACCGCCAGGAGCACCTGAATCCCAATCCGCTCCACCGCGGTAATGGGTATCCTGAATCCGGGATCGATCAAGGCGGTCATCCCCAACAGAACCATCCCTTCAAATAAAACCCCCAATCCCGTGAACAACTGGAGCATCCAAGTCTGATCCATGCGAATCAGAGTTGTTATCTGTCTCACTGCAACCATCATCCATAAATAGGTGGTGGTGAACAATCCAAAGTGTGCGCCGGAAATGCCGTCCATTAGCAATCCGAGGACAAAAGATACCATAAACACTGAACGGCCGGGCCGAAAAAGGCTGATGTACAGTACATAGGGTATTGCCGGATCAAAAATATACTCCGAAAAAGGGAGCGAAGGCACAAGGGACATCTGAAAGAGGATAATAAAAAGGCACTCAATTGCGTATTGTAAAAGTTTCACTGGGATCTCATGGATTCCCAATCGGAAGGATTTAAAATGATGAACACCTCTTCCAGCTTATCGAAATCCACAGAAGGCAGGACGGTTACCACCTGAAACATGCCGGCCATGGGCCGCACGACTCCTGAAACATGACCCAAATCGAATCCCTTTGGAAAGACACCGTCAAGCCCGGAAGAGACCACGCTGTCCTCGACCCTGACATCTTCCTTTCTAAGTACATATTTAAGATTGAATCCGCCCCCTGACTCCCCTTGGATGATCCCCCGCGCCCGTGTTCTCTGGATCAAGGCATCTACGGCGCTGTTCTGGTCGATGATCAGCATGACTTTGGAATATAACGACGCACTTTCGATCACCTGACCCGCAATCCCATCCGGAGTGACAACGGGAAGACCCTTCAGGACGCTATGGGCTGCACCCTTATTCACAACAATTGTTTTAAACCAGGGCGAGGGGTCCTTTCCCACCACTTCCGCAGCGATCATCTTATAAGAGGTCTTCTCTTTGAAATCAAGGAGCTTCCTTAAGCGGGCATTGGACAATTCGATTTCTGTGTGCCGTCGGTTTTTTTCCAGGGCCAGCTTGAGCGCTTCCTTCAGGTCTTCATTCTCTTTGGCGGTAAAAACCAGAATAAAGTACTGACGCCACAGATTCTTCGTCCATTTCACGGCGTGGTGGAATGCCGTTTGGATGGGAGCGGTGATAAATAGCGCGGCTCTCTCAATTCCAGAAACGGGTTGCCGGTGTTTGGCCATGACGGATAGGACGATCACGTTGACGGCGATTAATAGAACCACTCCGGCTACTATCGCCATCTTCCTTGAAAGCATATCCCTAGTCGATGGCCACCTGTTTTAGGATATCGATGGAGTCAAGCGCCATCCCGGAACCGAGTGCCACCGTCGAAAGGGGGTCCTCCGTCACCGTAATGGGAAGCCCGCATTCCTCCCGGAGCAATTTATCGAAGTTTTTCAGGAGTGCTCCTCCACCGGTCAGCACGATCCCCCGATCCACAATGTCTGCTGCAAGTTCCGGCGGTGTTTGTTCCAGGGCGATTTTCACGCTCTCGACGATGGCGTCGATCTGTTCGGAGATGGCAATGCGGATCTCCTCGGAGTCTATGGCCAGGATTTTGGGGATCCCGGAAACCAGATCCCTCCCCTTCACTTCGACGGTTTCAAGATTTTCCGGATCCGGGTAGGCGTTCCCGATGGCGGTTTTAATCAACTCGGCGGTGGGCTCGCCGATCAAAAGATTGTACTTCCGTTTGATATATTGAACAATGGCCATGTCCATTTTATCCCCCGCCACCCGAATGGAGCGGCTGTAAACGATCCCTGCCAAAGAGATCACCGCCACTTCCGTCGTCCCCCCCCCGATATCGACCACCATGTTGCATGTCGGCTCTGTAATAGGCAGACCTGCACCGATAGCCGCCGCCATCGGTTCCTCGATGAGAAACACTTCCCGAGCGCCGGCCGACTCGGCAGATTCCCGTACCGCCCGTTTTTCCACCTGGGTGATTCCGGACGGCACTGCAATAATAATCCTCGGTCTTATAAAAGCACGGCGATTGTGGACTTTTCGGATGAAATGTCTCAACATAGCCTCGGTCACCTCAAAATCCGCGATGACCCCGTCCCGCAGGGGCCGGATTGCCATGATGTTGCCCGGCGTCCTTCCTAGCATGCTCTTGGCTTCTTTGCCCACTGCCAGTACCCGGTTCTTGGATCGGTTATCTGTTCTAACCGCCACCACGGACGGTTCCCGCATAACGATCCCTTTGCCCTTGACATACACCAACGTGTTGGCGGTCCCCAGATCAATGGCCAGGTCGTTGGAAAAAAAGCCCACAATGGAATCTATAAAGTTCATACTGCCTCGTTATCGGCCAAGCATTTCAACGCCGCTAATGTCTCTTTTCTTTTTGGGTCATATGGGTGCATCAATATCTGAAAATTAGCTAACCCAATGGTTCTTCTCATAAAATTATATAATTAACAGAAACCATCGGGCAATACAAGTAAAAAGATTATCCGAAGACCTCCATGACGGCATCATGTATCATGGGTCGAAACGTCCGGATCTTTTCGTTTCCCCGAAAAGGATGAACCCGATTGGTCAACAGGATGACCGTCACATCTCTTTCGAGATCGATCCAGAAAGAGGTCCCGGTAAAGCCGAGGTGTCCCACTGTCCTTTTCGAGAAATGCTGGCCGCAGCTAGCCCTTTCCGGAGAGGGGGTGTCAAAGCCCATCGCCCTGCCGCCGACAGGTGAGGGTCGGAAAGCCATTTCCATGATCTCGTGCCGGAAAAGCGGTTTTTGGATTTTCCCATGGAAGCCGCCGATCAGATGAGAAAGCAACCTCCAGACATCCCCGGCACTTCCGAAAAGCCCCGCATGCCCTGAGATTCCCCCGGCGACATAAGCATTTTCATCATGAACCTTACCGATCATCAGTCGGTTTCTCCAGGTGCAAAACTCGGTGGCGGCAAAGGGTTTGTTGCAGCCTTGGAATCTGAGTTCCGGGAAAAAGAGACCATTTTCATCGGATCTATAAATCTCGCCATAAACGTGTTTTTTAAGATAGACATCTAAGGGTCTTCCGGCGACCGCTTCCGCCACCCATTCCAAAAGCATAAATCCCAGGTCGCTATAAAGCACCCGGCTGCCGATCGGGTATTCGAGCCTTTCATCCGCCAACAACAACCTTAAATGCTCCTTTCTCTTCAAGGGGTGGACCCCCGCCAGTCCTAAATAATAAGGACGATAAGCCGGAAGGCCGGACTCGTGGACAAGAAGATGCCAAAGGGTGATCCGATTTTTCTCCCGTCCCTGGAAGATCGGCAATAAATCGGCCACGGGCTGTTCCACGTTGAGTTTTCCTCCCTGATGAAGATGAAGAACAGCTAAGGCCGTGGCAAGAGGTTTGGTGAGGGAAGCCAAGTCGAAAATGGTTTCCGGCGTCATCTTCCGGCGGGAAAAAAGATCGGCATACCCATAAGCCCCAATGAAAAGGATTTCGCCTTTCCCGGCTACCAGCAGCACCCCTCCGGGAAACACCCCTTCGGTTATTCCGCATTCCATGAGGGTATTAAGTGATTTCATGGACCTGTGGCCGAAAGACGCGCGAGGCTCCCGCTGAAGGATCGGACCTCTCCTGCGTGAGGACCGTGGGAAGGCGGACTCTCATGGAACCCGGTCCGGAAAGGAGAGGCTTTTAGGGCCATTTCACGACCAGGGATCGCCGGTCTGTGTCCAAAATAGCCGGAAGCCCTATCGGGACCGTCCGGTTGATTTTCCCATGCCCGATTTCGAATCCGCCAAGGATAGGAATTCGATGTTCCGCAAGACATTCCCGGACGATATCGCAAATCTCGCGCTTTTTTCCGCAATCGACAAAATCGCCTAAGGCCACCCCTGCAATCCCTTTGAAACAGCCGGAAAGCCGCATCTGTGCAAGCATCCGGTCGATCCGGTATGGAGGCTCCCCTTTATCTTCCAGAAACAGGATGACGCCCTGATACCGTGGCGCAAAGGGGGTCCCTACGAGGTGGCACAGAGTGGTCAGGTTCCCGCCCATGAGGATCCCTTCGGCTTTCCCGGGTCGGATGACCGACGATCCTGATGAAGGAAACTCGAGAACCTCGGATCGGGATAGGACCTTGAGCAGCGCCTTTCTGGTCTTCACGGGAGCGCCGGCAAGGGTAGTGACCACAGGGCCGTGATAGGTAACAAGCCCTCCTTTGAAATACAGGGTATTCAAAAGGGCGGTGATATCGCTGAATCCGATAAAGGGTTTGGGATTTTTCCGGACGAGATCGAGATCCAACATGGGCAAAATCCGCATGGAACCGTAGCCTCCCCGGGCGCAGATAATCCCATCGATGGCGTCATCGCTGAACATTTCATGGATCAGAGCCGCCCGGTGGGCATCCGTTCCAGCCAAATATCCGCAGCTTTCAAACAGGCCTTCAGGCAGGACGGTCCTAAACCCCATCTTGGCTAAAACAGCCAGTCCTTCTTTCAAGGCCGCCGGGTCAAAACGGCCTGCCGGGGCCGCCACTCCGAGGGTTTCACATTCTCCCATGGGCTTCGGCAGGATCATCCGATCTTTCGCCGGTATTTTCAACATATTGATTCCATATGAAAAATGATCCAAAATGACCTGAACTTATTCTCAAACACAAGCTATATTATCGATAGCACATCCCTTCTTGACATGACAATGGTAGATTGATATTGATACCAAATTGAGAGTCGGGGCGTGGCGCAGACTGGTAGCGCACTTGAATGGGGTTCAAGGGGTCGTTGGTTCAAATCCAATCGCCCCGACCAAAAAAATCAATAAGTTACAAACTTCGCTTTTTTCCGCTATTCCCAAAAGTGACCATCAGGTTTACACGGTCCCGATATAACGATTGAATACAATCCTCCATTTTCCGGCTTTAATAATAATTCCCTGAGCAATTTTACACCTTCGATTTTGAGAGGTGTTTTATAAAAATCCAATTTCCATTCATTTATTAAATTTAATTTAAGGGTTGACAAACTTAACCTATAGGTTAATTATGTTTCTTAAACGGATTGCTCCTTCTTCTGAATTCGAGGGCTTTAATATATTCGCAATAGTTATTGACGACCTTTGTCAAGCTCAAGAATATATAGATAATTCCGATTTGAAAAACCAAAAACAGATAACTGCTTTGTTTAATTTAATTACCGTATCCGGCCTTCCCCATAATGAAGAAAAATTTAAAACTATTGGGGATGATATTTTTCAACTCAAGACACAAAAGGGGATGCGAATTTTATGTTTTACCGGAGGCTCAAAGTTGCCAAAGTCTTTAATTCTTACTCATGCATTTAACAAACCGAAGAAAAAAGAGCTTAGACGTGAAAAAACGAGAGCGATAGAATTAAAGCATCAGTATTTAAATGAAGAGATAAAAGTATTAAAAAATTTTTGATTGGAAGGTTGAAATGGAAAATTGGCTTAAAAAAAAGATAGAGGAATTTAAAGATGATTTCGAGTTCAGGCTTGAATATATAATTTTATCGATTACCGAAAAAATTTCAAAAACTATGAAAAAGAAGAATATGAGCCGATCACAGCTAGCAGATAGATTAAATGTTTCGCCTCCAGCAGTTACCAAGATTTTAAATGGGAGTTCCAATTTCACCTTGAAAACCCTTCTCTCAATTTCAGATGCTCTAAATATGGAGATGGTAATTGATTTTCATCCTAAAGATCACGAAGAATTCAGTTTTGATTACGAAGCTGCTTTTTTTAGCTCAATCGAAGGGGGCGAATTACCATATACAAACGACAAATTTGTCCCCCCCGATAAAAGAATAAGATTCACAAGCGCAGCAGATAGCACGTCTTTCGCTGACACAGAAATAGACATGTCAAAAGCAGCCTAACTTATAGGAGACCCCATGAAACTGAGTCCACAAAATCTAAAAGCGCTGATTGATGAAATGGAATTTGTAATTACAAAAATTAAATCATCCGCAAACTATCATGAACAACTTTTTTATTTCAGTGCCATATTTGGAGTAATTAGCAGAATTTTCAATCAAGAATTTAATCACGAACTCGTTCATATCCATTTAATATTACGGACGACCTATGACTCCTTCTTGCAAAGATTAAAGGCAGCCGAAAAAGGAGAAAAATCGGTTTTATTGTCCGAAGAACAATTTAAAATGCTACTTTCTTTAGTTATTGAATTAAAGAATAAAATTAAACATGATGATCCTTTCTATGATATTTTGGAAAATTTTGCAGTCTTGGCTTTTTCAACAACTGGCAATGGCTATTATTTATATCAAAAAGGACTGCTGAAAATTTAGGAATGGATTCTTATAATTGGAAATTCCTATTAGGAATATCGCAAAAAAAATGACCATAAACAGAGAGGGTTTTCTTAGCAAAGAAATTGAATCTTGGATTAAGAAATATCGCGAAAAATATGCGTCATTCTTCGAAATAGCATATGAAATAAACAGGCTTTGCCACAGGTCAATGTTTAGCTTTGGCGTTCACAATCAACACCTTCAAGAGATCACCGTTGCATCCCTCTACCTAAGAATACTGAGCAACTTTCAGGCGGTTGTCCTGCTTTGTGAACGCGGGATGATACCAGAAGCGAATGTTATGGCAAGGATCATGTTAGAATCCATTTTCATTCTTCATGCCATCGTAAAAGATAAAAAATTAGCGGAAGATTATGTACGTGAAGATCAAATAGCTCGTAGAAAATTATTTTACAAATGTAGTCAGTTAAAGGAAAAACTCCCGTCGGATATTGATGCCAAAGAATTCGAAGCGGCGAAAAATGAGCTTGAGGAAGACATACAGAATAAATGCATTAAGTCACGTTCTACAGAGGATTGGTCAAAAGAAGCCGGGATGCACGAAACATATTTGACAGCATATACGATTCTAAGCAACACGGTCCATTCAAAAGTTCGCGACCTACAAGATTATTTCGGTATTGATGAAAATGGCGAAATAAAAACATTTCATTGGGGACCAAGCGATAAGGGCGTGCTCAGGGTATTGGCAACCTCTATTGAAGGTATGCTTTTATCTTTGGCAGTCACTTCTTCTTTTTTTGACAAAGAGCAAAACGAAATTATAGAAGGATATCAAAAGAAGCTCGGGAAGATGATGTCTGAAGCAAACATAACTTGACAAGAATTACAATCGAGATGATTCTAAGAAATCTTTTCCTGCTTTATGACCGTAATCTAAAGAAATCAAACCACTTAAAAGATTCACCGCCGCCTTTTTATGCTCCTGGGAAAGATGGGCATACCGCAGGGTCATGGTCATGGTCTTGTGCCCCAAAAGCTCCTGAACATCCTTCAATGACCCGCCCCGCATGATTAGATGGCTTGCGAAGGTATGCCGCAGGTCATGAAACCGGAAATCCTCGATCCCCGCCCGCTTGACCGCCGCATTGAACGCCGTTTTGATACCGGATACAGGTTTCCCCTGGAACGTGAACACATACGGGGATTTCAGATTCGACCTCTTCCGGATCTCCCTGAAAAGCCTTTCCAGGTCTTCATTGGCGGGGATCTGCCGGGCCTCGTTCGTCTTGGTTTTGGTCAGATAGATAAATCCGCCCCGGATCTGCTCCCATTTCAATAACAGGATTTCACCCTTTCTCATCCCCGTTAAAAGCGCACACTCCACGATCTCGCGCAGATAGTCCGGGTCCCTCCGGGTCATTTGCCCGATATGCCCCCGCTTTTGCGGAAATTTGACCACCTTCGTTGAACATGCATCCAGAAGCCGGCCGATCTCCCCATAGTACAGATACCGCAACCGCTTGTTGTTCTCCTTGAGAATAAGTGATTTCCCGCGTTCAAAAGGCTTTTGATCGATCATTTCCCATTCGTTCGCTTTCATGAAAAGGTGGTGAAAGCATGACATTTCACGATTGACGGAAGCCTTGCTTCGAAGCGCTCCGTTTCGCGTCAATTTCTGTTGCAGAATGCTCCGGTAGGTTCCCAAAAGACGCCTGTTGCTTGAAATTTTCCGAATACTTTTGAATCAATTCGCCCAGGGTTGCCGGATAGTTCCTTTTCACCTCTCGGTTTTCCACCATACGGTAACATTCGGGAGCACAGGAACGTCATTTTTCTTGGGCGAAGCGGCGCCGGCAAGACCCATATGGCCACCGCCCTGGGAATCGAGGTCTATAAGAATAACTTTGGACCCTCTTTGCCAGTTGCTACGGTCTGGTGATGAACTGATCGAAGCCATACAAGAGAGGACGTTGCAACGTCTTGTCCAAAGGTACGTCCGATACGATTTGCTTATCCTGGATGAGCTCGGGTATATCCCTTTTTCCAAAGAAGGATCGGAGTTGCTTTTTCAGGTCCTGGCGGAAAGACCAAGATTGGACAAAATCCCTGATCGACCGCCTGGCAAAACCTTAAATTAGTGCCTTTTTCGGATAGACGCTATTTATCCAAATTTTTAAAATCTTGACCGGACAGCACTGAGGTCATTGCAAAAGGTGGGGAGTGCAATTCAAAAAGCATCATTAATCGATCAGCTATTTTTACCTTTCATTCCCCTATCCGCCCTTTTATCGAATTTTTAACCCCTTCATCGCAATTTGGTTCAAACACCATTAGTTAACGCGCAGGATAATTTCAAAAAGATGAGAATGCTTTCAAAATTAGCTCTGTGGCTTTTGATCTTCACATCTCAGATTTATGCAAATGAATGGATAAGGCTGTCAGAAAGGATCCCGACAATATAACCTTAAGGATGACCCGTGCCTTCAACTCAAAAAACTTGCCCGGCTTCTTAAAGAGGCGCTCAATTGCCTATGAAGATTTCGAGCATCTGGTCGGTTTCTTTGAAAAGGGACACAATGTTTCATTAGGATTGAAGATTTCAGTTTATCGCAGTCTGGCAGAGCTTTATAAACCCTGCAGTTGCATAAAAAACATGACAGGGTATAGAAAAAAAGAATGATAACAGGTCATTTGAATACGTTTAGGCATGGTTCGCGAGTGAAACTCCCCGCCTTAAAAGGCGGGGAGTTTCATTAAAATGGCTGAAGCCCTTACCAAGGAGAAATACAAACATGGCTCTTATAGAAATGAATAACATTAAAAAGGATTATTTCCTGGGTGAAACGGTTGTGCATGCTCTCCAGGGGATCGATCTGAAAATAGACAAAGGCGAGTTTGTCGGAATATGGGGTCCGTCCGGGTCCGGTAAGACAACGCTTCTTAATCTTATCGGTGCCATTGATGAACCGTCGAGTGGGAATCTATCGATAGGCGGAAAGGATATACGATCTCTATCCGATAACCGGAGAAGCGAACTCCGCAATGAAACCATAGGTTATATATTTCAAGGATTTAATCTTGTGCCCGTACTCTCTGCATTGGAAAATGTCATGCTGCCCCTTCAGATAAAAGGTGTTTCTATGAAGGAAGCCAAAACAAAGTCCATGAGCCGACTTGAAGAAGTAGGCCTGGGTGAATTTATCCGTCACCGGCCCTCAAAAATGTCGGGCGGCCAGCAGCAAAGAGTGGCTATTGCGCGGGCTCTGGTTAATGACCCTTCCCTGGTTATTGCCGATGAGCCGACCGCAAATCTTGATTCAGAAACGGCGCGTATGATTATCGGCATCATGCGCGATCTTAATGAAAAGGATAAGATCACATTTATCTTTTCCACACATGATCAACGTCTTTTAAATCGGGTTAAAAGGCTGGTGCGTCTTGAGGATGGAAGGATCGTCAATGGAGGTATCAAACAATGAATAAATGGATAAAACTGGCATTTCGTAATATTTTAAGAAACAGGAGACGCTCCCTTGTCACGTTGATGGCAATCGGAGTCGGATTTTCGGCTATCAGCCTTTTTCGAGGCTATGTGGATCACACCTATTATGGGCTAAGGGAATCGGCTGTCAGGGGCGAAGGCCTCGGTCATCTCATTATCTATAAGGCTGGCTGGCATGAAAAAGGTAAGTCCGACCCGGAAAAATACATGTTTTCAAAACAGGAAGTAGAAACGACAACAAAGTTGATAATGGAAGAAAATGATGTCATTCTGGCTACTCCTCAGATTCAGGTCACAGGCATGGTCTCAAATGGAACCGTCTCCACGATCTTTATTGCACAGGGAGTTGTTCCCAAAGATGACAGGACTATTAAAGGAGCGTGGAATTCTTTCAGGCCCATAAATGGCGCCGGCCTGAATGAGAAAAAGGTCTTTGGAGTAGAGGCTGCCCAGGACCTGGCAAAATATTTAAACTTTGTGCCTGGAAAAGATGGCGTTGTATTGGCGAATACCATGTCCGGACAGATGAATGCTTTGGATATTGAAGTGGCCGGTGTCTTTGATTCCGGCTCTGACGCCACTAATGATAAATATATGCGTGTCACTTTTGACTTTGCTCAATCCCTTATCGACACTCAAATGGCTGAAAGAATAGTGGTGTTGCTTGATGACTGGACCAAGACAGAGAAGTTTCGCGATGTCTTGCTTGTTAAACTTTCCAGGGCGGGCATTAACTGTGAAATAAAGACGTGGAATGAAATGTCACTATTCTATTCAAAAGTAAGAGGTATGTTCGATATGATCTTCATGTTCCTCTTTTCCATTGTCCTTGTGATTGTCGTAATGAGCACCGTCAATACCATGGGTATGGCGGTTCTTGAAAGAACGAGAGAAATCGGGACACTCCGTGCCCTTGGCCTAAAACGAAGGGGTGTATCTTACCTCTTTGCAATGGAGGGCGGACTTTTAGGAGTGATTGGCAGTTTAGTAGGGGTCATATTGCATGTCGGTGCGTGGGCGCTTATCAGATGGTTATCTCCCACGTATATACCACCGGGTGTATCAACGCCGGTGCCATTGATCGTCAACCTTGTCCCGGAAGTCCTGTTTATCTTGACGGTTTTTCTCATATTGCTTTCTTTGATGGCTGCAATCATACCGGCAAGGCGAGCGGCAAAACAAAATGTTGTAGCTGCCCTGGGGCATGTTTAGGAGATAAAAACATTTCCCGCTATGAACAGGCGGAATATCCCCTGCACTCCGATAGGCAGTGACAGTTAGCGGCAGGCATTAGGCAGCAAGCTCTTCAAAATGACTTGCGAATTCGAATCCTCTTAAGCTTGTTGAAATCGTAAAAACTCAAAATTGGGATGGCAAAGAAAAAAAGCTTCAGATGCAAGGCGCGCAAATCCTAAGGAATGAGGCGTAGTTATAGGTTCGCCGTAATGATTTACCCGGTTGAATCCTGCAAAGCAGAACCGCAAAGCGGCATTCAACCGGGCAGGGATGCAGCGCAACGCAGCAGATGGACTTTTTACGAAGCCATCAAGATTAAAGGAAACAATTATGACTTATCCATTTGAAAAACGATATCTGATTTTGCCGGCATTGATACTTTTGTCGGCTTATGGCTTCACCTGTTTTCGGGTTGAAGCGGCCATGAATCCGCAGGAGATTCTAAAAAAGGCTGATGAAGCCAGGGGAAATATTGAAGGGGTGGAATGGGAAATTGACATCGATTCCGTTGAACAGGGACGCCAGCAACAGAGAACCATAAAAGTTACCGCCCGCGAATTCAATTCTTTGGCCGAATTTTTAGCTCCCGCCAACGTGCGGGGTCAAAAATTGTTGATGATAGATAGAAACATGTGGTTTGTGAAACCGGGGCTTTCAAAGGCGATTCCTATTTCTCCCAGACAGAAATTAGTAGGCGGCGCAGCCAACGGTGACATAGCATCTACCAACTATGCCGGAGATTATCAAACAGCTCAGAGTTCGGAAGATACTGTGAATGGAGAGGCCTGCTATCTATTTGACTTGAGCGCAGTGAATAAAAATGTGACCTATGACCGGATCAAATACTGGGTATCCAAAGAGCGTCTGGTGGGTGTCAAGGCTGAATTCTATACCGTTTCAGGAAAAATGTTTAAGACAGCGGTCTTTGAATATGAAAACAGTATCAATGTCAAAGGCAATTCCAATTCGTTTATTTCCAAAATGGTCATTACAAACGCTTTATTAAAAGAGGATATTACAACCATGCTTTTTCGAAAAGTAGTAATCAAAAAGGTTCATGATTCCACTTTTAATTTGAACCTGATGTTGAAATAGGATGTTAAAAGCGAAGACGAACATCTCAGAATTAGCGTCTGTTTTCATAGAAAATATAAACAGACGGTTCCGGCGCCGATTCGCGTTACGAAGGCGGGAGCACAAATCTTGCATTACCGCCCCGAGGCTTGACTGTTTAATAAAAAAAACGCATTTCCTCCGCCCATTCAGAGTAATAATTTTCTTTGCGACTATTCTAACATGGTTGCCGCAATCAACATTGGCTAATGAGGCTGATAATATCAGTTCTGAAGCCGCCGAAAAGACATTAGCAGAGAGACTTTCATTGAATTTCAAGGTGTTGACCAGCCTTACAATCCAGGAACCTGCCGATTCCACACAAAATCCGGGAAACAACTTTCTTCAAATGCCCGGGTACAATGCGGATCTGGAACTGCGACCTAATGTTCGTTTGGATGTGGATCCTTTGGATCTCAGCATAAAACCAAGAATGAGACTTGAAACCAGTGTGTGGCGTGAAGGTGCGCGTAAAGGGGATACAGATTGGAATGACGATTGGTTCTTCAATGAGTGGCTGGCAAGATGGAAAGCACGGGAAAATATTTTCCATCATTCGTATTTAAGTTGAAGCTTGGGGTTCAGCAAGCCGCAGTGTTGATGTATCTTGAGTAAAAAGTATTTTACGTCTTTATAGCCGTAC
>Ga0210056_1000132_pt1 | contig 52270 bp, 31 predicted proteins | sample CryGeyCG2014_080_2_FD_183965 | JGI IMG/M metagenome (GOLD analysis project Ga0210056, IMG submission 183965) | Groundwater microbial communities from aquifer - Crystal Geyser CG07_land_8/20/14_0.80 (SPAdes) (version 2) | ecosystem: Environmental > Aquatic > Deep subsurface > Groundwater | place...
CCGCCGCTCCCCGGACCGACAGGTCTCCTCGAATCCCGTGGATTCGCAGCCCTTTGAGACCTTCCGGTCAAGCGTTTCGGGGCGGTCGGAGACCTGCCCCGAGCTAAGTACGGTTGTAGTATTAGCCAGCTTCGGGTGCCGCGAGGTCCGCGAAGACGTCTCGGTACACCTGCTGCAGTTCCTCCGGTGTAGCGGTTCCCGTGGTGCCGATCTTCCGGACCGTGATATTGGCGGCCAGGTTGCCCATCAGCGCCGCCTCCACGGACGTGCCGCCGGCCGCCAAGGTCAGGCTGATGGCGGAAAGCGCCGAATCACCGGCGCCGGTGATGTCGATTTCGCCTTCCGCCTTGCGGGTCGGGACATGGCTGATTCGGCCGTCGAGTTCGAACACCGTGATCCCTCGGGTGCCGCGGGTGACGAAGAACGGCTTGCCGATTCGGGGGAGCAGTGCGGCCGCGGCAGCCTCCACGGTTGCATCGGATACGTCGTCGAAGACCTCCGGCTGGGCAACGCCGCTGGCAGTAGTCAACTCGTATTCATTGGGCACCAACGCGAAGTTCCGGAAGCCCCCGGTGTTGGCGCGGGACGTGGCGACCGAGACGAGCTCCGGCGACGCTGCCACGGTGCAGAGCGCCTCCCGGATATCGGCCGTCACAACACCTGTGCCCTCTTCATCGTAGTCGGCGACGACCAGCACCTGCGCTTGGTGGCCGCTGACTACGCTCCGCACCCGTCCCGCCAGCGCCTGCCCGGCCGCCTCGCCCACCGGTCCCGCGTTGGCGACATCGATCCGCAGCTCCCGCACCTGCCCGTCCTGATGCCGGATTTTCAGCTTCTCGTACGACGGCGTGTGGCGGCCTTCTTCGACCACGGCATTCGAGGCATCGATCCCACGAAGCACCATTTCCCGCGTGATGACCTCCCCGTAGCGGTCTGCGCCGAGGACCGGAATCGCCAGAACCTCTGCGCCCAGATCCGCCAGGTTCCAGGCAATCGTGCCGGCGGCGCCGGGGCTGAAGAAGTGGCTCTCCAGCCGAGGAACTTCCTGTCCCGTTTCGCGGGAGACCCCCTGGATGCCGCCGCGGCCGTAGCGGTCCAGGCAGAAATCGCCGGTGATGACAACGGTGAGTTGCTGGATGGCTGACAGCAGCTCCGCCAAACGTGTTTCGTCCAAGGTGTCCTCCGGTGCCCCGGCTGTGTGTGCGTCCGCCTGTCTTTCGCCCCGGTGGCAGTCAGTCCTCCTGGTGTTGACAGTCGGCGACAGAGCCTCGTATAATCGGGGCGCGGCTGGGTGAGCCGAATTTCCACAGGAGGAGGTAGCGTACATGGTCCACAACGTGATTCTGGCGGTGGTCGGTGGTCTGGTCATCGGAGGGATTGTGGGTGCGCTCTTCGGCCAGAAGGACAAGGCGTCGCCCGGCGCGATGGCGATTGCGGGCATCGCGGGCGGGCTCATCAGCTATGCGGCGGTGACGAACTTCAGCTTGCCGCTGGTGTTCTCCCTGCCGGTTGCCGGCGGGCGCGTGTTCGTGTTCTGGATTGTCTTCGGCAACTTCTGGGGAGCGCTGTTGGCCAGCCTGGCTGCAGGACCCAGCAACACCAAAGCGTCTGGCGTGCGATAGCGGCTGTTGCTCTTGCCGTCGGCGGCGCAAGGAGACCCTGAGTGGAAGTCCTGGGCATCGCGCTCTTCGTGCTGTTCCTGGTGATCGGGCTGCTGATGGTGCCGCTCGGGCTGCCCGGCACTGTAGTCATTGCCCTTGACGCACTGGTCTTCAGTTGGGCGACCGGTTGGGAGAAGATCGCGCCGTGGATGGTCGGCGTGCTTGTCCTCATGGCCGTCGTCTCGGAGGTCGCCGACAACGTCCTCACCGTGGCAGGCGCCAAGAAGCACGGCACCTCCAAAGGCGGTCAGTGGGCGGCCTTCATTGGCGGGATCGCGGGCGCGGTGTTGTTGGGCGGGCTGCTGACGCCGGTGCTCGGGCTGATCGGTCTCGCGGGCGGCCCGGTGGGCGGGCTTGTCGGCGCACTGATCGGGCCTGTGCTTGGAGCGTTCGTCGGCTGCTTCGCCGGCGTCTGGGCTGCCGAGTCCGCCCAAAGGCGCTCGCAAGGCGAAGCCGTGAAGGCGGCGTGGGGCGCCATCCTTGGGCGGGCCATGGGCGTGGCACTGAAGCTCGCCCTCTCTGCGGCGATGATCGTGACGTGCTTGACTGCCGTGTTCTGAACGGCCTACAGCCGCACCAACTCGACTGCTCCCCACGCGCCCAGCCGGTCGCCTTTGATGAGAACGACGCCGGCGAGGCCCTCAAGCTGCTGCGCCATCTCCAAGGCCGGCTCGATGTCCGCAGCTTCGTGGATGCGGTTCGCCAGCGCAGTGGCGGCGGCGTCGGCGAAGGCTGCCGAGCGGGCGACGACTGTAGCAGCATCTGCCCGGCCGAAGCTGAGGGACGGACCGACGGTCCCGGAGGAGGTACACACGCCAAGGGGTTGTGCCGCCGCGGGGATCTTCAGCCCGAGGCGCTCGCTCAAGGGCGACTCGCCGGCGAAAATCGACAGCACTCGCTCCTCGTGCGTCGCCACAAAGAGGTCGCCACCGTTCTCCACGAGGACCTGCGGGCTGAAGCGCAGCAGGTCGCGACCGACGAACTCGGCAATTGCGCCGGCGACCGCGGCCATCGGTCCCACATTGCAGACAGCGCTCGCTCGCAGCATCTCGGCCAGCAGCGGCTCCGAGCGCGACAGCGACAGCGGCGTCAGCGAGGTGGCGAACTCCGGGTGCTCCCCAATGCACCGCTCAAGGGCGCGGCGATGACGCTGGACCGACGCGCGCGTCTCCGCTTCGAGATTCGTCTCGGCGGAGACCAGCAGGTCCGTCTGCTCGACCACCACCGAGAACGGGGCAAGCCCCGAGTCGGCCCGCTGGCGGTAAGTGCGTTCAACGTACGCGCGTGGCATGCAGTCACCTTGCCGTCAACTCACCGCGAAAAACGCCCCAATCCGTTGCCGTCCTGAATCCGTTGGGACACTTCCTCGGGCACCGGTTCCCAGCGGATTCAGGACGGCAACGGATTGAAGGACCGGTTGGTGCCCAGCTTCCACTTTGGCAGTGACGCGCTGGGCTCAAATCGCAAGTCCGAAATCCGAAATGAAAGACGGTCAGTACTCCGCCACCATCGCCCTGGTCGGGCAGGCGCGCAGGCAGGCTTCGCAGGCGACGCATTTGCCGTCGTCGAAGATGAGCCTCATGGAGGGGCGGTCGAGGGACAGGGCCCCCGTCGGGCAGACGCCCGTGCAGGCACCGCAATCGGTGCACCGGTCGTCGAGGTGTCGGATGTCCTGCGAGAGGAACTGCAGCGTGACCCCAAGCCCCTTCAGGTAGTCCACCCCACGCTCGCAGTCCTCCTCGCTGCCGGTCAGCTCTATGATGAGCAGACCTTCCTGCTGCGGGTTGACCTGTGCCCGGAGGACGTTGAAGATCAAGTTGTAGTCGCGCACCAGATAGCAGATGATGGGGTGGTCCACCATCTGTTTGGGGAAGTGAAGCACGAGCTTGCGGGAAACGTTCATGGTAGCTCCTGGGGATCGGGATCTGCTGAGGGGCGCCTACCGGGCCGGCCGGTAGGCTGGCGGGCCCGGTAGGCGCGTCGGGGTTGTGTCAGTTGGTGGGGCCAGGTTCCGGCCGCGCGGCCATCGGGCCGGCGGTCATCCCGGACTCGGGTCCCGGAAGCGGATCGACCGGCGCAGACACCTGGAAGTTGCCGCTCTGGATCCAGCCCTTCAGCAGGTTGGCCAGGACCACGGCGCGCGGGTAGCTGGAGAGCGGCGCCGTCGGGAGCTGCTTGCCGGCCACCTCGATGCTGCCGGTCTTCAATTGGGCGTAGGTTACCTCGCCCAGGAACTTCGGCTCGCGCGCGGGGTAGGAGGTGGCGTAGTCCATCACTCCGGCGGTGAGTTGGTCGTCGCGAACGGAGGTGAACGCTGCCAGCTCCTCGTCGAGGATCGGGATGGGGATCCCCACGCCGACATACAGCGTGCAGCCATACCCCTGGAACGACGCTCCGCGGAGCCATTCCGCCGACATTCCCTTCAGGTCGCCCATCAGCGCCAGAGTGCCCGCGCCGCGCTTGGGCACGCCGCGTTCGTCGCGGAGGGCCGAGGGATCGTGCTGGGTGCCGGCGAACACGACATATCCCACTCCGCCGCCCAAAAAGATCCGCGTGCCGATGCCGATGGTTCGGTAGAGCGGGTCATTGAGCAGGGGCGACAACTGGCCGGCAGAGCTGTAGGTGGCGTTGCCGAAGCCCGGCTGCAAGGCGCCCATGTACGTGTAGATAGGTCGGTCTGAGCTGTTGACGGCGACGTTGTAGTTCTGGTAGCAGTTTCGCGGGTTCCACAGAAGCGCCTGGTTCAGCTCGTCCAGCTTGATCCACGTGCTGACTCCCTTGTTTGGGTAGCAGTCGGTGCCGTAGGCAGTGCCCTTGAGGTGGACTTCCTTGCCGGCCACGAGGTCTTCGATCACGTGGCCGCCGCCGTAGCGGAACTCGCCGGGGTAGACCTCGTTCCGCGGGTCGTCCTTGGGCATCGCCGTGGCGCCGAGGTAGGCATCGACGGCGGCCAGCCCGCAATAGGCCTCAATGCCGTTCAGCGTGCAGGTCCCGCCGCCGAGCTTGATTCGTGGCTTGGCGTGCCCGAAGTTGAGCATCAGACCCGAAGAGCACATCGCTCCGAACGTGGCGGTGGTGACCACATCCACCTTCTTGGCGGCGCCCGCCACGCCCTCTTCGGCGACAACGTCAATCATCTCTTCTGCGGTTACAACGACAGCCTCGCCTTTGCGGATGCGGGCATTGATCTCGTCATATGTCTTCGACATGGGGTGAGGTTCCTTTCGGGGGGAAGCCTTGGTAGAACGAGGGAGACCCCGGGGCAGACCGGTTTCCGTTCGCACGCGGGCGGAACGGGTGGACAGGGGAGGGAGCCGGGGCAACGGTCCGTGGGGTCAAGCGGGCCGTTACCCCGGCGGCATGACCATGCCGCCGTCGGCGTCGTGGGTACGTCGGTCGCCCGTGCGCGTCAGCACGCGTCGCCTCGCGCCCCGCAAACGGGTGATCGTCCGGTGCTCAGGAGGCAGGTTGTCGGTAAGGGGGAAATGCGCGCGCATTGAGCGAGACCTCAACGTACACTTACAGTTGCCACCGGGGCGAACGTTACACCCGCCGCCACCACGCGGAAGCGCCTCGGCCCCGTGTCGGGACCGTTGGGGGGGCTCCCCCGGCATGAACGCCCTTGCGGGCCGCTCAACCGAAGCCGGGGGCCGTTGCTCGCGACTTCGGGGAAGCTGCAAACACTTCATGGGCCATCTGGATCGCCTGCGGGGGCGTATGCTCGGCTGGTAGGGCCGCGTTCCTCCCCTTCGGGGGCATTCCTCCGGCAGCGGGGGCTGCATTTTCTGGATCGGGGGCCATCTGCGGAGCTCAGGGGGCCACCTGCCGCAAAGCCGGGGGGCACTTTTCCCGGTCGTGGGGCCACGTTCTGAGCAGCCGGGGCCGGCCCCCAGCCGTCCGCAAGTGGCCCCCGGCGCTCCGCAAGCGGCCCCCAGCCGTCCACAAGTAGCCCCGCGGCCAGGAGAAGCGGCCCCCCGTCCCCGGCACATGGCCCCGGAGGCGCCCACAGCGCCCCCGGGCCGATCACCTACGGCCCACTGTCCGGGTAAGGCGGCCCCGGCGGCTGCGCGAGTCGCCGGGGAGGGGGCGGAAGTCGCGCACAGCCGGGCGCAAGGCACAATGCCCAGCACTCAACGGGAACGGGCGAACGCCCAACAGCGAACATCGGAGGACGAACAGCCAACGCCGGACCCCAACGCCCGACGGCTGGCAGGCGCCGCAGAGAGCCCTGCCGCGAGGCTCACTTCTCCAGAGCCGGGGTCGGCGGCCCGGCCGGCAGCCACACGGTGAACGTCGTCCCCTCACCGCGCTTGGACTGCACGGCGACCGTGCCGTGGTGCAGGTCGACAATGCTCTTCACGATGCTCAGCCCCAGACCGGAGCCTACCTCTTCGTACTCGCGCGCGTTGGAGGCGCGGAAGAAGTCGTTGAAGAGCTTGGGCAGCTCTTCGTCGGGGATGCCGATACCGGTGTCCTGCACCGAGACCTCGATCCCCGCGTCGCGGCCTTGGGTTCGGACGGTGACTTGGCCGCCGCCCAAGGTGTACTTGATGGCGTTGGCCAGGAGGTTGGTGCAGAGCTGCTCCATGCTCTCCGGGTCGGCCAGGATGGTTGGCAGACCGAACGCCGAGTCGACATCGACGGTGATGCCCTTGGAGTCGGCGCGGGTCTGCAGCATCTCGGCGACGGTCTCCACGCAGTTGGCGACATCGACGTGGCGGAAGTCGCGCTCGAGCTTGGCGTCCCGCGACTGCAGCAGGATGAGCAGGTCGTTGACCGTCCGGAGCAATGCCTGCAGCCGGGCGACGGACCGCTCCACCAGTTCTCGCGTCTTCGCCGACACCTCGCCTGTCAGCCCTTCCAGAATGACGGTCAGCATGCTCTCGATGGCCGCCAACGGCGACCGCAGCTCGTGAGAGGTCTTGCGCATGTACGTCATCTGCAGCTTCTGCGTCCGTGCCAGGTCGTCGTAGGACTGCTCGAGTTGCCGGGCCTGCTCCTGGATGTCCTGGGACAGCTTCACGATGTCCGCCTCGCGCTGGCGCAGACGCGCGGTGATGGAGGTGGCCATGTAGACTGAGGTGTACATGGTGGCGGCGAATACGAACAGCAGCGCCCAGGCGTACGCAGAGTGGGCGAGTTCGGTCGGCAGGATGCCGGTCAAGGGGTAGTGGCGCAGCGCCCCGTAGTGTTCGCCCGCTACAATCACAAACATCAGCGCCACCGCCAGCGTGGCCTGCGCAAACGCAGCCCGGCGCGACAGCAGGATGCTCGCGATGATCATGTGGAAGATGAAGAAGAACGCGAAGGGGTTCTCGACGCCGCCGGCATAGTGCAGGAATAGGGCCAGAAAGACGAGGTCCAGAATGATCTGGAGGTTGGCGAGGGCCGCGGGCGGCAGGGCGGCGGTGTTCGGGGCGGGGTGCCGGTAGTTCCGGTCGACGTAGGCGTGGCAGATGACGTTGTAGAGGGAGATCGACCCGAGGAGGAAGTAGAGCGCCTCCGCCGGGAGAGGCACTTTGAGCAGGAACACGGATCCCGTGATGGAGGCCCCCAACCCGAGCACTGCCGCCCAACGAAGCCAGACAAGCCACTGCAGCCGTTCCACCAACTCGCGGTGACGCAATGGTGCTCGATCCATCGGCTGTGCTCCTCCGTGCTCCGAGACGGTTTTGGGTTGACGCAGGATTGTAGTTGGTTGCCCTTGGGTTGGCAACGGCGCCGCTGCCGCAACGGCGAGTGGGAGTCGGGGGTGCTATAATTGCCGCCGCCGCCGGCCCTGCCTGCAGAGGGCGTCAGGCGCTGGCGCCAGACCCGTCGGTAGAGGGAAGCGATGATGCTCGTGCCAAGTGCCCTTCGAGAAGGCGTTCACCCCGGCGTTCCCCTCGGCTGGGGTGCCCGACTCCTCTGCATTGCGTGTTGGGTGATCGCGACCCAGCCGGCCGTCGCCGGCTCTGCCGAGGCGCGCGAGGCGCTCGTCGACGGCACCGCGGCCGGTGAAGTCCTCGTCGGCGGTCGCCGGACGATCTGCATTCGTTGCGCGGATGGCGACATGACGGCCTACGACCGAGCCAAGATTGTGGCAGAGCGGGTCAACGGGCTGCTGAAAGAGGGCGTCATTCCGGAGCAGATCACCTTCCGGGAGGTGCGGGGGGAGACCGCCCTCGCCTTCGAGGACGTCGTGATTGCGACTGTGGATCGCCCCACCGCAGACCTCGAAGGTGTTCCCGTCGAGACGCTTGCCGAACGGTGGCGAGGGGCGCTGGTCGCAGCGCTGCTGGAGCTGGAGAAGCCCGCGCCGCCTGAAGGCGGTGAGGCGGGCGGCCCGGTGTTTGCGGGGCTGCTGCCCCCTGTTGCCAGGTATGTCACCAGTGCCGGCGTGACGCTTCTTCTGTCCGAACGCCCCGGGGAGGGCGAGGTGGCTGTGTGCGTCGCCATGGGGTCGGGAAGCCTCCAAGACGGCGACCGGGCAGGCTACGGGTTGGCGGACGCGGTGTCGAGCGCCTTGCCGCTGGGAACACGACGGCGCTCCCGCGAGCAGATCCGTGCAGACCTGGACCGCTTGGGCGGCAGCTTCGCCCTCGACGCTGAGCTCGATTGCGTCCGCCTGCAACTCGTGACGGCGCGGCAGAACCTTGCAAACAGCCTCGACCTGCTGGCCGACCTGGTGAAGAACGCGACCTTCCCACCGGCTCTGCTCCAGATTGCCCTGACTCCGGCGACCCCGCTCGTCGCTAATGACGCCGGCCGTTGGCGGTCCCTGGTCGAGAGTCAGCTCCTGGCGACGATGTACCGGCGGCACCCGGTGCGGTACCCGGTTGCGGGGCGCCCGGAACTACGCGCGCTCCTGACCCGAGCCGAACTGCTGGAGTACTACGGCACCCACTACGTGCCCGAGAACACGGTCTGTGCCGTCGTCGGCGACTTCGACCAGCGGACCGCGCTCGCGCTGATGGAGCAGGCGTTCGCGCTGTGGCCTTACCGACCCAAACCCCAGGGGGTGCTCCCGACAGAGCCACCACAGACCGGCCCACGCAGCGCGCGCGCAGCAGTTCCGGTGTCGGTGGAGGGAGGGGCGCTCGGGTGGCGGACGGTGCCTGCCTGGGACCCGGAGGCGCCCGCGCTGGCGGTGATCGCCGCGTTGCTAACCGGGACCGGCGGCGAGACCGGTCGCCTGGGAGAGTGTTTCGCCCGGGAGGGCGAAGTGGTCGACACGGTCGAGGCGCGCTCCGTTACGCCGGGGTTCGAGGCGGGGTATCTGGCGGTCTTCTGGAGTGCAGAAGCAGCGCGCCATCCGGCCGTCGAGGCGCTGGTGCGCGGGGAAGTCCGCCGGCTGCGGGAGGAACCGGTTGGCGACGCCGAGGTTCGAGTTGCTGTCGACTCCGTCCGCACCGCTTACCTCTCCCGCTACGAAGAGGTCGCCGGCACCGCCCAGGCGCTGGTAGCTGACGAGTTGGCGGTAGGCGATGCCGAGTTCGGCCGCGCATTCCTTGCTCGCCTTTCTCAAGTCACGTCGACCTCCATTCAGGTGGCGGCACAGAGGTACCTGTCGCCGCCCAATTCCACCGTGGAGACGCTGATTCAAGGCGTGGCCACCTCGGTCGAGAGGTCCTCCACCGCAGCCGGATGAGGCGGCGGGCAGCCCGCCGCGAGAGCGCTTCTCGGCTGCGCCTGCAGAAGGTCCTTGCCCTCGTTGCCAACTTGCTGGGTCATGTGCTATACTTGGGGCCTGAGTATCCTGCAATCGATGCCCCCGAGGTAGCCTCAATGAGAATGCGACGCGCTCTTGGTCAAACCCACCTCGCGCTACTGATCGCGCTGATGACGGTCGGGTCGACCACCCTCATCCTGACGAGTCGGTCGGCACTCCGGGCGCAAGAGGAATCAAGCGGCGCTGGTGCCGCGCCAGGAGCGGGCCCCGGGATGGGCCCGGGCGGCTCTGAAGGCGGGATGGGCGGAGAAATGGGCATGCCCGGCATGGGCGGCGGTGGCGGTGGTGGTGCAGCCGCCGCAAGCGCCCCTGCGCTGCCGGCGGAGCCGCAGATCGAGGAGGGAATGGTTCCGTTCCCCAACATGCCCGGCATCAGCGGCCTGGCGAATGCCGGCACGTTCTACCGGTTCAACTACACCGAGGTGCGCCCCGATGGCAACAGCACGTTTCGGGTGGAGTTGCCCACGCAGTTGGAGGGCACGCCCGTCATCGAGCAGAAGCACTTCCCCGCCATGTGGGGGCAGATTTTTCACATCTTCGAGGCAGGGACCGCGCAGCGCGCAGGAGAACTCCCTGAGGAGCGAGAATCCCGCATGGCTGGTGCCCGCGCCGGCTCCAAGATGATGAAGGCTCGGAGCGGTGCAGAGGAAGCGGCGCGAGTCGAAGTCGGGGATGGCCCCATGCCCGAAGAGCAAGTGGCCATTCAGCGCGGTCTGGAAGCCGGCTCCAATCTGGCGGCAGGCAGAGTTCGCGCGGCCCGCTGACGTCGTCCTTCGCAGTCCGTTCGCGCAGCCGGAGCTGCGCTGATCGCAAAGGAGAAGACCCAATGCGTAAACCTGCATTCTTCCTGCTCATCCTCGCGCTCACGGTCTCCGCATGTTTTGCGGACGGGCTAACTCGGTCAGGTCACCGCCGGTCGCACCGTGCGCGCGCAACCTCCAAGACGGCCGCAAAGGCATCGTGGCTGGCGCACTACGAGAAGCCGGAGCTGGACTGGATCAAGAGCGGCATCTGGCAGGTATTGGGGACGGAAACCGGCACGACGTACCACTTGCCTTCTTGTCCGCGCTTGCTGCAGCAGAACCCTCGCGGGTTCATCGGGTGGGGCTCTTCGCAGGAGGCTCTCTCCGTCGGCCGGAAGCCTTGTCCTGTGTGCCATGCGCCGGACCCCCGACAAACGACCAACGGCAGAATCCGGGAGCTGTTCGAGAAGTCCTCAGCCGCGTTGGGCATGGCGCAGCAAGTGGGCGGGCTGGGCTTCATCAGCGAGGCCGCCGACTACTGGCAGACCGGCTGGATCTTCCGCGGCGATGCGTTCATGATTGCGGCCGACTCTGAGAAAGGCAAGGGCCGCTTGGAGAACGCCCGGGCGCTGTACCGTGAAGCAGGAAATGCTTACGGTCGAGCCTCCAGTTACCTCCCTGCTGTCCCGGCTCCGGGCGCAACCATGGCCGAGACCGGCGGCATGGGGCTGCCTTCCGGTGTGCTGGGAATGGCGGCCGGCGGCGGCGGCGGGTACAACATGGGCACGCCGACCATGGTCAGCGGCGTAGCTGGCGGCATCGCGTTCTAACAGGCGTCCTTCGCGCTGACGGCCGGCCACGTCTCGGTTGCGTCGTTCCGAAGCAAACAGCGGGAGGCGTTTGCCCGCCCGCCAACCCCACCGGTACGTCTCGGCCGACTGACACGGTCCGCGCCCGCATTGGGAGCTTCCGTTGAGTGGGGGCGAGCGCCTTCCCGAAGGAGATGGAGTTGATGCAACGCCTGCCAAACCGAGACCGTCTGCGCACCACTGTCCTCTGCCTCTTCGCAGCGGCCCTGGTTGGGGCCGCGGGCCGCTCCGTTCTCGCACAGGGCTCGTTGAGCAAGGCCAAGCAGTACCGCGAAGCGGGTGACTGCCTCGCGGCAGAGAAGGAGATCGACCAGTACCTCAAGTACCACCCCAATGACGCCGAGGCGCACTTGGTGCGCGCTTGGTGCCAGGTGGCGCGAGAGAACAAGCTCGGCGCAGAGGAGTCGTTCAAGAAGGCGCTTTCCCTGAACCCAAATGTCGCGGGTGCGGCGGAAGCGAAGCTGATGCTGAAGCAGATCGAGGAGGCGTTTGCCAGGCCGGCCAAGCCGCCGATGCCGCTGCGACTCGGTGAGACGGCCAAGAAAGACGACGGCGCCAAGGAAATTGACACGCAATCCACGGGCCGAGGATTGGTTGGGTCAGCGATGGGGACGGCGCCCGGCGCGGCGCCCACGGACTTGAAGCGGGGGAGCGGGAAGTCGCAGCTCGGCGCCGCGCTGGAGCTCGACACGGGCGAAAAGGAGCCGGCGAAGACTCCCGTCTGGCTCATCGTTGCGATTGCGCTCGGCTGTCTGGCAATCGGCGGCACAATCGCGTTCCTGGTCGTGCGGAAGCGCGCTGACTCAGACGAACTGGTGCTCTGAGCCGCTGAGCGAAGGCGGCTCCGCCTCTGGACAGGGGCACTACCCCGGCTCCGCCCGCCCGTTTCCGGCGGCCGGCGCGCCTCGGTTTCCCCACAGTTGCACTGTCAGTGCACTGCCGACGACCCAGCCCTCCACGTAGAGCGCGTTGGGCGTGTTGTTCAGGAACTTCAGGTCGCGGCGGGGGTAGGCGACCGTGGCGTCCTGGCCGAGGGGGACATAGGGCACGGGCAGAGAGTGTCTGTGGCGCTCGACCACCTTGAGCTTCGCTCGCCGGACGGCGCCGTACAGCGTGGTGGATACCTGACACACACCGCCGCCGATGCCGGGCACGATCTCGTGGTTGGCGAAGATATCGGCGATCCGGTAGCCCCCTTTGTGCGTGCGTTCCCCGACCTCGTGGTTGAATGAGAAGACCTCGCCGGGGAGAACCACGGCGCCCCGCAGCCGCGACAGGGCCAGCGAGAGGTTCGTCGTGCGGTTCTGCTTGTGCGCTGGGAACCGCGTGGTGAACTCTGCCAACGGGCTCAAGTCACACCGCAAGTCAGCCTCTTGCACCCGCGGCAGGAGTGGCTTGTAGACTGCCTCGAGGCGCCGGTTGTCGACTCGGTAGTCGCGGGTTAGCCGCTCCAGCGTAACCTCGAGATCCATCTGCTGTCCCATTCGGCTGGGAGTGACCAGAAACGCGCCATTCTCCCGGCGAAGCGCGGCGTTGACGACTGGTTTGCCTGTAACCCACGCGACTTTGCGGACCTGCCCACGCAGCTTGGCGCGGTCCCAAGACACGGGCACGGGCAGGTTGCAGCCGTGCAGAATGGTGTCCCAACTCCGCTTGGCTCTGTCCGGCAGCGGCCCGCGGTTGCGGAGCGCGAGTGCGTTGTCTACGGCCTCCTCCAGGAGCACCGTCCCGCCCACCTCGGCCAGGGGGAACGTCCACGTTCGCTCAGGAGTGGCGAGCCACAGCTTGGCTGGAGTCAGGCATTCCGCAAGGTAGGTGTGCACGGCCTTGCTCTCGCAGCCGCCCACCTCCAAGCCCTGAATGCGGACGTTGGGAAGAAGACGGTCCTTCGGGGTGAGCACCAGGGGAGAGAAGAAGACGCCGAGTCCGAGCGCGCCGCCCACAGCCATTCCACCGGCGAACCGGAGCCAGGCCGACGCCCGGACTCGACTCAGGACGAGGCGGCCGGCTGGGCTTTGCGGAGAGCCAACGCGCTCTCGGTCAACCACGGAGACAACTCCTTCTGCGGGGTGGCGGCGGCACGGTCTCGGTGGTGCGGTGTACTTCCCGACCCGGCTGCTGCGTACGGCGGTAAAGCGAGCGACGGAAGGACCATTGTAGGCTTGCATCGGGGAGCTGTCAATCGATGGCTGCGCTTGATTGGGCGCAGGCCAAGGAAACCTCCTGGGGCTGCCGAAGAAGGGAGGCAGTTACGGGCCGAGCGCGCAGCGGCCCGGGAAAGTGAGTGTCCATAAGAGGATCATGACGACCACGCTTCCGTTGATTGGGGTCACCTCCGGGCTTCGCCTGGAGTCCGAGTCTCAGCAGACCAGCGAGCTGTACGTGGCACGCCGCTACCTCAACGCTCTCGAGGATGCCGGCGGCCTTGGCGTCCCGTTGCCGATAGTGCGCACGGAGGCGGAGGCGGAGCAACTGCTGGACCGCCTCGACGGACTACTGCTCACGGGCGGAGCAGACATCCCTCCGGACTACTACGGCGAGGACCGGCACCCCGCGACTAAAGACCTCCCCCGGGAGCGAGTCGAATCAGAGCTGACTCTCGTCCGCCGGGCATTGGAGTTGGATAAGCCTCTCCTGGCGATCTGCTATGGTCACCAGCTTCTCTGCGTGGCTTTGGGGGGTACGCTCTACCAGCATATTGGCGGCGACGTGCAGAGCGACCTCGAGCACCGGCCGAGCGGCGGCGCGCGCGCCGCGCTACACCCGGTAACGGTCACTCCGAGCAGACTCGCCCGGATCGTGAAGGAAGAGACCTGCGAGGTCCCAAGCTCCCATCACCAGTGTGTGAAGGAGCCGCCGACGGTCTGCGAGGTGACTGCCCGAGCGCCCGACGGGATCATCGAGGCACTCGAACACAAGGGCACGCGCTTTGTTGTTGGCGTCCAGTGGCACCCGGAACTGGCGCGTCAGGACCCGTGGAGCCGACGGCTGTTCGACGCGTTTGTGGGCGAATGCGCTGGTTGACACTCGGTATGCCCGAATGGCGAGGGAGTATGCTGCAACTGTCTGCTCTTCGGTATCCCCGGCGACTCGCTGTCTGTCTGGTGGTGGGCCTTGGGGCTCTGTCGCTGTCGCGCCCGGCTCCGGCAGAGGCGGCGCGCTCCTTTCGGGCGCTGCTCGAAGAGGCCACGTCGCAGTGCGCGCGGCTGCCGGCACTGCGATTCACGGTGCCGCCGCTCCTGGACGCCAACTTGGACGATTGGCAGGGCTTCCCCGCAGCGCCGGTGGTGACGCGGGCGCAGAGCAACTTCGATGCGGACTGGAGCGGCCCGGCGGACTGCTGCGCCCGGGTCCGGGTTGGGTGGGATCCCGACTACCTCTACGTTGCAGTCGAAGTCCAGGACGACGAACTCGAGTCCGATCGGGATCCGCTGACCGATGACGCCGTCGAGCTCTCCCTCTCAGCGGACACGGCCGAGCCACAGGTCGTCGGCGGGCGCTTGTCGGTCGCCCTGCCGATCGAGGTCTACGAGGTCCGCCGTCGCAACCTGGTGACGCGGACTGCACGCCGCGCGATGCCCGTGTTCGGGGCAGAGGGTACCTCCGACGAGAAGGGCGGAGTCTACACCGTCGAGGCGCGCCTCGCTTGGAGCTTGGTGCGGCGGGCGTCGCCCACCGTTGGCGCAACCCTCGGGTTCGACGTGCTCATCCACGACGCCAATGATTGCACGGGGCCGGAAAGCGTTCTTCGGTGGGCCGGGCCTTGGCGCGAGGGCGAGGAGCCGTTGGGCGTGCTGGCTCTCGTCGATTCGCTGAGCGAACCGCCCACGTCGTGGTCGGGGCTGACGGCGCTGGGCATCGACCGGGCGTACTTCCTGCCCGGCGAGACCGGCCGGGTGCGCCTGTGCACGGGCTTGCCGGGCGTGGAGGCGCGGGGGTGGACGTGCTCATTGGCGACAGCCGCCGGCCCTTCCACCCCGCTCAAAGCCGTCGGCGAGTGGCACAGCAAGCTGCTAACTGGCTGGGAGTGGGAGTGCCCCCCCGCCGAGCTCGGCAACCAAGTCGTCCTCACTGCGGAATCGGCAACCGGCTCCGCTCACCGGGTGCTGGCGGCCGCGGAAACAGAGCCGGCCGAAGCGCACCAAGTGCGCTCTCTGTCTCGTCAGGTGCGGGCCCGGGCGCTGTTCCTCGCGCGGTCGGATCTGCATGGAGCGAAGGGCGCGGCGGTCGCCACCTACTGGTGGCGCCACCGGGAGCTGGACGGGCTCTTCGGCGATTGGGGCAAGCCGGACAAGCGACCGAACCTCCTGTGGGCCGCTGAGCGTCTGCGGGAGTTCCAGCAGACCCTCGAGTCCGAGTTCTCCTCGCCCCCCGCTGCCCTCGTCCAGGGGACGACCGTCCGCGCCTACCTGTCTGCGCTGGACGACAGCCTCCAGCCCTATTCGGTCTACCTGCCTCCGGGATCCCCCCACGCGGAGGACCTCCCGAGCGGGTATCCGCTGGTGGTCAAGCTCCACGGCCTCGGTGGTAAGTACTCGACAGAAGCCCCGGACGATCAGTTCACGGGCTGCGTGGTGGTCTGTCCCAACGGTCGCGGAAACACGGACTACAAAGCCTGGGGGGAGATCGACGCCCTTAGGGTGATGGACGAGATCCTGCGCGACTACGTCATCGACCCGAACCGCGTCTACCTCACCGGCTTCTCCATGGGGGGCACCGGCTGTTGGCAACTGGGAGTGCACTACCCGGATCGGTTTGCGGCCATTGCCCCGTTCTGCGGCAATGCCGACCACCGCGCGTGGCGGGCCGAGTTCGGCTGGATCGATCCGCACCCGAGCTGGATGTCTCCGTTGAAGGACTACCTCGAGAACCTCGAGAGCAACACGTTCTTCGCCGAGAGCCTGCTCAACTTGCCACCGTACTGCGTGCACGGCTCAGCAGATGACTACGTGCCCGTTCAGCACTCGCGGCTGATCGTCGGGCGACTCCGCGAGCTCGGGTACAAGGTGACGTATGACGAGCAGCCCGGTGTCGGCCACAGCTCCTTTGGTTCGGGGACGACGGACAAGGTGTACACGTGGCTGCTGGCCCAGCGCCGTCCGTCGCTACCCAGACGCGTTGCCTACAAGACGGCCTGGCTTCGACACAGTGGCGCCTACTGGGTCAAGGTAGAGCGGTTTGTGGAGCCGCTTCGGTTCGCGGAGATCGATGCAGAAGCGGACGACGCGAACCAGATTTGGGTCAAGACCGACAATGTGCGTCAGTTCTCCCTGGACCTGGGCAGCGGGCTGATCGACCTGACGGCACCGGTTACGCTGATTGTCGATGGCGTTCAGCAGACCCCGGCCCACGTTCCGACCACAGGTCGAGTCTCCCTGGAACGTCGTGGCTGTGCCGAGAACGGCTCCGTTCGTTGGACCCCGCCGGGACCGCAGACGGGACTCCTCAAACGCGCCGGCCTTGAAGGCCCGATTGAGGACGCGCTGCTGTCGCGGTTCCTCGTCGTCTACGGGACCCAGGGAGAGGCGCGCGAGGACGAGGTCAACAAGACGGAAGCACTGCGCCTGGATGACTTCTGGTCGCGGTGGGCGAACGCCCGCTGTCGTCTGAAGGCGGATGCCGAGGTGACGGCCGAGGACGTGCAGGACAGCAACTTGATTCTGTTCGGGAATGCGCGCAGTAACCTCTGGGTGCAGAAAGTCAATGAGGCGCTGCCAGTTCGGTTCGCCGACCACGCGGTGCTCTGCGGCGAGCGGCGGTTCGAGGGTGACGATGTGGGGCTGAAGGTGTGCTACCCCAACCCTTTGAACCCGGAACGGTATGTGGTGGTGATCGGCGGCACCACCTGGCAGGGGACACTCGATGCCAACGAGCGATTCGGGAACTGGTTCGACTGGGGATTGTTCGACAACCGGAACTGGTTCGATTACGGCGTGTTCGACAGGCGCACTCGCACGCCGGAGTCATTTCTGGAGGTCGGGTTCTTCGACCAGGATTGGCGGCTTGATGAGCGGTACTTGTGGGCTGGCACCGACGCGGACCGCGGCTCGGCCGGAGAGCGGCGCGTGCCAACGGCTGCGGCCCGCGACCTCGCTGGCGGGATCGTCTACCTGAGCGACCTGGAACTCAAGCTGGCGAACCTCGAGAAGGGCGCCCTCGGTGTTGACCTCAGCTTCGCAGGGCGGATGCTGCAGTTGGGGAGCACGTACTACCGGAAAGGGCTGGGCGTGCACCCGAACGCCGAAGTGGTGTACGACCTGGGCGCCGAGTTCCACACCTTCTCCGCTTGGGTGGGCCCCGACCTGGAAGGCGAGAAGACGGTGCCCTCGGCGCGCGCGTCGGTGGAGAAGGTCACCTTCGAGGTGTACGGCGACGGGAAGCTACTGGCGAAGACGAAGACGTTCCACTGGGACACGAAGCCCGAACGGATCTACCTCGAGGTGACCGGCGTCAAGGAGCTGAAGCTGCTCTGCAACCGCCACGACGCGAAACGGTGGTTGTTTGGCGACTGGGACTGGGCCGACGCGAAGCTGACCCGACCGCCTGCCAACGGCGCGCCCGGTGGAGCGGCGCCGCAAACGGGGGATCTCTGCGCCGTCCTCGACCTGGACGGCGAGTGGGACCTCCACTCGTTTTCCCCCGGGGAGGGCCTTCAACTCTCCGCCGACAGAGAACTTCCGAAGGAACAGCCCGCCCCGAGTTCGTCGTCGTCGAGCTACGGATACGGCTACAGCGCCGGTTCTCGGCTGTCTGTCGATGTCAAAGCGCAAGTCCCCGGAACGGTGCAGGAAGCGCTCCTCTTGAACGGGAAGCTGGAGCACCCCTACCGCGGGAAGAAGTCGGATGACGCCGAAATGCTCAGCGAACAGGAGTGGTGGTACCACCGCTCGTTTGAGGTGCCCGCCGAATGGCAGGGCCGGCAGGTTGCCCTCGAACTCGACGGGATCAACTACGCCGCCGATCTGTGGCTCAACGGGCAACCGATCGGCTCGATGGAGGGCACCTGGGAGCGCGGGCGGTACCCGGTGGCGTCCCTGCTCAAGTATGGAGAGAAGAACCTCTTGGCGGTGCGTCTGTGCGCGGGGCGAACGTCCTGGACCCATCCGCCTGACGGAGTGAAAGTGCCCGACTCGGCTGCAGCCTTGGGGTGCAAGCTGAACCATGGTCTGCGGGGGATGCCCAAGCTCGTTCCGTTGGGGATCTGGCGACCGGTGCGGTTGCAGACCACCGGCGCCGTAGAGCTTCGCGGCCCTGTCGTGTCCACCGTGTCAGCGACCGCCGCGACGGCCCGCGTTTGCGTTCGCGCCACCTTGGCGAACCACGCCACGACTGAACAGCCGGTTGTGGTGTCGGGCATCCTCCGGGACGAGGAGGGTGTGTCTGCTCCGGTGGAGTTTTGGGAGCACGTGACGGTGAGCGCCGCCGGCTCCCACGGCTTCGAGACCTTGGTGACGCTCCCGAGTCCGCAGCTTTGGTGGCCGCACCGTCTGGGCGAGGCGCCGGGCTACACACTCCGGCTGGCCATCCGCTTGGGCTCAGGCGCGGAGTCGGATCGGGCCACGGTCCCCTTTGCCGTGCGCACGCTGAGGGCCGGCGAGGACGGCTCCTTTGTGGTCAACGGGCGAGAGCTGCCGCGTCTGGAGGGGGCGGTGTGGTTGCCGCTGGGGCTGCTGCTGGACCTGCCGCGAGCCCGGTACGAGCACTTTGTCGGGCTGGCGAAAGCCGCTGGGGTCGAGGCGTTCCGAGTCTGGGCCGGCGGGCTACTGGAGACGGACGAGTTCTACGAGACGTGCGATCGCGCGGGGATGCTGGTGGTGCAGGACTTCCCGCTCACCGGTACTGTCAGTCGCGAGGTCCCCCCCGACAGGTTCCTCACCACGGCCGCGGTCAACCTCTGCAGGTTGCGGAACCATCCGTGTCTCGTGGCGTGGGCTGGCGGGGCGGATCTCGACCTTGCCGACCCGGACACGAACCAACTGGTGACCGCGTTGCGCGACTTGTGCAAGTCGCTGGACCCCGACAGACCGTTCTTCGCACAACTGCCGGAGCGAGGCGCTGTCCGCTGCCCGCCAGAGCCGTTCGCAAACGTTGCCGCGGCAGCCGGAAAGGAGTTGCCGTCGTGGACCTTCTCCGCGCTGCCGGTCGCCCCACCCCCTGCGGACGCGGCCGACAACTGGCTGCGGCCCGGGACGGACACCACCGAGTCCGAAGTCTGGAAGCACCACGGCGCCACGCCGGACTCCCTTCGCTTCGGCCCCTTCACTGATCGCCCGGCCGGCGCCTCTGGTCTCTCCGACGCGTCCGACCAGTCGGACCAGTCTGACAGCTCTTTGAGCTCCTCACAGGGCAAAGGAGATCTGCTGCGAGACCTCCTGCTCGGCCAGTGGCTGAGGGCGCCATCCTCGCTGTCTCGGCCCTGGGCGCCCAATGAGGCCGGGAGGTTCTGGTGGCAGTTCGGGGAGCCGTGGCCGCAGTTCTCGTCGAGCTTGGTCGACTGGTCCGGCGCCGCCAAACCAGCGTACTACGCCATGAAGGCCCGGCAGGCGCCGTTGGCGCTACTGCCGAAGTTGAACCTCCGAGTCGTGCCGGTCGGCGACGTGCTCCGGGTGGGCGGCACGCTTCGCTCAGCCACCGCGGCGGTATGCGGGAGGGTTCGCCTGGAGGTGGTGACGCCTGCTCTGGAAGTGCTGAGCGAGTCGGAACAGCGCGTGATTGCGGCCGCTGGTGACACGGTCCGCCTGTCGCCCTTCGAGTGGCGCGTTCCCCTTCACCACGCGGACCGGGCGCTGTTCGTTCGGGCGCGTTTTCTGGAGGACGCTGGCCGGACCGTAGCCGACGAGCTACAGCCCTTCGCCACACGTAGCACCGCCGAAGCGCCGCTGCTGCTGAACGTGCTCTGGGTCGCCCGCGAGAGCGGGGAGATCGCCGCTGTCACCGAACCCCTGCGCTCGTACGGCATTGCCGTGGAGGTGGTCGGGAACTGGCAGTCGGCGCGAGCCTCGCTTGAGTCCGGCTCGTTCCGGGTAGTCGTGGCTGACCTGTCTGGGGTCGAGACCGGAGGCGCCGGAGAACTTGGCGCGTTCCTCGACGCCTGCCAACCCGGGCGAGGTTTGCTTCTGTATGGCGCCCTCCCCCCGGGAGACGAGGAGTCCTTGGCGGCCCTCCGCCGGCGCATGCTAGTCACGTTGGCGCCGCGTGAGCCAGGCGAGGAGCCAACGCCAACCACCCTCGCCGACCACGAGCATCCCCTGTTCGCGGGGCTTGCCGAGACCAAGCTGCCAGAGTACCGAGACCGACGGGTCATCGTGCCGTCGCCCCAGACGCCTGCGTTGCTGACAGTGGGCGAGGGGCAGGCACTGCTCGTCGAGGGAGACAACGGGCCCGGCCGCTGTCTGTATCTGGCCACCGAGCTGACCTCGGGATGGGGGCGCGCGCTGCGGGACGAGTGGGGCGGCTTCCAGCCCTTTCTCGCCAACGCCCTGGTCTACCTGGGGCAGCTCTCCCATCCTGAAGTGCGGCGGCTGCGCCGGCAGGTGGCTGCCAGTCAGCCGTGGCGTCCCTTCGACTCACTGCCAGAGACCAAGCTCGAAGCTGAGTCCGCCGCGGGCGCGCTGAAGTTGGGGGGGGGGCAGAGCGCGTCCTTCACTGTGAAGATCACCAACAGCGGCGAGGCAGTTGCCTTCTTCGTTACCTTGGGCTTCGAGTCACTGTCGGCCAACGCCCTGCCGTTGTTTGGCGACAACTACTTCTCGCTGCGTCCCGGCGAATCGAGAACGGTGCCTGTCCGCCTCACCGTGACCGCTCCGCTCACCGACCCCAAGGAAGCGACCCTCGTGGTCGGTGCGTGGAACGCCAGCCAGTCGGTCACACTCACCAAGACCCAAGTCGGCGAGCCAAAGGCACCCCCGCCGACACCCTCGTATCCGTCCTACAGCAACGGTCCGGATGAGTCGCAATGGCAGTCGCCGGACTACGAGAGCGGCTACGGCCCCGGCAGTCGCGGGGAAGGCTATGGGAGGGGTGGTCCCGGTGAGCGCGGCTATGGAGGCGGCGGCAGGTAGGGCAGTGCCTGCGCCACGAGAAGAAAGCGAAAACGGAAAGGAGCCTTCCGGGCGGCGTCGAATAATGAGGGAAACGGGCAACGCTGTCTGCCGGCGCGGACCACACCAGAGAGACATTGAGGTGGATTGTACATGTTGATGACGCCAGAGCAAAAGTCATTGCTGGCGGAGCTTGAAGACGAAGCAAACCACCTCACCGGGAAGGCAGAACGTCACGAGCGCAGGAAGCAGTTCCTGGAGGCGGCCCAGTTCTACAAGGAGGCGCTGTACCGGGTCCGCAACGCCGCCAGTCTGCCCCTCAACAAGAAGCAGACGAAGGACTACGAGCGGCGCGTCGCTCGCGTGATTGAGCTTCACAACCAGATGATCTACAAGGCGCGGGAGCGCCGCGACGCCCGGCACATGGTGCTGGGCGTGGTGATGCGGGAACCGGGCGTGCTGCAGACGGAGCTGTACCGCCGGATGCCGCAGCAGCCCCCCGAGATGGTCCGGGAAGTCGTCGCGTGGGCGGTGGGCGAAGGTCGCTTGCGGCGACGGAAGCAAGGCCGCACGTATGCGCTCTACCCGCGCGCAGCCGGCTGACGACGAGTTCGTCCTGAACTGGCGGCGTCTCTTCGAGTCTACTCCGCCGCCGGCCACCGGGGAATCGGAGGCTGTCGATGAATGCTCCACGCTCAGAACCCAGCCGAGAAGTTCCTGGCCGCGAGTCGTTTCCTGCGGAAACGGTAGCCTCCGCGGCCGAGACCGGGCGCTCTTCGGCGGGGCTTTCGGTGACCCCGCTTTCTCGGGAGGAGATGGAGCAATTCGAGGACCAGCGCTTGGCGGCGTACGCCTGCAAGAGCGCCCACTCCCGCGGCCGGCGGTGGGCGGAGCCCACTGACCCCCATCCCTACCGAACAACGTACCAGCGCGACAAGGGGCGGGTGATCCACTCGTTCTCGTTCCGCCGCCTGCAGCTCAAGACACAGGTGTTCGTTACCCATGAGGGCGATTTCTACCGGACTCGGCTCACGCACAGCTTTGCCGTCGCGCAGATCGCCCAGAGCCTCGCGAAGGCCCTGCGCGCCAACGACGAGCTGGCCGAGGTGATCGCCCTCGCGCACGACCTCGGTCACCCGCCTTTCGGTCACGGCGGCGAACGCGAACTCCACCGGCTCATGGAGAACCACGGCGGGTTCGAGCACAACCTGCAGGCGCTGCGCGTCGTGGACGAGATGGAGACGCATTCCTCTGGCGGGCCGGGGCTGAACCTCTCCTACGAGACCCGGGAGGGGCTGGCGCGGCACAGCACGGAGTACGACGACCACCGCGTGCCGGACGAGTTCCGGGAGTTCCCCTCCCCCACTCTCGAGTGCCAGATTGTAGACACCGCCGACAGAATCACGTTTCGGACGCATGACCTGGAAGACGCCCTTTGGCTGGGGCTGATCGAGGAGCGAGACGTGAACGGCGCCGGTCTGGTCCTGTGGGACCGTCACCGCGAACTGGCGCGCGCTCAGTTTGCCGACCCGCCGGACCGGAAGCTGCTCCGTCGGGTGATTGTGCGCAACCTGATCGACGAGATGATTCGGGACGCTACCCGGCACACACTCGCCGCCCTGAACCGGAAGCGGCTTGCCTCGCCTGACGATGTCCGGGCCCACCCGGGCCCGCTCGTAGGCATGAACGACGCCCTGGAGGCGGAGAGCGACGCCCTCGGCAAGTTCCTCTACGACGCCGTCTACCAACACCCGACGGTCGTCAAGATGATCTGGAAAGGGCAGCGGATCATCCGCAAGCTGTTCGGGGCGTACGTGGAAGAGCCAAAGCTGCTGCCCAAAGACCTGCAGAGCCGCCTCGCGAGCAGCCCGGTGGAGTCGGTCGTCTGCGACTACATCGCCGGCATGACCGATCGCTACGCCATGGACCAGTACCGCCTCCTGTACGAGCCGCACGCCCGCGTAGGCATGGACCCAACGGCACTGTCCTGAGGTCCTGCCCCCCGGTTGCAGATAGCCGGACCGGCCCGGTGCTCGGCGAGGGTCTCCTGACCCCGCCGCTCCCCGACCGACAGGTCTCCTCGAATCCCGTGGATTCGCAGCTACCTGAGACCTTCCGCTCGCGCCCGCAGGGCGCGAGGCGTTTCGGGGCGCGCAGACGCGAAGCGTCTTCAGACGCACGGCGTCTGAGGAGACCTGCCCCGAGCTAGACCCTGCCTCCCGGACCCGCAAGTGAGCCTTCGCGCCACAATCGGACTTGCCGCCACTCTTTCGGTTGCCGCCGGGTGCTGTGTCTGGTGGGTTCGCGGGCGCCACGCGGGCGTCAGGACGACTGTCCTCCGCTTGACGGACTACGACCGCTGGGCAAGGAACGACTTTGAACGGCGCCACCCGGGCGAGAAGCCGCTGAACTGGCGGATCGCGGAGGTGGCACGTCGGTTCCACCGGCAGGAGCCCATGGGCAGGTTCGTCTTGCACCAGAACGACTGCAGCGACTTCGTGGCGTGCGCGGTCGATGAAGCCCTCGGCGTGCAAGCGCGCTTCAGGCGAGGGTCCGACAAGCACCTGTTGGGCACGCGGATGGAGCTGGTGGATTGCTGGTCCTGGCGGGAGGGGGATGCCGTCCAGCCGGGCGACGTCGTGAACGTCCGCCACTCGCCGTGGTACCCGCCCAACCCCAACTCGATCTGGCACGTGGGCGTCGTGGGACCGGAGGGCTGCGTGTACGACTTCGTGAAGCTGAAGACCTGGAAGCGGGCGCGGTACGGCCGGAATGCGTTCGCTTGGTTCGTGCGCCACTCGGGCGGCCCCAACGAGGTCGAAGTCTGTCGGCTGAAAGCCCGGTACCGGTACCGGATCGACCCGGTTCCGGGAGTGGGCCGCTGACGCGGGCAAGCCCGAGGCGGTGAGCTCCCGGCGCGCAGCCGGCTGCGGACAAGCCCTCTTCGGTTGTCTGACACGCCGAATTCGAGTAGAATTCGCACTAACTGGACGCACAGACGTAGAGCGCTCTTGTGACGCGGCCGGCCAAGCCCGGTCGCGTTACGTGTGTTTGGGGCACGAGGCGCCTGTTCGTGCGGGTATCCCACCGGCCGCGTCCGGAACTCAGCAGACGAGGATTGTCCATGTCGATAGCAAAGCTCCGAAAGAAAATGCGACAGAAAGGGCTGCGGACGATCGTCTGGGGCGGCTTGCTCTTGATCTTCCTCGTGTCCTGCTTCCTGGGATACGGCAGCCTGATGGGGGGCAGCAGCACCCGGGTGCAGTTGGCGCCCGGCGTGGTTGCGAAGGTGGGGCGGAAGAAGATCGTCCGGGAAGAGTACAACGACCTGCTGCAGCGCCAGATGGAGAACTACTCGCGCTACGGCGGCGTTCGCTTCTCCAATGAAGAGTCCATCAAGAAGAGCGTCCTAGACAACATGGTGGACCGCATTCTCAAGGAGCGGGCCTGCCGGGACGAGCGAATCAAGGTCCGGTCGGGCGAAGTGGACGACAAGATCGAGAACATGATGGACCAGCAGATCGAGTCCCTGAAGATGCAGGCTGGCTCCGCCCGCAGGTTCGCGCTGCAGGTCAAGAAGAAGTACGGGTCGCTGCCCAAACTCAAGGACGAGATTCGCTCCCAGCTCAAGGACAACGAAGACGGCATCACCGAGCAGGTCCGAACGGAGAAGCTGCAGGAGAAGATCAAGGCCCAAGTCAAGGTCACGCTCAGCGAGTACCGGCGGAGCACGGAGGAAGTCAAGGCGCGGCACATCCTGATCAAGCCGGAGCCAACGCCGGCCGAGCGAGAAGCGGGCAAGGACGGTAAGGCGGACAAAGGCGGAAAGGCGAAGACCGCCCAGCAGCAGAGCGCTGAGGCGGCAGCGAAGAAGAAGGCCGACGACCTGCTGGCGCGGCTGAAGAAAGGCGAGAGCTTCGAGGCACTTGCGAAGCAATACTCCGAGGACTACTCCAACGCCTCCCAGGGCGGCGACTTGGGCTGGTTCCCGCGTGGCCGGATGGTCAAGGAGTTCGACGACACCGCCTTCCGGCTGAAGAAGGGCGAACTCAGCGGCGTGGTCAAGACGGAGTTCGGCTACCATATCATCCAACTCGAGGACAAGCGGCTCAATCTGCCGCCCGACTACAACGACGTCACCTATAAGTGCGAGAAGAAGGGGTGCGATAACGAATGGACGACCAAGGACACGCCCCAAGAGTGCCCCAAGTGTAAGTCCAAGAAGTTCAGGACCGTCAAGCGCCGTCGCGAAGAGCTGCTCGCCCAGTACGCAGACCAGAAGAAGTGGGAACACTGGCGGGACTACGAGGAAAAGCTGAAGAAGGAAGCAGACGTCCAGATCATCGACCCGGAACTCCACGCCTACGAACTGGAGACCCAGGGGAAAACCGCAGAAGCCATCAAGCTCTACAAGGAAGCGCTCAAGTCCTGGGAGGGCGACCCGCTGATCAAGCCGGGACCGATCTACTTCCATCTCGCCCAGTTGTATGAGCGCGATGGCAAGAAACAGGAAGCCATCCGCGACTACGAGCAGGCGAACACGTACGAGGAGGATGCAGAGGCGCACCTCGCTCTGGGCAAGCTGCTGAAGGACGACAAGAAGACCCGGCAGAAGGCAACCGAGCACCTGAAGTCCGCTTCGGACCTCTCGTATGACGACACCTATCGGCACCAGGAACTCAAGCGGCTATTCGAAGAGTTGGGCGAGAAGGATCTGGCGAAGAAAGAACAGGACCTCTACGACCAAGCGCAGCGGGCCAACCCGCAGCAGCCCTTCTCGGTGACTCCGCAGTAACGCGCCTCGGCGCCCCAACCTGTCCGAGCCTGTGTGGGAGCGGCCGAGGGCAGCCCAACAGACGCTGTGGCTGGCTGCTTGCGGCCGGCCCCGGAAAGGAGCGCGGCCATGCTCCAAGTGGGAATCATCGGCCTGCCGAATGTGGGCAAGTCCACGCTGTTCAACGCCCTCGCCCACGGCCACGGGCAGGCGGAAGTCTCCAACTACCCGTTCTGCACTATCGACGCGAATGTCGCTGTCGTTCCCGTGCCCGAGCCTAGGCTGGAGCGTCTGGCGGAGCTGTTCAAGCAGGAGACGCGCGTTCCGGCAACGGTCAAGTTTGTGGACATCGCCGGTCTGGTTCGGGACGCGCACAGGGGCGAGGGCCTCGGGAACCAGTTCCTCGCGCACATCCGCGAGGGAGACGCGATCCTGCACGTCGTCCGCTGCTTCGACGATCCGCAGATCGCCCACGTGGAAGGGTGGGTCGACCCGGCCCGCGATGTTCAGACGGTGCAGAACGAACTGATCCAGGCTGACCGCGAGTCCATGGAGCGCCGGGTCGAGAAGGCGCGCAGCCAGGCGAAGAGTGGGAAGACGGAAGACCTGGAGAAGCTCACCCAGGCGGAGTCGCTACTGACGTGGCTGGGCGACGGGCAGCCAGCCTCCGAGTGGCCGGACCGCGAACACGGCAAGGGGCTGCTGGCGGAGGTCTTCCTGCTCACCACCAAGCCTTTCCTCTACGTTGCCAATGCGCCCGAAGAGGGCGACGGGGACCACGTTCAGGCGCTCACCGACTTCGCCGCCTCCACCGGTGCCCGCGTCCTGAGGATCCCCGCCAAGCTGTCCGCTGACCTGGCCGACCTCGACCCCGACGAAGCCCGGGAGTTCATGCAGGAACTCGGGCTCGACCAGACCGCGCTCGCAGAGATCGTCCTCGCCAGCTACGAGCTGCTAGACCAAGTCACCTTCTTCACCGGCGTCGGCGCCGAACTGACCGCGTGGGCGGCAACGCGCGGCACGCCTTTGGGAGCCGCCGCTGGCCGGATCCATTCCGACATGCAGACAGGCTTCATCAAGGCAGAAGTGGTGCCGTACGAAGGCCTCTGTCGCGTCGGCTCGTGGGCAGCCGCCCGGGAGAAAGGGCTGATGGTGGCCAAGGGGAAGGACCAGCCCGTCGAAGACGGCGACGTGGTCTACGTGCACTTCAGGAAGCCGGGGTAGGCGGGCTTGCCGGCTGGTCTGCTCTGGATCGGTCAGACGCGTCCCGCTCGTCCGCGGGCGAAGCGCGCCCAAGCTGCGGGACGAATGGGACAACTGAGTGCCGGCTCGCGCTGACGGAGGGGGATTGGGCGCGGCGCGCGTGACCCACAAACCCGCTTCTACCGCAGCCCCAACTCCGCCCGCAGCGCCCGCAGCTTCAGGTTCAGTTCCTCGGTAGTGAGCTGCCGGTATCGCTCGGGGAGCATGGACCGCGAGGAGCACTCGAAGACGGCCAGGAGCTCCATATACTCCAGCATGAGCGCGTCGCGGCTGGGGATGAAGTCGGCGATGGCGGCGAGGAGGTCTTCGTCGCGGACGAGCTTGCGTTTGGGGGTGGCGGCGGCGCAGAAGTGGTCTGACAGGAGAACGATGGCTTCGAGGTCGGCGCCGGTGTAGCCCTCGGTTCGTTTGGCGGCCTCGGCGAAGTCTGCCACGCGGTGCCGGAGGCCGTTCTTTCGGTAAAGCACTTGGAGGATCTCCTCCCGCGCCTCGGCGGTCTGCGGCGCGAAGAAGGGGATTTTCTGGTCGAAGCGGCCGGGGCGCTTCATGTCGGTGTCCAGCTTGTCGGGCCGGTTGGTCATCATCACGAACACGGTCCGCCCGCGGTGCGACGTGTCGCTCATGAACTCCTTCAGCTTCGCGGTGACCCGGCTGGAAGTGCCGCCGTCCATGTCCTCCCGGCCGCCGCCGATGGAGCGGTCGCCTTCGTCGATGATGACCAGCACGAAGCCCAGGGCGTTGACGACGGTGATGATCTTCTCCAGGTTGGACTCGGTGGAGCCGACCCATTTGTCGCGGAAGTTGGCGAGCTTGAGGCACGTCAGCCCGCTCTCCTTGGCGAAGGCTTCGGCTAGGTAGGTCTTGCCGGTGCCCATGGGACCGACGAACATCACGCCCATGGGCACCCGCTGGCGGTTGCCCTCGCGAATGTTGTCGGCGATGTTGCGGAGGGCTCCCTTGACCTGATCCAGCCCGCCCACCATGCTCAAGTCGTGTTCGGGCTCGACGAACTCGACGAGACCGACGCACTCCTTCTCGATGATCTGCTTCTTTCGGGCGCGAACTAAGTCGAAGCTGACGCCAGTGCCGCTCTGCTTGGCCTCCTGGAAGATGGCGCCCATCTGGATGCAGGTAAGCCCGGCGGTGATTTCGGCCAGCCGCCGCTGCGGCATCTCCATGGTCACGTCGGGGTGCTGCTGGCAGAGGTGCGCGATGAACTCCGCGCGGGCCGTCTCGTCGGGGAGGGGAATCTGGAGGGCGGCGAGGTGCGGGCTGTCGAGCACCATGGCGTTGACGTCCGACAGGTGCTCGGTGATGAGGACGACCACATTGTCTGAGCGCAGCAACCGGGGTTCGGCCGACCAGCGCTGGAGAGCGATCAGGTTGGCCCGATCGTCGCCCGACAGGAACGACACCTCGGCCCGCGGCACGATGGTCTCCACGTAGTCGATGACCACAGCGCTACGGTGCCCGGTAGCCAGCAGGAACTCCTCGATGAGCGGGAGCGCAACATCCGGTGCGTGTGGCAGCTCGTCTGGCGGCCCCGCCAGCCCCCGAACCGCCCGGGCGACCTCGACTTTGCGCAGGAACGTCTCCCGCATCTTGGGCTCGGCAAACGTGATGCCCTGGCTGAGGTTGTAGAACAGCACGACGTCCCGCGTCTGCTTCAGCAACCCCTCATAGAGAAACCGCCGCAGGTCGACATACTCCGCGCCAAGCGGCTGTAGGTCGAGTACGTTTGCGTGCAAGATGAACTGGATCGCCTCGCCCGCGCGGTAGCGGCGGCGCAACGAAGCGGCCCATTCGGGGAGTTTGGGTTCGGCCTGGTCGTTCTCCATCTGCTACATCGTCTTCTGCGCCGGCGGCGCCTGCTTGTCGGCAGCCATCTGCTTCTTGATCTCGGCGAGCTGCGCCTGCGCGGAGGCAGAGGCGGTCTTCTTGCGGATCTCGGTGAGCTTGTGCGCCAGTCCGCCGTCCTCAAGCTCCTTGGCGACGTCAGCTTCGGCATCGAGCTTGTTGATGCTGTCGCGGACGTTGTCCAGCGCCTGGATGTCGGCATCCATCGACAAGCCGGAGAGCTGCTCCTGGATTTCCACGCGTGCCTTGGCGTTCTCTCGCTTGGCCAGCATGGTCTCCTTCTCTGCCTTGAGCTTCTCGATCTCGCCCTGGAAGGTGAGCAGACTCGACTTAGCTTCTTCGGCCTCCTGCGAGGTCTTCGCGAGGTCCGCGCGGATCTTCTCGACCTCTTGGGTGAGCATGTCCCGGCGTTGGATCAACACCAGCGCCGCTTCGTCCTCGCCCTGCTCGACGGCGACGGGGATCTGGACCTGGATCTCCTTCAACTCGGCGGACCTTTCCGTGAGTTCGCGCTCCAGCTTGTTGCGCAGATGCACGATTCCGGCGACTGCCGACGTCAAGCGCTTGTACTGCTTGATCTTGGCCTCGATGGCAGCCTCGTACACAGCCTCTGGATGCTTCGCCTCAAGTCCTTTGATAAACAGCCCCAGAAACCCGCGCCAGATGTTTCCTACACGAGAGAAGAATCCCACGGTGTTGTCACTCCTTGCAGAACGCCGATCCGCGCGTTCTCGGTCTCGCCGAGAGGCTCGAGAACGGCCCGATCTTGAGTGGCGACAGTATACGGGGTTGGTTTCCCTTTGTCAAGGAAGCAGCGCGGCGGCAGTGCTCCCGTCGCGTGCCCGCACGGTGTTGACAACGGTTCTGCCGTTCTGCACAATGCGCGCGCGGCGATGACGGAGTTCATGATGGGGGAACGCGCAAACGCATGTCGCTCGACCGAGGTTGCTCCCCGCGACGTATTGAGCGCGGCGGCGAGCCAGCGGTTGCCCGCCACGGCGGCCTCCACCGGGGGCCGCACGTGACCGGAACGCCCGCCTGCCTGCGGTCCAGCGTGCTCCAGTTCGTGGCAAGCTGCTCACTGCCCGAGTTCGGACCGGGGCGCTACCGCTACTCACTGGCGTGCAGTGAGCCGACGCTCTACTCGTCCAGCTATGCGGCAATGGCGCAGTCGCTCTTGCGCGCGCTCGGGGGGGCGGACACCGTGGAGTGGGCGGCCTACCTGAACTCCTTCCAGGATGACGACGGTCTGTTCCGCGATCCGCTGAGCTACGGGCAGGGCTGGTATGCCGACGACCCGCTGTGGTGCGGACGGTCGCATCTGACCTGCCATGTCCTCACCGCGTTGGCGTGCCTGGGAGCGGTGGCGGCAGAGCCGCTCACCTGGCTCGAGCCGTGGCGCAACTGCGACGCGCTGGTTGATTGGCTGGAGGGCCTCGACTGGGGGGCGCGGGTCGGCTGGACGGGCAACGAGATCATGAACGTCGGCACGCTGCTGCAGTATGCACGCGACTTCCACAACGACGCTCGGGCCGGGCAGGCGATGGAGTGCCTCCTCGACTCGCTTGAGCAGCACCACCTCAACCCGGAGTCGGGTGTGTGGGGCTCCCTCGACCTGACTGACCCGCTGCAGCGTTCGCACGCCGTGCAGGCCGCCTACCACTGGTGGCCCTTGTTCGCCTATGACCGACGCCCCTTCCCGCATGTCGATCGGGCCGTGGACACGGTGCTGGCCACGCAGAACCCTCGCGGGGGCTTCGGCTGGGGTGTGCACAACCCGGCGGAGCCCTTCGGCAGCAGCGCCTGCGAGGACATCGACTCGATCGATCCGCTGGCGCGAATGCTCAGCCAAACGGATCACCGGCGGGACGAGGTGCGAGCAGCGTTGCGGCGCGGCGGCGAATGGGTGCTGCGCAACCAGCAGCCCGATGGCGGCTTTGTGTTCTGCTTGGGCCGAGCCTTCGAGTACGGTCACCCACAGCTCCGCGGCGAGGCCGGGCAGGGGGCGATGTTCCCCACTTGGTTCCGCTTGCTGTCCCTGGCGCTCGTCGGGCGGGCCCTTCTGGATAGCCCGCTGGGGCAACTGAGCTGGCAGTTTGTGAACTGCCCTGGCATGCAGTTCTGAGTGCCTTGGCGAAGAGAGAGTAACCGATGGAACGACTTGCTCCTACCGACATGATGACCAAGCGGGAGCGGGTGTTGGCAACACTGCAGCACCAACCGGTGGACCGCTGTGCACTGCTTGAGCAGCTCAGCTACAACCCGCGGGTCATCGCCGACTGGACCGGCAAGCCTATCGCCGGGTTCGACTACACGCTCGACGACATCTGCGAAGTCTGCCGCCAGACGATGGAGGTGGTCATGCCGCCGTCAGTCATGAAGCAGCGGAGTGGCAGGGCGACTGGGGCGGACGGCTTCGCCTACCAGTACGACAACTGGACGGTGTGGACGGTGTCGCGGCCGTTCCACGACGAAGACGGGGCGAGGCAGTGGCTGCAGGCGCGAACGCGGGGGCTTCGCGACAGCCGCGTGGACGCCGACAGGGAACGCGAGGACTGGCGCGTGTACATGGGTGACCTGCAGCGCAGACTGGGCGAAACGCAGCTTATGGCCTACCCGATCAACACCGGTCTGTGCTCTGTCTATGGGGATGGCGGCATGGGGCTGGAGCTGTTCTCATACGTGTTTGCGGAGTGTACCGACCTGCTGCGGGAGTTCATGGACTTGCACTTGGCCCGCAGCCTTGCTCGCCTTCACGCGCTGGCTGACGAGTACGCGGCCCTGTCGCCGTTGGTGCTGGTGGCTGAGGATTTCGCCACCAAGCACGGGCCTATCTTCCCACCGGCATTCCTGCGCGAGTTCCACTACCCCTACGTGAAGCGGATCGCCGATGCCTGGCACGAGCATGGCCTGCACGTGCTCTACCACAGCGATGGCAACTACCGGGCAGTCCTGCCCGATCTCATTGCCTGCGGCGTCGACGGCTTCTACTGCCTGGAGCCGGGAGTGGGAATGGACATCGTCGAACTCAAGCGCACCTGGCCGCACATGGTCTGGTCGGGCGGGGTGGACGGCGTGGACCTGATGGAGCGCGGCACGCCGGAGCAAGTCCGAGCAGAGGTGCGGCGCCATATCCGTGAGACGGACGCCCTGCACACCGGCGGCATGTTCGTCGCCAGCTCCAGCGAGATCAACCCTCCCATCCCGCCGGAGAACTTCCGGGCGATGGTGGTAGCCGTGACCGAAGAGCGCAACCCCGACTTCTGCGGCTGAGCTTCCGCACTCCGGGATCGGGAAGCAGAAGGCAAGGGCAGCGGCAAGACCGGGCAGCAGGCTCAGCCGGATAGCGCGTGTTTCCGCCGGGCCGTGAATGTGCGGCCCTCTCAGGGCAGGGCGGCTTGGCGCGCGGCCGCTGGCAGGCTACTGGCGCGTTCCGTTCACGTTGCGGTACTCCACAACCACCGCCCCCGGGCGCTCGTCGATCTCCACCTTCAGAAGCCGGAGCGCTGCCCCCTTCATCGAGACGGGCTTCTGCCGCCGGTAGGAAGACGACTGCGTCACCTCATAGTCAGCCTCCGCGTCGATCTCCCGCAGGTCGCAGACGAAGCTGGCGTAGGGCGACTGAGGGCGGCGGAAGGCGACCACCATGCCGTCCTGCTCGTCGGGCCGGTGGTACTGAAGCACGCACCAGTCGCGCGGGCTGACGGTCACTTCGGAGAGTGGGTGGAAGTGACCGAAGTAGTACTTGCGGAGCCGCTTGCCCTCGGCAATGGCCTCCTCCAGCAACTCGCGGGGGAAGCCCTTGGGGCGGCAGTCCTCGCCGAAGGCGATGCCTGCGTTGAAGCCGCTGCGGAAGAGATACGGCGTCACCCCCATTTGCCCGACGGTGCTGAACGGGAGGAACCGGTTGAGCCCGGCGCTCATCACCTGGTTCTTGAGGGCCGCGTGGTCGATGGTCTCGGGCTGGTGATCCAGCATGTCGCAGGTGTTGTCGCTCCGCCACAGGGGCAAGGCGCGGGAGCAGGTCTCCAGGTCGATGCGCCGGCCGCCGCTGGCGCAGTTGTCGATGGCGAGGTGGGGGAACGCTGCCAACAGATCATCCCACAGCCGGTACAGCCCCTCGACGTAGCGGATCTCTCCGAGCCCGGTGCGATCCGGGTCCTGCTTGTCCAGGAACTCCCAGAATGGGAGTGGATCGATGTTGTAGTCGATGCGAAGCCAGTCCAAGCCGTACTCCTCGATAGCTGCCTTCAGGTAGCGGGTCATGTACGCCCGGGCGTCCTCGTCCCCCAGGTTGAACAAGCCGCTGCCGTCGCCGGCCGGTGAGAGGACCCACTCGGGGTGCTCCCGTGCCAGCGCGGTGCCGGGATGGACGCGCTCCGGCTCGAACCACATCAGGAACTTCATGCCTTGCTTGTGCGCGGCATCGCCGATTGGCTTCAGCCCGTGCGGGAACCGATCCCGCGGCTCGACGCGCTCAAGGGGGAACCCGTAATTCCCCATCCCCGCCGGGAAGCCGTCGCGCGTCCAATAGGCGTCCAGCCAGAACACCTCGAAGCCGAGCCCTTTGAGGGCGTCCAGGTGCGACAGCACGGTGGCCTCGGTGCTGCCGTTCAACTCGTAGAAGGAGGTGCTGAGGTGGGCGATGGGTGGTGTCACCGGGGCGCCGTCGATCCGGGAAACGACGTGCCGCAGCATGGTCTCGCGGAACAGGTTGCAGCCCCGAAGCGGGTCCGCGCCTGTCCAGTAGAGCTGCATGATTCGCGGACTGCGGATGCTCTCTCCCGGTCGCAGCCGGAGGTGAAGGTTCTGCATCCCGACCTGGGTCCGCACCTCGCCGTCTTTGCTCGCTTCAACCGACCCACGCCATTGCCCCGACCAGCCGACGGCCGTCACGACTCCACCGCTTCCCCAGTCCAGGTTGAAGAACGGGCAATCGGCCGACGACCGGCCGTTGACCGCGCCGAACTCGACCTGCGCTCCCCGGGCGAGCGGCTGATCGAACGGCTGCCAGTCGTCCGCGGCGCAGGTGCTCCCGCGCAGCCGGTGCAATACAGCCCCCTGGTCCATCCTCAGCGTGACACCCACGTCGAGCGCCTTGACCTGTTCGAGAGCCGGCGTGTCGGCCGAGCCCTTGTTGGTGAAGTGCAGCGTCCAGTCGGCGCCCGGCGTGTCGGTGTAGACGGTGGCGACAGCGCGGACCTCCAGCCCGGTCTGAGGGTCGGTGAGCGTCAGCGTGCGACGTCGCTTGGAGGCGTCCACCTCCTCGTCCGTCTCCTCGCGCCGCCACGTACCGAGGAGCACCGCGGAAGGCCGCCCGCCGTACACGAACGAGAACGGTAGCTCCGCCCCAAGCGTCGCCTGGCGCGCCAAGTCGTCCAACCACAGTTCCGAGCCGTCTTGCAGCACCACTCGCGCGTCCGCCCAGTCCCCCTGATCCCACCCCCGGCCGTCGCCGCCATCGTCCACAGTCAAGTCGAAGCTCTGCGCTCCCGAGAGCGGCGCGTCGATATGCTGCACCGCCCCGGTGGGACGCAGCACGTCGGTCGCAAACAGGTCCTTCCCGCCGACGCTCACGTGAAAGCGCACCGAGGCTGCCGTGCCCTCCACGTTCCGGTCCAGACCGATGTCCGCGACGAACCGCGCCGCCGGCCTGCCCAGGGACACGCGCATGACGCTGACCGAGTTCACGCCGATCCCGCGCGTGTAGACCTTGTCGCCAAGCCGCAGCGGCGGCCCTGCCGCGCACCGGCCGATCTTCGTGTCCCCGGCAACGTCTTCATGGACGACGGTCAACCGGTCACTTGGCGCTGGGTCGTGCGGCGCCTCGGCGAACACACGCTCCGCCCACTGGCGGTTCAGGGCGACTTCGGGGGCAATTGTCACGGGGCGACGCTCCTTCGGCGACGGCTGACGAGCAGCCGCTGCGGGTTGGGTGAGCAGGGCGAGGAAAACTGGCAGTACCATGGTGTACCTACTTTGCGGCGAGGGCCCGAACCCATGCCGGCAGACAGCCATCGTCTCGCGGGTGGTGGTTGCAGATTGTACCCGCGCTGTGTCGCGGGCTGCGCCCTGAATCCAGAGGCAGTTTGCGCAGGGCGCCGGACCACTTGACCCGCTGCCTCGAAGGCTGCTGCCCGACAGCCGGCGAACCTCACGGCACTCAAGTGACTCCGCGCCGGCCGTTGGCGTAGCCGCCGCGACCCCGAGGCCGACACACATGAAACGTACCCCAAACCAAGCAGCCGTGCTGTCTGCCCTTTCCGTCCTTCAAGTCCTTGCAGTCCTTCCCGTCCTTGCCGCGCCGTTGACTTCTGAGTTGTCCGGCTATGGCCGCCTCGCGCTGTCGGTCGAGTCGGGGGCGGCCGGCAGCGGAGTGGCGACGTTCACCTGCCAGGATGCCCAGCACGCGGACCGCTTGCTCAGCAAGCTCCGTGCGGACTTCGCCTGGGACAAGCTCTCGGAGGTCCGCGCGATCACGCTGCCCGGCGGCGCGCCGGCGCTTGCGGTGGGCGCGCGCGGCGTGCTGGTGTTTGCGCGCCGTGACAAGGCTGTGTACGTCCTCAGCGCGCCGACAGCGGACGCTGCTCAGCCCCTGCTCGCGCGCCGGGGTCTCGCCAAGGCCACGTTCCTGCCCCAGAAGCCCCACCCGTTGTCGCTGGACTTCTTCGACTTGCGGCCGGTCAGCATGTACTACCTCGGCATGAACGTGCGCGACATGGAGAAGGGGTGGAAGCGCTATGACCGCGAACCCCTCGGACGCACGGCCGACTTCTGGGCCAAGTCCGGCTATGGCTACAGCCGGTTCCTGCCGTACTTCGGCAGCGACGAACTGGCCGACGGCGCGGGGCACACGTTCCCGATGGAGTACTGCGTCAAGCTGGCGGTGGCGCGCGGGCAGATCGTGATGAACCACTTCGGCTTGCACTGGGCGCCGTGGTGGATGCGCAACCGGTTCCCGCGCGACATCATCCAGTGGGACCCCAACGCGATCAGCGGCTGGAACCCGCTGGAGGCTATGGCCGGGACCTACCTCAGCCAGTTCGCCTCGGACCAAGCGTTCGCCTACTCGCAGCGGTTCGCAGCGCAGGCGCTCGACCGCCTGCACGCGACGGCCGGCGACAACCTGGGCTGCATTCGTGCTGTCGGCGGCGGCCACCCCGGCGACGAAATGGGGCTGCACCATCTCAGCACCGAGTTCATGGATTACGGCGAGGCGGGGCAAGCCGCCTTCCGCCAGTGGCTACGCGACACGCGCAAGCTCGACCTGCCGGCTCTGAGCCAGCGCTGGTATGGCGACGCGAACCACCTCAAGTCGTGGGACGACGTTACGCTGCCCTCCAACTACGAGTTCTTCGGCGCCTTCGGCGACAATTCGCTCGACCTCCGGCAAGGCTGGCTGTGGCGTCCCGACCGCCAGACCGCAGAGGAGGAAGGCTGGCAGAAGCCCGACTACGCACCCGGAGACGAGTGGACCCCCACCGACCTGGCGCCATCCATGAAACAGCTCTTCCTCTTCGGCTCCACCCGTGACAAGGAACTGCGTGAAGGCAAGAGCACCGTCGCCTGGTTCCGCAAGGAGTTCGACCCGTCGGCCTGGTTGGCGAAGAACCGGGGACGGCGGGTCTACGTCGTGGCGCAGGTCGGCGACTCGCAGACGCAGCCGGTCGGAGTGTTTCTCAACGACGCCTACCTCGGCCCGATCAAGCCGAAGACGGTCTGGTGCGGCCCCATCGCCTTCGACGCCACAGCGCTCGTCAAGCCAGGCCGCAACGTGCTCTGCCTGAAGGTGCAGGACGGCATCATCCGCGGGCCGGTGTTCCTGACCACGGAGCAGCCGAAGCGCTACCCCTACCTCGGTCCGCAAGGCAACGCCCGTTGGATCGACCTGCGCGACTGGGAGGCGGAGAAGCTCGCGCGGGGCTGGAAGCGCGAAGCCCGGTTCGTCCGCGAGAAGGACCCCGACACGCCCTTCATGTTCGTGCCCGGCGGCTCCAAGGAGTTCTGGGATCACTTCCTGGAGCTGAAGACGGAGTTGGGCATCTCCAGCCTGCACCACACCGGCGGCGGTTCGTCGTACATGCCGTGGTGGTCGGGGCTGGGCTATGTCTGGGGCGCGTACGGGACCTCGGAAGAGGGCGGCACGAGCTGGGCCGCGCCCACCCTCAGCCGCGAGCTTGCCTGGATGCTTCTCGACGCGCAAGGGCATCACAACTACTACTACGACGCCTGGGACTACGTGCGCATCGAAGAGAAGACGCAGTGGTTCTCCAAGAACGCGCGACTGCTCGATCTGCTGGGCAAGTCCACGTGGGAGAAGCCGCCCGTCGCAGTGTTGCGCGCCGCGCGCACCGACAACTACTTCCCCTACAGCGCGTTTGCCGACGATTGGGACCTCGGTCGCAGCAGCCTGCAGGCGGCCCACTACCAGAACGTCTACGTGACGGAGGCCGAACTGCGCGCGGGGCTGGCCGACGACTACCCCGTCGTCTTCGACAGCGGCAGCCTGGTGTTGGGCGACGAGGCGCTGGCAGCCCTCGAGCGATACGTCCGCGCCGGCGGCACCTTTGTCGCGGTGAACGTCACCGGCCGCCACACACCGCTGGAGGCCGATGCCTGGCCGATCCAGAAGCTCACCGGCTTCCAGGTCCTTGGCGAGCGGGAGAACATGCATGTCACCGTGTTGCCCGACAACCCGCTCCTCAAGCACCTGGCGGGGATGACGTTCGACGGGAACGGCATCGCGGTGAACTGGATGGGCGTCAACCACCTTGCCGACGGCGCCGTGGCACTCGGACCCCAGGAGGGCGACGGCACGGTCCTGGCGCGCTGGGAAGACGGCACGGCCGCGGTGGGAATGCGCCGGCTGGGCAAAGGGCGCGTGATAGTCCTCGGTTCCTCGTTCTGGCGCAGCATGTCCGACCGCGCGGGCAATGGCATCTCGCTGAACGGCTCGGTGCAGACGACCTTCTTCGGCGACCTCTTCGCCGGTCTGGGCATCCGCCGCCAGGCCGACGTTGACAGCGAAGACGTGTGGGTGCGCCGGCTCGTCACGAAGAACGGGCTCGAAGACTGGGTGATGGCCTACAACGCCGGCCGCGGCGCCGTCAAAGGTCGCACGCTCTCCTTCCCCGCTGCTACCAAGCCTGCGGCCGTGCGCGGCGTCGAGACCGGCAAGCCGGTGCCCTTCACCTGGGCCGAGGGCGCCGTGCGCGTGCCCGACATTGACCTCGATCTCAACGCCGTGAAGGTGTTCGCCATTGCGCGCCGAGGTCTCCTCGGGGCAGTCGAACACTGGTTCAGCGAGAAGCGGCACTACGAAACACGTCCCGTCGTCGCCAAGAGCGCCGAGTCGCGGACGCCCCTGCCCGCGCCAACGTCCGTGCTGCTGAACGCCTTCCGCTTCCGCCCGGCCGACGCCGGGGCGAAGACCGACCTCGCGTGGCTCTCCGAGCCAGTTGACGGCGCGGCGTGGAAGGATCTCGGCTACGGCTTCTGGGATGAACTCGGCTACCCGGCCAAGGGCGTCGGGCTGTACCGGTGCACCTTCCGCGCGCCGGCGCAGTGGCAGGGGCCTCGGGTGCTGTTGGCCTGCGTGTCGTTCGACTACCCCGTCTTCCTCGAACACGCCACCTTCTTCGTCAACGGCAAGCCCGCGGGCGAGTACCAGGGGCATCCATGGGCCAACTTCGACGTGCTCGACATCACGCCCTCTCTCAAAGAGGGAGACAACGACCTGGGCGTTCTCGTCGAAGCCAGCGAGGTCCGCGGCGGGTACCTCGGGCAATTGGTGGCGTTCCCGCTGGAGAACCTGCAGGACGCCAGGGACTTGACGGCCGACTGGAAGCTCTACGCCGACAACCAGAAGTGGACGCCGGCCACTGTACCGCTGGACGCGACGGGGCGGTACCTGGAAACGGAGGTCACTATCCCCGCGACGTGGAAGAACGACAGCGTCTTCCTGGAGTGGGAAGTCAGCGACCGGTGGGTGGGGCTGGTGGTCGTCAATGGGCGCGCCATTGCCTACAACGCCTTCCTGCATCCCTACGGCAACCTCATGCAGGTCAATCTCTACCCCTTCATCAAGCCCGGTGAAGTGAACCGGATCGAGCTGTGGGGCCGCTCGCCCAGCGAGATCGCGCAACAGCGAATGGTCGTCAAGAGCGTGCGCCTCGGCACCGTGTCGGAGGTGAGCTGAATGCGCTCCCAAGCCGTCTTGTGCGTTGTCTGCCTGTGCTTGTCCTTGCCCGGCATCGTTCACGCGGACGATGCTTCAGGAGCCGCGGCTCGCCCCAACCTCCTCGCCAACGGTGGGTTCGAGGAGTGGGGCACGTTGGACGCAAACACTGCGCAGCGCGAAGACGTGCGTAACGTGGACTTGGTCCCGCCCGGCACCGCGCCGGTCGGCTGGATCCCCTCGCGCGAGTTGACCAGGGACCAGACGCGCACGGCAACCATCACCCTGGACGAGGAGACGAAGCACTCAGGCGCGCGGTCGGTTCGCATCGACAACCGCGACATGAAAGACATCGCCCTCGTGCAGTACTCCACCGAGCGGTATGCCGCCGACCCCGACGACCCGCACAACCTCCGACCGAACCGCCGCTACAAGGTGCGCTGGTGGGTGAAGGGCGAGAACGTCGAACCAAGCGGCACTGGGCCGATCATGATGATGTTCTACCAGTCGCAGAAGGACGGCGAGTGGTCCCGCACCAACGCCTACGAGCGCGACCCTCGCCCCAATGGCACCTTCGACTGGGAGCAGCGCCAGTTCACCTTCGTCACCGACGAGCACGCCAAATGGGGTGCCTTCACGTTCCAGCTTCGCTGGACAACCGGCACGCTCTGGTACGACGACGTGGAGCTGGTGGACCTCGGCCCGGCGGTGCATGTGGAGACGTACTGACTGAGCGGCAGCGCCCAACCTGCCGTCCACGGTGGGGTCGAGCCGCCTCTGTGACGGCACGTCACGGGGGGGGGGCCCGGTTGGCGGGTGCTGCACGTGCAGGTCGTGGTCGCTCGTACTGCCTCGCTGTATCGGCGCGAAGGGCTTCAGTCGGCCACGGGCCTCTGGTGGGTCATTGACTCCGGCTAACGCAAGGAGACTGTGCCGATCCCTCGAACTGCCTGGCCGCCTTCGGTGCGGGCCGTCAGCTCTACCAGATACACACCACGCGGCAGTGCCTCTCCCGGTGCGCGAGCACTCCAGGTTAGCGTGTTGCTGCCCGCACGGCCAGAGCGCCCGGCGACCATCGCGCCAACAAGGCGCCCCGCCGCCGACCGGATCTGCGCTTGTACGGTCGCCGGCCTGTTGAGTACATATTGCACTGTCAGCCCGCCGCGCGTCGGCACGACTGTGATCGCGGTGAGGCGGAGCACGCTTGTTGAGCGCGGCTCCACGATCAACTGGAATTGTCGCGGCGTCTCGCTAATCAGCGTGAATTGGTACGAGCGCGTTGTCCTCAGGTACTGCGTCTTCCCGCTGTCGAGGTCGAGCAGAGTTGCAGTGAGGTGGTTGGGCAGGGCGCTGAGGTCGGGGGTGGTGAGGACGACGTCGAGACCGGTGTTGGGTCTGTTGGCGCGGACCTGGAAGTCCCAGCAGGTTGGGGTGCTGCCGACGGGCGCGCGGGTGTCGGTCTGGAGGCGGCTGAGAGGCGCTGCGCCGCTTGCCTGCCACTCAGGATGGGCGAACTCGACCGTGAGGCCACCGGGGGCGGGGGGGGCTTTGGGGAGGTCGAGGGTGTAGCCGTCGAAGCCGGGGGTTGCCGTGGAGCGGACCTGCGCCTCAATGGTGTCGGAGCCGCTGGCGGAGGAGGCTTCCACCTGGAGTGACCAGCCGTCTTCTGTTGGTGGTGCGGGCACGCGCGCTTTGGGCGGGGCGGCGCGCGAGGGAGCGAGCAGCGTCAAGCCGTCGACCAGGGGCAGCACCCAGTACGCCTTCCACGCTTTCATGACGCACTGCGAAGCGGGCGCGTGGGTGACGTAGCCGTGGGTTGCGTCGTTCCAGCCGTACGCGAGGTCGGCGATCCAGCCGCCAGTGACTGCCTCGGCCCACGTCTTGGTGTCGGCTGCGCGGCGGAGCGTGCAGTCTGACAACGTCACGTCGCCGGACTGCGTGACGCAACCCAGCATCTGCCAGCCGGGGCCGCAAGTCAGGGCGAGTTCGCTGGGGCCGGGCGGCCCGGTCACCGCGGCCGTGGCGTTCACCTGCGGCACCAAGAGCCAGTAGCCCGAGCCGAAGTGAACCTCCGGCAGCCACGTGTAGCTGCCGCAGCCCCAGCCGTAGAAGACCAGTGGGTTGAAGTCACTCCCGAACACCGTCCCCGGTGCCGGGTCGCCGGGCTCCAGCGGAACCGAGGTCATCGTCCAGCCGGCGGCGGCGTAGCTGTGCTGCTCGGTGTGTTGCCCGACGACGAGTTCGAATCGATGAAGTTGGTCCGCGCCGCTGTTGAAGGTGTACTGTCCGTTAATGGCGCGCAGGTCGGTTGACGTGTTGTCCGCGCACCGGTGCAGGTACACCGGGTACCCGCCGGGCACTTCCGCCAGGTCGAAGGTGAGGGCAACCTCGGTGTTGTTCTGGCTGACCTCGACGCGGAAATCGCAGCCGCTCACCCACACTTCGGTGGCGCTGCCGGTCAGCGTCCTCAACTGCCGGATGTCGGTTCGGAATCGGTTGCCCTCCGGGACGCCCCACTCGTGGTAGAAGTACCCCGCCACATAGGGCTCGGGCGGGTTGGGCGCGTGCGGGAAGTCGAGGTTGGCGTCGTAGCCACCGGTGGCGCAGTCGCTCATGCCGGCGATCAGGTCGTCGGTCGTTTGACCGGCGCTGAGGTGGATCGGTAACTGCCAGCCGGCGCATGCGTTGACTGCGGCGCTATCCTGGTCGTCTTCGCCGGGAGCGTCGTTGGCGGGCGTCGAGTCGGGATCGGCTTCGTTGACTGCCTGCACTTGGGAGACGTTGACGACGGCCGCAGAGACGGCCACGGCGGCTGTCACAGTCAGGGCGGCGCTGGCGCCGCTGTCCAGACTGCCGAGGGTCCACAGCCCCGTGGTCTCCTCGTAGGCGCCCTGGCTCTGGGTAGCGGAGACAAACGTCAGCCCTTGCGGGAGTTGGTCCTTCACCACCGCGCCGGTAGCGGCATCGGGGCCGGCGTTGGCGACCGCGATGGTGAACACCACGTTCCCGCCCACTGCGGGGCGGTTGTTGTCCACCTGCTTGGTGAGGCTGAGGTCCGCCGAGGGCGCAGCCGCGAGCTCGAAGTCGGCGTCGCTCTGGTCCTGCAGCGCGTCGTTGGCGACCGACGCGACCTTGACGCGGTAGTTCGTCCCGAGTTGCTGCTCGGCCGGAATCGCCCAGTCGAAAGCGCCGTCGTTCTCGGTGCTGGCGGCGATGGTGCTGTCGAGGGTTTCTCCCTTGTACAGCTCCAACTTGACGAGGCTGCCGACGAGGGCGCTGGCCGTCCAGGTGATCTGGGCGGTCGTGGCCCGCCGCCACACCTCCCCGCCGTTGGGGGCGGTCACCACGACCTCGTCGCCAAGGTAGAAGCGGTAGTCCTCCACCTCGCCATCGTCGGCGGGCCCGCGGGGCGTGAGCCCGCCGGCGCTGTTGAGCCGGAACCGGGCGTAGGTGTAGCCTGGCAGGGCTTGCGGGGGTATGGCGAAGGTCAGGTCGTGCACGGCGGCCGTCAAGGAACGATTGGTGAAGATCTGCTCGCCCGGGTCGTCCCAGTCGCCATCGTGGTTGATATCGATCCACGCGTTCAGCACGCCGGCGGCGTTGCTGACGGTGATTGTCGCTCGGGCATTGGCGTCGCCCGGCAAGAGCGTCCCGACGGTGACGCCGTCATCGCCGTAGTCTGCGTCGGCGCTGGGGGAGGGGTACCCGTCGCTGTCGGACTGCACCACCGCGCCGAGTACCGGGCCGCCGAGGGTGTGGTAAGCGCCGTGGTTGCGCAGCCGCGTCGGGTATGCCCCGGGGAGGTTCCAGCGCGGGTCGGGGGCGTCACCGAAGTCCGCGGGTGCGAGGCACTGGCCTTCGTCTGGTACCGCGTTGCAGTTGTTGTCGATCCCGTCGCCGCAGATCTCGGCCGCGTACGGGCTGACTCTCGGGTCGTCCGGGTTGCAGTCTGCGCTGTCAGGGGCACCGTCGCCGTCGCGGTCGGGACCGACGGTCGCGAGGCTGAAGTCGCTGTCAGACTCGTCGAGAAGGCGCGGTGAGGCGCCAGGGACCACTCTGACGCGGAAGTCGCCGCCCAGCAGTTCGTCGGTGGCAATGGGCCACTCGAAGCGCCCGGTGTTGTCGGCGGCCTCGGCCAGCACCTGGTGCAGGACGCCCCCCTTCAGTAGCTCGATCCGCACGGTTTGACCGACGTCGCCCGAAGCCTGCCACTGGAGCTCCCGGAGGAAGCCGCAGTTCCACGACTCGCCGCCGTTGGGGGCGGTGACCGTAAGGGGCTGGGTCTGCTCCTTGAGGAACTCGTCCCAGCCGGTATCGTGCGCGAACGCCAGCGTGTCGTAGAGCGCGACATAGTCGATCAGGGGCGGCACATAGAGGGACAGCCCGTGGGATCGGCTGACGGAAGCGCCGGCGTGCCCCTCTGCCACAATGGCCGCGTGGAGCGCCTGGATCACCGCGTCGGCTCGGCCCTGAACGGACTGCAGCGGGATGCCGGTCTTGATCTTCTCAGCGTAGTCCTGCAAGTCCTTGTAGTCGCGGTACGTGTAGGCGCCGCTGCCGTAGCGCTGTGCCTGGGTCCTGGCGGCGTCGAGTTGGGTGGCGTACTCGCTGCGCGCGCCGGTCAGAGCCCCGGCGAAAAAGTGCAGCTCCTGGACCAGGTTGGGCACCGCCGAGAGCCGCACTGCAGATTGTGTCAGGTCATAGGCGCCCCCCAGCGTGGTGAGGGTCTCATTGACAACGAGCGTCGAGAACACCTCGGGGCTGAGCGTCGGAGTTGTGACCAAGTCCTGCAGGAACGTGTCGTAGCGGTACCCTTCTCCTGGCGGCGATGCCTCGGACCCGACCATGAAGGTTGCCGCACTCCCGACTTGGTGGGCGACCTCGACCATCTGCATGAGCGAGGAATCCCACAGAAGCACATCGAGCGGCGGGACGGTCGCAATGGCGGCCGGGAGGGCCGTGGTCAGGATGTGGGTGCCCTGCGTGTCGTCGTAGGAGAACCCCCGGGTGAGTCCCGCCGATGGGCGGCTGCGACTCCGGAACCCGGCGCCGTGGTCCCACAGATCCAGCGCGTAGTGCTGCGCGGGGTAGTTTGCGGCGGCCCACGCGAGGAATCCCTGAAGCTGCGCCGGATCGCCCATGTCCACCTCGCCGAGGTCCTCGAGCACGGGCGAACTGACGATCTGTGTGTTCGCGTCTCGGGCGCGGTGCTTTGTTCGGCGCAGCGGGGGTAACTCCTTTCTCGAACTGCCCTCGGGCTGGGGACTGACCTGAAACCTGCGCCTTTGGCGGGGTGTACAATCTGCCAGAGCCACGGCGCGGCCAGGGAGCTGCTTTGGCTACGCCGGCAGAGGTGAATTGTGTTGGGATTGCAGACTGCTGATTGTCGATTGCGGACGGGGAGAGGCGTTGTCGTGACGGTGGCTGCTGTGCTGCTGAGTGGTGGGCTGGCGCTGGCGCAACCGGGGTTCGACGGGCTGGACTTCCCGCCGGCAGCCTCTGTGAACGGGAAGCTGCTCTTCCACTTTGAGGGCTCTACCGACGGCTGGCGTGGGCTGGACGGCGATGCGGGCGTCAGCGTCGAGACGGCGCCGATCTCAGTCAAGGAGGGGAAGGGGGCGCTGCGGTATGGGTACCCCGTCCAGCAGGGCGTCATGAGTGTGCTCTGCCGCAGTGGCTTGTCGGTGGCGGGAGCGAAGTCGGTGTCCTTCTGGATCAAGACTTCGCGGCCGGGGATGTTTGGGCTGGCGCTCATAGAGAAGGACGGCTCCAACTACTTCGTCCTGTTCGGCACTCGGACCAACGCGTGGCAGAAGGTGAGTTACGACCTTGACGAGCTGCAGCTTTCGGACGACTCGAAGGATGAGAACGCTGTCCTGGACGCCGATCAGCTCTCGACAGTTGGGCTGGTCGATGGCGACGTGATGAAGGCCGCGCCGGCTGACGGGCAGGTGCGACCCCGCTCTATGTGGATCGACGAAGTCGCCTTCTCGCCGGAGACGCGACTGCCTGCGGCCGAAGGCGGACACGCGCTTGTTGAGGGATTCGAGGAGCTGAGCGGCCGCTGGGCGGCGATTCGGATCAAGGGCAAAGACGAGATCGAGGTTGGGACAGACGCGGTCCTCAAGATCGCCAACGGGGACGTCAAAGAGGGGGCGGGCGCGCTTGAGTACCAGTACGCAGCGGACCCGAAGACCACCACGGCGCTCTTCGGCTCAACCACGCTCCGGGTGAAGCAGCCTCGCTCGGTACGCGCGTGGATCAAGACCAGCGTGCCGACGATGCTGGCGTGGGTGCTGTCGGAACGCGATGGCTCCCGCTACATGGCAACGGTGCCCACGGCAGCCGGCGAGTGGAAGCAGGTGCGGCTGGGTCTGAGCGACTTCGCGCTCGACAACGAATCGACGGACGAGAACAAGCAGTTGGACGGCGGTCAAGTGAACTCGATGGGGTTCCTCGACGTGGCCACCATGTTCGGCGGCGGCGCCGCAGCCGGTGAGGCGAATCAGCGAACGCTTTGGCTCGACGGTATCGAGGCCAGCGAGGAGGAGCCACCTGCCCGGTACGCGACGCGCGCTGTCGCCCAAGGTGTGGAGGTCGTGGTGGACAGCTTCGAGGCGGGCGTCTCGGAGTGGCTGTCGCTCACCCTGGTCGGGCTCGCGCAAGGCACGCCGACGCTCGCGTTGGACAAGAGCACCAAGGTTAACGTGGTGAACGAGGGCGCCGCCGAAGGCAAGGGAGCACTGCGGGTAGAGTACTTCGCCCCAGAAGGCGGCTTGGTTGCGCTTCTACGTTCGCTGGGGAATGCCCCCCTTGGAGGCGCGACGCAACTGCGGTTGTGGATCAAGTCGAAGTTCGACGCTAAGCTCATGCTGCAAGTGGAAGAGCGGGACGGCTCGGGCTACAACCGGCAGGTCGAAGTGGGCGGTGGCGAGAAGTGGCAACGGCACGAACTCGCCCTCAGCGACTTCGCCCTGGCAGACGACAAAGTGGACGAGAACGGCAAGCTTGATGTGAACCAGATGCGGCAGCTCCTGGTGGTCGATCTGTCGGGGGCCGCCGGCGAGCCCGGGGAAAACGTCCTGTGGCTCGATGACGTGGCGTTCTTCGTGCCGGAGGGCAAGGCGGAGGCGAAGAGGCAGTGAGAGCCGCCGGCGAGAGGGGGCTGCGCACCGCGGAGACGTTGCCCCGCACCGCGGAGACGTTGCCCCGCACCGCGGAGACGTTGCCCCGCACCGCGGAGACGTTGCCCCGCACCGCGGAGACGTTGCCCCGCACCGCGGAGACGTTGCCTGCAACGTCGCTACGGCTCCGCCTGCTGCCGACGCGACGGTGCCTCGCTGCGCTGGCGGCCTTGGGGCTGTGTCTCCTGACCCAGGAGGGCTGCCGGCTGACCCGGCGCCCGGGGCGGCTGCGGCAGGAACGCACGCTGATCCAGCGCAGTGTCGCCGTGACGCCGCCGGCGCGCTGGGGCCCTCGCTTCGTGCCCGCCTACTACACTGTGGCGGCCACAATCGAGGATGACCTGCAGGGCTTCTCCGGGACCGAGACCGTTGTCTACACCAACAACACGCAGTTGCCGCTGACCGAGATCGTGTTCCACCTGTTCCCGGAGGCAGCGTTCCTGAAGGCCGGGAAGGGCGCCGGACTGACCGTCACCTCGGTGCGCTGCAACGGCAGAGGCGTGGTGCCAAAGGGCGAAAGCGAGTTGCTCCTGATTCCACTTCGGCGGCAGCTCGCGCCGGGCAGGGAGACCACGCTGGAGTTGGCGTTTGCAGGCGAAGTGCCTGCATTGCCGCCGCGCGCGAAGGGGCTGCTGGCGGAGCTGGTCCAGGAGCTGTTTCTCATGGGGGCGCCGCGGTACAAAGGCCACTACGGCATCTATGGGTACGGCGACGGCATCCTGAATCTGGGACACTGGTTCCCGATTGTCGCGCGCGCTTCGTCGGTTGGTTGGGACAAGCAGCCCGCTTCCGGCATCGGCGACATCGCCAACTTCGACGTGGCCCACTTCGACGTGACCCTCACCGCCCCGAAGGGCGTCGAGGTGGTCACGACCGGCGTTCGCGTTCAGCGGAGGGGAGGGCGCCACGGCCAGCGGCTGCGATTCTACGCTGGCTACTCCCGCGACTTCGCGGTGCAGTGCAGCCGCTCATACCAGACGGTGTCGACCAGTGTGGACGGCGTCCGGCTCAACTCCCACTTCCTGCCCGAACACGCCACGGCTGGGAGACGGGCGCTCGACACCGCCAGGAAGTGCTTGCAGTTCTACACCAGCAACTTCGGGCGGTATGCGTACCGCGAGTTGGACGTGGCGGAGGCGCCGCTTGTTGGCGGCGCCGGAGGGATGGAGTACCCCGGGTTGGTGACCATCAGCTCGATGCTCTACGACCAGCCGGCCGGAGTCGCGCCCGGTCAGGAAGACTCGTTTGCACAAGTGAGCGACTACTTGGAAGATCTGCTCGAGTTCGTGGTCGCCCACGAGGTGGCGCACCAGTGGTGGAATGCTGCAGTCGGCAGCAACTCCAAGCAGCACCCCTTCGTCGACGAGGCTCTGGCCAACTACTCGGCGCTGTGGTACTGCGAGTCGCAGCACACGCCCGAGGAATTCAGGCGGATCCGCTACCTCAACATCGACCTCGGGTACCAGCTCTATCGCTTCGGCGGCGGTCGCGACCTGCCCGTCAACCAGCCTGCGGCCGCCTTCCCGGGCACGCTGGCATACAGCGGGATCGTCTACTGCAAGGGCGCGCTCTACTACGCCTCGCTACGCAAGGCAATGGGCGAGGAGCAGTTCGCGCTCTTCCTGCGCAACTACTACTGCGATCGCCTCTTCCGGCAGGCGACTCCGGGCGACGTTGTCGAAGCCGCGCGGCAGGCGTCGGCGGACAAAGACGCGGTGGACGGCCTGAGCGCGCACTGGCTCGACGAGACCCACGGCGATGAGGACCTCGGCCGGCTGGAACTCGCCAAGTTCTGCGACCTCTTCCTGGCGAGCGCGATTCCGGATGCCTCGGTGCGGGACTCCGTGCGGTCGCTGGCGCAGACGGTCGATCAGCTTCTGGGGAATGCCCCGGCAGCCCGGCAGCCCACGGAGACCTCTAAGGCACTGGCGGATGTCCTCAAGGCGGTACAGGCGAACGGCGGCGGGGTCCTGGAGGAGTTGCTTGGCGCTCCGGGCGGGCAGAAGTAGGGAGGCGCTCCGGGAAGTCGGTGTTGGCCGGCCGCCGCGCCAACGCCGACGCGGAGGCTCACACCGCGAAGAGCTGGGCCCGTTGGATCATCGCCTCGACATCCGCAAGTTCCCGCTGCTCTGCCGCGAGTTCCTGCTTCCGCTGCGGGGCGCTGAACTCAGCGGACTCCCGCTCCTGCTGTAGCCGGGAGATCGACTCCTCCACGCTGCCAATGGTTCGCTCCAGCAGATGCTGGACGTTCCGGCGGAACTTCCCGAGGTTGTCGGACACTTCCCGCGTCAGCCCGTCCAGGATGTTGTCGATCAGCTTGCCTAGCGGCTCCTCGAGTTCTTGCTTCATCCGCTCCCGCGCGCGGAGGCGCAGCGCCGAGGTCACTCTTGTGCCCGCCAAGAGACCGCCGCCGAGAGTGACGAGCGCACCGATGCCGCCAAACATGAGCCCGGTCGCCAGCGCCAGGGCAATCGTCGAACCGATGGTGAGGGTGCTTACCTGAGTGAGGTTGACCCGGAACAGCGCGGGATCCAGCTCGAAGGCGAACTCGTCTTCGGCCACCTCGCCAAACCAGTCGAAGTCGAAGGCGATGTTGGTGTTCAGGTCTTTGATCGCCTGCTGGCACTCCTTGATCGTCCAGTCGCGAAGGTCGGCCAGGTGTTCGGCTATTCTGCCGGTCTGCTGTCGCATTTCCTCGGTCATGATCTCGCGGACGAAGATCGGGATGATCTCCGCCGCCTGCTCCATTTGCTGCCAGTCGCATTGGTCGATCTGCGCGAAGACCTCCTCTTGGATCGAGGTGCTCAGCCGGATCCAATCTGTCCCCCCTGCGCCCATGACCAACTCGTTGGCGCTTCCCAATTCTCCCTCCAGCAGCCGCATCAGGCGCTGCTGCGTGCTCTTTGCCTTTTCGAGTGCCGGGGCGGACTGCTCGACGCGAGCGCGGATCTCCTCAAGATCCAGCTCAATGCCTTGCAGCTCGACAGAGGCCGCCTGCTGTAGTTCCCTCAGGTGCGAGCGAGTCGCCGCCACGTACTCCTTCACAATACGGTGCCCGCGTCCTTCAATGAGGAACTGGTCGAGGGAGTTCACAAACGCGGTGAACCCGCTGGCCGCGAGTTTCTCTGCATCACCTTCCGCCTGGGCCTGGAGAGCGGTTGTCGCTGACATCGGGAAGATTCTCGGGTTCGCCACGCCCGCGAACTCGACGATCGTGTCCTTGGTGTAATGGACCGAGCGCTCCCTCTCGCTGTCGGAGAACCGATCGATCTTCGTCACAACGAACAGAAAGTGGTCGATGTGATCCTGCAGGAACGTCAGGAAGTTGCATTCGCTCGCGCTGATGACCGGGTCGGTGTTGATCAGGAAGACGATCGCGTCCGCTTCCCGCACAAACCGCCGTGTCGCCTCCCCGTGCTTGGGGTTGACCGAGCCGATCCCGGGAGTGTCCACCAACCGGATGCTGTCGGTCAGGAAGTCGGCCGGATACCGCACGTGCACCGAGGCGACCTCCGAGGTCGGCTTCAGCTCCTGGGTCTCTTGCTCAACCTCGTGCTCCACGTCTTCGACGGTGAAATCGTCCAGCTTCCGAACGCCGGTGAACCGGGCTACCCGTTGAGTGAGGCGTTGCCGGAAGGACTTGCCGTCGAGATTCTTCCCGATCACGTATTCTGCGAGGTCCTCCAACGGCACATTGGGGATGACAGCACCATCCTCGTAGTGGACCTCTGCGGATGGTGGGTAGCCGTAGGTTAGGATCGTGACCGCGGCGGTCGCCGGCTCGATGGCCGTCGGCAGCAGCTCCGCTTGTCCCAGCAGCGCATTGATCAGAGTGCTCTTGCCCCGGCTGAACTCCCCCACTACGGCCAAGGTGAAGCGGTCATTGCGCAGCCGCTCGGCCGTGTCGCGGAGAAGCTGGCTCCTCGGCGTCTCGACGCCGTCCACCGTGACTCTTGCGCCTCGGCGTTCAGAGAGCGTGGCCAGGCGGTGGAGCGCTTCGGTGGTCAGGCCGCGAAGTTGGTTGTGTCGATCCAGAGCATCCCGTTTGCTGAGCATGGGGGTAGCATCCTCTTGAAGGCAGGCGTTGGGAGCGGGGGACCCGCCGAGCCAACCCGCTGTCGGCATATCTGGCCGACAATTCTCTTTCGGCGGGACGCACAAGTCTACGGATGGTAGCACAAATCCAGTCTCGTTGCCTGTCGGAGAACCACCTGCCCCCCCCCCCCCCCCCCCCCCCGCGGATGCATGAGAAGCGGCCGGCTCCCGGGGGGGGCAGTGGATGGCCGCTTGCCGCGGGTGGGCAGGTGCGTCAGAATCCGTTGTCGGTGAAGGGGACGAGCGCGGCGTGCTCGCGCCTTCGGCGGCAGATGTCCCCAGTTGAGGAGTGGCCCATGAGTGCACCGGGAATCGTGCTCGTCTCCGGCGGAATGGATTCGTGCGTGACGGCTGCCCAAGCGCGCGCCGACGGCTGTGAGCTTGCCTTCCTTCACGTCAACTACGGGCAGCGCACGCAGACTCGTGAGTCACAGGCGTTCAGCGCCATTGCCGACTTCTACGGTGTTGGCCAGCGACTGGTAGTGGATTTCGACCACTTGAAGCGGATCGGCGGGTCCGCGCTGGTAGACGAATCCCTGCCACTCCCGGAAGGACTGGACCCCGACCGGCCCGGCGTCCCCATCTCCTACGTGCCGCAGCGCAACGGCAACCTGCTGTTCCTCGCCGCAGCCTGGGCGGAGGTACTCAAGGCGGACTCGATCTGGGCGGGGATGGTCGAGGAAGACAGCTCCGGCTACCCGGATTGCCGGCGCTCATTCCTCGATGCGCTGGAGGCGGCAATCGCCTTGGGCAACGACGACGCCAGCCCCGACCCGGAGATCGTCACTCCGCTGATCCACCTGACAAAGGCCGAGATTGTGCGCCGAGGTGTTGAGTTGGGTGCGCCGCTCCACCTCACTTGGTCCTGCTACCAGCGCGAAGACGTTGCGTGCGGCGTGTGCGACAGTTGCCAGTTGCGGCTACGGGGGTTCCGCCAAGCGGGCGTGCCCGATCCGCTGCTCTACGCGGTGCACCCGCCCCGGTAGCCCTCATAGACTGTGGCGCAGCCAATCCCACCAGGGGATTAGGTCAGGCACGCTGCCAGTCGTCGCGCTGTCAACTCCATCTCGCGGGCACGGTCGGCTTGTTCGACAGCCAGGTTGCGCTTCTCCTCCGGGTCGCTGGGGCGGTGATACAGCTCCAGTTCGTGGACCTTCCGGACGGGGAACTCGGTGAAGACGGTGCCGTCGTTGGCGTCGTTCGCCCAAAACATGCACGTGTATTCGTGGTCGCGAATGCTCCACATCTGGTTGCGGGCGCAGGAGAGACCATAGGGCCATTGCGTCTTGACGTCTCCCCGGATGACGGGCAGGAAGCTGCGGCCGTGCATGGCGTTGGCGGGACGCTGGTACTCGGAGACGTTGGTGGGATCGGTGCCGAGGAAGTCGAGCAGCGTCGGCATCAGGTCGCAGGTGTGGACGAAGGCGTTGGTGCGCTGGCCCGCGCCGACACCTTCGGGATGGCGGACGATCAGGGGAATGTGCGACAACTCCTCATAGGGCCACAGGCAGCCTTTGCGGATGAAGCCACGCTCGCCCAATGGCTCGCCGTGGTCGGTGGTGAAGACGACCAGTGTGTTGTCCAACAGACCCTTATCGCGCAGGTAATCGAGAAAGAGACCGATCCACTTGTCAACCAGCGTAACCAGCCCGGCGTAGAGCGCCCGCACGTGATGCACGTGGTGCGGCTCCAAGTAGCCCTCGGTCTTCCCGACTCGCGGCATGATGAGATCCGGACCTTTGTAGTCGGGATCATACTGGCGCCAGTACTCCTCCGGCGGGTCCCACGGTTCGTGCGGGTCGAAGCTGTCGATCCAGAGGAAGAGCTTGTCACGCTGCTGCTCCAGAGTGGTGTCCAGCCAGCGCATTGATGCCTTCATCACCTGGGCGACGAAGT
>Ga0210056_1000135_pt1 | contig 52016 bp, 56 predicted proteins | sample CryGeyCG2014_080_2_FD_183965 | JGI IMG/M metagenome (GOLD analysis project Ga0210056, IMG submission 183965) | Groundwater microbial communities from aquifer - Crystal Geyser CG07_land_8/20/14_0.80 (SPAdes) (version 2) | ecosystem: Environmental > Aquatic > Deep subsurface > Groundwater | place...
CGCCAATACCCTCGTAATCGCTGAAGTCAACGTCGTCTTCCCATGATCCACATGACCAATCGTCCCAATGTTCACATGCGGCTTCGTCCTCTCAAACTTCGGCTTCGACATGGCTCAAACCCTCCTTTAGGTTTTGGGGTGCACTCAGGCGACCCTTTTCAGTTGAGAAAGGATCTCCTCACTCACGGATGATGGCACTGGACCGTAATGAGAGAATTGCAGAGTAAATGTTGCCCTTCCTTGGGTGAGAGACCGAAGGTCGGTTGCATATCCGAACATATTCGCCAGGGGAACCTCTCCAGCGATCACATTGGTCCCACCACGATATTCGACTTTTGTTGTTTTCCCTCTCCTGGCTGTAAGGTCACTTACGACCTGGCCCATAAACTCCTCTGGAGTAATTATTTCGATGGACATCAATGGTTCGAGAAGGATGGGATGGGCTTGGCGGGCTCCTTCCTTGAAACCCAAAGAGCCAGCAATCTTAAAAGCCATTTCAGAGGAGTCAACTTCATGGTACGAGCCGTCAATAAGGGTCACTTTGATATCGACCATGGGATAACCGGCGAGCACTCCCCTCTCCATGGCTTCCGCAACACCCTTCCCGACAGCAGGAATAAACTCTCGAGGAATAGCCCCTCCTACGATCCGATTGACAAATTCAAAGCCTTTGCCTGATGCCTGGGGTTCAATGGTCAACCAGACATGACCATACTGACCCCTTCCACCTGACTGACGAACAAAACGGCCTTCAGACTTAATCGTTTTTGTAATGGTTTCCCGGTAGGCCACTTTGGGTTCTCCCACATTGGCCTCTACATTGAACTCCCTTAAGAGTCGATCAACGATAATCTCCAGATGGAGTTCACCCATACCAGAGAGTATTGTTTGCCCTGTTTCTTCGTCAGTCTTCACTTTGAATGAGGGATCTTCCAACATCAATTTTTGGAGAGAAGTTCCTAGCTTTTCAAGATCTCCTTTTGTTTTAGGTTCAATCGCGATGGAGATCACCGGGTCGGGAAAATTCATCGATTCAAGAATGATCGGTTGCTTTTCGCTGCAGATCGTATCTCCGGTCGTGGTATATTTGAGGCCTACGGCAGCAAAGATATCACCGGCAGAGACTTCATGAATCTCCTCCCTTTTGTTGGCATGCATTTTAACCAGACGTCCAATCCGTTCTCGTTTTCCTTTGATGGAATTGAAGACTGAATCCCCGGACTTGAGCAATCCCGAATAGATTCGGAAGAATGTCAGTTGTCCTGTGTAAGGATCATTCATAATTTTGAAGGCTAATGCTGAAAGGGGGTGCCCATTGTTGGCCGAGAATGTCAGTTCCTGCCCTTTGAGGTCCACTCCTTTTACCGGTGGGATGTCTAAAGGGGAGGGGAGATAATCAATGATAGCATCGAGAAGTGGTTGAACTCCTTTATTTCTGAAGGCGGCACCGCAAAGCACAGGAGTTCCCTTTAATTGAAGGGTCGCTTCCCTAACCGCCCTCTTTAATTCCAGTTCCGAAACTTCCTTGCCTTCAATAAATTTTTCCATCAGGGAATCATCCCACTCCGCCAATCTTTCGACTAGGATCTCCCGTTGCTTAGAGGCTTTCTTTAAATAAGGGCCTGGAACATCCAAAATTTCAAATTGGGCTCCGAGGCTATGGGGGTCATAAACAATGGCCTTCATTGTGATGAGATCGATGACGCCTCGGAAATCGTCTTCCTTTCCAATAGGGAGTTGAATCGGAATGGGCACGGTTTTTAAACGATCCACCATCATCTGGATGCAGCCTTGAAAGTCTGCGCCCACACGGTCCATCTTATTGATAAAGGCAATCCTTGGAATCTGATATTTATCCGCCTGTCTCCAGACCGTTTCAGATTGAGGTTCTACTCCTCCGACTGCACAGAAGACTGCAACCGCTCCATCGAGGACCCGAAGGGATCTTTCGACCTCTATAGTGAAATCAACGTGGCCAGGAGTGTCGATGATATTGATCCGGTGATCTTTCCAGAAACAGGTGGTGGCTGCAGAGGTGATGGTAATCCCTCTCTCCTTTTCCTGCTCCATCCAATCCATGGTTGCAGAGCCTTCGTCCACCTCTCCTATCCTGTGGGTGACACCAGTATAATAGAGAATCCGCTCTGTCGTCGTCGTCTTCCCGGCGTCGATGTGAGCCATGATGCCAATGTTACGTGTGTGTTCCTTCGGTACGATATTTGACACAATAGACCTCAACGCATGACGAAATCGTTCTGGATTGATGGAATAGTGGAATCATGGAATATTGAGAAATCAAAAAAATTTTTCCTTTTTTCGTCTGAACCCATCATTCCAGTATTCCAGTCTTCCAATATTCGAGTTGTTTCCTTACCACCGGTAATGGGCGAAGGCCTTGTTGGCCTCAGCCATTTTATGTGTATCTTCTTTCTTTTTAATGGCAGCTCCCCGGTTATTAGCTGCATCCATCAGTTCTGCTGAAAGCTTTTCTTCCATCGTCTTTTCGGATCGCTGTTTTGCAAAGCCAATGATCCAACGAATGGCCAAAGCGACTTTCCTTTCGGGTCTCACTTCTACCGGGACTTGATAAGTGGCCCCTCCCACTCTCCTGGGTCTCACCTCAATAAGGGGTTTCACATTATTCATGGCCTGGCTAAAAATTTTGATCGGATCTGAATGGGTCCGATCTTTAATGATATCGAGGGCACGATAAAAAGTCCCTTCTGCCGAACTCTTCTTTCCACGACGCATGACCCCGTTTATAAATTTGGCGGTCATCGTATCGTGATATTTTGGATCAGGCAATATTTCCCTTTTCTTGACTTCTCTTTTTCTAGGCATAAAGACTCCTTCTCCCTTTTCATGAATGGTTTTGGAAGAGAAGTTGAATTATTTGGGTTTTTTGGCTCCGTATTTGGAGCGGCTCTGTTTACGGTCCTGGACGCCTACGGAGTCCAAGGTGCCACGGATGATATGATACCGAACTCCTGGAAGGTCTTTGATCCTTCCTCCTCGAATGAGAACAACGGAATGTTCCTGGAGGTTATGGCCAATCCCTGGAATATAAGTGGTCACCTCGATTCCATTGGTTAATCTCACTCGAGCAACTTTTCGAAGAGCGGAATTAGGTTTTTTGGGAGTGGTTGTATAAACTCGAATACAAACCCCCCTTTTTTGAGGGGATCCCGTAAGAGCAGGAGCAGATGTCTTACTCTTGAGGCCTTTCCTTCCTTCTCGAACTAGTTGATTAATTGTGGGCATTACTTACCTCATTTATGTAAAAATAAATCATTTCAATAAGTTAAAAGACAAAAGAGTTTAAATATAAATTTAAGCAAAAAACTTTATAAATTTATCAGATTTTTTTTAATTTGTCAATATTTTTTTATGGGGTTTTTTTATGGGGTTTAAGAAAATTTTAAAAGTCTCCCTGGAAGGATAAAAAAGAGTAAAAAATTTAAGATATAAAGCCGGCTTTTCTCTGGGCAATCTGAAGCGAAATAAGTTTACTATATTAGCTAACCAATTGAAATCATTGGTGGAGCAGAGCGGATTCGAACCGCCGACCTACACGTTGCGAACGTGCCGCTCTCCCAACTGAGCTACTGCCCCGTTTTTTACAAAAAACGTGTCCGTGATCCGTGTCACGTGTCCGGAAATTCCTTAAGAAACGTGCTCGTGATTCGTGTTCCGTGTCTGGAAATTATCAAAAACAACTTCAACCATTAATTCCGATTTGTGTCCCTAATCCCTCACAGCCTCCCTTTTCATGATAACCCCAAAAGTTTTCGGATAATGGATTTGAAGGCTGTCAAATCTGCGCATTTGACGACATAAGCATCCGAAGCCCAGGTGGTGAGGTCCTGTTTGTACTCCCCATAGGCGGAACAGAGGATAATTGGAAGTTGTCTCTCCTTCTCTCGGATTCGTTTTAGGGCTTCAATGCCATCCATCACAGGCATCTTGATATCGAGGGAGATGAGGTCTGGTTTAAAGATGGAGAGCTTTTCGAGCGCTTCTTCCCCGTTTTGTGCGCACTCCACAATATACCCTTCCTCCTCTAACTCCTCCTTATAAAGGAAGCGGATGCTCTCTTCATCATCGACGATCAGGATCCTTTTCATCGATCTACCTCTCCTTGCCCCTCAAGAAGCTAAACGTGCCTACCGCAGGGAGACACTCTGCCGATAACGTTAACCCTATTTATTTTACCATTCTATCCATTATGCCTTTCCTCATTTCCCTCCTTGGATGGGAGGGTGATGAGGAAGGTCACACCCGCTCCAGGATAGTTGTCCACCTCGATCTGGCCTCGATGGGAGGTGATAATTTTATGAATGATGGGTAAACCCAGACCCAGGCTGGAATCCCTTGTGGTATAGAAAGGATTAAAGATGTTGTGGAGATTTTCTGGGTCCATTCCTCCACCGGTATCCTCCACTTCCACCCGGACATAGTAGGCGCCATTCTTTGCAAAGGGGTGGAGTCGGAGGGAAAGCCTCCCCTGTCCCCTCATGGCCTGATAGGCGTTATTGATCAGGTTGAAGAAGGCCTGCTTGAGTTGAAAATAATCCCCATTAATCTGAGGAATCTCTTCAGAAAATTCTTTGACAAGCTCAATCCCTCCAGTATCGATTCTCTCCTGGATCATTGAGAGGCTGTCTTCCAGAACTTTTCGGAGATCACATTCTTTAAAGGATAGGGATTCATCACGGGTGTAGTTGGAGATGTCGGTGAGAATTTTCTCAAGCCGGGCTACTTCTATCATGATGGTTTGGGTATACCTTTTTTCCGGGGCATCATCCGGTATGGCTCGATGGAGACGACGCGCAAACCCGCCAATCGAGACCAAGGGGTTTTTAATCTCGTGAGCAATGGAGTTGGAGAGTTCTCCCAAGGCTGCTATCTTTTCCCTGTGGATCAGGAGATTCTGTGTTTCCTTCAGTTCCTGATGGACCTCTTTCAGATTTCGGTAGAGGCTGGCATTTTCAATGGCCAATCCGGCCTGGTTGGCGAACATGCTGAGAAAGCGAATGTCTTCTTCTGTAATGGGGTTTTGATTGTAAAGGTTGTCCACCAAAATCACACCGATGACCGTTCCTTTTCCCATGAGAGGGACGGTGGCAAAAGAATAGGCCTTGGGATCGCGACTAAGATGCTCGCCTACATAGCATCCTACCTCAGAGCCTAAGTGGCACCCTCTTTCGCATCGGGTTTGTAGCCATCCCTCTTTGGATTGAGGGAATTGGATATTGAACGGCCTCCCTTCAAGAACCGTCTTGGAGAGGATGCACTGGTCCTGTTCCAGAGGGATATGGATGTCCTTCACCATAGAGTTTAATACAGAATCTTTCGGAGGGGAGGATAGGAGCTGGAGGATCAGGTCCGAAGGGCTCCCTTTCCTTTGAGCAAGGACGCTCCAAATCCTTCCTGCCTCTTCGGCACTGTCCGGTCCCACCGCCATGGTTCCATCCAAGGTATTCCCTTTCTCATTAACCAGAAAGAGCATGGCCCGGTTGAAACCCAATCCATCACCGATCGTAATGGCGGCTAAGGTCATAAGAATTCTCTGTTCAAAATTCACCGTGGTCAGAAGAGCCTTATTGAGTTCCCAAAGAGTAGAAAGTTCTTTCACCCTTTTCTCATGCTTCTGAGCCATCTCAGAAGTTTCATAGTGAATCAAGGCATTTTCAATGGTACAGGACATCTGGTTTGCCATCATCAACAACAATTGAAAATCCCTCTCATCGAATTTTGAAGAATCGGAATCCTTATCATAAAAGGCTAAGGTTCCCAAAATTCTTCCCTTGGAGAGAAAAGGAGCACAGAGGGTGAAAAAGGAAGGTTTTTCTTCACCGGAATGATTGAAGGAAAGAGGAGTTCCCGTATAGAAAACCCTTCTGGCTATCTTCTCATCGAGAGGATTTTGGTGATAATCTCCTACATTACATTTGACTTTCAACTCTCCAGTCCTTCTGTCCTCGATTCTCAGCACCCCTCCCTTGGCTTTTAGAATTTTTAAACCCATTGCGACGATTGATTCAAAGAGGTCCGCCAGTTTCAACGTGGAGGTCACCGCTTTTCCGATTTCATAGAGAGCGGTCAATTCCGAGATGGTCTTTTCTGCCTTTTGGCGGAGATCATCATTTCGAATTACTCCTCCCATCGCCTCCCCAACCAGGCGGAGGAGATCAACCTCTTGAGGGGAAAACTTGTAGCGCTTTGAGAAACCCATGTAGAGAATTCCTTGGAAGGAGGTCTCGTCATATAAGGGAATGCAGGCGAAGGTTGGACAAAGGAGACCTTCCTCTTCTGAAAGGATATTCTCTTTTTGAAAGGATGCCCCGTCCTCTACCCATAAAGGTTTTTTTTCGGAGACCAGACGGGAAAGAAACCCACTTTTATCTATTTTTTCTGGTTTCAGAAGAAGGCATCGATCCGATTGAAAAGCCCCTGAGATGGATTGAAGCATTCGATCCAATTTGACTTGAATGGGGATAGATGAGGTGGAAAGCTGGATGATCGATTTCAGAAGATCATAGGTATTGGATGGGTTGAACATATAGAATTACTTCGCCTCTCTCATATACTCTGCGGCCTCCTCAGGAAGAGTGGGATTGATATAGAATCCTGTTCCCCACTCAAATCCAGCCACCTTGGTCAACTTCGGCATGATCTCAAAATGCCAATGATAGTGCTCAGCATCCACCTCTGGGGAGGAGGAAGTGTGAATAATATAATTATAAGGAGGATCAGCGAGCACCCGATTCATCCTCCGGAGAGTATCGGAGAGGATTTGGGCTGCCTGTTCATGTTGGGAAGAATCCATGTGCTCAAAACTGGGATAATGGGTTTTGGGAAGAATCCATGTTTCAAATGGAAATCGTGATGCAAAGGGGGCGATGGAGAGAAAAGATTTATTTTCGGTGATGATACGGCGTTTCTGCTGTAGCTCTTGTCGAATGATATCACAGAAAACGCACCGGTCTTTATAATTAAAATAGGTTTTGGCTCCTTCAATCTCTTCGCTCACTCTTTTTGGAACGATGGGGAGAGCGATGATTTGAGAATGGGAATGTTCCAAAGAAGCTCCCGCTGCGACGCCGTGGTTTTTGAAGACGAGGACGTATCGAAGACGTTGGTCACGCCTCAGATCGATGATTCGCTCGCGGTAAGCCAACAGTACATTCACCACATTTTTTAGCGGCAAGGTGGTTAAGGTCTCTTCATGTCGAGGCGTTTCGATCACCACTTCATGGGCGCCAATTCCGTTCATCTTATCATAGATTCCTTCGCCTTCTCGGTTCAACCCGCCTTCTATTCTGAGGGCTGGGAATTTATTGGGAACGACGCGAAGGGTCCAACCGGGAGAGTTAGGAGAGATTCCATTGTCGCGGAATGCAAGGACTTCTGGAGGGGTTCGATCTTCATTGCCTTCACAGAGAGGACAAAATCCACCGATTGGTCTTCGTTCCTCTGGCACAAAATCAGAGGGTCTCCGACTCCTCTCTGTGGAAATGATCACCCATCTTCCATGGATAGGATCTTTTCTCAGCTCGGGCATAGAGGGTTTTTCTTCCGAAGGGAGTTCATGCCTAAGAGGGGAAACTTCTTTTAAACTTTGTCCCTCTTTGCCTCTCTAATCGCTCTTGATTCTCCCCTTCGGTTTTGCATTCGATGCAAAGTGTGGTAACTGGTCTGGCCATCAACCTCTTTTCAGAAATAGACCTTCCACAAGACTCGCAAATCCCAAACGTCTCGTTATCAATCCGATCTAATGCCTCCTTGACTTTGGTAATCAACTTTCTCTCACGGTCCTTAATCCTCAAAAGGAAATTCCGGTCCGCTTCCAGAGAGGCTCGGTCTGTTGGGTCGGGGAAGTCCCCTTTGCTGTCTTGGCGCATGTCGCTACATGTCTTTCCGGCTTCCACCAACAGGTCATGGAGCATTCCTTCGAGCAGTCCTTTAAAATAGAGAATCTTTTCTTGATCCATTCAAACTCTCCTTAGGGGTAACCCTGACTCCTCAAAAGGAGGAGATGTTTCACAACTCAATTAAACATCATAATATATCTCTTCAAGAAAAATCAAATGATAAATGGGGGCAAATGGAGGCGCCATAATCCGTAATCAAATCCCGAAACGTTAAGAATATCCCTGTCATGCTTCTGTAAAACGATTAAACCACCAATCCCTTTTTTTGCCATGCTAAAGGCAGCTTCTGCAATTTTATCAAACCGTTTCGTACGAAGCGCTTCTGGCTTTCCCAAAAGGAATGTCGGAAGGGTGATCCTTCCCAAAACTTCCCGGATCTCTTGCTGAAAGATCACAACCAGGACGAGCAGAATTACTGCCCAAAGGTTCTGGAGTATCCACACAGAGAGCGGTAAATCGATCCGTTGCGCAACGGCATAGCAAAAAGGTACAGCCAAAATGGCCATGACCATTCGCAAGGCTCTTTTCCTTCTCAGCCAGAGATAAAGACGGTAAAAGGCAAAAGTGAGAATTAAGATGTCTAAGCTATCCTGCCAACGGAAGAGATTTAAAAGATCCTTCAACTCATTTCACCAATTTCTTACTGATTTACCTGTCAAGAGCCTCCAGTTGCCTTGAAGTTTAGGCTCTTCAGAACATTATCTCCATCCCTTACTTCGGTTTTCCACTCCCCGAGGCAATGGGGTCGGAGGATAATATAGCTGTAAACTGACCATGCTGGAGGTTTGACATCGATCTTTATTCTATTGAACTCCTCACCCTTCCAGAGCCACACATGCACAATCTTCCCATCTCTCTGTGCCTTAATTCTTGTGAAGAAGTAAACCCTCTGGTTATTGCATTTAAATTCTGAACATTTTCCTCGCAGGACCAGAAACCCACCTTCTTTTTCAATTTCTGACCCAATGCCGGCATCAAGAACCTCGAAAGGGGGAAATTCTGATGAAATGGAATCCTTAGTTTCCGTCTCCTTCAGCTTTGAAATCTCCTTCTTTGCAGCTTGATGAGTTATTTGAATTTCCGATTTTCCCGGACCTGACAAAGGAGATGGAATAGAGGGAACAGATGCGGATTCCTCCTCCAAAACAGAAGCAGCCCGCTTTAAGGGTTTGTGGGAAGTAAAGTAACTATAACATATGAAAAATGCGATACAGAGAATGATTGCAAAGATGGGGACAAAAAGGAACCACGATCTGACTCTCTTTTTTGTAAGTGGGATCTGCCGTGGTAGCTCTACTTCTTCCTTGGATATGCTATGATCTTCTTGATATTTCTGGTGTCGTCGAACAACTTCATAAGGGTCAAGGCCGAGGTATCTGGCATATATAATTAAAAATCCTTTCACATAAACAGCATGAGGCAGATGCTCATACCTGTCTTCTTCGATTGCCTTGAGGAAGTCTTCCTTTATCTTGGTGGATTTAGAAACCTCCTCCAATGACAGATTTCGAAGTTCCCTCTCTGCTTTCAGGTATTTCCCTGGCGATTCCATAGTTCGTTAGATTAATCAGTTTGAGGTGTGGTTATCCAAATCTGATGAAATGGATTTGACCAGCGCTTCAATCTTCTTCCACGAACCCTTAGCAATAAAGTAATTGACCCCACATTTGAATGCAAGCTCTCGGTATTCCCTGAGATCATAACTTGTGAGAATGCAAATGATCATCTCGGGATGATCTTTTTTTATTTTCTGTGTAAGAAGGAGACAGTTTTCCCCAGGTAAATGGATATCCATAAAGATCAAATTGGGAAGGAAGGTATCGACTTTTTCCAAAGCCCCCCCCTATTAAAAAGTATTAGATTAAAGTCACTTCCATCCTGAACCGAGTTGTCAGAATGTATAAACCCAGAGATTATCCTATGGCTGGACACTTCCCGGAGAACAGTGTCTCCCTTAAATTCAAGAATTCTTGAATCATAACTCCTGTCTTTGAATAGTGCCCACAGGTTCCATAAGCCCTATTCGGTCATTGGCACAACCCTGACCACCCTAAGACTTTTTGGACCCTCCACAACCTCAAAATAAACGGGCTGATATAGAGAAAGGGACCGAATGCCCACTCCCTCCAAGGATGAGGCATGAAAATAGATAGTTTTCCCATCTTCGGCTTCGATGAACCCATAATTTCGATCCTCAAATAGCCTTCTTATTTTCCCCTTGGAGCTCCACCGCTTCGATCCCCAGCCGTTTTCCGAGACTACATCTATTGTGTAATAGGTTTTTCCTTTCCCAGCGGCGGAGACTATCCTTTTTAATGCCGCAATATTCCTCAACACTTTCCTCACATCCTGCTTCGATACCTTGATCTCAAGAATTCTTGTCTTGGGGCCCACCTCAATCTCTTTTATCTCAACTTCCTCAGGAGAGTTTACCAGTGTGCGTACTATCCTCCCTACAAGTTCCTTCATGAATGCAACCTCCGATATAATACTCTTCCCGATGCCTACTTGTTCCGAAATAGTTTAACTTACACTTTCTGACCCAGTTGTGGCTTCCAAAAGGATTTCAAAGTCGATCATAAGCTTGGCAGCCATCATGACAGACTCCGTCAGTCAAGAAACGCTACTCAAGCTTTTTCTGATCATATTGGACCTCCTTAAATAAGCGATCTGCATTTAATCCCTTAATCAGTTTGCCGACCCCCTACCGTGAGGTTAAATTCCGCTCCTTTTATTTCGATAAGATGATGAAGTGGTCTCTCCGATTTTTTGCCCATGCCTCTTCATTATGGCCTGCATCTAAAGGTCTCTCTTTTCCATAACTGATTGTGGAGATTCGATCTGCTGACATACCAAGAGAGATAAGGTATTTCTTCGCACTATTGGCTCTTCTCTCTCCCAATGCCAGATTGTACTCGATGGTTCCCCTCTCATCACAATGACCCTCAATCTGTATCTTTACAGTTGGGTGTTTCATCAATAGGGCTGCATTCCCTTTTAAGATCTCCGCATCCCCGGGACGAATGTCATATTTATCCTCAGTCCCTTGGATAGATGTAAGTTCCCAATTAACGAGAGTTAGTGGAAAATTTGGATCCATGTGTCGTTCCCAATATTCTTTTTTCGGGTTTTGGCTATATTCCTCAAATGAAGTTTCGCGATCCTGAGAAAAAATGAATTATAAACGGCATTCCTTCGGCAATAGATTGTCGGCTTGATTACCATCTCAGAGACAGTATGCATTAGTAATTTGATATTCGGGCACATTGTTCTCATTGAAAATCTCTTTATAACTCTTTCCTCCAAACCAACTTGGCACCGCCTGTCCCGTCTCAGGGTCAACGTCCACCCAGACGATTCCCTCCGGCCTAGCGAAATCGACCACCGGGAGAAAGGCCGTTACCCGGCTCATATAACCCCCCCATACCTTAGCCGGTAAGGAACTCCCAACATTCCCTTCCTTATATGTCATGCGCTGTTCTTGGCGATCATTTCCAACCCAGATCGCAGTGAGCAAGTCCGGCGTATATCCCACAAACCACGCGTTGGTATAGTCACTGGTTGTGCCGGTCTTCCCGGCAGCAGGACGGTCCGGCAACTTGGCCCCAATTCCGGTGCCCTGATCCACCGCATCCTTGAGCAGCATCGTCAAAATGTAAGCAGTTTGTGGCGAGAGCACCGTCTTCGGTTCTTCCGGCTTAAATTCTTTCAATACCTTACCATGGCTATCCACGACCTTCAAAATCGCGACGGGCTTGACTAATCGACCCTGATTGGCAAAAGCCGCATACGCAGTGGCCAGTTCCAGCGGGGTTACGCCCTTGGTCAACCCACCCAAGGCCAACGACGCCAGGTTTTGATCATTATTCTTGCCTTGCTTGACTAGGCTGGTTATTCCCATCCGTTGGATTTGCTCAAAAACAGCCTCAACGCCTACGCGTTGCAGTAACTGGACGGCTACAGAATTGATCGATTCGCGCAGCGCCTCCCTCAGCGTCATCTTGCCCCGGTAGGTTCGGTCATAGTTCTCCGGTTTCCATTCCATCCCGTTCAAGAGGGGGATGCTCAAGGGCTTATCCTCAAAAATGGATGCGGCAGTATAGTTCCCTTCCAGAGCGGTGGCGTATACGAAGGGTTTGATGGCCGAACCCGGCTGCCGGTATGATTTCACGGCCCGGTTCAGCTGGCTTTTTCCATAATCCCGCCCCCCGGCCATCGCCAGAATTTCACCGCTGACAGGATCGATGGTAACCAGTGCAGCTTGTGGTTGGGTTTTGGCGGTAAACTGCGGAATCTCAAGCAGGGACCGTTCCGCTTTTTCCTCCATGGAGAGATCCAGTGTCGTATAAATGTCGTAGCCCCCGTAGCGTAATTCATCTTCGGAATAGCCTTCCTGTAATAAACACTCATGGACGTAATCCAAAAAATACGCTCCCACCGAAGCCGTTTGACTTGGTAGCACGTGATTCAAGCCCTGCCGTTGGGCTCTTTTATTCTGGGGTGGGGTGATATATTTCTGTTCAAGCATTTTCCTAAGGACGGTATTTCGTCGTTCTCTGGCGAGTTTTGGGTTTTTGAGCGGTGAATAGTATTCCGGCCCCCTGATCATCCCGGCCAACAGCGCCATCTGATCCAGGCTCACCTCGGATACGGATTTCCCAAAGTAGTAACGCGCGGCGGCTTCCACCCCCACGTTTCCGTGGCCCAGATAGATGCTGTTTAAATAAAACTCCAAGATCTCTTTTTTCGAATAATTTTTCTCGATTTCCAGGGCATAGGCGATATCCTGGATCTTTCTCTCCAGGGTTCGTTCCGAGGATAAGAGAACGATCTTGGCCAGCTGCTGGGTTATGGTGCTCCCGCCCTGGAGTGTCCCGCCGGGAATCAGGTCCTTAACCAAAGCCCGGGCCATTCCACGCAAATCGACGCCGTTGTGTTGATAAAAACGGGAGTCCTCGACGGCAATAACAGCATGTTGCAGAATAATTGGGATTTTTTCGATGGGCGTCCAGATACGACGATGATAACAGAGATTACCGATTAATCTCCCATGGCGGTCGTACACCTCCGCCGCCATCCGCATGTTTTCGAATTTACTACGCATGTCCTTGCTTAAGATGGCCCCGAAAGCCCTCCCGCAAAATAAAAATACGATCATTCCCACTACAATTTGGCACTTCACGAATTTTTTCAGGTATTGATTCATGGGTCTTAACCGTTCGTCAAATTCTATTACTCACATTCGTCTAGCAGTCAGTTCAAGAATGTTCACCTGACATGTTTCATAGACCAAACCCTCCCTAAGTGAATCTGTTAACATCCCCCATTAGAGGTAGAAGAATTATAAAAAGCGGTTGGTTGTTCAGCCAATATAGAGCTACGCAAAATTAATTTACGATTTTGCGCAATCCTCTCATTGAGGATATTAATTGGTTGGGGAGGGCAGCGTAGGGGGGGAGCTGCACTGCCTTTCTACCCCGCTGACCTCCCCGTTATCAATCTTTACACCTTTTCAATGATGATCTTTACTGTGTCACCTTTCTTGAGGTCCTCAGAGAGCTTGAACTTGACTGTATCTAGCTTACCCGAATAGCTTACCCTGAGACTAACATCCACCTCATCTGTTTTCTTGACATCTCCAGATACTTTGGTTTGAACTTCTCCAATTTTTACTGACATTTAAATACCTCCTTTTTCTTGTTCGGCAGTGCGTAACACCCCTCTTAATTATTATAATACCATCCCCAAATGTCTTTTTGGGTTCTAGGGATTTGGTGCTCAAGTAACAGTCCAACCTTTTTCTGGTAAAAGACGGCCCTCCGTACCTATTTTTTTCCTTTTTTGTCGCTTTAGGTTTTCCCTCAGGCTTCTTTGGCACTTTTGGCCAAGACTTTGATCTTTACAGCGATCATCTTGTCTCCGTATTTTCTACACTTGATAGACACAGGCATCCCTTTCTTTAATTCCGCGAAAGGCATATCCTTCCCAGCGTTTGTGATCTTTGTTTTGTCATCAACAAAAAAAATCAGGGTTTTCTCCTCTTTCATCGCCTTGCCCCTTTACATCGATATGGATAAGGAGAGGGATCAGACCTAAAAGGAATAAACTTAAGGGTATAGAAAGAAGGTCTATCTCAAATAGTGTCATATGGATGCCCCTCCATTATCACAATACTCATACCCTCTTCCAATGACCAGTAAAGAGCCTGGGCGTCCTCCTTACGCATTATAATCTCTATTATTGCTAACTCATTTCTCCACAAGTAGTTCCAAACTATAGTCAAAGAATAGCAAATATGTATTAATATAGAGCTGATAAGATGGATGAACCTGGATATTAAACCTTTTGGCTGACCCGTTATAGATATTAATAGACCCTTCCCAAATGAGAGGGTATAGTTTGATGGGATGTCCTTTAACTCCAGAAAATCCAGCTTACCGATTGCATCCGCTCCATCCTCCGGTTTATGTGGCCTTATCTCCTTTCTTTTTAGAGGGAAGAAGGCCATTTTTTTTATAAGGGGAATGGGTTCGATGATTAATCCTTTCGTCCTCCGATACCTTATCCTCTCCGCATCAAATTCCCTCAGGACTATACCCCTGTTTTTAAGGTTTATCCTCACAGGGACAGAATCCGATTCTATCCGCAGGTCCAGGATGATATATGATGTCCCTTTTGAGGCCAATCCCAGTTCAGCCTCAAGAAGACAGTTTTCATCCTTCAAGGCCCTTATCTTCTGGCCAATACTATCTCCACCTGCAATGGCTTGGGAAGAACCTCCGATGGAAAATAGAATCAAAAACAAAAAGAGAGGAAAATTAAATTGAAAATTTGCCTTTTTCACTTCCAAAATATTCAATCTTCAACTTGAAATTTACAATTCGACATTCGTCACGCCAATCGAGACATTCGGAGAATGTCACCTAAAAAATATATATCCTTGTTCCTACTCGAGAAAACCTGTAGATGGTTTCCAGGTCCTCATCTCCCACTCTGATGCATCCGTGAGTAACATTCCTGCCCAGGAGACGCTTATAGAGGGTCCCGTGGATAAAATAACCGTTACCGAAGGCCAGGGCATAGTCCCCCAGGACACCCTCCTCCACCCTATCTTCCCAGTTCTTTGGTATATCCTCCTCTTCCTCGATAAAAGCCCAATCCGGTTTTATCCATTTAGGGGCTGCTATTTTTTCCTTGACCTCAAACTCTCCCCGTGGAGTATCGAAGATCCATTCCCTTTTACCAGTAGGGTCCCTCAGGATATTACCGCTTCCACTGGAGACGAGAGCCTTAAGGATGGTCCTATTACCCTCCTTAAGAAAAATAAGGTTCCTGGCTGTATCTATAACAATATAAAACCCTTTCGGTGAGAGCCCAGTAATACCTTTCTTAAGGGTCCTATTTTTTCTTATAAGTTCGTTTAAATTTGATGTTCCAACAGATGATGACACCACGGGTCTGTCTGAACTGACATAGTAGGCAAACAACTCCACCGTTAGAGGGATAATGATTATCCCTATAAATGATATGAAGGTGATTCTCTTAATCATCTCCCACCTTCTTTGGAGTAATAGAGATGTCATCTTTTGGGGAAGCGGTCCCAACAATGGCCACAGGCGTTCCTAATGGAACTAACTTAAAGACCTCATCCATGTCCCTGTTTTCGAGACTGACACATCCATAGGTCATACCCTCCTTCCCTCCCCCATGGATCTCTATCAACCCACCCATACCAGCTCTTTTGGGGATGAGTCCCATCTTCTTAAGCCTGAGGAACTCCCTTCTGTCTTCATCGTTAGGATAGTTTAAAAGCAGCGCCTTACGGTATCTACTCCTGAATAGTTTCTTTATAACCCTGTAACTCCCCTCGGGAGTTGCTCCATCACCGGCGAGTAGTTTATCCGATAAACCATTCCTACCTATGCCAATCTCATAGGTCTTAAAAGGTCTACCGCGCTTATATATGCTCAAATTCCTGTCAATCTTACTAACTACGATAGCACTGGTCCCTTTCTCCCGTGATTCAGCAGTTGCCTCATCTACCCACCTTCTCCACTTCTTTATAAGGGTTTTGTCAGTATAACGATTAAAGATGGGAACTAAAATATCCTCTGAAGCCTTGATATAACCGGATGCCATTGTCAACCTGGAAGCTGCCCCTTCATAATCCCCTCTGTCAAGGAAAAGGCCTGCCTCCTTTATCATCAGAGCTGCCTTTATAAGGCTCCTCCTCGCAAGCCTTCCCTCATTTATGGTAAGGCTCACCCTATCAAGACCCGTTAACCTCTCCTCTAAATCGGAAAGTTGTCTTGTAGTATTTACTCTTTTTGCCTCTTTCCGCTCCTGAACCTTTTCGAGTATCCCCTCCCCATCCCTCAAGACGGCTTTTAACCTTTCCGCAATGGGTTCATAGTCCCTGAACCAGATAAACCTTGCCTCTTCCCTTATAAGATCATCCATTATGTTCTTGAGGGTAGTCTTATAAGATTGATATTCCTCAGACGCATATACATGGGCTTGAGCCTTCCAAAGGTCATGGTTCATTCTTTCTGCCAGCCCCACCTCCGGGGGTAAGGGAGGTGGGCTGCATCCAGGAAGGATTAAAGATAAAAGAAACCCCAAAGTAACTAATATCTTGGGGTTTCTTTTATCGGAATATTCAAAAAAGGCCATGCTTTATTTCTTCCCTCCTTCTTTACCCTTAACCTTCTGCATGGCTTCCTTTATCTGGTTGGATACCCCATCTGCCTTCTCCTTGATAGCCTTGGCCTTATCCGTGGCCACCACGTAATCCTCCTTTTCTATCAACTGCTGAAGCTCTGGTACGCTATCTTCAAGGCCCTTTATATCGCCCTTCAGGGCCTCTATGTCCGCCCTTGCGCCCTTCCCTATGGGCGCCTTTGATAGAAGGGCCTTAGCCTCTTTAATAGAGGCTCTTGCCTCCTCCTGACCAGCCAGAGCATTCTTCTTCGCCTCTTCCTTCTTGGATGGTACGTCGGTCTTCACCTTTTCAGCATCTGCCTTCACTTGAGCAAGCATTTGTTTTGCTTTATCATAGTTTTTAGACAGAGCAAACTTACTATCCTGGGCCTTGATTTCGTTCAGTGCAGCAGATAGATTATCATCCACTTTTTTGGTATCCTCTGGTATATATTTCTCACCACCAGCAGCCTTTAAATCCTCTACAGCCTTTTGAGCAGCATTAATATCCTCAGTTGGTTGTTTTGCGCATCCGGCAAGGATGAACATGACTAACAATCCGTAAGTGAAATACTTTAATAGACGTTTCATCTCATTTTTCTCCTTTCTCTATTTGTTTTTTGGCGAGGCCTTCATTTTGGCGGGGGCCTTCTTCTCTAGCTTTGCCTTCAACTCTTCGTTGACCTTGGACAGCTCATTCACCTTTGCCTTAAGCTCATCGTTAACCCTGGTAAGCTCATCCACCCTTGCGGTCAACTCTGGGCCCTTTGATGTAAACTCCCTTACCTGCGACTGCAGTTGAGCCTTTTCGCTGGTAAGGGATTCTATTTGTTTCCTCAGACCCTCATTTTCCTCCTTAAGCTTGCTTGATTCGCAAGCAGACAGAATTGGAGTTGTAAGAAGAGCCAGGAGCGCCAGCCAAGTAATCACCCTCTTCATAGCATCATCACCTCCCTTATAATGAAACTTCAACTTATCGGAAATTAAGGAGCCACTCTGAACTCCGCTTTCCCGTTTTTAGAACGCCTTTCTTTAGTTCGATTGCCAGCATCGGACCTTTGCTCCCGTAACATTTGACCATCATTCGATCATCCGGAATGTTGAATTTATCCTGGAGGCGCTTCTTGGCACTTAGATGGTAGGCTAACCAACTTTTGTGGCGTGGGGGCAAACGGTGCCTTGCAAATCTTGATCGCTTCTAAGGATTTTTCTCTTATGACTCCGATCGCTGATTTTAGATGGCCATAATACTCATCTTTCTCTGCAATCTCGTGAAATGCATTAGCCAGACAGGGCTCAGCTATCCCGTACTGAATTGTTCTACATTTCTTTGCACGCGCAAGCGTTACCTTAGGGAAGACATTCTTTAATTCATCGTATATCATCATCGTCTCTTTACTGAAACCGAATCCCGAGACGATCATCACTTCCAAAATGAGTATTAGATCGTTCTTGCAATAAGGGCTATGCCTCTTTATCAAACAGGAAAGTGACCTTCACTTTTTCGGCTTCCATGATTTCTACTAATTTTTCAACTGATCTATAGATCAAAAAGACTTCATCCTTTTTCAACTTCCTCAACCCATAAATCATTTTCCCTTGAATTGGCTTAGGCGCTCTTTTCGCCAAGCTATTCCCTTTGGGAGTCAATTGGACATTAATGACTCTTCGATCCTTTTCAATACGATTTCTGAAAACATATCCTTTTTTCTCAAGTCTATCCACAGCTGCTGTTAAGGTGCTGGGATGTAGGTACATCCTCTTGCTCAGCTCGCCAAGAGGCAAGCTACCATTTTGGTATATGGTTTTAAGCACCCAAAGTTGAGGGCCAGTAATTCCAAAATGGCTGTATACCTCTGAAGAATAGTTTTGGAGGGACTTAATAATACGTCGGAGACACTGCGTAATCCCTAAAATTGCTTTGTCTTGATTAGCTTTCCCAACCATTTTATATCCAAACTTTTTAGCTAAAAATATTTGTACTAAAAATATTCCTATTTGTCAAGTAAAATGTGGCCCCTTTTACACAGAGAACTTGACAAAGCTCCTGGGAAATGTTAATTCTTTCTCGTGCTACTAAAGGATTATAATAAGTTACGTGGGGGCTGTTCTTTATTAACTAACAAGAAGGAGGTATCTAAATATGGCAGTAAAAATTGGTGAAGTTACATCTGAAATGACCGCTGATGTCAAGAAGACAGAGGACATGAAGGCTTTACTAAGAGTCGGTTATTCAGACAAGGCGAAGGAAATTACATTCAAGCCTTCCGAAGACCTGAAAAAGGGCGATAAGGTAAAAATCACTGTTGAGAAGATATAATTCCAGGGGAGGATCTTTCCTAAATCCTTTGGGTCGCTCCACAACTTCTCAAGCATAACTTACAATCTTGACTGCCCCCCACCATTAAAAATTTGGGCTGGTTCTTCTATCTCCTGATGAGAAAGCCAGCCCTTTTTCTTTATTCAGTTTTTTTAATAAAAAAACCGTTACGTAAAAATCATTTGCGCACATAAGGAGGTATTGGTAGGGCATAGATTAGAGTAAAATTAACTTACTATTTTTTGCAGCCCCCCCTTTTAGCTTTTGCTGCGCACTGATAACAAAGCTTACCAGAGGCAGGTTTTCTTTTCACTTCTTTATAATCCGATGATGGTCAGAGGGAACAATTCTGGCACCAATGCCATGTGTCCTTGTTATTTCTCTTACGATAAATTCGCATAATTTTAACCCTCCTCTTTGATTTGGATTTAACCAGCTTCCTATTATTTATTATTCATAAAGCGACAGGATGACGCAAGTTTTTTATCCACAATAAAATGTGGACTGCTTTTAAAAAATCCTCAGGAAACAAAATGGCAAGCGACGAGATGATCTTCTCCCTCGTCTAAGAGCAAGGGTTCTTCAGTTTGGCACCTTTCTCTGGAATGGGGGCATCGTGGCCGGAACAGGCATCCTCGATCCGAAGACAAAGGAAGATGTTCCTGTTTCAAGAGGACCTCTTCCCTTTTTGGGGAGGGGTCCAATTTTGGGATGGCCTTGAGCAAGACCTGGGTATAGGGGTGTAGGGGTCGTTTGAAAACATCCTCACTATGGGCCATCTCTATGATCTTTCCCATATACATCACCGCTATTCGTTCGCTGATATGTTTAACAATACGGAGGTCGTGGGAGATGAAGAGATAGGTGAGACCCAGTTGATCTCGCAGGTCCATCAGAAGGTTAAGAATCTGAGCCTGGATGGAGACATCCAGAGCGGAGACAGGTTCATCCGCAACGATCAGTTCAGGATTGAGGGAGATGGCCCTCGCAATTCCAATCCTCTGACGTTGCCCACCGCTGAACTCATGGGCGTATCGAAGGGCATCCTGTGGATGGAGACCCACCTTTTCAAGAAGTTCTGAAACCTTTTGGATTTTTTCTTTCCCTGAAGCGAATCCGTGAACCTCCAATCCTTCCCCTACGATCTGTCCAACCTTCATCCTCGGGTTCAAGGATTCGTAAGGATCCTGAAAAATGAATTGCATGTGGGGCCTTAGTTTTCTCATGGCTTCCCGATCAAGAGGGAGGATGTCCTGCTCTTTAAAGAAGATCTGGCCAGAGGTCGGTTCGATCAGTCTCAAGATTGATTTGCCTGCCGTGGTCTTTCCACAGCCACTTTCTCCCACTAATCCCAGTGTCTCTCCTTTTCGAATGGAAAAAGAGATGCCATCCACCGCACGGATAGGTTTCTTATCCGTAGAGAAGAGGCCTTCTTTGTAAAAATATTTTTTTAAGTCTCGAACCTGGATGAGAAATTTATTCTGGGACATCACTATCTTTCTAATAAAGGTTCATGGATTCGAGGGGTCAAGGGTTCAAGCGTTTGGTTTTATAAAAGCCTATTTTGGTCTTAATGTATTTCACTCGACCCCTTGAACCCTAGGATCCTGGAATCCTCTTTTTAACAACATTCTTTCCATCGGATACAACGGCTGAAGTGATCTCCGTTAATCTCGAAGAGGGGAGGCTCTTCCGTCTTACAGGCTTCAATCATCAGATAACATCTCGGGTGAAACTTACACCCTACGGGTAGATTCATGGGATCAGGAACCTGGCCTGGAATCGCATTGAGCCTGTCCTTCTTCTCCGTCAGTTGAGGGATGGAGTGCAGCAGCCCACGGGTGTAAGGATTGCGCATCTTTTCAAAGATAGGTTCGATAGGACCGTATTCAAAGATCCTTCCTGCATACATCACTGCCACCCGATCCGCGATTTCTGCGACCACCCCCAGATCATGAGTAATCAGCATCACCGACATCCCCATTTCCCTTTGGATCTCTTTCAATAGTTGGAGAACCTGAGCCTGAATGGTCACATCCAAGGCCGTTGTAGGTTCATCGGCAATGAGAAGTTTGGGTTGACAAGAAAGAGCCATGGCGATCATCGCCCTCTGTCTCATGCCTCCGCTCAACTGGTGGGGGTAGGAATCGATCGTCTTGTCAGGAGAAGGGATCTTCACCCGATCGAGCATTTCGATCGCTCTTTTTCTCGCCGCTGTCTTATCCAATCCCTGATGGAGGATGATTGCCTCCATGATCTGGTCTCCAATCGTAAAGACCGGATTGAGGGAGGTCATCGGTTCCTGAAAGATCATGGAGATATCATTCCCCCTTACCTTCTCCATCTCCCTTTCTTCTAATTGGAGCAGGTTCCTTCCATCGAAAAAGATATCGCCGTTCACGATTCGACCAGGCGGGATGGGAATGAGCCTCAACAGGGAAAGACCCGTCACACTCTTTCCACATCCGGATTCGCCCACAATACCCAGAATTTCTCCTGGATAAATTTCAAAGCTTACATTTTCAACAGCCCGAACCACTCCCTCTTCTGTGAAGAAATGGATGGAAAGGTTTCGGACATCCAGCAGGGGTTTTTTCACAGCGAACTCTTTTCCTATGGTCATTCAAAAATGAAGGCTATAAAAATTGGGATCTTTAATTCCATTTAACATTTTGCATTTTGCAATTTTCAATTTGCAATGTGGGATTAACAATCATCTTCTTCCTCGAAGCCTTGGATCGATGGCATCCCGAAGTCCTTCTCCAAACAGATTAAAAGAGAGTACCGTGATGAGAATCGCCAGCCCTGGAAAAACCGTCAACCACCATGCATCGAAGATATAGGTTCTTCCTTCTGTGAGAATGTTTCCCCAACTCGGCGCAGGGGGTTGAACGCCAAAACCGAGGAAGCTAAGGCCAGCTTCTATCAGAATCGCTGAGGCTACCCCCAGGGAGGCAGTGACAAAGACTGGAGCTAATGCATTAGGGAGGATGTGTCGAAAAATGATTCTACGATCTTTTACACCCAGAGCTCGAGCTGCCTGTACATAATCCCTTTCCCTCAAGGAGAGAAATTCAGCCCTGACAAATCGAGCGGTTCCTTCCCAAGAGGTGATGCCGATGACTATCATGACATTATAAATATTGGGCCGTAAAATGGCTACCACCGTAAGGATGAGGAAGAAACTTGGGAAGGAGAGCATGATATCCACGAATCGCATCAGGAGGGAATCAACCCACCCACCCTTATATCCTGCCATGGCGCCCACCAGGATCCCAATGAGGATGGAGATCCCGACAGCGACGAATCCTACTGACAAAGAAATCTGGGATCCATACAGCATCCGACTGAAAACGTCCCTGCCCAACTGATCTGTCCCAAGGTAGTGTTGAAAGGAAGGAGACTTCAATTTCAGGGAGACATCGGTCTTTCCGTAATCGTAAGGGGATAGAAAAGAGGCAAAAATAGCGATAAAGAAAACGATGACGATAATGACTAAGCCCCCTACACCCAATCGATTCTTTTTAAAGTGCCGCCAGAAGTTTTTTATCTGCTGCTTTTCCATTTTTTATTCATATCGGATTCTGGGATCCGCTATCCCATAGAGAATGTCGGCAATAAAATTTCCAACAAGTGTAAGCACGGCTGCAATCGTATTGAGCGTCATCAAAACAGGATAATCTCTCGCCAGGATGGCTTGATAAGCTAATTGTCCAATCCCGGGCCAGGCAAAGACAGTTTCCATAATGATGGAGCCGCCGATAAGCCCCGGGATCATAAATCCAAAGATGGTGATCGTAGGAAGCAATGCGTTCCGTAGGCCATGCTTATAATAAACCGTTTCCTCTGAAACCCCCTTCGCCTTGGCTGTTCGAATATAATCTTGGCGGATCACTTCAAGCATGCTTGAACGGGTGTATCGTGAAAGGCTTGCAATGCCGTGAATCGCTATGATGATGGAAGGAAGCATCAGGTGCCAGATACGGTCAAGGACGATTTCAGTAGTGGTGAAATCTTCCGTCACAAAAGACCTCATTCCAAGAACGGGGTAACCGAATAGTAAAACCGTTCCCAGTATAAGGAGATAGGCGAGCCAGAAACTGGGTGCGGAAACACCCAAATACGCTCCGAATGTCCCGAGGTTGTCCAGAAAGCTGTACTGTCGCTTGGCTGAAAAGACACCCAGGGGAATCGCTAAGGAAAAGATGATGATGGTGGCGACCAGGTTGAGGAGAAGGGTATTCCAAATTCGCTCGTTGATTTTTTGCATCACCGGCCTTCCGTCCTTGAAGGAATAAAGTTTGCCAGTGAAAAGCTTCTTGAGCCATAGGGTATACTGCTGATAGATGGGTTTATCAAGGTCGTAATTCTTCATCATCTGTTCAATAATTTTAGGGGATGCCTTTGGATCGAGAGTCAAACCAATTGGGCCTCCGGGCGCCAAGGTGATGATGACCCATGAAATGATGCTGATCCCGACAAGCGTAACGAACATTTGAGCAAGACGTCGGAGGATAAAAGAAGCCATGCTTTATTTCTCCAAAAGGATTCCTTTCGGGACATACCACTTCGTGAGGTCGTACTCCAAACCCGCCTTCTCCATTTTAATATCGCGAAGCGTTTCTCTGCCTGTTTGATCCTTTTCCATCAGATAAAATTTCCTTTGGAGGGCGGAGTTACCCAAAGGCACATAAAGAAATGTATAAGGCTGGTCTTCAGCCATCAATTCATGAATCCGCCAGTAAATCTGTTTTCTTTTCTCGACGTCGTATTCCCTTCTTCCTTCTTCCCAGAGAAAGTCCACCTCAGGATTTTTATACGAGATGAAGTTAAAGCCTTTTTCAATCTGGCTGGAATGCCAGATCTGGTAATCATCGGGGTCCGGGGAAAGCCCCCATCCCAGGATACACGCATCAAAAGCCTTTGCATTGATGAAATTTTTTAGGAAGACACTCCATTCGTAAAGCTCGAATTTGACATCAATTCCAACTTCGCGGAGTTGCCTCTGAACCAGAACCCCCACATCTTTTCGAATCTCATTTCCACTATTCGTAATCAATCTAAACAGAAAGGGTTTTCCGTCTTTATCCAGAATACCATCCCCATCTGTATCCTTCCATCCTGCCTCAGCCAGAAGTTGACGGGCTTTTTGGGGATCATACGGAATGGGTTTCACCTTTGGATTGGCATACCAGAGATGATTGGGAAAGGGGCCGGTGGCCACTGTTCCTAAGCCGTAAAGAACATATTGAACAATCTCCTCCCTGTTTGTGGCATAAGTGAGGGCTTGGCGAACACGTTTGTCCTGGAAAAGAGGGTTTTTTAAATTATATCCAATATAGGTATAACTAAGAGTTGGTTGGGAATACATTTTCAAGAAGGGGACCTCTTTCATACGTCGTAATTGGTGGGGAAAGACGCTATAGTAATCCACCCCCTGGGTGAGGAGTTCCATTTCACTCAGAGAGGGTTCTGGAATAACCCGGTAGATGATACGATCCAGGTTTGGTCTTCCTTCAAAATATTTGGGATTGGCTTCAACAACAATTTTCTCATCACTCACCCACTCTATGAATCGGAAGGGGCCTGTTCCAACGGGTCTGCGGTTGAATTGGGTGGTGTTGATGTCTTCCTTTTCGAGGAGATGTTTTGGAATGATTCCCATTCCCCAGGTGGCCAGACCTGGGGCGAAGGGCTGTTTGTAGGTTACTCGAAAAGTATAAGGATCCAATACGTCGGCGGTCTTTACCAGTTCATAGTCGCTTCGTCGGACTGTATTGGTTTTCTCATCCATAATTTTATCATAAGTGAATTTCACATCTTCGGCAGTGAACTCCTTGCCGTCGTGCCAGAGAACACCTTTCCTCAGATAGAAGGTGATGACAGGTTCAGAGCCTTTCTCAACCTTCCAGGATTCTGCTAAGACTCCAACAAAACCCTGGAGGTCTCTATCATACTTGATCAATCCATTGAAGACAAAAGAGTTGATTTCGCTGGAGGCCGAATCCTGAGAAAGGATAGGGTTGAGAAAAGAGGCATCGCCTATTGAACTGATCACCAATTGATTGACTTTTTGGGGAGGCCTGGAACCAACGAAGACAATGTTGATTCCTAAAAGGATGAGAAAAAGAATGGGAGAGATAAAGAGAACGGTCTTGATTCTCAGAAGAGGTTTCCTTTCAAAAAGAGTTTTAGAAGATATTATAGTTAAAAATTTATCCAGTCACAACTTTCAGCGATTTAAAATTAAATGATGCTAAGAGAGTAAAACTCTATGCTCCGTGCGCCATGCGCCATGCTATTTTTACCTGCTGGTTACCAGAACCTTGAAGCCCATTTGGGAAAGCTTTTCTGCTATCGGTAGAGCTGATTCCCTGGTTTCGAATTGGCCCACTCTCACCCGGTGGTATTTCTGTGTCAGTGTTTCCACTATGGTCACATAGACATTCTCAAAACTTTTTCGGAGTTGTTCAGCCAATTTCTGAGCGTTGGTTTCATCAGCGAAGGAGCCCACCTGAAGCGTGAACCGTTGAACTGGCTCGACTCCAGGACTGATGACCTCTACTTTAACCAATGCCGTGCCTTTTTCCCACATCCCGAGCATCTGGGCCGCCGCATAAGAAACATCAAGAATTCTTTCCTTAACAAAAGGCCCCCGATCGTTGACTTTCAATTCCAGGGACCTCCCATTTTCAAGATTGGTGACCATTAAAACGGTGCCCAGAGGGAAGGTATTATGAGCGCAGGTGAGCTGGTACATATCATAAACTTCTCCGCTCGAAGTTGGTCTCCCATGGAATTCCCCTCCATACCAGGAAGCGACCCCAAACTGAACTTCTTTGCTCTCCCTTTTTTCGATCTTGGTCTCTGGGACAGGCCTCTCCTTCTTGACCTCTTGTTTTTCAGGAGGAGGCATTCTCTTTTCAATTACAACATGTCTCGGCCCACAGGCGATAAATAAAAAGAGGGAGAAAATGATTATCATGGGTACGGGAGGCTTTAGCCTCCCATTATTCATAAAAAACTTCTCCATATTTGATCTTATACCCCATTGCACTTGAATATTTATAATCTTCCGCCTTTTCAACCAAGCCCTTCTTGACTGGATTGTAATGAATATAATTAAACTTCTCCCTAAATTTTTTATCTGTCAGTATTGCAAAATCAAAAAAGCCTTTCTGCCAAAAGCTACCTTTATTAATTTTTCTTGAAGCTCTGCCTTTGATTAATTGCACGGTTTTAGAAATCCCCAGATTGATAGGCCTAATAAGAAGGTGAATATGATCAGGCATGATGACATAGGCATAAAGCATTATTTCTTTTCTTGATGCTAAGTCTAAAATTGTTTCCTCAACGATTTCAGCCGCGTCTTCAGTAAATAAATGGGTCTTTTGACTCAGCCTTGTCGTGATAAAATATACGGAACCGTTAATATCAAAATGAGGTGGCTGTGCCATATTATTTAATTTTTAGGGCGACTAAAGTCGCCCCTACCCTTCTTTATTCTCCTTGGCAGAATGATAATTGTTAAAGTTGTAAAATTATACCGAAAAAATGTATTGATTTCAAAGACTTTTCAATAAAAAGTTCGTTGACAAGCCCTCTTTACTGACTATAATATGACAGCATATGTAGAATAAGCTTAAAAAATAAGTTAGGTGGGAAAAAAATGAACAGACAAATACAAGGTTGGTGTTGCCGCCGCTTGCGTTACTTGTTACCAGTTCTGAAAAACTGGATTAACGCAAACGGCAAAATCGCTGCTACATGGAAAAACTCAAAAGATGCCCCGTGGTGTAACAACGAGAGGTCATCTCTAAGTGTTTTTGCGGGGTCAGTTTGGCGTGCGGGTGGTTTTGCATTTGAGGAATACTCAGACGAAAAAAGGAGCATTTTGAGAAAGTCAAGCAGATTATCGAAACCATATCAGGGACGAGTGGATTTTTATTTTAAATTTTCAGGTAAAGAGTTTATTGCGGAAGTTAAACAGGTATGGTCAGGTTACACTGTTTCTCGTGTCAACCCGTGCCCACGCCTAGATAGGGCTCTCAAGTCGGCGCGTCGAGATATTCGCAAGAGTCTACCTTATGGACAACATAGGTTAGCCTTCTTATTTGCAATGCCTTATTTTCAGAAACGCGCTAAAGACTCCGTAAGTGAGAGAGTGGAGATGTGGATCAAAGCGATCAGAGATCTTGACTATGACGCTTTGGCATGGGTTTTCCCATCAGATACAAGACATCTATCCGATGGTGAATATTACTACCCTGGTGTCGCGTTAGCAATTAAAGAGGTAAAAAGGTAATTACCCAAATCACTCCAGCGGATGGCTTACAGCCCCCGCTGACCTCAATCGTTGGGGACAAATAAAATATGACAAAGGCATCTAATAAACAGCTTCTTGACCGTGAAAGGATGGATCAATTCATAAACGAGAAGCTTTCGCCTTCCGTCACTCTGCTTCGAGAACTCGTAGACTACGGTGTCGATCTCCTTAGTAAATGTAGTGAGCGGGGAGGTTCATTAGCCGATTTAATTATTATTGGTCATTTTTTCAAACATGCTATCACAATGTTGGACGCAGTCGAGATCCAGCTATCAAGAGGTGCTGTATTTGCGGCTGGCGTTTCAGCGCGTTCGATGTTGGAAAGTTATATTTATCTTGAATGGTTACTTAAAACTGATACAGAAAAACGTGCTCGTCAATTCTACGTATGGCATCTTCGACAAAAAAGATTATGGGCGCGGCGTGCCATCAAAGGAACTCCCGAGAACGCACATTTTCAGAAAAATTTAGACAAATTATCCACTTTTGATGATCCCATTAACCGAGCTGAAATAGAGGTGGAGGCTAAGAAACAGGACGCAGACATCAACAGGATTCTTACAAACCAGAACAATAAATCAATTAATGAAGACTTTGATAAGCTGAAGAAAAAACACGACGTAGCGTGGTATAGTCCTCATGGACCAAATTCCATAGCTGATATGGCTACCCGCCTTAATCTAGATTCTGAATATGAATTCTTCTATACACAATTTTCCGATATTACTCATGCTGGCGCTTTCGAGAAGCATATTAAATTTGATGGTAAGGCCGTAATCTTCGAGCCGATACGAATTCCTGAAAGCATTGATACTCTTATTACCGTGGTCGCCGCACTCACATTTCGTGTATTTAGCCTTATCATTAAGAAATACTTGACGGATGAATTAAAGACTTTTACGCACAATTATATTACTCAATGGAGAGTGCGCTTTCTGTCAATTCCCAAAGTCGCAATAAAAGACATGCAGACAGAGAATCCCCAACAAGCAAATCCAGCGGACGCGGGATAAGCGTGGCGTGATTTTAGCATTGGTATTGGACCGCGCCGCTGATTTAGATCGGTGGGGATAATAAGGAACAGTAAAATGTCGAATGCGGATACCGAACGAAACGGGATTCAAGCTGTCATAGAATACGAAAAGCAGCAAGGGCGGATGGATGTCCGAAGGGTTCAAAAAGCGGGATTTGACCTAATTACGAAAGGGCAAGGGGAAGAACGGCACAAGAATTGCAAGAATTGGGGTCAGGTCTTGCAATAATACATTTTGTTTGATATGGTATTCCCATGGCGAGACCTTTGCGAATTGAATTCCCAGGAGCTGTCTATCATGTCACATCCAGAGGCAATGCCAGGCAAGCTATTTTCATAGATGATGAGGATAGAGGCCGATTTTTAGATGTACTATCGATTGTTGTGGAGAGGTTTAAATGGCTTTGTCATGCCTACTGTCTTATGGAGAATCATTATCATCTTTTGATCGAAACCCCTAATGGCAATTTATCAAAAGGAATGAGAGAATTGAATGGGGTATATACTCAATGGTTCAATCAAAGGTACAGACGGGTAGGACATCTTTTTCAGGGGAGATATAAGGCGATAATTGTGGAGAAGGATAATCATTTATTGTCTCTCTGCCGCTATGTGGTCTTAAACCCTGCACGCGCTGGTTTAATAAAGAAACCTGAGCAGTGGAGATGGAGTAGTTATGGAGCAACCATTGGAGTAGCGAAAAGACCTTCCTTTTTGACTGTTGATTGGGTACTCTCACAATTGGGTGGGAGAAAAAGAGTAGCTATGGAGAGATATAGAAGATTTGTGATGGAGGGGATTGATAAGGAATCGCCATGGGAGACATTAAAGGGACAAATATTTTGGGGGACGGAGGAATTTATCAAGAATCTAAGTGGGTTTCTGGAAGAGAAGGAGAAAATAAAAGAGGTGCCCAGGGTCCAAAGATATGTGGCAAGACCCCCTCTGAGGGGACTCTTCAAATTGAAAAGGGGGAAAGAGAGAACAGCTGAGGATAGAACCATTTATGATGCTTATGTTCGTTATGGTTATACGATGAGGGAAATTGCGGAACATCTGGGTTTCCATTATGCTACTATAAGCCGGGCAATAAAACGGGTAGAGGGGGGATAAAGTTAAATGTATGATTGCAAGACCTGACCCCTTTTGAAGTTTTTAGGCTTCGAAGATTCAAAATAATCTTGACTCAAAAGAAAATTGTACGTATAATATACGTGTAATGAAGGCTTGGAGGGAGAACCGTGCAGAAAAAACTTACTATTACCATCAATGAGGAAGTTTATCTTGGACTTCACAAGGTGATAGGACCAAGAAAAATCAGTAAATTTATTGAGGAATTGGCCCGTCCCCATGTTCTCAAGCATGAACTCGAATCCGCTTACAAAGAAATGGCGAAAGACAGAGTCCGAGAAAAAGAGGCACTCGAATGGTCTGAGGCTACTTTAGGGGATATCGCTCATGAAAAGAGGTGACGTATGGTGGGTAAACTTTGATCCTTCGATTGGCGGAGAAATTCGAAAAAAGCGTCCTGCCGTTATTGTCAGCAATAATGCCTCCAACAAATTCCTAAATAGAGTTCAGGTCGTTCCTCTCACCAGCAATATCGATCGCCTTTACCCTAGTGAAGCCTATATCACTCTCAATGGAAAACTGGGCAAAGCGATGGCCGATCAATTAGTGACTGTAAGCAAGTTACGCTTATTTAAGAAGATTGGTACCCTTTCAGGAGACGACATGCAAAAGATTGGGGGGGCTATCAGAATTCAGCTCGATCTGAAATAGAAGCCTATCAAGTCACCCCAGCGGACGGTTGAAAGCCGCCGCTGATTTCGGTGGTTATCTGCATCCTGTTAGAAACCCTCCACACTTTTTCTAAAAACCAAGAGACTTTCTATCGATCGAAACCACTCTCTCTTGAATTTGAAGCCCAAGAAAACCTCTTGGCAATTCCTGTCTTCCATCGATTAAGATCTCGCTGAGTTTGAAATGGTTTTTTAGTTTCAGGCTATTCTCATTTCTCTGGCCCTTAAGATTAGAAATCTCTTTTGGGTTACAAAAGAAGATAGCTTTGGAGCCGTTTGGAAAATTCTGGAGAAGATATTTAGCCATGTCAAAAAAGATGGCCGAATCGATGAGCTGACGAAATGCGGGATGGTAGGGCCCCGCGAGATAATCTCTTTCCAACTCCTTTGTGGGCTGAAGGCCAATGCGAGCCACTCGGATGGAAGATTCTTCCAATTTGAGAATGCCCTTTTTAAGCCATTGAATCGCCTCGTCCAACGATAAGGGGGAATATTCTCCAGCCCTCCAGAGGATTTCAAGGGGAGCTCCTTTGAGCACAAGTGTGGGATGGATTCTGAGAAAATCGGGTTTGAGTTGGATGATCCGATCAAGGGTTTGGAGAAAACGATCGCAGGTATCACCCGGAAGGCCGACCATGAGCTGAAGTCCCACCTCGAATTCCCTATCTTTTAATCGGGAGACAGCATCAACCGTATCGGCTGCACCATGCCCTCTATGGGAAAGGAGGAGGACTTCATCGATCATTGATTGCACTCCGACTTCTACGGTCTTCACCCTGTATTCTTTGAGCAGGGAGAGAGTCTCTTCCTCCAGGGCATCGGGCCTGGTGGAGACACGAATGGAATCGATCAGACCAGAAGTGATGAAAGGCTGCACTTCTTTCAGAAAACAGACCTGCTCATCTCTATGGATTGCTGTAAAACTCCCACCATAAAAGGCAACCTGCTTTTCCTTGTTTTTCTTATCGAAAGGAATTCCTGCGAGAGAGGCTTCAATGAAGTTTCGAACAGAAGAGGGAGAAGGGAGTCCTTTAGTCGGTGCCTTTTGATTGCAGAAGAGACAGCGCTCACGGCAACCCATAGCGGGAAGAAAAATGGGAATGATCAATGGATGCATTGGGTTCTTCTTGAGTAGTATTACTTTGGTCTATTAATCATCTAGACATTTAGATTTCATTTGAACTTGATTCACCTTCGGTTCATCACTTCGTGCGAGAATTGTCATTTGACATTTTATTAATTTCTTCTAATGCATTTTTGGCAGCATCTTGTTCCGCTTCTTTCTTACTTTTTCCACATCCCAGTCCCTTGACCTCCCCATTAATGGTGACCGAGGCATGGAACGATTTATCATGATCCGGGCCTGATTCATCCAACACTCGATACTGAGGAGAGACTCCATGAGATTGTTGGGAATAGATTTGCAGAAGGCTTTTAAAATCATTAAACAGGACAGATGGGGTTTTGGTCTGAAGGAGGGGTTCGAAATGCCCCTGGATAATTTCTTCCGCCCGGTTGAATCCTGAATCCATGAAGATGGCTCCGATCAGGGCTTCGTAAGTATTGGCTAAGATGGAGGATTTTCCCATCCCTCCATTTAACTGTTGGCTTTTTCCAAGGAGGAGATAGCCTTCTAACTGAAGTTCCTTAGAGAGAGATGCCAACGAACTCCTTTTAACCAGTTGGGATCTCATCATGGAAAGGGTCCCTTCTTGCGCATCAGGAAATTTGTTGAGGAGAAGGTGACTGACCGCGAGGTTGAGGACCGAATCTCCGAGAAATTCTAAAACCTCATTGGCTACTTTTTCCGGATGATTGGTTTCATAAATAAATGACTTATGAGTAAAGGCCTGATCGAGCCATTTCATCTCTTTGAATCGATGACCCAGACGCTCTTCGAATTCCTTTAGAGATGTTAACCTCTCGTTGTCCACACTATTTCTCCAAAACTTTTCCGATCACACCCTTTTCGGCCAAATCCGTTACTCTAACCGTCCATTCCTGATTGACCCATTCCCTATGTTCTTCGGCCCCGTTTTTATTGGTGAGCAGAACAGGGATGTAATTCCGGGAAAGGCCCTTCCATCTTCCGGTTCCTTTTTCTCTATGGTTCTCCACCAGGACGCTCAGTTCTTGATTGAGAAACTGGCCATAGAAAGCTTGGCGTTTCCGTTTTCCCAACTCCCTCATCGTCTCAGCTCTTTTTTTGATTTCTTTCTCATCCACCCTCTTAGGGAATTGGAATGCAGGGGTTCCCTTTCTCCGAGAAAAAGGGAAGACATGGAGATAAGAGAAAGGCAGAGATTCAACGAGTCCGTAGGTATGTTTAAAGTTCTCTTCTGCCTCTCCTGGAAATCCTACAATCACATCTGCTCCGATCGAGAGCTTTGGAATCTTCAGAGGGAGTTCCTGGATGAGGTCAGAGAGGAAAGAATGGTCGTAGTCTCTATTCATCTTTTTCAGTATCTCGTCGTCTCCGCTCTGGATAGAGATGTGGAGGTGAGGGCAGATCTTATTTGATTGGGAGAGAACGGAAATGAGTTCCGGAGAGAAATCTCCTGGCTCGATGGAGCTGAGTCGAATCCGATTAGGAGTCTCCTCTTTCTCCAGTTGTCCAATCAGTTTTTCCAAAGGGAAGGGAGGGTCGAGGTCAAGTCCATAGGCGCTCAGATGGATGCCGGTGAGCACCACTTCTTTAAATCCCTTCTCTTTCAATACCTTTAAATTTTCAATTACCCTTTCTGGTGGGAGACTTCTCGATCGGCCCCTGGCATGGGGAACAATGCAATAAGAGCAATAGGCGTTGCAGCCATCCTGAATTTTTAGGAAGGCGCGGGTGTGATGATGAAAAGAATGAAGAGGGGTTTCTGAGAAGAGGGTCTCCTTCTGAATATCGCCAACTTGAACCCTTGGAAATTCGCCTTTTTGAATCAAAGGAAGAAGGTCGGGAATCCGGCTCTTTTCTCTATTTCCTAAAAGATAGCGTACACCTTTGATCTTTAAAAAGGCATCTGGTTCCACCTGTGGATAACATCCGGCCACGATGATCAAAGAGTTTGGATTGGATTGGAAGGCCCTTCGAACCATCTGTCTCGACTGAAAATCAGCTCGGTGAGTGACCGTACAGGTATTGATGATCGTGATCTCCGCACCTTGTTCAAAGGGGATGAGAGCATACCCTCTCCGTTCCAAGGCCTCTATAAGAGCCTCGGACTCAAACTGGTTCACTTTACATCCGAGTGTGGCAACGGAAATGGTCGTCATCATTTTTTAGAGTTGTGTTAGCTTGATATTCCCCCAGACACCCATCTTTTCCTCAACAATGATGAGCGTCCCCAATACCCCTGCGATCTCTTTTCCCCTTTCAAGACCCAACTCGATATCTGTTTTCTTTTTTACGACATTTCCGACAGCCGTCGCTGCGGCATCAGCAAGGGCAGCAGATTTGGAGAGGATACAGACAGCATTTGCCTTCCCAAAGCTAAGGGAATGGCCAACCGTTCCTGAAGAGGTGCAGACGCCAAGAGGAGTCTCTTCGGGTGAGATCACAATTCCTATTTTAAGACTGAGAGGAGAATCACCTGCATAGATCCCGATGATTCGTTCCTTGGAAGTGACAAGATAGATATCCCCGCCGTTTTCAACGATCGCCTCTTTTGAGAGCTTGAGCAAGTCTTTTGAAACCCATTCGGCCATGGCTCCGGCAACGGCAGCCATCGGACCGACTTGGGCCAATTGGGAGGTTTGAATCATCTCCCGGACAATCTCCGGGGCATGGGGCTCATCCGTGAGGGGGACGAGACTTTTTTGGAATTCAGGGTTCATAGCGATATAAGTTTCGAGTTGGTGACGGTATTTTAAAACCGATTCTCTGGCCTCTTCGGAAAAGTCTCTCTCTGTCCGAATAAGAAGGTCAGTTTCCTTAACAATGACCTCAAATTTAACGAGATCATCAGTTTTTACCAAATTTCGGTAGATCCGTTTTTCATACATGTAAAGCTCTTTGAAGAATCCATTATAATATTCAATAAGATTAGGTGTCAATTTATCTGACACGGAGCTTAATGGATAGGTAGCCATTGTGACCGGTGCGGGTAAGGGTCTTAGGAGGGCTTCAGCTAATGATATCGGAACAGAAACTGGCTACACAAAATTTGGTTATGGAAGGTCATGCAGGAGCGCCACCGCCAGCAGGACCGCAGGGCGCTTCATTGTGAGGGAACCTCCGGACAGCTTGGTGGGAGACAGTGCGAGTGCATACAGTCAACCACAAAGTTATCTTTTAGGACATTCCGACCTAAAATGAGCGGATATTTGACCATTGAACGGTCATTGAGGTTCACATTGATGAGCAGCCGCTTGGGACCGACACAGAGTTCCATTTCCACCACGGGTCGCCTTTCCCGACTCTCAGCAGATCGAATGGTCTTCCAGCCCGCCACCGGAAGGGCTAACTGCAACCCGCCATACTTTTTAGGTAACTTGAATTCAGCAATGTTGTCATGAATTTTAAGTTCCCGCGCATCTATGGATGACGTCGCTGCTCCGGTATCAATTCGAGCAGGGATCTTCACGCCCCATGGCAAGAGGATCACATCCTCCACCAACCCGATCGCCTTTTTCTCTTCGGCATTCGCCATAACGGGAGCAAGAAAAAAGAACATGGTTATGGTCAAAATGAATATCGACCCCATCCATCTCCTCCACCGTACATTGAAAACAACAACGGGATGATGACCATTTTGTTTTATTTTTAATGATAACAAAAATAATTATACCAAATTTAATTGCCAATAAGTAGTGGCCGTGAAATTTAGATCATTCATCCGATGTACACGTCAGGGAGATAGCCGCCTAATGAGGCCATCAGTTCCCGGCTCTCCATCAGTGTCGAGGCTGATCCCTCTTTGATCACGCGACCATTTCTCAGGAGATATCCCCGGCTGGAGATACTCAGGGAGAGATGGATCTCTTGCTCTACGATAAAGAGGGTGAGTCCCTTCCGGTTCATTTCCCTAAATGTGGCAAAGACTTCATCCATCAAACGAGGAGCTAATCCTAAGGAAGGTTCATCCAGCAATAGAAGTTTAGGACGTCCCATCATGGCCTTTCCTATGGAGAGCATCTGCTGCTCACCCCCACTGAGGGTCCCCGCTCTTTGATGGGTTCTCTCTTTGAGTACAGGAAGGAGCTGATAGATCCACTCCAAATCTTTTTTTATCTCCTTCTTTTCATCCCTATGAAGGTAAGCGCCCATCATGAGATTATCTATCACAGAAAGGGTAGGGAAGATATGGCGTCCTTGAGGAACATGCCCAATCCCTTTGGAGACAATCTTATGAGGGTTCAGGTTGGTGATATCCTCCCCTTCGAAAATGATTCTTCCTTCGGTGGTCTTCAAAATTCCAGAGAGGGTGAGTAAGAGGGTAGTCTTTCCTGCTCCATTGGGACCTAAAAGAGAGACGACTTCTCCATGTTTTACCTCCAAAGAGATTTCATTTAATGCCGGTAGAGGCCCATATTGGACAGTCAGTTTTTTAATCTTAAGCATCCGCCCTACCGCCTATTCGTTCCTTACCAATAGGATAATCGCAAAATGGGAACAAAGTTATCCTCGATCGGCAGATTTAAATTCGAAGCACGAAATCCGAAATTCGAAACAATCTCAAAGGACCAAATTTTAAATGTTCAAAACGAATAACCCTGTAGGGAACGGTTTCAAACCGTTCCCTACGAAATTTGAATTTTGAAAATTCGAATTTGTTTCGTATTTCGATATTCGGATTTCGAATTTATTCAACTCCAGATGCCCATTCAGTTCGGGTTGCGTCGGGTGAGATAGGCCTCAATCACTTGAGGGTTTCTTCTCACTGCCTCCGGTGTTCCTTCCGCAATGAGCTCGCCATGGTGGAGGACGGCTATCTTATCTGCGATCTCCATCACCATCCCCATGTGATGCTCCACGATGAAGACGGTGACTCCCTCCTGCCTAATCTGTGAGATTTGCTCCGAAAGTTGCCGCATTTCAGCAAGGGTCAGTCCAGAGGCGGGTTCGTCTAAGAGGAGGAGTTCCGGCTTCATGGCAAGGGCTCGGCCTAACTCCAGAAGTTTTTGTTTGCCGTAGGGGAGTTGGGAAGCGATGGATTCCCACTTGCCCAGCAGACCAAGGGAATCCAGGATCTCCTTGGCTTCCTTGAGGGCTTCTTTTTCCGACCTTCTGATCCAAGGAAGCCAAAGCCCGCAGGAAAACAAACCCCCTTTCAGCCTTCGATTCATCCCAGCCATGATGTTTTCCACCACCGTCATGTTTCCCCAAATCTGAAGGGTCTGAAAGGTCCTCCCCATTCCAAGAGCTGATATTTCGTGGGATTCCATGGAGGTGATTTCCCTTCCTTTAAAGTAGATTTTCCCTAAATCAGGTTTCTCCACCCCACTGATTAAATGGAAGAGAGTGCTCTTTCCGGCTCCATTCGGCCCGATCAGTCCCTTGATGCTTCCCTTTTCCACTTTTAGTGAAATCCGGTCGAGAGCAATTATCCCGTCATATTCCTTGGTAATCTCTTCTATCGAGAGAAGTAACATTAGAGTTTCCCCTCGTCTCTCTTCTTTTTTTTCGCCCAATAACCGATCAGGTAAATCACCCTGACATTCAAACGGGTTCCAATACCGTCTGGGAAGAATATGAGCAGCAGGATCAAGATGACGCCGTAAATGGGGAGGCTGTATTCCTGATATCTGCTCAGGACATCCATCAGCCATGTGAGAAGGATTGCTCCAGCAATGGGGCCGTAAAGATTCCCCATTCCTCCCAGGATGACCATCATGACAATGGGAACAGTGAGTCCCAGGCTAAAGGCCTCGGGATTGGCTATTGACATGACGCAGGCGAAAAGACTCCCGGCCACTCCGGCAAAGGCTGCACCCAGGACAAAAATTTCTAACTTAATTCGAGGAACATTGATCCCTACGCTTGAGGCTGCATCTTCACTGGCTGCGACAGCCAAAAGGGCACGTCCCACTTTGGATCGAACCAGATTTTTCGAGAAGATGAATAACCCGATGAGCACTCCCCATGTGAGATAGTACTGTTTAAGATAAGTATCGAAGGAGAACCCCATCACAGAAAACCAAGGGATGCCAAAGATCCCAATGACTCCGCCAGTGAGATCAGTAGACTCCCTGACAATGACTAAAAAGATTTCTCCAAACCCCAGTGTAGCTAAAGCTAAGAAGTAACCCTTCAATTTGAGAATGGGTCTGCCGATGAAATAAGCGATCACAGCCGCTGAAACAGCCGAAGCCCAAAAAGCCACAAAGGTTGGAAGGGCATAACGAGTCGTTAAGATGGCTGTGGTATAGGCGCCGATTCCAAAGAAGGCAGCGTGTCCTAATGAAATCTGCCCCGCATAACCCATAAAGAGACTTAATCCCAAGGCCAAGATGGCGTAGATTCCTGCCAAGACCATGAGATGATGGAAGTGTGGATCAAACCAGATCAGGGGCGCCAAACATATCGCGCCGAGATAAAAGAGGTCTTTCTTTTTAAACTCTTTTTTATGATAGAGGTATGGGTCAGGCGCAATTAAAGAAAGTAACCAAAGGGGGGCCAGATAAAAGACGTCCCTCTTTCTGAATTCATTTTTTTTCGAATCTACCATCGGCGGCTATCAATAAAAGGTGAACCTAAAATTCCTTTGGGTCTGAAGTATAAGATGAGTAATAAAATGATAAAGGCCACTGCATCCTTATACCCAGAAGGGATGAAGGCCAAACTTAAAGATTCCACAATCCCGAGGACAAACCCTCCAAGAATGGCACCACTGTTCTTTCCCCAGCCTCCCAAGACGGCTGCGATAAAGCCCTTCAGACCCAGAAGCGTCCCAGAACTATAACTGGTAAAGAATATCGGGGTGATTAGTATTCCAGCAAAGGCGCCTACTCCTGCACTTACTCCGAAAGCTAAAAAGACCATGAGGTTTCTTGATATTCCCAAGAGATCAGCACCTAAAGGATCCGTGGAACTTGCCTCCATGGCCTTACCCAATAATGTCCGGTGGGAAAGAAGATAGAGAAAAATCAGCAATATAAAAGTGGATAACAAAACCCAGATGCTCTGGGGAAGAACAAAGACCCCCCATAACTGGAGAGGTTGCTCACCGGAGAAAGGAGGAAGGGCTTTAGGCAGCGTTCCAAAGATAAGACCACTGGTACTGCTGAGGAAGATGGAAGCCCCTAAAGTGGCCATGAGGAGTATGACAATGGAAGCCTTTCGCAGAGGGTAGACCACTGAGAGATGCATCACGAAGCCAATGAGGGCAACGATCAGTATGGCTATCAGAGCAGCTAAGGGGTAGGGGAGGTTCACCTCTTTCAGGAAGAAGAAGGTGATGACTCCTCCTAACATGACAAACTCCCCTTGGGCAAAATTGATGATTTGGGAAGCCCTGGAGATGGTCACGAATCCTAAGGCCACCAGGGCATAGATGGCTCCGATGGTAATACCAGAGGAAAAAAGTTGCGGGAGGTAAGTCCAAAAGTCCATGAAGTCTAACCTTATCGTTGCAAAAAAAATGTTGCAAAAGGCGGTTGGGTGTGCTGGAAGACCTTTACAGCGGAACCTTCGACCGTGTTGCTACTTAAGTTCCAGACATTTTCCAAAGACCACCTCATGTGACAGGGCATATTACCCATAAAACATCCAAAAAAACCGCTTGGTAAAGGTTGGAAAGCGCACCTAACTGCCGATTCAATGCAACATTAAGGTCCAATTGTCACAAAAAAGGGGTGAGCCAATCAACGATTTGCTCACCCCTTGATTTACCATATAATTTATATTGCCTTCAACCTTTATTCGAATCCAGGGAATTTAATTCGTTTGAACTTACCCCCTTCGATCCGAATGAAAACCATATCTTTTTTACTCAAACCATCATGGTCAGTGGGGCTGTAATTGTAAATTCCATGACAATTTTTTAGACCTTTGGTATTCTCCAGAGCATCCCTGAATGTAGCCCGCGTGACCTTTCCCTGGCATCGTTTCAGGGCATCGTAGACGAGCCAGGTAGCATCGTGGGCATGACCGGCTATTTGGTCAATCCCTACACCATAGCGTTCCTTATATCGCTTATCGAAATTGAGGATGACAGGTCGGACAGGATCATTCTCATCAAGTTGATCAGGGACCACAGGTTTTCCAGCCCCGAACTCCACCCCTTCCATGGCTTCTCCACCCAGGGCGATGATAAAGCCGAATCCAAAGGCATGGGTTCCAAGAATCGGAGTCTTAACTCCGAGGGTCCGTAAGTTCTTGCAGACAATAGGGCCTGGTGGACCGGCTGTACAGGCATAAAAGGCATCTATCTTTTCCTTTTCGATGATGGGTTTGAGTTTGATGAGCTGGGGAGTCATGTCGATGTCAGTCGGCTTATGAGTTTCTTTAGAAACGATGACCCTCATTCCCTTCTCCTCGCCAAAGCGTTTATAGTATTCAGCCAGGCTCTGGGCTAAAGGATGGGCAGCATGGAAGACCAGCACTTTTTTATATTTCCGGGCTAAAGAGAGGTCCACCAACTTCTGTGAAACAATGATGTCGCTCTGAGCGATATTGAAGGCCCATTTCTGCTTTAAGCCTCGTACCATCGGGTTGGAAGGGCAGATGATGATGTTGGTAATCTTCTCTCTCTCGGCAATGGCCCTGCTTGTCGCCTGTAAATTATCCTCGAAGGGACCAATAACGGCGATGATCTCTTTGTCTTTGGTAAACTTGGTCATATTGGCTGCCACTCTTCCTAAATCGAAGCCGTTGTCCTCGAAGATCAGCTCAAGAGGATGTCTGTCGATGCCACCCATTTTATTTATCCGCTCCACTTCCATGACCATGGCATTTCTTACGGTCTTGGTCACCTCTGCCCAAGGCCCGGTGAACTCAAGGTTGACTCCAATCTTATAAGATTTCTCAGCGACGTGCGCAGGGGTAGCCCAGGCGATGAGAATCACGATTAATAAAGACAATAAGAATCCCTTCCCTTTGAATGCTTCCATTACAGCACCTCCTTTTAAGGTTGATGTTTATAAATACTTCTGGATCAGGATTTCAGCAATTTGGACGGCATTGAGCGCAGCGCCCTTCCGGATATTGTCCGAAACGATCCACATATTGATTCCATTCGGAATTGATTCATCCTCCCGTATCCTTCCAACAAAGGTCTCATCCTTGCCCGCCGCATGGATGGCCAGGGGATATTCAAATTTCTTGGGATCGTCCACGACCACGACCCCTGGAGCCTTTGAGAGAATCTTTCTTACCTCATCCGCTTTCAATTTCTTTTCTGTCTCGATATTGACGGATTCGGAATGGCCGTAGAAGACAGGAACCCTCACGGTCGTAGCGGTCACACCGATTGAATTATCCTCCATGATCTTCTTCGTCTCATTGACCATCTTCATCTCCTCTTTGGTGTAACCGTTGTCCAAGAAGACATCGATGTGAGGAAGACAGTTGAAGGCGATCTGATGGGGATAGACCTCCTTCTTGATCTCCTGCTGGTTGTAGATGGCAAGAACCTGGGTCTCCAATTCTTTGATCGCTCTCTTTCCCGTTCCAGAGACTGCCTGATAGGTGGAGACCACCACCCTTTTGATCCGGGCGACATCGTGAATGGGCTTCAGCGCGACCACCATCTGGATGGTGGAACAGTTTGGGTTGGCGATGATATTCTTTTTTGGATACTGAGCAATCGCATGAGCGTTCACCTCTGGAACCACAAGAGGGACTTCAGGGTTCATCCGAAAGGCGCTGGTATTGTCAATCACCACACAGCCTGCTTTTCCCGCGATGGGGGCAAACTTTTCGCTTACCGAACCTCCTGCAGAGAAGAGGCCGATATCTACTCCAGTGAAGGAGTTCTCGTCCAACACCTCAACCGTATAAGACTTTCCTTTAAACTCCATCTTTTTGCCCGCACCCCGTGTGGAGGCAAGAAGTTTCAACTTATCCACCGGGAAGTTTCTCTCCTCTAAGATAGCGACCATTTCATTTCCCACTGCACCGGTGGCCCCTACCACAGCGACATTGTATTTCTCTTTCTTCATGGACTCCTCCATCCCCTGAGTGATTGGTGCTGGTGACTCGTGTTGGTGACGGGTGATAGATTTTAATTTTTCACTAACACGATTCACGTGACACGAACACGTTATTTTTTATTTAATAGGGAAAAAAGGGGATGTTGTCAAGAGGGAAATTTACAAGAATGTCAAATTTCAAAATCCAAATGTGATGCATTCGTAAAAAGTCAAAAAAACGAAAATTGCTTTCATAACTACCTTAAATCATTTAGCAGTTTTTGAAAAATGGCAATTTTCTAACTTTTTAAGAGACCATCAAATGTCAAATTTGAACTTTGGCATTTGACATTATCTGTTCCCCTTCAGCCTCTTTTTTCGAAGGTGCCGGATCAAACCCCCATCCTTGATTAAATCCTGCATAAAGGCCGGGATGGGTTTTGCAAAAAACTTCTTCTTTTGGGTGAGGTCGAAGATCTCGCCAGTGGTGAGGTTCACTCGAACCCGATCCCCTTCATGGATCGCCTCAGAAGCCTCTGAGGATTCGAGGAGGGGAAGTCCGAGGTTAAGTCCATTCCGGTAAAAGATCCTTGCAAAACTCTTTGCAATAATACATGAGATCCCCACTGCCTTCAAGGCGAGGGGTGCATGTTCCCGGGATGAACCACAACCGAAATTCTTTTCAGCCAAAAGAATGTCTCCTTTTTTGACTTTCTGAGAAAACTCAGGCCGTTCATCCTCCATCGCATGTTTTGCCAGTTCTTTGGCATCAGACTGATTCAGGTAACGGGCAGGGATAATAGCATCCGTATCGACATCTGATCCAAATTTCCAGATTCTTCCTTCAATCTTCATCGTATCTGGTTCTTCCCCTATGATGTTGCTAATAAGGGTTCAAGGATTCGAGGATTCAAGGATTCGAGTGAATATAAAAAACCTCATTGGCTTCCCAGAAATCCTTAACCCCTACTTTCCTTTCTTTATTTGATCTCACTTGACTCCTTGAACCCTGGACCCCTTGAATCCTTTTTTCATGATTTCATCAGGATGACAGATCCATCCTTTGATGGCACTGGCAGCGGCCACTGCTGGACTGGAGAGATAAACCTCGCTCTGGGAATGCCCCATTCTCCCTCGAAAATTACGATTCGTGGTGGCCAATGCCTTTTCCCCTTCAGCCAAGACGCCCATATGCCCACCCAGGCAGGGACCGCAGGTGGGCGGACTGATCACAGCCCCTGCCGAAAGAAATATTTCGAAAAGTCCTTCCCTCAATGCCTGATGGTAAATCTCCGGAGTGGCAGGAATGATGATGAGGCGCAAGGAAGGAGCGGTCTTTTTTCCCTTTAATATCTTGGCGGCCACACGAAGATCATCGAGATGACCATTGGTACAAGAGCCGATGATGACCTGATCGATCTCGATCTTTCCAATCTCTCTGACATCCTTCACATTCGATGGGATGTGTGGAAGTGCGACTTGTGGAAAAATTTTTGAGACATTATATTCTCGCGCCTCTGCATAGTTTGCTTCTCGATCACTTCGATAAATTCGATAGGGTCTCTTGGCTCTGGGTTTGACGAACTGGAGAGTGGTTTCATCCGGTTCAATGATTCCATTCTTTGCCCCGGCCTCGATGGCCATATTGGCCATCGTGAATCGGCTTGCCATGGAAAGTTTTTGGATGGCCTCTCCACAAAACTCCATGGCCTGATAGAGGGCTCCATCAACGCCAATGTCACCGATGGTGAAAAGGATTAAGTCCTTTCCAGAAACCCAGGAATTAATTTTCCCATAATAGATGAGTTTGAAGCTCTCTGGAACCTTAAACCAGAGCTTTCCTGTTGCCATGGCGGCAGCAAGGTCTGTGCTGCCCACACCCGTTGAAAAGGCGCCGAGGGCTCCGTAGGTGCAGGTATGACTGTCAGCGCCGATAGCCACCTCTCCAGGTAAGACCAAACCCTTTTCTGGGAGTAGGGCGTGTTCGATCCCACATTCCCCGATTTCAAAAAAATGGGTGAGGCGTTGGGCCTTTGCAAACTCCCTGAGGATCTTACACTGTTCCGCAGAGAGGATATCCTTCGCCGGCGTGAAGTGATCAGGAACTAAGACGACCCGATCCCGATGAAAGACCTTTTTTGCGCCGATCTCTTTGAAGGCTTTGATGGCAAGGGGGGCGGTGATGTCGTTGCCGAGGGCGAGGTCGATTCGGACATTGAGAAGTTTACCAGGAGAAACTCGTTTTTTCCCTGCATGGGCAGCCAGAATTTTTTCCGTGATCGTCATCGGAGCATTCTTTTTCATATCCTACCTATTTTTGGAAAAAGAATGAAGGTTGAGGATGAGGTTAAGGTTGAGAAATATTAAGTCTTTACCCTCAACCTAAACCTTAACCTTCCCCTTAACCTTTTCTTAACGTCTACATCCCCACCAATTTCTGTTTTCTGAATTCCATCTTATTGAGGGCGTTGATATAAGCCTTGGTACTGGCTACGATCACATCCGTGTCCGCCCCCTGACCGATTACGGTTTGACCCTTCTCCTCCAGTTTGACCGTCACTTCTCCTTGAGCCTCTGTTCCAATGGTAATGGCGTTGATGGCAAACTGTAAGAGCTTTGATTTAGTCCGTGTGATCTTCTTGATCGTTTTGAAGGTGGCATCCACAGGTCCATCTCCAAAGCCTGCCTCCAGCATGAGTTGACCATCCACCTCCATCTGAACCGTAGCCGTGGGGACGGTGACATTTCCGGCAATGACATTGATATAGACCAATTTAAAACGGCGAGGCACTCGGAGAATTTCCTCCACGACGATCGACTCAATATCCTCATCATAGATCTCGCGTTTTTTATCAGCGAGTTGTTTGAATTGTCTGAAGGCAAGCTCCAGGTCTGCCGTAGAAAGTCGATATCCCAGATCTTTCAATCTTTCCCTGAAGGCATGCCGACCGGAGAGTTTCCCAAGTACGAGAGAACTTTTTGAGATCCCCACCGATTCAGGTGTCATGATTTCATAAGTCAGTTTCTCTTTCAGGATGCCATCCTGATGAATCCCGGATTCGTGGGCGAAAGCATTGGCCCCTACGATTGCCTTGTTGGGTTGAACGGCCATTCCGGTGATCTTCGAGACCAGACGGCTTGTAGTAAAGAGATGCTTGGGAAAGACCCGGGTGTGAAAGGGGAGCAAGTCCTTCCGGGTACGAATCGCCATGACCACCTCTTCAAGGGAGGCATTGCCCGCCCTCTCACCAATTCCATTGATCGTACACTCCACCTGTCTGGCGCCGTTCTGAACGGCAACCAGTGAATTTGCCACTGCCAGGCCAAGATCATTATGACAGTGGACACTCAAGATCGCCTTTTCTATTCCCCGAACCTTCTGCCTGAGGGTTCGAATGAGGGCCCCGAACTCTGAAGGAATGGCATAGCCGACCGTGTCCGGGATGTTGATCGTGGTTGCCCCTGACTGGACGGCCGCTTCCATGACCGCTGAGAGGAAGTCGATATCGCTTCGGGTGGCATCCATGGCTGAGAATTCGATATTGGGGGTATATCGTTTTGCTCTCGCAACAGAGCGGGCAGCAATCCGAATCACTTCTTCTTTTGATTTCTTCAACTGGTGTTTGAGATGGATGTCGGAGGTCGAGACGAATATGTGGAGCCTGGGAGACTTAGCTCCCTTCACTGCCTCCCAAGCGCGATCGACATCTTTAGGATTCGTGCGGGCCAATGCCGCCACTTCTGACCGTTTAATGGTACGCGAAATGGTTTTGACCGCCTCGAAGTCTCCTTCTGAAGAGATGGGAAAACCGGCTTCGATGATGTCGACATTCAATTTTTCCAATTGCTCAGCAATCCTTACCTTTTCGGCGATGTTCATGGTCGCCCCGGGGGATTGCTCTCCATCGCGTAAAGTGGTATCGAATATTTTAACGAGTTCCCTCATCCTCTTGATTCTCCTTTTAATCCCCCCAACCCCAGTAGGGAACGGTTTGAAACCGTTCCCTACAAGGGGGGGAGAGGGGGGATTTTCAAAAAATCTCCAAGACCCTTTGATAAAATTCTTTTTCCTCCCATATCTTCACTTCAATTCGAAGAGCTCGAATGGGAAGGCGATCAATATTTAATTTCTTTAATTTTACCATATCCTTCTCCGTTGTGACAATGCAATCGACTCTCTTACTTTTCTCTTCTACGGAAGATAAATCTTTATTGGTGTAAAGATGGTGATCTGGGAAGATCGCTTCTCTAACAATCTTCATTCCGGACTTCCTTAGCATGGAAGAGAAGAATTGGGGGTCAGCGACCCCGGAAAGAGCGAGTATTTTCTTTCCCTTCAAGGAATAAACCTCTTCTTGCTCCTCCTTAGGGCCCACCAGACTCACCGGTTCGTAATGGCAGTGAAACACCTGTGCTGAGGGATGAATTTCATGGATTTTTTTCTCCAAAGGTTGATAGCCCTCAGGATCCTCCACTTTGGTGAGAAGGAAGAGATCGGCCCTGCGAAGGTGAGACAAAGGTTCCCTCAGGACCCCTCTCGGCAGAAGGGTATGGTCTCCAAAACCGATGTGTGAGTCGATGAGCAGGATATTGATATCTCGATAGAGCGGAAGATGCTGATAGCCATCGTCCAGTAATAACCCTTTCACACCAAATCGTTGAAGAGCGATCCGGCCATTTAGGAATCGATCTTTGCCAACCAGGACGGGAATGCCCTTGCAAACCTGAGCCATCAAAAAAGGTTCATCCCCAGATTCTTCCGGTGAGAGAAAGATGGTCTTGCCATCGCTCACCACTGGTTCAGAGGTCTTCTTTCCTTTATACCCCCTGCTTAAAATGGCTACATGAATTCCCCTGTCCATCAACCCTTTTGCTAAGGTCATTACTAAAGGAGTCTTTCCTGTTCCTCCCACGGTGATGTTTCCCACACTGATGACTGGACAGGGAAGAGTTTTTGTTTTCAATAGACCAAGGGAATAGAAGAGAGATCTTGCCCGAACAGCCCCTCCATAAGGTAAAGAGAGGAGGTAAAGGGGAAAAAGAAGCATTCTTTCCCCAATGGATTTCTGTTTTTGATAAAGGAGTCGGTCGATGCGACGATTCATCTTGGAATGTTGGAATAATGGAATATTGGAAGAATGGGTGACATCATTACATCATTCCAATATTCCAATTTTCCTTAAGTCTCCCTATTCTGAAATCTCTCTAATGAATGGTCTGATTTCCTCAAACATTCTTTCTGTTGCCCCCTGATGCTTCTGAAGAAATTGATAGCCTTTCTCCCCCACTTCTTTGCGCGCCACTTCGTCAAAAAGGAGGCGTTTCAATTGAGAAAAGAGTTCTTCTTTTCCAGAAACCTGGATCGCCCCTCCTGTCTCAATCAGACGGCTTGAGATTTCAAGGAAATTAAACATATAAGGACCAAAGAGAATACACTTTTTGAAAAACAAAGGCTCGAGGGGATTGTGTCCTCCTATTGGGACAAGGCTTCCACCCACAAAGACTAATGTCCCCAGGCTATAAATTCCCATTAATTCTCCCATCGTATCCAGGAGGATCACCTCGGGGTGTTTCTGATCAGATCGGCCTGGACCTAAGGAAAGGGAAGTTTTTCTCAACCATGATAGAGACTCTTTTTTTAAGATCCTCTCCACTTCCTCCAACCGTTCGAGGTGTCGTGGGGCAAGAATGAGGACAAAATGGGGGTCCATCTTTTTCAATTCTTTGTAAAGGCTGACGAGGATCTCCTCTTCCCCGGAATGAGTGGAGCCTGCGATGAGGATGTTCTGTTTCCCTTGGGGGCCGAGGGTTTTAGTCATTTCGGCCATGGCTTCCTGGGTAAAGGAAGGAAAGGTTTGGTCGAATTTTAAGTTTCCCACTGCCCTTGTCTTTTGAGATTCCCCTCCGATCTCAATCATTCGCGTTCGATCTTCTTCAGTCTGCATTAAGAAGAGGGAGATATATTTCAGACATTCTTTGAAAAAGAATTTGAAGAAGAGGTAACGTCGAAATGACTTTTGAGAGATCCTTCCATTGAAGAGAACAACGGGAATTCCTTTTTTTCCGCAGTACCGGAGCAAATTGGGCCAGAGTTCTGTCTCCGCAATGAGGAGGAGGGCGGGTTGGATTTTTTCGATGGCTCTCCGGATGATGAGGGGATGGTCTAAGGGTACAAAAAGGACTTGACCAGCTTCAGGGAGGTAGGTTTTGGCTGCCTCATTCCCTGTAGAGGTCATCGTGGTTAAAATGATTTTGAGATGGGGAAACTCTTTTTTGATCTTCTTCAAAAGAGGGATGGAACAGAATACTTCTCCGACTGATGCCGCATGAACCCAAATGGGCCTTTTGAAGGATAGGCTTTGAAAAATTCCCATTCGTTGAGGCAATGCCTTTCGAAACCGCTTTTGGATGAGGGCCCGCAGAAGAAAGTAGGGGGATGCAAGGAGAAGGGAGAATGTAAGAAGGATGTTATATATTAAGAAGACCATTGCAAACTGCAAAATTTAGATTGCAAACTGCAAAATTTTTAAGACTTATTCTTTTCAATTTCCATTTTTCATTTTGCAATTTACAATTTTCAATGATGTTTAGTAACACACTTAGGGATGACTACTCATTTATCAAAATAGTGGTCTGCCCTTTCGGTCAGCTCATTGAGGCGATTCTCTAAAAGGATCCTCTTCTCTTCGAGATGGGCCCGGTCCCCATTTTGATCAACATAAATGGGTTCTCCACAGATGAACACTCCTTTTGAGAAAGGATAGGGGAGGAGGAACTGATCCCAAGTGTTAAAGATCTTCCTTTTTGAGGCGCTGAAGGTTATTGGAACCACAGCCCTCCCTGTCAGTTTAGCCAACTCGATCACACCAATTTGTGCCTGGTGACGAGGTCCCCTCGGTCCATCTGGGACAATGGCGATATCCGTCCCATGAGCCTTGACCATCTGTTTGAAACCGGAAAAACCTTTCCGAGTAGTTGAACCCAAGATGGCATGGAAACCAAACCGCTTCAGGGCCTTTCCCACCACCTGGCCATCCCGATGGGGAGAGACAAGGAAACTTAATTTCTTGCCTTTATAAACGATGGGCATCATCAATAGCCTTCCGTGCCAGAAAGCCCCGATGGCAGGAATCCCTTTCTCCCAAAACTGCCTCGGAATCTCTGGATGGATCTCTTCAAACCGCATCGTCCAGGATAAAATATTGATGGCCCAGTAAGCAGACCAGGGTCCCAACCACGACACCAATTTCTTCTTTAAACTTTTAAGAAACATCCTTGTAAAAAAAGGGTTCAAGGGTTCGTGGGTTCAAGGATCCAAGGGTTTTTTGTTTAAAATTTTTGCTAGAACCCTTGACCACTTGACTCCTTGAATCCTTAAAATTAGTAGACCTTCTTCACTTTCGCTGCCGTCCGAACTCCCATCCCATTATCTTTAAACTGAAGATCATAGAGCCGCCGATATTCACCATTGAGAGCCATCAATTCCTCATGAGTTCCTTCCTCCACAATCTGACCTTCAGAAAGAACGATGATCCGGTGGGCATTTCGGATGGTGGAGAGCCGATGGGCGATGACGAAGACCGTTCTCCCTTTCATCAACTCTTCTAAAGCCTTTTGGACTTCTGCTTCAGAGCCGGAGTCCAGGGAGGAGGTAGCTTCGTCCAAAATCAGAATGGGAGCATTCTTTAAGAGGGCTCTGGCGATGGAGATGCGTTGACGTTCCCCTCCTGAAAGTTTGGCACCCTGCTCACCAATGATCGTGTCATACCCTTGAGGCAATCTCTGGATGAAGTCATGGGCATTGGCTGCCTTCGCTGCTTTGATCATCTCTTGATCAGAACATTTCAGACTTCCATAGGCGATATTATTTTGAATCGTATCATTAAAGAGGATCGTTTGTTGAGTGACCAAGCCGATCTGATCCCTGAGAGATTTAAGAGTGACCTTTCGAATGTCATAATCATCGATGAGAATTTGTCCTCGCTCCACATCATAGAAACGGGGCAGAAGGTTCACCAAAGAAGTCTTGCCCGCCCCGCTCATTCCCACCAAAGCAATCACTTCTCCTATTTTCACACGAAGGGAAATGTCTTTGAGCACGATCTCCTCATCATATTTAAAGGTGATCTTTTGAAAATCGATCCCCTTCGAGATGGGTAGGAGTGAATTTGCTCCCTCTTCTTCCTTGATTTCTGAGGGGGTATCGAGGAGTTCATAGACTCGCGTTGCCGCTGCCAGACCTTCTTGAATCTCAAGGTTGATCTTGCTCAAATCACGAATGGGAGCATAGAGCATCAGAATGGCTGTCATGAATGAGAAAAAGGTTCCTGGCGTTAACTCTCCCCGAATAACACTGTAGCCACCCACCCAGATGATCACGGCCACTCCAATCCCTCCTAATAATTCAATCAAGGGATGGGAGAGGGCCCGGATCTTCACCCGTTGGAGTAGGATTTTGAAGAACCGATTATTCTCTTCAGCGAAGCGTCGTTTCTCATAATCTTCCATATTGAATGCCTTGACAATTCGATTCCCAGTGATGGTTTCATGGAGGAAGGTCGTAATGGAGCCCATTCGCTGTTGACCCTTCCGACTAAATTTCCGAAGCCGCTTTCCAAATTCTTTAATCGGAATAATGGCCAGAGGAAAGATGATGAAGGCAATGATCGCCAATTTCCAATTGCGGTAGAAGACGACCCCGACCAACCCAAGGATGGTGAAAGCATCTTTGAGAAGACCGGTGATCGCATTGGAAACCGATCCCTGAATCAGGTTGACATCATTGGTGATCCTGGAAATGAGGATGCCAGTAGGCGTTTTAGTAAAGAAGGAGAGGGAAAGGGCCTGAAGATGATTGTAGAGTTTCTCCCTGATATCCGCGACAATCCTCAGACCCACAAAGTTCATCAGGTAAGCCTGGCCGTAATCGAAGACCCCTTTGATTAAGAAAAGGAGGACGATGGCGATGGGGAGGAGAAAAAGCATTTTTTCATTCTTCTTGAGGAAGACATCGTCTAAAGCAGGTTGGACAAGGAATGCCTGGGCGGCTGTCAGGAGAGAGACAAAGACCATACAGATCATGGCGAGGACTAATTTGAACCGATAGGGTTTGACCAGTTCGAGGAGTCTGCGATAAAGAGACATATTTATCCCCTGACTAATGCAAAATAAAAAATGTAAAATGTAAGATATTTATTTTTTTTCTTGTTTTCACTTTAATTTTGCAATTTGAAATTTTCAATTTGCAATAAGTTATTCAATTTGAGGCCTCCGCTTCATGGAGCAAGGAAGTGACAATGCAGGCAGCTCGTTGGGCCGCTCCGGGTTCCCCAAGTTTCCGACGAACCTCACCCATGGACTCCGTCATTTTTCGACTCAGGATGGGATCCCTTAAGAGTCGGAAGGCTTCGTCCGCGATCCTTTGGGGATTGACATCCTTCTGAATCAATTCTGGGGCAATCTCTTTCTCCGCCACCAAATTGACCAGTCCGATGTGATCCACTCGAATCAATGCCCTGCCGATCCAGTAGGAGAGGAAAGAAACTCTATAAATAATGATCATGGGTTTTCCAAGAATCGCTCCTTCCAAGGTGGCCGTCCCGGATGCAGTGATCAGAAGTTCAGAGAGGTTCATCACATCGTAGGTGAAACCCTCCACCACTTTCACAGGCACCGAAATATTTTTCATCTGGGATGACAAGATCGTTTTGGGAATGCCCGGGGCGAGAGGGATGATGAACTGGAGATTGGGGATCTCTTTTTGGAGGAGATGAGCCGAGGCCAGCAGGGAAGGAAGAAGTCTATCCACCTCATGCAGGCGGCTTCCAGGGAGTAAGCCAATGGTTCTTCGTTTGGGATCCAGTCCAAATTGTTGGAAAGCCTTTTCCTTGGGAAGCGTCGGCTTCACGATATCGAGAAGCGGATGACCTACCCACTCGACATCGACTCCCGCTGCTTCATAGAGAGGAACTTCAAAGGGGAAGAGGACGACCATTTTTTTCACCAGTCGAGCGATCAACTTAATTCTTTTAGGCCTCCAGGCCCATACTTGAGGACTGATATAGTAGAGAATGGGGATTCCTCTTCGATGGGCTATTTTGGCCAACCGAAGGTTGAAATCAGGGAAGTCGATTAGGATGACGAGGTCCGGCCTCTCCTGATCAAGGGATTTCTTTAATCGCTGGAGGGCCTCTAAAATAGATCGGAGTTTAAAAAAGACTTCTGTCAGCCCTACCACAGAAAGGGAGTGAGCGGGATAAAGGAGTTTCATCCCCCTTCTTTTCAAACCCTCCCCTCCCACGCCCAAAAACTGAACTTCCGGGTCAATGCGTTGAATGGCCTCCACCAGGTGGGAGCCATGGAGGTCTCCTGAAACTTCTCCAGCGACCAACAGGATCTTCTTCGATTTCATCTGTTCAGTCGCCCCGCTACTTCCTTTTTTTGTTGAGGTCACCAATCTTCTGGAGGATCTGGAGCGCCAACTCTAATGCTCGCTTTCCATCCAACCCAGAGACCCGAGCACTTTTTCGATCCCTCACGCTCTGAAGAAAAGAGTGAATCTCAGCCTCTAAAAGATCGATCTTCTGAACCGGAATCTCCTCGGTTACCATTTCAGGAATCTCTTCCTTTCCGAGAAGGGCCCCCTTTTTAGAAAGGGAGAGTTTTTGAGAAAGGTAGTCGATGGAAAGGATTCCATCCGGTTGAAAGATCCGGATTTTTCGAATCTTCTCTTTGGAAACTCGGCTTACGGTCAAACTCGCTGTACATCCATTTTCGAATTCAATGCGGGCATTGGCAATGTCCAGGGTGCGGGTGAGGATGGGAATGCCGACGGCCTGAA
>Ga0210056_1000136_pt1 | contig 51774 bp, 38 predicted proteins | sample CryGeyCG2014_080_2_FD_183965 | JGI IMG/M metagenome (GOLD analysis project Ga0210056, IMG submission 183965) | Groundwater microbial communities from aquifer - Crystal Geyser CG07_land_8/20/14_0.80 (SPAdes) (version 2) | ecosystem: Environmental > Aquatic > Deep subsurface > Groundwater | place...
ACGCCGAGCTATTGTCGTGGCGTCTCTTCAGGACGCGGCGGTGCCGCTGGCGCCGCGGGATCCCGGCGTTGAAACGCCGAGCTATTGTCATTGCGTCCCTTCAGGACGCGGCGGTGCCGCTGGCGCCGCGGGATCCCGGCGTTGAAACGCCGAGCTATTGTCATTGCGTCCCTTCAGGACGCGGCGGTGCCGCTGGCGGGATCCCGGCGTTGAAACGCCGAGCTATTGTCATTGCGTCCCTTCAGGACGCGGCGGCACCGCTGGCGCCGGGTGATCCTATCATTGCGTCCCTTCGGGACGCGGAGGCTCACCCTCCGCCAAGCGGAGTGCAAGACCTACGTCCCGAAGGGACCGAGTGATAGTAGCCCAGTGGATTCATCCCTGGGTCGATGTGCGTCGCAGACACCACGCAAAGTCCTGAAAGGACGACTGAACACCGGAGAAGCGAATGGCGGCAACCAAACGCACAAAACCAACCGAAGACCTCCCCGTCCAACCCGTCGAACAACCCATCCTCTGCAGCCCGTACAAAGAACCGACTCAGCACTGGGTGTATGACACCGAGAGCGGCGAGGCGAGTCTGCAGCCGGAGCGGCGCGCTGCGGGGTACTGGTACAAGACGGAGATCACCGGCTCGGAGCAACGCCGGTTGTTCGCGGAAGAGCAGCGCGACGACCTGCCGTTGGTCAACGCGCTTCGCGACGATGTGCGCCGGTGGCGGGAAGCGGGCTACCGAGGCGCGGAGGCGGTCACGCGGGAGCTGCTGAACCATTGGAGTCGAGCCGACCTGCCGCGGCGGCTGTTCTTCTGCCAGCGGGAAGCTGTCGAGACGATCATCTACCTGGCGGAGATGCGGATGTCGGGGCGGTCGTCGCGGACAGGGTTCCAGCGGTTCGCCTTGACCGATGACGACTTGCGGCGCCTGTTGGCGAGGGAGAAGCCGGCTCTTCCGGGCGGGTCGCAGGAGTTCTTCCCGACGCTGATCGACCGACCCGCCATGGAGGCCCTGCTCCCGCTGACACGCCTCGGGTGCAAGATGGCAACCGGGTCGGGCAAGACCGTGGTCATGGCGATGCTGATCGCGTGGGCATTCTGCAATCGCGGCCGCAACCGCAACAGCACACAATTCCCTGACGCGGTATTGATCTGCTGCCCCAACCTGACGGTGAAGGAACGCCTGCAGGTGTTGCGTCCCGACATGGCGGGGAACTACTACGAGGAGTTCGACCTCGTGCCGGTCAAGTACCGGCCGCTGATGCAGCATGGGAAGGTGCTCATCACCAACTGGCATGTGATGAACACGGAGTCGGAGCACAAGGAAGGCGACGCCAGCTACAAGGTGGTCAACAAGGGACCGGAGACGGCGGAGGACTTCGCGCGGCGCGTCCTTGCCGAACTGCACGACCGCATGCCGGTCATGGTGCTGAACGACGAAGGGCACCACTGCTGGCGACCGGCACCGCAGGTCGTGGCGGAGGATCTCGACCGCGACGAGAAGTGGGCTGTGGACGAGGAACTGCAGGAGGCGACGGTGTGGGTGGAGGGGCTGGACCGCATCAACAACGCCTTGAGACCTTCGGTCAGCGGAGGGGCGCGGTCGGGAGACCTGCGCCCAGCACATGACCTGCGCCCAGCACAGCGGTCGGGAGACCTGCGCCCAGCACATGACCTACGCCCAGCACATGACCTACGCCCAGCACAGCGGTCGGGAGACCTGCGCCCAGCACATGACCTACGCCCAGCACATGACCTACGCCCAGCACATGACCTGCGCCCAGCACACGACCTGCGCCCAGCACATGACCTGGGTTCTGGACCGGAGGACTCCGGTCCCCAACCGAGCGGTCCACTTCGGGGCCGGGCCGGCTCACTTCGGGGCGGAAGCGGTTTCGCCAAGTCGCGCAATGGGCTATGATATGCCCCACGGCCCGGCGACGGGCCGAGTTGGCGGAACTTGAAGGGATGTAGGATGGCAGCAAGTATCGGATTCGTGCTTGGGCGCGCAGAGGCGGCTGCGCCGACGACGGCGTGATAGCATGGCACAGGCAGGACACAAGCAGCACGTAATCGGGATTGACCTCGGCGGCACCCACATCGGCGGGGGCATCGTCGACGAGACGGGTGCGGTGCTCGCCCACGTCGCGGAGCCCACAGAGGCCGAACTGGGCGGCGGGATCGTCATGCAGAAGATCATTGCCGTCGCCCAGTCGCTGCTCGGCGGGCTTCCCGAGGGTGTCGAGCAGATCGCGGGCATCGGGGTCGGTACGCCGGGCTGCGTCGATCCGGAGAACGGTGTGGTCGTCTCGGAGGCGTTCAACCTTCCCGGTTGGAGGGGCATGGCCCTCGCCGGCAACCTGCTGGAAGCCACCGGCGTTCCGGCGTACGCCGATAACGATGTCAATGTCACCGCTTTGGGCGAGACGTGGTTTGGGGCAGGGAGAGGGGTCAAGGATCTCCTCTGCATCACCATCGGCACAGGCATCGGCGGCGGGATCGTGATCGGCCGGAAGGTCCACCACGGAGCCAACTTCTTCGCCGGCGAGATCGGCCACACTACCGTGTCGCTCGACGGCCGCCCTTGCCTCTGCGGGTCCATCGGGTGCTTGGAGGCGTACGCCTCTGCGCCCGCCATCGCCAGGGCCGCGCAGGAACTGGGCACCCGCGGCCTGGCTCCGAGAATCGTCGAAGCAGCGGGGAATCCTCACGAGATCACCGCCAAAGACGTAGCGAGTGCCGCCGCCGCCGGCGATCAAGCGGCCATTGGGATCTTCCTCGAGGTCGGCAGGTACCTCGGCGCGGCTTTGGCGAACCTGGTCAATGTGCTCAACCCCGAGATGATCGTGATCGGCGGCGGGGTGGCTCAGGCCGGCGACGTGCTCTTCGACCCGATTCGCCGCGAGATCCATCGGCGCGCGCTGGACGTGTTGACGAAGCACCTCCAAGTGCTACCGGCTCAGTTGGGCGAGCAGGCCGGTCTGGTGGGCTCGGCGGCGCTGGCGCTGCAGCACGTCGTCTGACTCCGCCCGGGCTCGGGCACAAGCGTGCCTGGCCGCGCTGCCACACGCGCTTTCTGCGAGCAGACAGCGACCCACGCGCAGAGTTCTCAAGGAGGCGCCTCCGTGCAGATTCGCATCCCAACACTGCTGCTCTTCCTCGGGGCATTGTCTTCAGCCGCTGCTTTGGCTCAGGAGGGCCCGCTGGCGCGGGTGACCGTGCGAAACCCACTCGCCGAAGCGGTCACGGGCGCAGGTGTCGCAATCTCGTTGCGCCCGGATTGGGTCGCGGTCGGCCGGTTCTGGGTACAGGAAGACGACCTCGCCGTCCCCTGCCAGGCCGACGATCTGACCGGCGATGGAACGCCCGACGAACTGTTCTTCCAGTTGGATCTCCCCCCCGGCGGCTCGCGAACGCTCACTGTCTGGCCGCTGGCTGAGCCGGTCGCGTTTCCCCCTCGCGTGCACGCTTTCCTGCAGCGGCAAGGCGAGTTTGTGCGGCCCGTGTGGCAGTCCGAGCTGTGGGGATTCAGCAGCAGCGGAGCGGGGAGAATCGACGTCTTCGGCAGGACGGGCCCGGCGCTGACAGGCGAGCGCAGCGGCAGCGAGGGAAGCGCGGAGGCGCCTGTGTTGGCAGCCGGACAGCGCAGCGACATACTGCTACCAGGCCCCGGCCTGGGAGCGGGTGCGTTCTTCCTCAGCGAGTATCCCGAAGACCGCGCTCGAATGACGCGGCCGGGGGACGGCAGCCCAGCCGGACGCCAGGCCTCCAGCCGCTCCTACCGCGTTGCGCCCCGGGGCTCCAACAAGGCGAAGCTCGAGTTCAAGGTGCTTGCAGACGGCCCGATTCGCGCCGTGCTGCAGGCCGAGGTGACCAACTGGCGAACCGACCGGGGGCAATACGAGGCGCGTCTCCTGTACCTGCTGGAAGCTGGCAAGCGGCACTGCGAGGTGCGGGCGCAACTCCGGCGCCAGGCGACCCGCTCGCGAGAGGTGCGCCTCGGCAGCGGCTTCGCCCAGTTGCCCGGCGAGGTGGCGTTCGACCACTCGCACTCCTGGATGTGCTCCGCCAGCCGAGAGCAACTCGATTCCGCCTCAGACCAAGCGGCCGCCGGCTGGCGCGGTCTCGCGCTGTGGTGGGAGAAGGGCGCCTTCGAGACCGCGGTGTACACAGAAGAGGACGGCGGCAACCACCTCGTGGTCTTGCGTCCTGACAGCAACCGTACTGTCCGCACCTGGCACGCCGCTGCTTGGGGGGAGGACGGCGGGCTGACCTCCGCCGATCAGTGGCGCCAGTATGTCGAACGCACCGGCCGGGAGCTGGCGAATCCGCCGGTTGTTCTCCTCGAGACCCCTTGACCAGTTGGCGGTTTCCGCCTGCGTGCGGCGGGGGTTGGAGTGCGGTGGTGACGAGCCCCGTTGCTCCCGGGTCCGCTACGCCCTCGCCGGCTCCGTGTGCACGAGCACCCGCTCCAAGCTCGGCAGCGCAGCGTGCAGCTTCTCCTCCACCCGGGCTGCGGCGCGGTGCGCCTCGCCGACGGGAGTCGTCGGGGCGCAGAGGCAGTGGGCGGAGATGAAGAGCCGGTCGCCTTGTTCGCGGACCTTGATGTTGTGACAGGTCGAGATGCCGGGGACCTGCGCCACGACTTCGCGCACAGTGCGGACGATGTCGCTGGCGTCGCTGGTCACGTCGGTGGCCTCGGTCATGGGAGCAGGGCGCGGCTCGATGCGGCTGTTGAGCTGGGCGACCTCCGGCAGATCCCCTCGCACCAAGTCCTCGAACTCGGAGACGTGGCGGTGCGCCTCGCCCAGCGTCTGGTCTTCCTCGACCTCGATGTCCATGTCCACGTACAGGCGTTCACTCGCCTCGTGGACAGTCAGATGATGCACGTTGACCCGGCTGCTCTCGGCCAACGCGCGGATCCGGCTTGCGGCCGTTTCGTGATTGCACTGGGTGGGGTGGGCGTGCACGATGACGTCAGCGTTGGACGCAAGCTGCCGGATGCGATCCGACACTTGCTGCGTCACGTCATGGCTGACCTCGAAGCTCGCCGTCCGGCAGACGGCAATGGCCAGCTCAACAAATGTCTTGTCGCCCACCTGCCGGGCCCGCATCTGGCGAATGCCGATGACCCCCTCCATGCCCTCAACCGCGTCGCGGATGGTGGCGTTCAGGCTGCCGGGAGCCCCGTCGAGGAGCACATTGACTGTGCGTCGCCCCAACCGAAGCGCGGCGTTGAGGACGAGGAGGACGACCCCCAGAGCAGCCATGGAGTCCGCATGGTCGAGCACCGGCGACAGGTGGGGGAAGAAGCGCCTGCCCAGCCCCATGACTGCTAACCCCGTCAGCACCACGCAGGAACTCCACAGGTCGGCCCGGAAATGGAGCGCGTCGGCCTCCAGCGCCTGACTGGAGTGCTTTCGCGCTGCGCGCATAAGAGCGGTGGACCGCCACCAGTCCACGCAGATGGAGACCGCCACCATGGCATAGGCCCAGACCGACAGCTTGACCACGGATTCGCCATGCCAGTGCAGCAAGCGTTTGGTCGCCTCGATGGTGATCCAGGTGCACGTGCCCAGGAGAAAGAGCATCTCCGTGTAGGCAGCCACATTCTCCGCCTTTTGGTGTCCGTAGGGGTGGAGCTCATCCGGCGGCTGGGAGGCGACGCGGACCGCCAGGAAGGTGATCAGCGAGGCGAGCAGATCCAGTCCGGAGTGCGCGGCCTCCGACAGAATCGCGATGCTTCCCGTCATCAAGCCGACGATCAGCTTGCCCACGGTCAGCCCGGTGGCGGCGAGTGCCGACAGGCCGGCGACCGCCGTCTTCTCGTGCGAGCGGGCATCGCTCGCCTCGGTTGTCATCAGGTTACGGGGAGTCTCGACGGCAGCGCTCATTCTCAGGTCCTCGCCAAACGGCGGAACGGAGTGGGTCACGAGAAGGGCAGCGGGAGGGAGGGGGAAGCGACCACGGTCGGCACGACGGGCACCGAGGCCGCCGACTCGCCTCCTCTTCTCGTCTCGCCGCCCCGTCCACCGCCATTCTACCTGCAACCTCACCGCACAACCACCGCCACCAGTTTGCGCTGGTCGGCGACTCGCTGGAGTCAGACATCGGCGCGGCGAACGCGGCAGGCGTCGTGGGGATCTGGGTAAACCGAGAGGGCGCTCGCCGGCAGGCTGACGGGCCGGTGCCGGACTTCGCAGTCGCAGAGCTGGTGGGGATCGTGGAGTTGCTGGGCTTCGGATCCTGACGACGCAGGCGGACGCACGGCGTCCGTGCGCAGAGACTCGGCGCCGTCAGCCGCCGTCCGCGTATGCCTCGCGGATGGCTCGTGCCGTCACCGTCTCGTACCAGCGCTCCATCACCTCGCCGAAGCCTTCGTCCTCGCGCCAGAACGGCGGTTCACCCAGGCGCTTGACGACCGCCGCGGCGACCGGCGGGCGGGCGACATTGATGCGGAACCCGTCAAGCGGCGACGGGTCGCCCCAGAACGCCCGCGGCTCCGGGTCGAGTGGCGGCGCCGACTCTTCGGCGGCGGGCGGAGCGTCCTCGGTCGCGCCGTCCAACCACTTGCTGCGCAGCGCCGCCAGCAGCTCCTCCCGTTCCATGCCGCGAAGCTGGAACATCAGGAACGGATCGCGGTCCAACTCCTCGCCCAACAGGTAATGCACGGCTGCGATGTGCTTGCATGGGTTCGCCCAGTCGGGGCAGGAGCAGTCGGTCTCGATCTCGTTGGCGCTGCCGGGCAGCAGGCTGACCCGCGCTTCCTGGAAGGCTCCCTCGATGTCCGGCGGCATCTCGCCGGCGAGCAACCGGGCGGCGAAAGCCACCTTGCCGGCCAGGAGGTCGGTCACTTTGCGCCACTCGGCCTTCGTGAGCGGCTTCACCTGGATCGTCACGTCGTAGGGCTTGCTCCGGCTGCCCTGAACCTTCGCCGAGACCTCGCCCGGCGCCAACTCGAAGTCGAGCACCTGGCCGCTGCGCGCGTACCGCCGCCCGCGTTGCAGCCGGTTGCTCCAGCCGAACGACTCCAGCGCCCCGATCCACTTCTTCGCCCACCAGCTCGTGCCGAACTCGCCGCGCTGACTGCGAGCGACGATGCCGCCCTCGGCCTGCTTGGGCACCGACGGCGGGAACCAGCCCCAGTCGTTCCAGCGGCTCACCGCGGCGCCTCCCCTGAAAGTCCTTCACCCCTGGCAAGGGCGCGGAGATACAAGTCCATCGACCGGCTCACCTGCGCGGCAATGAAGTGCGTGAACGGGACCAGGTCGCCCTGCAGGTGGCCGGTCTCCAGGGCGTTGAAGTACTCCTTGCGGTCCTCTACCCGGACGACGGCAACTGGGTAGCCGCGCCGCATCAGCAGGAGGTTCATGGCCAGCCTGGCAGTCCGGCCGTTGCCGTCGCGGAAGGGGTGGATGTTCACGACCCGGAAGTGCACTCGCGCCGCGCGCACGACGGGATGAAGCACCTGTGAGTCAAGCGCAGTGAGCCATTGTTCGAGCTCCTGCATCCGCCGGCGCACTTCCGCCCACCGCGGCGGCTCGTGGTCCGACCCGCTGATGAAGACGTCTTCGCACCGGTAGCGCCCGGCCCACTCGTCGTCGATCCCGCGCAGGACGATGCCATGGAGCTGGCGGAGGGTGTCCTCGGTGAAGTCCGCCTGACTGCTGGCCAGTCGCTCCACGTACTTCATCGCCGACCCGTGGTTCGTCACCTCCAGGTGCTCACGCATCGACTTCCCGCCGAGGGTGATGCCCTCGTTGAGCACGAGGTGGGTCTCCTGCTTGTTCAGCGTGTTTCCCTCGATGGCGTTGGAGTGGTACGTCCACTCGGTCGCCATGTACTCGCGGAAGCGCTCCAGCAGAAGCGGGTCGAACGGCCGGTGCGCATCCAAGAGGGCTTTGCGCTTGTCGAGGCTATCCAGCAGCGGCTGGAGGGCATTGTCAGTCATCGCTGACCGCCTCCTTCCTCAAGGCGAACAGGTCCCGCAACTCGGCGGTGGACAGCTCGGTGATCCAGCCCTCGCCGGCGCCGATGATGCTGTCAGCGAGCGCCTTCTTCATCTCCAGCATCTCCTCGATCCGCTCTTCGAGCGTGCCGGCGCAGACGAACTTGTGGACGTTGACGTTGCGCTTCTGTCCGATGCGGAACGCGCGATCCGTCGCCTGGTTCTCGACGGCGGGGTTCCACCAGCGGTCGTAGTGGAACACGTGGTTGGCTTCGGTCAGGTTCAGCCCGACGCCGCCGGCTTTCAGCGACAGCACAAACAGCGGCGGGCCGGTCGCGGTCTGGAACCGGGCGACCAGTTCGTCGCGGCGCTTCTTCGTCACTCCGCCGTGCAGGAACAACACCTCCCGCCCGAACTGGCGCCGCAGGTCGTGCTGGAGCAGCTCGCCCATCTGCGCGAACTGGGTGAAGAGTAACGCCTTGTGCCCCTCGGCCAGCACCTCGTCCACCAGCTCGCGCAGGCGGTTCAGCTTGCCGGAGCGGCCGTCCAGCGGGCTGCCATCACCCAAGAACTGCGCCGGGTGGTTGCAGACCTGCTTCAGCTTCGACAGCGCCCCCAACACCTTGCCGCGCCGCTCGATGCCCTCCGCCTCATCGACCTCCTCCAGCAGGTCGTCGACCACGGCCTGGTACAGCGTCGCCTGCTCCTTGGTCAGCGTGCAGCAGACCTGCATCTCCGTCTTCTCCGGCAGGTCGTCGATGATCTTCGGGTCTGTCTTCACCCGCCGGAGGAGGAAGGGCTGGACCAGCCCCCGCAGTTGCGCCGCGGCTTCGTCCGCGCCGTATCGCTCGATGGGAAGCGCGAACCGCGCCTGGAAGTCCTTCTGGGAGCCCAGGTAGCCGGGATTCAGGAACTGCATGATCGACCAGAGCTCGCCCAAGCGGTTCTCCACCGGTGTGCCCGTCAGCGCGAACCGGTACTGGGCGCGCAGGCCGCGGATGGCGCGCGTCTGCTTGGCGCCGGGGTTCTTGATGTTCTGTGCTTCGTCCAGGACGACGCCCTGCCACTCGACCTGCGCCAGGTCGTCTTGGTCGCGTAACGCCAGCGCGTAGGTGCTGACCACCAGGTGGTGTGACCGCGCTTCCTCGGTGAACCGGTCGCCACGCAGCCGGTCGGGACCGTGGTGGACGGCTACGCGGAGGGAGGGCGCGAAGCGCTCCGCCTCGCGCTTCCAGTTGCCCACCACGGAAGTGGGACAGAGCAGCAGCGTCGGGCTCAGGTGTCGGTCGGTCTCCAGGTCGCGCAGCATCAGCGCCAGGAACTGGATCGTCTTCCCCAGGCCCATGTCGTCGGCCAGGCACCCGCCGAGGCCGAGGTCCCGGAGGAAGGCCAACCACGAGAACCCGTGCTCCTGGTACGGGCGCAGGACGCCTCGGAAGTCGGCGGGCGCGCGGAGCTTACGCAGCCGCTTCTCGCCCGACAGCCGGCCCAACATCGTGGACAGCTCGCCCTCCGCCTCGACGCTCACCACCGGCAGGCCGATCTGGTCGTCAGCCAGACCGTTCGCCAGCCGCAGCGCCTCGCCGAGGGTCATTTGGTTCCCAGCGCGGCCGGTCTCAAAGAACCGGAGCGCCGCCCCCAACTGCTCGGGTTGCAGCTCCACCCACTGCCCGCGGACTTTCACCAACGGCGCCTTCAGCTCGGCCAGCCGCCGCAGTTCGTCTTCGGTGAGGGTCTCGTCGCCCAGTGCCAACTGCCAGTCGTACCGGATCAACTCGTCCAGCCCGATCCCGCCGCCGGTCATCTTCGGGATCGCCGTCGAGCGCAGCTTGGCCTTGACGCCTAACCGGGCGCCGGCGGCGCCGCCCTTCCGCCACCACGGGGGCACCAACACGCCGAAGCCGCTTTCCTCCAGCAGCCAGGCGTGGACGCGCAGGAAGTCGTATGCCTCGGTGTTCGACAGGGCGCACCCCGCGGGCTTCGGGAGCTGGAGGCTGCGGTCGAGCGCGGGCATCAGCCGCACGGCCCTGCCGAGGTCCTTGAGCAGCCGCTCCTGCGGGCGGTCGACTCGCAGCCCGGCCGCCTTGCGGCTTCGGCTGGACCGAGTCCACAGGTCTTCGGCAGGCAGCAGCAAGCTGGGGTCCTCCACCGACTGAAGCAGGAAGCCAAGCTGCCAATCGTCCGGGGCTTCCGCTGGCGCGCGACCATGGTCGGCCGTATCCGGCGGCTCCAGGCGGAAACAGGTCCGGACCGCGGCGTCCTCGCCCGAGGCCAACTCGACCAGCCACGCCTTGATGCCCTCGACCAGTCGCTGAAGGTGCCCCGGCCGCGAGCGAATCGGCGTGTTCGGCCGGCTGAGCGAGCGGAGCCACGCCTCTCCGGCCGGTCGCAGTCCGGACTTGGGCTTGGGCTCCCCCGCCACTTCCTCGTGCAGCCAGCGGTGGACGCAGGCGTCGACCGACTCCCGCACGAAGTCCCGCAGCAGCCGTCGCGGCGAGACGGGGGCCTCTTCCTTTCCGTCCCCGCAGACCGCCCGGCACAGGCCCGGCATCGTGTCGGCAAGCAGCTCCAGCCGGCGGCGGTCATCCGGATCGCTGAGCACCGGGAGCCAGACGCCGCGCAGTCCGTCGCCGCCGTCCCCGTCCCGCGCCTCCACAGACGGCACGTACCGCCCCCGCGCCAGCAGCTCCAGCACGAGCTTGGCCGCTGTGCTCCAGTACCGAACGTCCGCGCCGAGCAAGGCGCCGGGCGACTCCATGGTGCCTCCCGTCCGGCACGCCGCCAGCCACCGGGCTGCGTCGGCCACCGGCAGCGCCAGCCCGTGCACTCGCCAGGCCGTCAGCGTCGCCTTCCGTTGCCGGCCCGGCCGCGGCGGCACAAGCAGTTGCGGCGACGGAACCGGCGCGCCGTTGAACGTCGGCAGGAGCAGGGAAACCTGCGCATTCAGCGGTTCCGCCGGCGACCCGGACGCCAGCGCTGCCGACAGTGCCTCCTCGCCCACCAGGAACGGATGTCGGCTCGGTCGCTGGCCGGCGTGAGCCGCCATGCCGGGCGCCTTGTCCTCAGCCTCGCCCCACAACACGAACCGGCCAGGCTCAGCAGCCGACGGGGGGACGAACGTTGCGTGGAGGACGGTCATGGGCGAGAGGCGAGGGCATTCAACGATCCTGCCCGTCGCTTGAAGCAGGGCGTTGGGCAGACGTGCCCTCCCGACGTGCAGACTACGCTGTCTTGACTTGGCGACGGCGCTTGACGTCCGGGACTCAACACACCTACATCGCGGCGAGGTCGTAGGCTGGCACCGCAATTACTGCCATCGCGTCGGAGCGCTTCCCCCCGGAAAGGACATCCTCCATGCGGGCGATGGACGAAGACGGCCACCACACCTCACCGCATCCCTGACACTCCTGCGCGGGGACATGCCGGATGATGACCGTGCCGAGGCCCAGCTGGTAGCGCTCAACGGAGTCCGCCACGGTGTCCCTCAATGCTCCCCCGCACATTCCGCAGGTTGTGGCACGCTTTCCTGGCATGGGTTCATCTCCTCCACCGGAGTCTCTGCCCCCATTCGCGCGGCATGTTCCAGTCGCATGTGATCAAGTATAGCACGTCACCGAGCGCGCCGTGGATGAACAGCGGCCTGGGCAGGCTGATGGAGGTGCCCGGAACCGTCCACTCCACCTGACCGACCAGCAGAAACTCCGGGTACGGCGCCTGCTTTGGTCGCTCGCCCACAATGCGTCCGGTGTCGATGGCTTCCGCCACTTGGTCCCAGGACACCTCGCGTTCCAGCATCCGATCGGTGAAGTGCATTCGAGCAACGTAGTCATCGGCCTGGAACAACGTGCGGACGGAGTCGATGTCCACCACAGGCCTCCCGTCTACTGGGTGTGCGGAGTCTGTGACGCCGGTCAGTGGCCTACTCCAGTGCGTGAGCAGCTTCAAGGGGAGCGGGTGCCCGCGCCAACTCGGGGCTTGGGCGAGAAGGCGGCAGGGATCGCCTGCGGCGCGTCCAATCAGGTGCCAGCCCAGGCCACGGGGCAAGCTGGCTCCTGGCCGGAGCAGGCAAGCTCACCATGGTCACGATCACCGACGCCACCCGCCGGCGGCGCAAGCTCCCCCGTTTCTCTCCGGTCGTCTCCGCATGGATGCGCCGCCGGTTCGACGCGCCGACGGAGGCGCAGCGGCTGGCTTGGCCGGCGATTGCGCAGGGGAAGAGCACGCTGGTGTTTTCGCCGACGGGGTCGGGCAAGACGCTGGCGGCGTTTCTGTGGGCGGTCAATGAGCTGGTGGAGGTGGGCGAGCGGGGCGCGCTCCCGGCGACGCCGTACGTCGTGTACATCTCGCCGCTCCGGGCGCTGGCGAACGACGTGGAGAAGAACCTGTTGCTCCCGCTGGCGGAGAGGCGCGCGCTTGCCGCGGAGCTGGAGGCGCCGTTCCCGGACATTGAGGTCACCGTCCGCACGGGTGACACCCTTGCCGGCGAGCGGCAGCGAATGCTGCGCCGGCCGCCGCAGCTCTTCATCACCACGCCCGAGTCGCTCTACCTGATGCTCCCCAGCAGCTTCCAAGAGCATCTGCGTGCCGTCCGGCACGTGAGCGTCGACGAAGTCCACCACCTGTGCGGCGACAAGCGCGGCGCGCACCTGGCGCTCAGCCTGGAGCGGCTGGAGGAGTTGCAGGCAAATCCGGAATCGCGAATCCGAAACTCGAAGTCGGCTGGCGCCTTCACCCGCATCGGCCTCTCCGCCACCCAATCGCCGGTGGACGAGATCGCCCGGTTCCTGCTCGGCCGCGATGACGAGGGGAACGAACGACACTGCACTGTGGTGGATCTTGGCGCGCACCGCGCTCTCGATCTGCGGGTCCTCGCGCCGGTGCCCAACTTGGTCGAGGCAAAGCCGGAGGAGGTCTGGCAGGCAATCTACGAGCAGCTCTTTGAGCTGATCCTGGAGCACCGGACCACGCTGGTCCTCTGCGACTCGCGGCACTACGCCGAGCAGGTGGCGGCGAAGCTGAACATGCTGGCGGAGGGGCGCGGTCTGGACCTGCGGATCGGCGCTCACCAGGGCAGCATGTCGCGGCCATTCCGCTTGGAGCTGGAGGACAAGCTCAGGTCGGGCGAGCTGCGCGCGCGTGGCGACCGCAACGCTGGAGTTGGGGATCGACATCGGGCACCTCGATCTCGTCTGCCAAGTGGAACGCCCAAAGCGGGGTTCCGCCGGTTTGCAGCGTGTCGGGCGGGCCGGGCACTTGCTGGGGCTGACCAGCAAAGGGCGACTGTTCGCCACCAGCCGCGACGACTTGGTCGAGTTGGCGGTGTTGACCCGAGGAGAATGCAGGACGGCAGCTTGGAGCCGGTCCACTTCCCCACCAACTGCCTGGATGTTGTCGCGCAGCAGGTGACTGCCGTGGCGGCGATGGACGCTTCGACGGGACAGGACCTGCTGCGGGTGAGCCGCCGCGCCTACAACTTCCGCAGCCGCAGCGACGCGGACTTCGACCGGGTCCTGCAGCAGCTCTCCGGGCGCTACCGAGACAGTGAACTCTATGACCTCCCGACCCGACTGAGCTTCGACCGGGCGAGCGACCAGGTGACCAGTGCCCGCGGCGCGCTGACGCTGGTTTAGCAGAACGCCGGCACGATCCCGGAGTGCGCCGAATACGCCGTGCACACTGAGGACTACTCGAACGGCGAGGGTTCGTCGAAGAAGCTCGGCACGTTGGACGAGCACTTCGTGCAACGGCTGCGGGCGGGACAGGTCTTCGCGTTGGGCACGCGGACGTGGGAGTTCCTGCGGGTCGACCGGAACCGGGTCCACGTCCGCCACGCGCGCGACGAAGAGGAACTGCTCCGGCTGATCCACCGTTGCGGCGAACTCTCGGAGGAGCCCGGCAGCCCGCTGTTCCTCGGCGACCGCGCCAAGGGACCGGGGCCGGAGTGGCTTCAAGCGCTCCGCCGGGCCGGGCGCGTTGCGGCGGTCGTCTTCCCGCAGGCAGCACACGCCCAGCGGCGCTGGATTGCCGCCGAGAGCGCGCCGCTGTACCAACGCGCTTTCGGGCCGGGGCTCATGGGTCCTATGGATCAGAGCGAGGGGACGGGTCGGACAGACCAGGCGAAGGCCCGGCGGGCGGTCCTGCTGAACGTGCTTCGCGGTCTGGGGCCGATGGCTATCGCCGACCTCTGCAGCCGCTACGGACTTCCCGCGCGGGCGATGCAGGCGGCCCTTCGAGACCTGCTGGAAACCGGCGAGCTTCAGCAGGGCGACTTCGTCGTCGGCCGTGCTGCGCCGCAAGTGTGCACGCGGGCGAACCTGGAAGAACTGCACCGGCTGGCGCTGGCGGCGCTCCGCCTCGAGAGGGAGCCGGTGGCGTTGAACCGGTATGTTGACTTCCTGCTGAAGTGGCAACACCTTCACCCGCAGACAAACCTGGTAGGGCCGGACGCAATCGGCCACCTCGTCGAGCAGCAGGCCGGGCTTGCGGCCTACCCCCGAGTCTGGGAGCGCGCGATCCTCAGTCTGCGAGTCAAGGGCGCCGACCCGCGGGAGGTCGGCGCAAGTGTGTTCGGCGGCGAACTGCAGATGGGGCAGTTTGCGCCGGTGCAGGCCAGGCAGCGGCCGTTGCTGGCTGGGCTCACCTTCGTGCCCACCCACTGGGCCGACGAGTTAGTGGAAGTGGTGCCGTCGGAGAACTTGACCGACGCGGAAGCCACGATTCTGGGCTGTCTGCGCCAACAGGGCCCGCAGTCGCTGGCAGAAATGGCTCAGGCTGACGCGACGGGGCTGACGGGGCCACCGCTGGAGTGCGCGCTGTGGCGCCTCTTCCGCGCCGGGCTGCTCAGCAATACTGACTACGCCTCAGTCGCCCGTTGCATTTGGACCAACTTGCCGAGGTGGGAGAAGGACCTGCTGGGTGAGGTCGGCGGTGCGGAGCCGTGGGCGACCTCGCCGGAAGGGGCGCTCAAGGCCGCCAACGCCCTCCGCCGGGCCGGCCTGCGCGCTGACGCGGGGAAGTGGTACGCCGGCCAGGGCGAGGCGAGCACGCAGCGCGAACAGAGAGCCCAACGGCACAACCTCGTCGCCAACGCCCTGCTCGAATACGCCGTCCGTTGGGGCCAGTGGGAAGCAATCCGCCTCAGCCATGTGGACGGCCAGTTGGTGGCGGATGCAGCCGAGGTCGTCGCGGCTTTCGGGGAGGCGGGCTACCGCTTGGGGCGGGGGATGCTGAGCTACCGCCTGCGGAAGCGCGTCGGCGCGGAAAAGGAGGAAACCGCCCGGCTGTCGTCAAGACCGAGGAACAGCAGCGCGAAGACATCCACCCGTTGAGCAAGCCCGTTTTGGACTTCTGTAACTACGTCCTCACTCAGTCCGAACCGCCGCCGGACAAGGACATGCTCGTCTTCTTCCAGTGTTCCGTCAGTCGCCCCTACTCCAAGTCGCCCAGCCACGCATCCATGCGGAAGGCGGTCCGCCTGGCCACAGGGAAGGACCCGCGGGAGGACTTCGGCGACTGCCGCTGCCACGTGGTGGTGCTGCGCAGCGTGATCGGCCCGGTGCCGTACGAGATGGACGACACGTATCCCGCCGACGAGCCCGGCGGCGGCATCAAGCACATGTCGCCCGAGCAGTACGCCTTCGCCAAGCCACTCCTCGCAGAACCGCTGGCAGCGTACCTCCGCAAGTGGCACACCCGGTATCGCGTCATCACCACCTTCACCCACGACGGGTACGGCTCGGTGATGGAGAAGGCGAAGGACCTGGCCGGAGTCGACTTCCCGGTGTACCCGGTGAGCAACGGGGCCTGAGTCGCCGGTGGTGGAACGTACTGGGCCAAGTACTGGGTCCAGGTCTTCCTCGAGCTGCTGACGGGGATGACCAACGACGAGAAGGCGGAGGCGATAGAGCGGCTCACCCGGGAGGGCGTGGCGATCGATCCTCGGTCATTCGTCGAGTAAACGGTCGGCGCGTGGCCCGTATGGCGGCCGGCGTCACGACGGCGTCCTCAATCCAGCCCGACCGTCAGCGCTTCCTCGGCGGCAACTTCCAGCAGCCGCTTGACCATCATGACCAGTTCGCCGATGTCGAAGGGCTTCGGCAGGTAGCAGTCCACTCCGCGGGTCCAGCCCTCCGTCACACTGTCCTCGTCCCCTTGGACGGTGAGCATGATGATGGGCGTGTTGGCGGTGCGGCTGTCATTGCGCAGTTGCCAAAGCACTTCCCACCCGTTCAGCTTGGGCATGTGGATGTCAAGCACCACCAGGTTGGGACGGTGCTCGAACGCCATCTCCACGCCTTCCAGCCCGTCGTCGGCCGAAAGCACAGTGAGCCCCTCGGCCGCCAGGTTGTAGCGGACCAGCTTGCTGACTGCGCAGTCGTCATCAACGATCAGGACGCTTTTCGAGGGCATGGCATTCTCGGCCCCGTTTTCACCTGTGGTCCCGCATTGTGCCACACCCGGATCCCGTACTCCATGCACCGACTTCGAGCGGGGCGAGGCGGCGCAGCCTGGGCGTCAGGTGCTGGCTGCGGTCCACGTCGGGGAGACAGCCAAAGGCGTCAGGCAGCGCGTCCACCAAGTCGCCGGCAACCACGCTCTGCTCCCCCCGGGATCGTGCCGCCAGATCCCCCGCAAGCCCGTGCAGGAAAACGCCGGCGCACGCGGCCTCCAGCGGCGGCAGCCGCTGGGCCAGTAGCGCCGCGATCAGTCCGGTCAACACGTCGCCACTGCCACCGGTGGCCATGCCTGGATTGCCGGTCACGTTCACCCGCAATTCGCCGGTGGGCAGCGCGACCAGCGTCCGGGAGCCTTTCAGTACCACGGCCGAGCCCGTCTCCGCCGTCAGCCGCTCCACTGCAGCGCGCCGATCTCGCTGTACCTCAGCGACGGTCCAACATAGTAGGGCCGCAGCTTCACCGGGATGCGGCGTCAGCACTCGGGGCGCCCGACTCCGGGCGAGCCGGTCAAGCCGGCCGCCAAAGGCTGTCAGCCCGTCCGCGTCGAGGACAACGGGACAGGCTAACTCCTCAAGCAGCAGCGCGGCAACCTCGGCTGCCTCCTCGTGCCTGGACAGCCCGGGGCCCAGCGCCACTGCGTCGGCACCGGAAACGGCTGAGAGGATCTCCGGCACCGCAGAGACGCTGAAGCTCCCCGACGCGCACTCGTCTGTCGGCACCGAGGTCGCCTCGATCAGGGCCGCCTCGACACTGGCGTTGATCCCTCGCGGCACCACCGCCGTGGTCAGTCCCGCGCCCGCCCGCAGCGCCCCTCGGCACGCCAGGACGACAGCACCGCTCATGCCCGTCGAGCCACCCACGACGAATACGCGGCCGTACGTCCCTTTGTGCGTGTCCGGGAGACGCGGCGGAGGCAACGCCGCCCCAACAGATTCCGCTGTCAACACGGCGGCACACGGTTCGCGCCGCGCAAACGCGCTCTCCGGCACCCCCAGCGACCCCACGAACAGCTCGCCGCAATACTCGGCCGCCGGATGCAGCAGCAGCCCGACCTTCGGCCGCGCGAAGGTCACCGTCCAATCAGCGTGCACTGCGTCGCCGGGCACCTGGCCGTTGTCGGCGTTGCTGCCGGAGGGCAGATCGACGGCCAGCACGCGGCAACCGGAACGGTTAATCGCTCGGATCACCAAAGCAGCCGGGTCGCGGGGGGCACCGGTGAGACCGGTTCCAAGCAGCGCGTCCACGGCCACGTCGGCGGCGCTCAACGCAGTTGTCAGGTTCCGCCGCTGTGGGCCCGTCACGGCCGGCTCGGGGCGCACGCCCACTGCGAGGAGGGCGGCGAAGTTCAGGTGAGCGTCGCCCTCGAGTTCGTCTGTGGCGGCGGTCAGGAACACCCTCACCCGCGCACCAGCGAGCGCAAGGTGGCGGGCGATCACGAAGCCATCCCCACCGTTGTTCCCCTTGCCGGCACACACCACGATCCGTTTGCCGCCGACCTGCCTTAGCTTCAGGTCGAGCAACTCCACGCACCGCAAGCCCGCGTTCTCCATGAGGACTGGCCCCGGCATGCCGAGATCCTCGAGGCAGTGCCGATCAGCTTCGCGCATTTCCGCTGCGGTGAGTGCTTCCATGGTCGTCCTGAGAGAGCTTGGTAGTGACGGTGCGATTATAGCCTTCGCCCTCCCGGTGGTCAAACGCGGCACTGCTGAGGGAAGCGGCCCTGTCTCCCGCCGTTTCCCGCTCCAGAACGCCGGCGCGCTTGCTGCCATTGGAAGGATGGACCGCAGGCGTGAAGAAGACCGGGAGGACAGAACCGACCGGCCGAGCCGGGCCACGGACCCGTCCCGACTCTGGCGAAGGGGGTATGGCACACCATGAGACTCCTTGGCCTCTCGGGCAGCCCTCGAGAAGGCGGCAACACGGACACTGCCGTCCGTGAGGTGCTCCGTCAGGCGCTGACCCACGGCCCGCTCGAAACGGAGCTGGTCCGCGTCATGGAGCAAAAGGTGGGGCATTGCACCGGCTGCCGACAATGCATGAAGCTGAAGCGGTGCGTCCTCGGCGACGACTTCGAGAGTCTGTGGGGGGAAGTGACCGCAGCAGAGGGGCTGGTAGTCGGGGCGCCGGTTTACTGGTTCGGTCCTCCCGGAGTCATGAAGGACTTCATCGACCGCACCCACGGCGCATTCGCGGTCGGCGGCGGCAGGGCGCTGCGGGAGAAGCCCGTTCTGCTGCTGAGCGTGGCCGCGGATAGCGGGTTCGAGCCGCACGAAGAGACCATGTGCTCCTGGCTCACCTACTATGGCGCGACCATCATCGACCGCGTCCGGCTGTTCGCTCGCGAGACCGGAGACCTGGCCAAGGACCCCACCCAGATGCAGTCGCTGCGGGACGCCGCCGATAACCTGTGCCGAGAGTTACTCCCGTGAGAGTGCGCTCGTGGTTCCGCGTCCTCCTTCGGAAATGTAGCCCGACGCGCCAGCGGAGGGACTCCCTCGGCTTGGCGCCTCGGGCTACGTTTTCCCTCGTCGGGGTGCAGCATGGGCTGCATGAGCGATTCCTGTGGGACTGCACTCCCGCCGGGCGGCGTCCCCACGCGAGGCCTGCCCGCCTCTGCCGGTGACCGTTGATGTTTGCGCCGGGAAGGACGGAAGGCACTCCCCGGCGAACTGATTCTGCCACAACGACGGTTGCCCGCCGGCGTCACCTGTTGACTCCGGTTCGGCTGCCGTGGTATGCTTGGAAACTTATCGTTGAGCGCGCAGTATCCGCGCGCTCCGGTTTGAGCGAAGTACCGGCGCCAACACGACGGTTTCGCCGTTCCGCACCTCCCGTGACGCGGGCACGAGGAGTGAAGGAGGAAGTGCAGCTATGCAGCGCGGAAGTCACTTTGTCGGCGGGTCGCTGATCTCGGCGTCCCAGTTCGCGTCCCCGGTCGCGCGGAGGCAGCACTCGCGCTGGTTCCGGCAGTCCGGACGCACGGTCTGCCTGCTGCCGGTGGTGTGGGGGGTCCTTCTCGCCCTTGCCACGTGTGCGCAAGCAGCCGAGTGGACGATCTTGGTGTACCTCGATGCCGACAACAACCTCCACTACGCCGGTCTCGACGACCTGGCCGAGATGCAGCAAGTCGGCTCGAACGCCAACGTGAACGTCGTCGTCCAGTGGGACGGCTATGCGGGCTACGGCGACGGCAACGGTGGCACGGCGCGCTATTACATTCGGCCCGGACAACGCCAGTTGGTGCAGGACCTGGGAGAGCTCAACATGGGCTCGCCACAGACGCTCATCGACTTCGTCAAGTGGGGCATGGACACCTATCCTGCCAGCCACTATGCGGTTGTCCTCTGGAACCATGGCGACGGTTGGCGCTCCCGTTCCCGGTCGCGTGCGCCGCAGTCCAGCGGCGGCTCAGGAGCCTATCCGCCCTACAAGGCGGTCGCGTGGGATGACTCCAACGGGTCTGACGCCCTCTACATGAACGAGGTCCGCAGCGCCCTCGCGCAGATCCAGACACAGCGCCAAGCGCCCGAACTGCTGGGATTCGACGCGTGCCTCATGGCCATGGCCGAAGTGGCGTATGAGATCCAGCCGTACGCCTCCGTCATGGTCGCTTCCGAGGAGTCCGAACCCAACGAAGGTTGGCCGTACCACACAATTCTGCAGGACCTGACTGCCACCCCGACGATGAGTGCGGCTGAACTGGGCGGGTCAATCGTGAACCGGTACGGGCAGTTCTTCGCGTCCCAGACCAACTGCACCCTGTCGGCTATCGACCTGACCAAGGTGAGCGGCGTGGCAGCAGCGCTGGACACCTTCGCCGACGCCATGATGTCCGGTTGGGACCCGCAGATTGAGTCGGCCCGCTCCCAGACCCAGACCTTCCTCTCCCCCCGTCCCGGTTCGTTCGGAGAGTTTGATGACAATGCAGACCTCTACCACTTCGCCGACCTCGTCAGTGTCTCCGCCCCTCAACTGGCGTCGGCCGCGAACGGAGTGAAGGCCGCCCTGCAGGCAGCCGTGATCCAAGAATGGCACAACATGGAGCTGGCGGGCGCCAATGGTCTCGCGGTCTACTTCCCGTCGGCAAAGCCGCTGCTGTGGCCGGGCGACTACACCGCCGCGACCATCGAGTTCCCCGGTCTCACCCAATGGGATGAGTTCCTGACGCTCTACTTCGACACACCACCCAGCGCCCCGATCCTCAACCCGCCGGCGGCGACCAAAGTGGGCACCCCCTACCAGTTGAGTTGGGCCGCCTCGGCGGACTCCGACGGCATTTCCGCCTACGCCCTGCAGGAGACAGACCGCTACGACCTGCCGCTCAACGAAGACGGCGAAAGCGGGAACACCAACTGGACCCTCAACGGGTTCACGCTGTCTGCCGGCCAGTACAACAGCTACAGCCACGCCTACTACGGGGGGGCCGGCAACAACCTCAACAACCGTATGCAGCTCGTCAGCGGAGTGCCCATCCCGTCCGGCAGCGGCGCCACCCTCTCGTTCTGGGTTAGCTACGACATCGAGTCCGGCTATGACTACGCCTACGCCGAGGTGTCAGCGGACGGCGCGACGTGGACTCCGCTCGCCACGTTCACCGGACAGCAGACAGGGTGGAAGCAGTACCAGTACGACCTCACGTCCGTCGTCGGTAGCACGGTGTGGGTCCGGTTCCGCTACGTAACGGACTACATCGTCTATGGCGCGGGTCTTTTCGTAGACGACATCCAGGTTGCCGCCTACGCGCCCTTCACCACCCTCTCCAGCAGCATTGCGGCGGTGTCCTACACACATCCGGGCCAGACCTATCCGGGCTCGTACTACTATCGCGCCCGCGCCAAGGACGCCCCAGGCAAGTGGGGACCGTGGAGTAACGTGGTGCCCCTGCTGGTCTCCCGCCCGCCCGTCGACCACCTGGAGATCAAGCCGGACTCCGCAACGGTGGCGGTGGGCGGAACCAGGCAGTTCGTCGCGACCGCCTATGACAGCGGCAACCAGGAGATCGTCGGCGTCACGTACGCTTGGTCTGTGCTGACTGGCGGCGGCTCCCTCGACGCCACCGGGCTGTTCACGGCCGGTCAGAGCGCTGGCTCATTCCCCGACACGATCCGCGCGATGGCGGATGGCAAGGTCGACACGGCCAGCGTCGAGGTTACTCCGGGGCCGCTGAAGAGCCTCGCAGTGATCCCTTCCACCGCGACCGTGGCCGCCGGCAAGGTAAGGAAGTTCGTCGCCACCGGATATGACCAGTACGGCAACGAAGTCCCCAACCTCAACGTGCAGTGGGGCGTACTGAACGGCGGCGGAACGATCGACGCGGCCGGCGGCGACTTCACCGCCCAGACTGAAGTGGGGGAGTTCTCTCGAACCGTTCAGGCCATGGCGGAAGGGATCAAAGGACTCGCCAGCGTCAAGGTTGTGCCTGCCGATATCGCCGACCTCCAGCTCTCGCCCGACCCGGGGTCAGCCACTGTCGGCGAGACGGTGCAGTTCACGGCCACCGCCCAGGACCAGTACGGCAACGAGATCACCGGCGTTCCCTTTGAGTGGTCCCTAACAGCCGGAGGCACCATCGACAGCAACGGCCTGGTCCAGGCTGCCGGAACGGCCGATGTGTTCACGGACGCCGTAACTGCCACCAGCGACTCAGTCTCGGCCAGCGCCACACTCATCGTGAACGCGCGGTACACGTACAGAGCTGGCAAGCAGATTGTGGCGGTGCCCACCACGCTTCCGGGCGTGGATGCTGCCACCGTGTTCGGCACGCAGAAGCTCGCCAAATGGGATCCCGCGGCCGGCACCTTCCGTATGTACGCCGCAGCCCCGTTCAACGTCGCGGCGGGCGAGGCGTACGTCGCCAATCTCCCCGCAGCGATGGAAGCCCAAGTCTCGGGGGCGCCGCCCGCCGGTGAGGTGTCGCTGGACCTCAGCGCGGGAACGTGGCATTTGATTGGCAACCCCTTCGACGTGCCATTGGAGTGGGACGTCGACACGATCCGGTACCAGCAGAACCGCGGCCCGTGGTCGCAGCTCCGGAACGTCATCGGCACCCAGAACCGGCCGGTCGAGTTCTACGTGTGGAAGCTGTCCCCAATGGACAGCAGCTACCGGGTGGTCTGCGGGAACGGAGTGCTGCCGACGGGCGAGTCCCGAATCGGCGTAGGAGAAGGCGCTTGGATCCACACCGGCGGCGCAGGAGTCCGGCTCTCGCTCACTCGCCCCACTCGCGTAGCGCCTCCTCGGCAGACTGCTCCCTCGGCTGCAGCCGACGGCTGGGCCGTCGAGCTGATCGCTCGAGTAGGCGACGCCTGCGACCGCAGCAACTACCTCGGGCTCAGCTCGCGGTACGGTCCTGACGGGCTCAACCTTCCCGGCCCACCGGCAATCGCCGAGCAGTTCGTCGAGCTGGCGCTGGCGCCGGCGAACACAGCAGGCCCGCGCTCGCTGGCAATGGCTCTCTCAGGCGAGAACCTCACCCGCGCCACCTGGAATATGGACGTGACGACGAATGTTGTCAACGGCCAGGTCACGCTCTCGTGGCCCGACCTCAGCGCCCTGCCCAGGAACTGCCGCCTCCGGCTGGTAGACTTGGTGACAGGTCGGGCAGTCTCCATGCGCTCCGCAAGCGCCTACACCTACCGCGCGGAGAACACTGCCGTGTCCCGGCGCCAGTTCCGGGTGGAGTTGACCCCGGCGTCGGAATCGCGGCTCCAACTCTCAGCGGTGAGCCTGAACGGCGCGGCCGGCGGCAGAGGCGCGACGCGCGTGTCCTTCGTGCTCAACAGAGACGCCAACGTCCGGTGGCAGCTCCGCTCCTCGACGGGCCGTGCGGCCGTCCCCGCCAGCACAGTGGCGGCAAAAGCCGGCCCCAACTCATTCGCGCTGAACGTCGGTCGGTCGTCGCAGACCGCCTTGGCTCCAGGACTCTACCTGCTGGAGCTCGTCGCCAGCGATGACGAAGGCGGCGCGGTGCGCGCCGTGAAGGCCCTTGCTGTTCGCTGATCGGGCAAGGGAGACGGCGGGCGGGAGAACCGTGGCCGCCCCCAACCCGGTGGCACCGATTAGACAGACCACACCCAAGCAAGCTGTGCCGGATCCCAGCAGACGACAACCGGCACGCGGAGGTATGATGATGCGCAAAGCTATGTGGGCACTGATCCTTGGCGGTATCCCCCTCTGGGTATGGTGTTCCGGCTGTGGCGGCGGCGGCGGAACCGGCGGGGCCACCGGGCCTGCGATCGTGGACCTCGGCACCGAACCTGGCGCTGGCGAGGTGATCCGCACCCTCGATGGCCGACTGGTCAGTGCCACCGGCGCCCCGATTGCCAACGCCACGGTGGGACTGCCCAGCCGTACCCGTCAGGGCGGCGTACTCACCGACGCCAACGGCCGATTCCTGGTGGCCATTCGCGTCCTCCCCACACTCGCCACGATCACGCTGGAGATCCGCTTACCCTACGGCACTACCACCCAATCCGTCATCGACTTGCCCACCGGTCAGAGCACGGTACGCCCGGTGGTTTTGGCGGCCAACGGCGCCAAGCCGGACCCCGCCAACGCGGCACCGACAATCGCCGCCGGCCACGTGACGCCGCAAGTCGTCGATGTCTCCGGCGCTGTAGTGGGACTTAGCGCGACAGTGGCCGACGCGGAGCACAACCCGCTCACCGTCGTCGCGTTGGTCGTCGACGGCGACAGAGTCACTCCCGCGCTGCTGCACCCGAGCGCGGGGGCTGCATACCAACAGACGCTCGCAATCGAGGCGAACCTGGGCGCCAGCGAGAACGACCGCACGGTCAAAGTCTGGTTCTGCGCGACGGACGCTCCCGAAGGGTCCTGCCGGTCGGTCACGTTCGGTCCGGTCGACCTCCTCGTGAAGGGCATGCTCACTCCGCCCAACCTGCCCTCGGGCCTCGACTGACGCCCGGCGGCACCTGCTTTCTTCTCGCGGACGGGAAGACGCGTCGCAGACAGCGTCGCCCGTCAGCCCGCTCTGCCCCTTGCCCGGAGTTTGTCTTGTGGCCGATGCCCTCAACCTCTCCATGTTCCGCGCGTACGACATCCGTACCCCCTCGCCACTGTTGACCGACGAGTTGGCGGTGCGGCTTGCGAGGGCCGAAGCGAGGTACTTCCGCGAGGTCCTTGGCGTGGCGGGCGTCGTGGTCGCCCATGACGCTCGGCTGACAGGACCGCGCCGCCTGAGCCTGGCCGCGGAAGTGTACCTCGACGCCGGGCTCGACGTGGTAGCCGTCCCGGGCGTCAGTTCCACCTGCCTCCTCTACTTCACGGCGATGAAGCACCCCCACTACGCCGCCGTGATGTTCGGGGCTTCACACAACCCCAAGGACGACACTGGGCAGAAGATCCTCGGCGCGAACCTCCAACCAATCGCCCGCAACATCGGCCCTGAGGGCGGACTGGAGAGCGTCAAAGCGCTGTACCTCGCCGACGAGTCGTGCAGGGGCGCTCGGCGCGGCAGGCTCACTGCGTGCGACGCCCTGGACGAGTACGTCGAGTACAGCTCCTCGCTGGCGGGCGTTGTGCCTGGGTCGCTCGCTGGTCTCCGGGTGCTGCACGACTACCTCAACGGGGCGGCCGGTCGCGAGATGAGGCTCGCGTTCGAACAGGCCGGCGCCGAGTTGACCGCGCTGCACTTCGCGGCAGACGGGACCTTTCCGCTTGGCGACCCCAATCCCGTAAAGGAGTCGGTGACGCGCGAGGGGCGAGAGCGGCTCCGACTCGGGGCGTTCGACCTCGCCACCCTCTTCGACGGAGACGGCGACCGCCTCGACTTCTACGTCGGAGACGGCACCTACGTCGCCTCCAGCTTTGTATACGCCGCGATCTTGCCGCTCCTCCGAGGGCGGTTTCCGGAGGACAACTGGGGCGTTTTCGCCGACCTCAAGTCGAACCCCCTAGCGATCATGGAGATGGCTCGGACAGGCGTCCGCGTCGAGGTGATCCGCAATGGTCACTCGCAGATCAAGCAGTCCATGATCGACGACCCGACCATGTTCGGCACTGTCGAGGAATCGGCTCACTTCTACGAGGCGTTTCAGTTCGGCGGCAGCGGCTTGCGGTTCTGCACGGAAAACTCGCTCTACATCGCCTTGTTGGTCTCCCGCGCGTTCCACGAACAGCCAGACCGGATTAGGCATCTGCTCCAACTCCAAGCTACCACCAGCCGCGAGCGTGAGTGGGGTTACAAGTTCCCGTCAGACCGGGCCCGCGCGGAGGCCATGGATGCCGTGGAGGCGCACTTCACCTCCCTCGGCGCCGCCTCCATGAAGACGATGAGCAACGGGATGGACCTCGAAGCCACCCTGCTGCGCCGCGGTCTCCCCTTCCGGATCGGCCCCAACACTCGGCTCGCGGACGACTGGCTGCAGGTCTGCCAGCGGATCTCGCAGAGCGAAGACGGGCTGGCGCGATGGGAGGCGGTCAGTGCCAACGCGCGGTTCGCCCGAACAGCCAAGGCCGACATCGCCCGCATCGTGCAAGACTACGGCGCCAGCACAGAATACCAGGGATGAAGGGCATTCAGTAAGTAGCCCGCGACGAGGCCGTGTCACTTGGTCCGACTCCCGCCTCAGCCCTCCGGCTGGCCGCACCCAACTCCACATGCGTCTCGAACCCGGCGACAGAACCGCCCTTGTTACCCGCGCCGACGTTACCGCCAGCCTTCGCGCCGTCGGGCTCCAGGCCGGCGACGTGCTGATGTTCCACAGCTCACTGAGCAGCCTCGGCACCGTGGTCGGCGGCCCTGACGCCGTGCTCGACGGCATGCTTGACGCGTTGGGTCCGCGAGGGACGTTGGTGGCGCCGACGCTCTGCCAACGGGACAAGGACCGACGCTTCGAGACGTGGGACCTCCAGCATTCCCCGTCAGACGTCGGGCTGCTGACCGAAGTGCTGCGCAAGCGCCCCCTTGCGGTACGCAGCGACCACGCTACTCACTCTGTCGCCGCGCTCGGTGCGCAGGCGGAAGCGCTCACCCAAGGCCACGCTCACGCCGGACCACGGAGGAGTCCGTGGGGGGCGCAGGCGTTCGGGCATGACAGCCCGTGGGACAGGTTCTACCGGTGGAACGTCCACTATCTGTTCCTCGGGGTCGACTTCCGGGTCAACACCATGCGCCACTACATACAGAGCGTTCTGGTTGAGGGCGCGCTTGTGCGGACGGCTCCAGAACGCCGGGACGAACTATCGAAGCGAGTCCGCGGATGGCGCAAGGAGGGCGTCTGGCCGGATTACTCGCCCGAGGAGATGGAGGCGCACCTGAAGCGCTTGGGGCTGGTCCGTTGCGGGACGATTGGATCGGCCGTTTTCCGGCTCATTCGCGCTCACGACATGGTCGACGCGGCACTGGCCGCCTTGCAGGGCGAACCGGAACGATGGTTCGGGGAAGACTTCCTCCGCTGGCTGCGCGAGACGAGCGCAGAGCCCTGCTGAGCGTTCGCGTAGACTCCCGGCAGGGATCGGCCCACGCCCGACAAATCTTACTCGCCCACAATGCCAACGAATCCACTCGCCTCCCCGGCGGAGTGCAACCTGCAAGCCCGCCCGACGCACCGTCACCTCTCAGCGCGCGCGGGACTGCTCGCGCTGGTGTCGGTGGTCCTGTTTACGGTCGTGGGCAACATCTCCGTGCTCCAGCGCTACGAGATCCCGGGCACGGGCTACCTGCCTCGCGGCGTCGTCTTCTTCCTCCTGCTGCTGCTTGGGTACAACCGCCTGATGCAGGTGCGGCTGCCGCAGTTCAAGCTCAAACGGTTCGAGCTGGTTGCAGTCTTCGTGGCGCTCCTCTCGATGAACGGCATCCCGGCGCAGGACTTTGCTCAGCACTTCTACCTGAACATCCTGGGGCTGTCTCAGTATTCTGCGCAGTACGCGACGAGCAACCAGGACCCGGTGACGAGCTACATTCCCAGCGAGCTTCTCCTCACCGACGACCCCGGGAAGCCCGTCGTCAAGTGGGCGTATCTGAGTCTGCCCCCCGGAGAACGCCCCCCGCTCCGGGACTGGATTCCCCTCTACCTGGCGTGGACACCGTATATCTTCGCGCTCTACTGGTTTCTGCTGTGGTGCGCCGCCCTGTTCTCAAGGCACTGGGAAGACCACGAGCGGCTCCTGTTCCCGCTGATGCAGATCCAGTTGGACATCCTCGACGATGACAACGGCTCCCCGGCGGCCATGCTCCGGGACAGGCGGCTGTGGATCACCTTCTCTTAGGTGGTGGTCTTCTACCTGTTCGTCGGGTTGCGCAGCTACTACCCCGCGGTCCCGGAGGTCAAGCTCGCCAAGACGACGGGGCTCCTGTTCCCCTCCGGGCCAGCCAGGACGTTCAACAACATGCTGGTTGAGGTCCGCCCGGAGATGAGCGGCATCACCTACCTCTTGACGACGGAGGTCGGCTTCAGCCTCTGGTTCTTCTTCTTCTTCCGGCACTTCGAGATCATGGCTCGGACCATGCTGGGGGTGCTCACGCCGCACAGTACCTTCCTCAACCTACAGGTGGGCGGCGGGTACCTTGTCCTGGCCGTCCTCGTGTTGTGGGGGGCGCGCCGTCACCTACGCGAGTGCTGGCGGACGGCGCTCCACGGAGGGGAGGAGGCGGCGTTCTATCGAGCCTGCTTCGTGGGGATAGCCACCGGCCTGGGCGGAATCTACGCGTGGTGCGCGCGTGCCGACGTCTCTCCGCACTGGGTTTTCATCCAGTTCGTGCTCTTCGCCCTTGCGAGCCTCGTGGCCAGCCGAGTCATCTGCGAAGCCGGGATGTTCCTGTACTCCAGCCCGCTGTTCGGGCTGAGCAACCTGGCCTTCGACAACTTCGGCAAGTACATGGCGAAGCGCGACATGGTCCTGCTCACGGCGGCGAGTTGGGTGGATCTCCGGAACAGCTCGGCGATGGCGATGCCCTTCTTCATGCAGGCATTCAAGGCCGGCCGGTCCGCCAAGATCCCGCGGTTGACCCTCGCCCTCTTCATGATGGGCTGCGTGGTGGTGTCGGTGCTGGTGTGCCACGCCGTGGTTCCCTGGACCATCTACACCTCGGGCATCGGCAAGCTGGCGCCGTGGCCGCAGGGCTCCGGTCTGGGCACGGTCAACCGGTTGGTCGGCTACCTCAACAACCCGGGGGGCATGGATCGCGAGAAGTGGTTCGGCCTGATCAGCGGGGGAACCCTCGCGTGGGGGCTGACCCTCATGCGCACGCGCTTCCTGTGGTGGCCGTTCCACCCGCTGGGGTTCGTGGCCTCCCTGTTCGGCTGGCCCATTGACCGCTACTGGTTCTGCATCTTTCTAGGCTGGATCGCGAAGGTCCTCACGCTCAAGTTCGGCGGGCACGCAGCCTATCGCGCCGGCCGGCCGCTGGCGTTCGGGGTCGTGCTGGGGCTGAGCTTCGTCATGACCGTGTGGATGATCCTGCACTACCTGTGGCCGGCACAGGCGCTCATCTACGACTGACCTCGGCGGGGTTGCCCGCGCTGGGCAGACCGCAGCCCCACGGACGACCGGCGAACCGCTCAGTACACCGGCATCTCCGGATCGACGATCGTCGCCCAGGCGGTGATCCCGCCGGCGAGGTTCCGCACCTTCCCGAACCCGCAGGTACGAAGGAACCGAAGGGCGTCCATGCTACGAACTCCGTGGTGGCAGTACACGACGTGCTCGTCCTCGGAGTTGAGCTGGTTCACGAGCTGGGGCAACTGACTCAGAGGCATCAGTTTCGAGCCCGCGATCTGGCAGATCATCGCCTCGTGCGGCTCGCGCACATCGAGCAGCACCAGCGGTTCCTCGTTAGCCCCGAGACGTTCGCTCAGATCAGTCGCCAGGATGTTGTTGGGTCCGAGGGCGCACGCCTCCTCTGCGTCGGCGACCACGCCACAGAACTGCGCGTAGTCGATGAGTTCCGTCACCGTTGGGTTCTCGCTGCAGACGGGGCAGTCGGGGTCTTTGCGCAGCTTCAGTTCCCGGAACTTGAGCGCAAGCGCGTCGAAGAGCAGCAACCGGCCGGCCAACGAATCGCCGATGCCGACGAGGAGCTTGATTGCCTCCGTCGCCTGGAGCGTCCCGATGACGCCCGGCAGAATCCCGAGGACGCCTCCCTCTGCGCAACTCGGCACCATGCCCGGAGGCGGCGGCTCGGGGTAGAGGCAGCGATAGCAGGGCCCGTCGTCGTGGTTGAACACGGACACCTGCCCATCGAACCGGAAGATGCTCCCATAGACGTTGGGCTTGCCCAACAGGACGCACGCATCGTTGACCAGGTAGCGGGTCGGGAAGTTGTCGGTCCCGTCGATCACGAGATCGTAGTCCGCCAGGATCTCAAGGGCATTCGACGAGCTGAGCGGCGCCTCATGCGTGACGATCTCGATCTGGCCATTGAGCCCTTCGAGGGTCTCCCGAGCGGACTCCAACTTCGACCGCGTGACGTCCGCCGTGGAGTGGAGGATCTGCCGCTGCAGATTGGTGAGATCCACCACGTCGAAGTCCACCAGCCCCAGCTTGCCCACTCCCGCGGCAGCGAGGTACATGGAGCAAGGCGATCCCAACCCCCCGGCGCCGATGATGAGGACGCTCGATTGCTTCAGTCTCTCCTGGCCGGGAACACCCACTTCGGGCATGATCAGATGACGGCTGTAGCGCAGGACTTCTTCGTTCGAGAGCAGCATGGGAACCTCCGCGAGGGCGGTGACGAAGGGCGGGCGTGGCGGGTCAAGTTGAGACTGAGAGACCCGGGTCAGCCGACCCGCCCTCCAGCGAATCACCGTTGGGTGCGCACGTCGGTCGTCGGCACCAACGCCCGGTCCGACGCACGCATCCCCGTCAGCAGTATGGCCCGGCCCAGAGCGGCAGGCAAGCTGTCTCCAGGCTCGAAGCGCGCATAGTGAAACTAACCCAGCCCCCAACAGTCCAACAGAGACGGCAGAGATGCCACAGACGCCGCTCCGCGGCACCCGCGAGGGACGTGGCTGACGCCGCTCAGGCGGGGCCGCTCAGTGCGCGGCCTCCACCCATCAAGTCGCCAGAGGTTCTCCCCCACCATGCACTCAGAAGCACGCGGACTGTGGCTCCGGACCGTTGCAGTAGCACTCGCAGTCCTGTCCGTTCTCGGCGTGCCACCAGTAAGGGCTGCCGAAGCTCCAGCGCCCCCGGCCGGGACGGCCACCAGCGCCCTGACCGGTGGTCTCCTTTTCACGGAGACACTGGCCTGGCAACGAGTCTACGCGCTCCGCACCACAGACGGAGCGCCAGCGGCGTTCCTGGACTTCCTGAACTCCTACCCCCGCAGCACCTACTGCGACGACGCCCTCTACTGGCTGGCATACGCCTACTCCCGCCAGAAGCTCTACCCCGAGGCCATGGCTGCCTGGCGGAAGCTCATCGACACCTACCCCCAGAGCACCTACGCAGACGACGCCACCTGGAGCCTGGCGGCGCAATGCGTCAGCAACCGCGACTACGCTGCCGCGATTCAGGTCTACCGATTCTTCGTCACGTCCTTCCCGGGCAACCCTAATGCTGACGACTCCCTCTACAACATCACTCGCTATGCCCGGTACCTGAAGGACAAGGAGCAGGGCAAAGCCACTTCAGAGTGGGCCTACCAGGCGCTGGTTGCCAGCTATCCCAGCAGTGACCTCTGCAGCAGCGCGCTGTACCAGCTCATTCAGAGCCTCTACCGCGACAAGGACTACCAGTCCTGCGTGGGATTGTGTCGTAGATTCCTGGAGACTCAGCCGTGCAACGACTACGCGGATGAGACGCAATACCAGATCGTGATGTGCTACTACGGGGCGAAAGTGTACGACCAAGCGCTCAAGGAGATCGACGCGCTCAAGGCAGACTTCCCCGGCAGCAGCTACATCGACTACGTCCGGACGTACGAAGAGAGGATGCGCATGGCGCAGATGCGGCTGCCAAAGGCGTTCGACCCGGAGGAGGAGCTGGAATACCGGGAAGCTCACAAGGGCAATCTGCCCCGTCGCCGCCAGTACACCCGACGGCTGTACACACCCAAACAGGCGGAGGTGCCCGGCGCACCCCAGGAAGAGGAGATCTCGGCCGGGGATCTCTTCGACGCCGCCGTGTCTGCCCGCAACGCCCGCCAGTGGGAGCGTGCGTTGATGTTCTATCAACTCGTCCTGGATCACTTCCGCGGCGACACCTACTGGGACGACGCGCTCTACAACATGGCGCAAGTCTATGATCTCGCCGGCGACAAGGTCCGCGCGGCTGCCTCGTACCACCGTTTTTACGCCGAGATGACTGGGAGCGACCTCCAAGACGACGCGCTCTGGAGTCTCGCCCAGTTGTACAAGGCAGAGGGAGTCGACCATCGGGCATACGAGGTCTATCACGAGATCGTCGAGCAGATCCCGTTCAGTGCCTACGCCTCACCGGCCCTCGACGCACTGAAGAAGTACTATTTCGACACGCGCAATGTCACTGGGCTGTTGGGACTCTACCAACTCATCCTCCGGCGATTCCCCGGCCACAATCTCTGGCCGGAAGCGGCGTTCCAGACCGGCTGCATCCAGATGATGTACCGTGAGTACCCCAAGGCGCGGGAGGCCTTCAAGGTCGTTCTGGACAAATGCCCGACCAGCGACTGCGCGGTCCAGGCCCAATTCCTGCTGGCGGAATGTGAGCGCCGCCGGGGCGAGACGCGACGTGCTCGGGAGTGCTACCGAGCACTCGTCGAGCGCTGGCCGACGAGTGGGCTGACGGATGACGTCCTCGCACGACTGGACCAACTCTCCAAGCTGACAGCGGCTGCCCGCAGCGACGACCCCAAAGAGGGCGCCCCTCCCGAGGGCGAGGCGGAGCAGGAGGGCGGCAAGACGCCCGCTGCAGCCGAGGAATCGCCGGCCCCGCCGGCGAGCCCAGCGAAGCCGCCGGAGCCCAAGCCTGCCGACAAGCCGACGCGGGCGCCAGCACAGCAGGTCTCGCCTCAGGCGACCAAGCAGGGGGCCGCCGCAACCGCGGACCCTCCGGCTCCGGACCCCAACGCCAAGTTGGAGGAGGAGCCGGAGGACAAGGCGCCTCCCACCCTCGGTCCGGAGGAGTGGAAGGACTGCAAAGCGGACATCTTGGAGCAGTTCCCCGACGGGCTGAAGGGTCTGGCCGATCCGACCGCGCCCAACTCCCGCAACCCGCTGCACGTGGTGTTCAGCACCCGTAGGGCCACGCCGTTGGCGCTGAACATCGGCTGGTGTACTGCTGGCGCGGGGACCTTCGCGGTCAACCTCTTCCTCAACGGCAGAGTGATGGGCACCGTCTGGCCGGACACCAAGCAGCCGATGATCGTCGAGATCCCCAAGTGGATGGTGCGTCGAGGGCGGAACCACTTGGTTCTGTACGCTCCCATGGATAGCGGGCAGTGGGACTATTTCGCCATTCTGGGCGACGGCTTGGCTTCGGCGGAGACGGAGGCATCGAGGAAGAAGGCTGAGGACACGAAGGCGCAAGCAGCGACCCCGCCGCAGCAGCCGCTGAGCGAAGAGGAACTGCAGAAGGCCTGGCAAGACGCCCTGCAGGACCCCTTTAGCGACCTGTGGGCGGGGCGACGACTGACGGTGGGGAAGAAGGACTCGCGCTACCTCGAGTTTTCGCGAACGACGCCGGGCAAGTTCGTGGAGTGGTGGGTCGACTTGGACAATACCAAGTACGGCGTTACCCCGAACACCACGTTTGAAGCGATGATCGACTCCCTGACCAAGGAACCGGACAAGGCAGAGGAGTGGCTGGTGCGGGCGCGAGCAGCGTTCGCCGACGGCAGGTATGCCGATGCCGCGCCCGTCTACGCCGGTCTGGCTTCCGTCAAGACGCTACCGGCGGAGTTGCAGAAGACCAGTCGCGAGATGGTGCGCATCGCTCAGGAGCTGGTGAAGCGGCCTACATATGACGCCATCACCACTGACCACTTCTGCCTGCTGGCGCCGCTGGAGACAACGGTCCTGCTCCGGCAGTACGATGTCCCGCAGCTATGGGAGGCAGCGTACACGGTGCTGGCCGAGTGGGCGGGAGCCGTTCCGTACGGCGGCGACCGCTTGGTGGTGGTCTATGACCCCGACTTCGCGTCGTACCTCGGCGGCAACCCGCTTCGCCTCAGCACCCGCTATGCTCAGGAGCCACCACAATGGGAGCCGATGTTCACCTGCCTGGCGCAGGCGTTCTTCTACACGCCGGCTGTCTACGCCGCCGTTGGCCGCAACTACTACCTGGCCTATGCGCTGTCCACGTTCGCCTCGTGGCGGCTGCCCGAGGTGTTGCTCCCGGCGCTCCTGCCCGGTACATACGCCTCCACAATTGCCGCGCAGAGGACCAAGTACCTGACGGACTGCGACCTGTACGTGGGTCAAGGGGCCGACCTCAAGCGCTTCAATGCCAACGTGGCGACGGGCTTGTTGCTCAAGCTGGCCGCGCAGACCAAACCGAAACCGGAGAGCTCTGCCGGGACCGCCTGGCCCGCGTGGGGGGAGTTCTGCAAGCTCGCCACGGAAGAGGCCCCTGCGCTGGCCAAACTCACTGCGCCCGACGAGGCCTGGGCGATCTTCAGCTACTTTGCAGCCAGGGCGTTCGGGGACGGCTCGGCGGAGATCATGGGGCGCTGTGGCATCTCCCCTACCGAGGCGGCACAGGCGGCAGTGTCGAAGGCACTCGAGGACGCCAAGGCCCCGGCAGCCCCGGACCCAAAGGCGTAGGAGCGCCGGCTGACGCCGTTCCCGTCGTCGGCTCGCCAGCCCTGTCCCGTGCTCCCATTCCTGCGGTGCGGCGGGTCGGCCCCTACTTGAACATGTCCGGCGCGAGTCCCCGATATAGCCGGTACACCTTCCAGATGTAGTTCACGGTCTCCCGGTAGGGCGGAACGCCGCCATGTCGCTTCACGGCACCCGACCCGGCGTTGTAGGCGGCGAGGGCCATTGCGAATTGCTTATCCCCGTACCCCCGGTACCGGTCGAGATTCCCCCGGAGAATCTTGATTGCGGCAGCCAGGTTCTGCTCAGGGTCGTACGCGTTGGAGACGCCCATCCCCGCCGCCGTTCCCGGCATGAGTTGCCCCAACCCCATGGCGCCCTTCGGCGAAGTCGCCGTCAGTTTGAAGTTCGATTCGGCAGCGACAATGGCGATGACGAGTCGTGGATCCAGTTGGTGCTGCAGGCTGAAGCGCAGGACTATGTCGGCGATCCAGTTGGCGTAGTCTTGGGACAGCTTGGAGTTGAACCGCCGGATACAGGCTGCGTAGCTGGGGCGCAATTGGGCAGTTCGGCTGCGGAGATCGGCGGCCGTGGTCAGCCGCACAGCGGCTTGGGGAGCGATGGTCGTCGGGCGCTCCTGCGCGGCCGTCTGGTCGGTGGGGACAGTCCGGGCCCGCGCCACCCCCCGGGAGGGCAGGGACGCCGCAGTGGCTGCACCTCCGGTCTCGTTCGGCCCGGTAGCTTCCTGCACCGGTGCAGGGGCGGCAGCCGCGACCAGCCGGAGCCGGCCGCCACCAGTCTTTGTGTCGGGCACGGTGACGAGCGCCCGCACTTGCCGTCCGTTGACCAACTCGGGCAGAGACTGGTCGCAGTCGAGGTATTCGGTGACTCCGCCGTCTTGGAGCAAATACGTCGTGCGCTCACCGGCGGAGATCCTGCCGACGATCATCCCGGTGACCTCAACCGTCTTCCCCGCATACTTGTCCCGGGTGAGGCGCAGCGTGCGCAGCGAAGAGGTCCCCGTAACGCCGTGGGTCTTCTTGGCCGCGGCGAAGAGCTCGGCGCCTTCGTCGTCCGCTGTTGCCGCCGGTTGCCCGGACCCCGCCCAGGCGAGGGCGCAACCGACAAACACGACAATGCCCTTCCCGAGGCTGACTTGGGCAGTTTTCATGACCGTTAGCGTACGGTACTGACGGCTGGAAGTCAAGTGGTCCGGGAGATCAGCGAGCGGCTGCCTGACGACAATCACGGCAGTTGCCTCCCCTTCCTCCGCCCCGGGGAGCGATCCGCAATCGCCTCGCCGACGGTCTCTCCACAAGCCGCCACCACGTGCCGTGCTGGGGTATACTCGGCAGATCATCGCCCGTTAGGAGTGGCTGCATGCACGTAGTTCAGTGTCCTCGCTGCGAGCGGTACAATAACGTCCCAACCGGGACAATCAACGAAGTGCGGACGCTGAAGTGCGTTCGGTGCGGGACGCCGCTGCCGGTAGACCAGCGGTACGTGGACCCGGGTCCGCCAAAGATCGGGGCCGCCGACGTATTCATGCCCGCCCTCGGTCTGGTGTTCTGGCCCGCCGGGCTGGCGTATACCTGGCAGGCGTTTCTGCGAGCGCCTGCCGCGGAGAAGCCGAAGTTCAAGGCCGGCTTCGCCTGGGTCTTCATGGGCGCGATTCTGCACTTCGCGCTGTTCTTCACGTGCCAACCCGTGCACGACTTCTACGTGGCCTTCTGGGCCAAGCTGCAGAGCCTGCACTGACCCGCTGCCGCCCTCAGCTCACGTACTCGCCGTCGGCGGCGTAGATGCGCGGCCCCTCGCCCGGAGGCGTGACATAGGCAGGAGCCATCCGGCTGTTCTCACCGAAGATGCCGTCCCTCAATTCGGCACCCGCCCCCACTTCGACGCCGTCGAACAGGATGCAGTTCTCCAGTCGGACACCGGCGCCAACCTTCACCCGTTCCCCGAGGCTGACGTGCGGCCCGATCCGGCAGTCGGCCGCGACCTCGGCAGAGGGAGCAACATGATTCGGCGGCACCGTCCCGCCGCCAAACCGGGCGGGGTCGGCGGCGTGTCCTTCGCAGAGTACCACTCGGTTCGTCTCCAGCATCTCTGCGGGTGTATTGACATTGGTGCGCCACGAGTCGCACTCCACATACCCGATCTCGTGCCCTTCGGAGAGGAGCATTTGGAGCGCGTCCGGCAGGTAGTACTCCCCCGAGTCGCTGACGCGGGTGCGGCAGACAGCCTCCAGGATTCCCGGCTCGAAGACGTACATTCCCGCCATGGTGAGATCGCTCTTGGGGTGCGTCGGCTTCTCTTCCAGCCCCACAACATGATGCCCCTCAAGTTCCACCACCCCGTGCTTCGTGGGATCCGCAGCGCGCTTGAGGCACAGGGTGGCGACGTGGCCCTGCTCCTGATGGTTGGTCAGCAAACGGGTGAGGTCGAACGGCGTCATGTTGTCGCCGAATGTCAGCAGGAACGGGTCGCCGTTGAGCAGAGGAATGGCGCACTGGAGGGCATGGGCGGTGCCTAACGGCTGCGCTTGCCGGACGTATCGAAGGCGGACCCCCAGAGAGGCGCCATCCTGGAAGGCAGCCCGGATCGCGCCTTCGTCCTCACCCACCACGATCACGATCTCGCGGATCCCGCAACGCGCTACTCGCTCGATGTTGTACCAGAGCAGCGGCTTGCCCGCGATGGGCATCAGCACTTTGGGGCGCGTGTCCGAAAGCGGTTGAAGACGGGAGCCTTTTCCTGCTGCCAGGATGACTGCCACACTGGTGTTCATTGACGTTCGCAAACCTCTCTCTGCCTCCGGACGCCATCAGCCCGCCGACAAGTTGATTCTCCAAGCGGAGTGCCATGCAGCCCCTCCGCGCTCCGCGCCGCGAAGGTTGCCATCATAGCACTGTTCCATGGGGGTGTCAATGCACTGGCCAGCCGCGTCAGGTTCGGCTATACTAACCGGAGCCGTTCCCTGATCCGTGGAGGACCTCCCCGCTCGCATGCCACGACTCGACAAGATGATTGACTTCCTGACCAAGCAGGGCGCCACAAGGATGGAAGTCCCGAGCGATCACACCTGCCGTCTTACTACCCCCTCCGGAGACCGCCTGCTGAACCGGGTGTTGACTCGGGCCGAAGTGGAAGCGATGGTCGAGGAAGTCCTTCCGGACGACTGCCGCCGGAGATACGAGGCGGGCGGCACATTCCTGTTTGCCTATGCGTTCAGCGAACAGACCTTCGCCGTCCAGATCTCCAAGACGACTGAAGACCTGACACTCACCCTCGCCACCAGCCCGGGCGCGATTGAACAACCCAAGCCATCGTCTTCCTCGCTGCCCACAGGCACGCCCGCACCGCCAGTAGCGTCGGCAGCGCCGACGACGCTCGGGCCCGAGTCTACCCAGGCGTCATCCGTGTCGCGCCCAGAGACACCCCGTCCTGCTGTCGCAGCACCGCCGCAGAGGGTTGCTCAACCGTCGGGCCCGCCGAGTCACCGGGACTATGAGCCGTCCGCGGAGCCCGACGTGGAACTCATCCGCCTCGCAGAGGCTGCCGCTGCCTACGATGCCCTCGACGTGCTCCTGCTGCCCGACGAGCCCCCCTGGGCGCGGTTTGTCGAGGGAGTACGCCCTCTCGAGCAGTTCGAGGCACTGACGCCCGCCAGGATCGAGGAGCTGGTCCTGCCGCTCTGCCCCGGGGCAGACCTGACCGCACCCACGCTGTTCGGACTGCCTCTCGGCGACCGCTACCGGGCCCGCTTCACGGTATCCCAGACCCGCGGACGCCTCAGCGCCACGGCCCGCTTGCTGAGTGCCGTGCCCCGCACATTGGCTGAGATCCACGCTCCGGAGGGGCTTGCGGGGCTCGCCTCGCACACCGAGGGATTGATCCTCGTGTTCGGTCGCGCAGGTGACGGCCGTACCACCACCACAGCCGCGCTGGTCGACGCCCTCCGGCGCCAACGGGAGACGTACCTCATCACGCTGTCGCCAGCGCTGGAGTACGTCCACCGCTCCGACAACGGCATTGTAAGCGAACGAGAACTGGGTACCTCGCCGGCTTCCTGGGAAGCCGGCCTCGACGCGGTGGCCGCCGAGCGCCCCGGCGTTGTGACGCTGGAGAACCTCCGTGCCCCGCAAGTGCTCTCAGCAGCCGTGCGCCTCTCCCAGGCTGGGATATTGGTCATTGCGGAGGTTCCCGCGACCGGCACCGTTGCGGGCATGGCTGCGCTCTGCCGCGCGCTGCGGCAGGAATCCCCCACTGCGGTCGAGGCATTTGCAGAGGTCTACTGCGGGAGCAGCTTCCAGGTACTGTGTCGGACGCGGAACGGCGGGGTCCGAGCTGCCTTTGAGGTTGTCCTCAGGAGCAAAGCCATCGTCGCCTCGCTCCAGGCGGGGGAGACAGGCGACTTGCTGGCCCACGCTCGCAGCGGCCGCGCCCAGGGGATGGTCGTGTTGGGTGAGGCACTCCTGCGGCTGACTCAGGACGACGAGATTGGGCCGACGGAGGCCTTGCGCGCGGCGTGCGACAAGCAGGAGATGCGGGACATGCTCACCGCGGCCGGTCGGCCGGTGGACGACGCGGGGTAGGGCCAGCGTCCGGCTTCTCCTCGTTGCCCACGGCAGACGCCCTCGCCAGGGGACTCACGGCGCGCTACCAAGTGGGTCCCGCGATGAGAGACAGGCTCTCCTCGATTCCCGCCAGGCGCTGCTCCTGGGTCTCCAGTTGGTCGCGGCGTGCGGCGGAGTCGAACTCGGTCTGCTGCCGCTCTGTCTCGAGTCGGCTCAGCGTCTCGCCCACGTCGTGGATGGCTTCGTCCATGGCGGAGTCCACTCTGGTCCGCAGTTGCCGGAGCCTGCTCTTCACTTCCTTCTCGATGTTGCGCATGAGCGAATCCACTAACTGGCTCAGGGGCTCCTCCAGCTTGTCACAGAGCGCGGTCTGAACGCGCCGACGGAACACCGAGGTCACTCGCGATCCGGCCAAGATGCCGCCCAGCATGACCACGGCGCCTACTCCGCCAAACAGCAGCACACTGCCGACCGTGAGCGCCAGCGTGCTGCCGATCGTGATGGTGCCCGCCCGGTTCAGGTGCGCCCGGAACTCCTCCGGGTCGAAGTCCACCGAGAAATCCAGTTCGTCGGGCGCGCTCAGACCTTCGAGATTGAAGCCGATCTCCTGGTTCATCTGCTCGAGAATCGCCGTGCACTGGCCCATCACTTGCCGGGTCACTCTGCCCAGATAGGTGGTTACCTCATCAAGCTTCGGCTGGAGCTCGGCGGCCAGCAGGTCTTTCACGCAGATGGGAACCAAGTCCTCGGCGTGCTGGAGTTGGTCCCAGTCGTAGCCGCGAATGGCCTCAAAGGTCTTTTCCTTGACGATCCACGCCAGCCGCATCCAGTCAATACTGCCGGCACCCATTACCAACTGACCCGCTTCGCTCACCAGTTGATCGAGGCTGGCGAGGGTGTTGTCCTTGGCACCCGCAGCTTTCTCCAGAATGGGTCGTGTCTTCTCGACCTCGCTGCGGATCTCGGCGAGGTCCATCTGCAGACCTTTCAGTTCCATCTGCACCGAGGAGCGGAGGCTGCGGAGGCTGGACAGCGCAGCATTGGCTTGCTCGTCCACGAACTGCTGTCCGCGGCTCCGGATCAAGAACAGGTCGAGCCCTTCGACGAACTCCGGGAACCCACTGGCCTGCGTCTTGGCCGGATCCTGTGCCTGCACCCCCTCGGTGAACAGCCGGGCGGAGACCGGGTAGATCTCCGGCGACTCGATGCCCGCATGTTGAGTGATTGTTCGTCGAGTGTAGTTGAGCGACTGCTGCCGCTCGCTCTCGTCGAACCGGTCGATCTTGGTAACCACGAACAGGAAGCGGTTGACGTAGTCCTGCAGAAAACGGAGGAAGTTGCACTCGCTGGCGCTGATGACGGGGTCGGTATTGATGAGGAACATCACGGCATCGGCCGTGTGGACGAAGCCGCGGGTGGCTTCGCCGTGCTCCGGGTTGATCGAGCCGATGCCCGGAGTGTCGACGATGACGATGCCATCCTCCAGGAACGGAAAAGGCGCCCGGATCTCCACCCGCTCGACGGCATTGGCGGGCGCCCGGGCTTCTGCCATGGCGGACCCCTCGGACTCGATCTCCTCGTAGGAGAGCTGCTCCACCTCGGCTTTACTGCGGAACCGAGCCACCCGCTCGGCCAATTTCGTCTCCAGCTCCGCCCCGTCGAGGTTCTGCCCCGTGACGTACTCCGGGAGGCGCGCCAGCGGGATCCGCTCCGGCTCCCTCCCGTCCCGAAAGAACACCAGCGCCGACTCCTCCTCGCCGTACGACAGCACGGTGATGGCAGCGGTCAGCGGCTGGATCGCGGTGGGCAGGATCTCGCCTTGCCCCAGCAGCGCGTTGATCAGGGTGCTCTTTCCGCGGCTGAACTCCCCCACGACCGCCAGGGTGAACCGGCTATCGGTAAGGCGCTGGGCGCACTCGCGCAGCACTTCCGACCGCGGCACCCGCTGGCCCTGGTGCGTAACCGTCGAGCTGCGCTCGTCGGCAACCTCTGCCAGCGCCAAAATGGCTTCTGCGGATTGCTGGGCCAGTTGCCGATGATTCCTGAGTAGGTCTCGTTCTGCCATTTCCTGCTCCCGTCTCGTCCTCGGGTTCGGCGCCCCGGGGTGCATACAGTGTACTGCGCCCGCTGGCGCTAACCAACACAGCACGCCCCCAGAACGCTCGCATCGGCCACTCCGTTGCACTCAATCCAGTTGGGTGGGCCGACGCAAAGGTGTTGTTCGCTGCCGAGCTCCCCAATTCCTGTCTAGCGCAGTACCGCCTTCGTCCGATCTGCGCAAGCGAGAGCGGCTCGACCCCGCCCAGCAGGGAGGTCAGCACCCATGAACACACTCGACGTTCGGACTCGCAGCCGGATCGAGTTCGTCGACGTCAGCGCAGCCGTGAAGACCGCCATCGAGCGGAGCGGCATCCGCGAGGGGCTGTGCCACGTGTTCGTCCCGCACACAACGGCGGGAGTGACGATCAACGAGGCTGCCGACTCCGACGTGCAGCGCGATCTGGCAGCCGCTCTTGAGGCGCTCGTCCCCGACCATGGGCAGTACCAGCACGCCGAGGGCAACTCCCCGGCACACGCCAAGGCGACTCTCGTCGGCTCGTCCGTGACCGTCCCCATATCAAACGGGCAGCTCGCCCTCGGGACATGGCAGGGGCTCTACTTCTGTGAGTTCGACGGCCCCCGCAGCCGGAAGGTGCACGTCACCGTCGTGGGCGCGTAGGGGTTGAGTCTGACCAACCCGTAGCCCGAGGCGCCAAGCCGAGCAAGCCGAGGGGGGCACTCGCTTGGCGCTCGTGGCTGCTGTCACGCTTGCGGCAACCCGTCTTGCACTCGCCGCAGGACATCCCAGTAGGCGCCGCGGTGCCCTGCCCGGATTGCCTCCACCAACTCGTCGTTCGCGTTGTAGTTGTAGCCGCGCGCCTCGGCCTCGGGTGCAACGAAGAAGAACCGCGGGTCCTCCCCAATCTCCTCGGCTACTAGCGCGAACGGGGCCTCGCCCAGTCTCTCAGACACCACGAAGGTGGGCGCCAAGAAGGGCCACGGGGTCTCGCCAGCGCTGTGTAGACGCACCCGCGTGTCTCCCCCTGCCGACGACGACAGCCACCGCGCCAGCGGCGTCCCCGCATACACCCGGATCCCAAGCGAGATGCCAACTCGATCGGGACTTAGTTGCTTCATGAGGGCAACGGTCTGCCGCACTGTCGCTGGTGTCTCCCCGGGTCCACCCAAGAGCAAGTCAAGCATCACCGCGAGTCGGTTCTCGCGGCACCATCCCAACGCGGCGCGGATGTCGTCTACACTGTGGTCACGCCCGAGCCGGCGTAGCATGTCCGCGTTGCCGGCATCCACCCCAAAGTTGATCCCGACGCACCCAGCATCGCGCATCGCGACGCACAACTCGCGCGAGAACACCGCCGGCGAGCAGTAGGCATACCACCGCATGGAGTCGCCCAGCCCGGCGTCGGCGAGCGCGGCGCAAACGGCCAGCGCGTGTTCCGGCGGGCGGTTGAACTCAGAGTCGCACGTGTGCCAGTGCGTGACCCCCTGTCGAAGCAGCGAAGCAGCTTCCTGGGCGACGTTCTTCGGCGGGCGCAGCCGGACTTCCCGGCCCTTGGCCACCGGGTCCGCGCAGTAGACGCAGGCGCCATCGCACCCGCGCTTGGTCTCGATTCCCGCCTGCCCGCCGTCACGGAAGTAGCGGGCGTTGTCGATGACGTTGCGGGGACTCAGGTCCAGCGTGTCGAGAGAAGCGCGGGCAAGGACAACCGCTTCACGTTCCCTCCCGGGCACGACAATACCCGGGATTCCCCGCGGCTCTTCCCCGGCGCTCAGCGACCGGACGATGGCTGGCAACGCGTCCTCCCCTTCGCCGGCCACTCCGTAGTCCGCCCCAAGGAACGCCAGCGCCGCGACAGGGCTGGTTGAAAACCCGACGCCGCCGCAGACAATCGGCAGCCCAAACGCCTCCTTGAGCGTCCGCACAAGCTGCTTCGTCCGCGCCAACACGAAGTCCTGGCTGCCAAAGTAGCAGTCGTCAACATTGCGGACAGTCACCGCGACAGCATCCCCGCGTTCGCCGTCCGCGGCGCGGCATATCGCTGCGTCGGCGTCCGGCTCAAAGGAGAGATCGAGCAGTGAGAACGCGACCCCGTGCTGACCCAGCGAGGCGCCCAGGTAGTCCAAAGCCAGCGGTCCAATGGCTGGCTTCATCTGGTTGGGGTTGACGAGCAATACCGACGGAGAGCGCACAGCAGGGGACTCCTCCGGGCAACGCAGCTACTGGCCTTCCAGCCGAACAGGCGGAGCAGGAGTCGCCTTCGGGGGCGTTGCGGGCACCGTCGGCGCTGCTCCCTCGGGACCGGGCTTCTGTTTGAGAAGCGGCGAACTCGTCCTCGGCGTTCCTGTCTGCGGGACCGTGGGCACCGCGGGGCTTGTTCCCGGGGTGATCGCGGTCGCCTTCGGCTTGACGCGAGGCGGCGCCAGAGCTGTTCCAGCGGCCGGCGGAGCCGCGGAGTGCGTTGTGCCGATTGGCGGCACGTCCGGGGCCGTGACGCGCGGAGTCTCTGGAGGGGTGGTAGGGCGCGTCTCGGGGCTTCTCCCCATTGGACCAGTCTCCCCGCCGGTCGTCAGCGGCGTTTCCAGAACGGGTGGCTCAGGACGGCGGGTGCCGTCGTCCATCAGCACCCGCGGGCCCTCGGCGGTCCCTTCCTCTTGGGCCGCCGCCACGCCTTCCTCCGGCAAGTGGGTCGGCTCCGGGTCGGGCACGGGCGCGCGTGGGATCGTCATGCTTGCGTATCGCGACCGCCCGGCGTCGCGCCACTGCATGAAGCCGAAGGCGTACCCCATGAGCTTCTGCAGCATCTCACCGGCGGCACTGGACATCATGACCCACTGGCCATTCTGCGAGTGGCCGGGAAGCGTCTCCGTGGCCACCCCGTCAGGAGGCACTTTGCGCATGAAGGCCGCCAGGCTCATCATCTCCGAGTCGCTCATGTCGGTATCGACGGCTCCCTGGATCGCCTTGACGATAGCCGGGAGCTTGAGCAGTTTGTTCGGCTGCAGAAGCTGGTGCGCCATGGCGCGCATGAGCTGCTGCTGTCGCCGCATACGGCCGATGTCGGCTTCGGCGTCTTTGCGGAAGCGCATGTACTGGTGCGCCTTCGGCCCGTCCAGGAGTTGGGTGCCCTTCTTCAGGTGGATATGCAAATTGCCCCAGTTGTCGTCGTAGTTCATATCCTTCTCGACATCGACGGTCACCCCGCCCATGGCGTCCACGACCTTGACCGACCCCTCGAAGTTGGCGCGGACCCAATGGTCAATCTCCAGGCAGAGGTTGTCGCGCAGCGTCTGGATGAGCAGCTCGGGTCCGCCGAAGCTGTGGGCGGCATTCACCTTCATGACGCCCGCTCGCGGGATGCGCATGAGCATGTCGCGGGGGACTGACAATATGCTCACCTTGTGGGCGGTCCGGTCCAAGTAGAGGACCATGATCGTGTCCGACCGTCCGTAGGTCTTCATGACCTGCCCGCGACGGTCTCGATCGACGTCCCGGCCAATCACCATGACGGTGAGGTAGTCCTTGGTGCCGAACACGAGGTCCGGCGAACCCGCAACGTTCGCCATGGCCGACATCACCGACGCTATGGACCGGAACCCACCCTCCCGCGAGGCCGGCAGCAGCCAGTACATGGCTCCTGTCGTCCCGGCAAAGGTGAGGAGGAAAACGGCTGCTGCCCAGGCCCACGTCTGGCGGGTGACAAGGGACTTCGGAGGGCCTTTCTGGGGGGGAGTGTTACCCATCATCGCGAGTCTATCATGAATGCGTCTACCAGTCAATTCTCCACCAACCGGCTTCTTGTGCTCGGCAACTCAGATTGTGGACGCCTCGCCGTTGACCGTGCGGCGAGGGGCTTCTACAATAGAACGCCGGTCGCTGGCCGCTGTCACGCCCAATCCCCCACGGCGGCAGGCGGAACACCTCCCCCGTGCAGAAGGCGGGCTCACAATGTCTGAACACGTGATTGGCATCGACGTTGGCACCGGCAGCGCGCGCGCCGGAGTCTTCGACCTCCAAGGCAACCTCAAAGCTGCCGCGACGTGCGAGATCGACGTGTACAAAGACGGCGACTTCGCCGAGCAGTCGTCGCGGCAGATCTGGGACGCCTGCGCGCAGGTGGTCCGGCAGATCGTCGCCGAGAGCGGGGTCAATCCAGCCGACGTGGTAGGTCTCAGCTACGACGCCACGTGTTCGCTTGTGGCCGTCAGCACCCGCGGGGAAGCGCTCTCCGTCGCCCGCGACGGCGATCCCGCCCACGACATCATCCTGTGGATGGACCATCGCGCGAAGGACCTCGCCGCAGAGATCACCGCCACCAAACACCCGGTGCTGCGGTACGTCGGCGGGATCATCTCCCCGGAAATGGAGCCGCCCAAGCTCAAGTGGCTCAAGCAGAACCTGCCCGACACTTGGGCGAAGACTGACAAGTTCCTCGACCTCGCGGACTTCCTCACCTGGAAGTCAACCGGCAACGACGTCCGCAGCCTGTGCACTTGTGTCTGCAAGTGGACTTACCTCGGGCATGAGGGTCGCTGGGATCAGACGTTCTTCGACCAGATCGGGATCGGGGACCTGTTCGAGGGCGGCCGCGTGGGGAACGACGTGCGACCCATGGGCGCGTTCATTGGCAACCTCACCAACGAGGCCGCAACTCACTTCGGGCTGACGACAAGCTGCGCCGTGGGCGTGGGTCTCATCGACGCACACGCGGGCGGCGTCGGTTCGATGGGCTCTGTGTTCGAGCATTCTCCCGAGTCCAAACTGGATGACCTCCAGTCCGTCCTCGCCCTCATCGGCGGGACCTCTTCCTGCCACATGGCCGTCAGCCTGGAGCAGCACTTCATCCCCGGCGTGTGGGGTCCATACTACGGCGCCATGCTCCCCGGCATGTGGCTGGCTGAAGGCGGTCAGAGCGCCACCGGCGCCCTTATTGATCACGTCATTGCCAACCATGCGCTGAAGGCGGAGCTGCAGCAGCAGGCGGAGGCGGCCGGTCAAGACGTGTACCAGTTCCTCAACGCCCGCGTGGCGAAGCTGAAGGAGCAATCCGGTCGCGGCCCCGAACTGACGAAGAACCTGCACGTCCTCCCCTACTACCACGGCAACCGTTCGCCGCGCGCCGATGCCTACGCCTTGGGAATCGTCGACGGTCTCTCCCTCGACCAGTCGCTGGACACCGTGGCGCTCTCGTACTACGCCCACCTCCAAGCCATCGCCTACGGCACCCGCCATATCATCGACGAGATGCGCCAGGCCGGCTACGGCATCCAGCGCATACACGCCTGCGGCGGCGGCACCAAGAACCCGCTCTGGCTACAGGAACACGCCGACATCACCGGCTGCGACGTGTACCTCCCCGGCGAGCCCGAAGCCATGCTGCTGGGAACCGCCGTCTTCGCAGCCCTCGCCGCCGGCAAGTTCGCCTCCGTCCCCGCCGCCATGAAAGCCATGTGCCGCGCCGGCGCCTCCCTCCCCGCCAACGCTGCCACTGCCGCCTACCACCAGGCGAAGTACGAGTGCTTCGTGGACCTGTACGACCAGCAGCTCGCGCGGCGAGAGCGGCTGCGGGCGTTCTGACCGACGGCAGCTCACTTCCACAGACGGACCGTGAACTGCTCGTCCTCCCCGATCAGGTCAGGTTCCGTGCCGTTGTGCTCCCGCATTCCCTTCACGATCTTGCGCGGCACGCCCATGCCCAGGTGCTCCAGATCGCCGTAGTCGCGCATGACGTCCTTCAGCAGTTCGTTGCGAGCCGCGCGGCAGCCGGTTCTCATCCGGGCCGGGGTGACTCCATTGGGCAGACGGCCAGGAGCGTCTGCCAGCCCGCCAAGTCGTCGGGCGCCGGGGCTTCCTGTTGGCGGACCCGCTCAAAGTAATCGCGCAGTCGGCGCCGATCCAGTTCGGGCAGCGAGGATCCTGACACCGGCTGGATGTCCGGCCGCACCGCTCCCCGTTGCTGGAACAGCCGCGCCAGTTCCTCGGGGCTGGCTTCTCGCCTCTGCGTCCCGACGCGGATGTAGTAGGTCCGGTGGTTGTCGTGCCACACATGATGGACGCGCCACCCTCGTTCCACTCGGACCACGGCGACGTCCTTCCCGGGGCTTGCGTCGCGGACAAGGGCGAAGTGAGGGATCAGCTCCGGGCGGTTCTTGTCGCGACAGGCGCTCATGACCCACTCCTCGAGATGCGTGCGCGTCAGGCCGCGGATCGTGCCGTCGTCGGCCACACCCAGCAACACGGTGCCGCCATGGAGGTTGGCGAAGGCAACCAGTTCCTTCGCGAGCGACCGGTTGTCGATCTCCTCCCGCTTGAACTCAATGCCGGAGGACTCGCCGTTCTGCAGGATCTCCCGCAGTTCGCTCCGGGTCATGTGTCATTCCTCTCCTTCCGTCCCGCTTCGTTCAGCACCAACAGCAGCCCGCAGAGTGTCTTGGCGTCGCAGACGTCGCCGTTGCGAATAGCGGTCGGGGCTTCCGCCAATGGCAGGGTGAAGACTTCGAGGAACTCGTCCTCGTCAAGGCTGTTTCCGACAGGCACCAGGTCGCGGGCCGCGTAGACGTGCAGAAGTTCGCTGCTGTAGCCGGGCGCCAGATACGACTCGAACAGCTTCTCCATCCTCCCGGCGGCGTATCCTGTCTCCTCGATCAACTCCCGGCGCGCGCACTCGTCGGGCGACTCACCAGGCTCCAACATGCCGGCGGGAATCTCGATCAAGACCCGGCCCGCGGGCTGCCGGAACTGGCGGATCAGCACCACGGTGTGTTCATCGAGCAGCGGGACAATCGCCACTGCGCCGCGGTGCTCCACCACTTCGCGCGTGGTGACCTTCCCGTCGGGCGTGCGGACCGTGTCCACGCGCAGGTGGATGATCCGGCCCTCGAAGACAGACTCTGAGTCGAGAAGCTCTTCGGTCAGTTCGTTCAACGCCACAGGTACTTCACCCCATAGAGCAGCAGTTTGAGATACTCGTTGTTGACGGCGATGAGTTCCCGCTCCCGAGTCCACCACTCGTCCACCCGCGACTCGTCGTACTGGGAGGGCACAGCGTACACCCGGGCGCCCATGCCGCGGAGCGCCCTTTCAAACGTCAGCTTGGAGCGCCGAGTGTGGAATTTGGAGGTCACCACGACCACCGACCGCAGACCATGCTCCTTGACGAAGACGCGCGTGTATGCCGCCTCTTCCCAGGTCGACGTGCCCGTTGAGGTGACCACAGAAATGGCGGTTTCGGGAACGCCGCGCCGCTGGAGGTCCATTGCGGTGAGCTGCGCTGCAGTCAGTTCCATGCCCAGGCTCCGGAGCGCGGAGGGTACCTCGCAGCCGATGGCCAGGAGCCGCTGGCTCACGCCTCGGTGGTAGAGGTCGGCTGCCTGGGGGGCGCGCGCGGCGCTGTCACCCGACAGCACGACGATCAGGTCCGCCTTGCCGAGATTGTCGGCGACGACGAGCCAGCTACCCAGCCCGGTCAGGATCAGCGATCGCGCGCTCCACACGATGAACAAAAGCACGACGACGACCGACAGGACCCTTCGCGCCGGGCTCTTCTCCTCGACATACGGCCGCCGCTCGAGGGCAGAGTTCCGGTCCTCGGGCTTCTCTTCGGCGTCGAACAAGTCCTCTATGCGCATGGGCCTGGAACACACTCTTTCGCGGGGATCGCCCTGGCGGCTCGGCCGGTCTCAGCGGACACCGTTCTCACGGCAGCCTCTCCGCCGCATACACGCCCGCTGCCGCGCAGGTCAGGAAGAACTCCGGATCCTCCTCGAGGCTCCTGCCCATGGAGGTAACGTGCACGCGTGCCTCGGTCATCCGCCGGAGGGCAGCATCAGCCTCCACCTCCCAGACATCATGGCGAGCGAGGATGCCGCACTCCTTCAGTTGCCTCATGAGGAGGCGATACACCGTGTCCTCCAACCGGGGCAGCGCAATCGTGGTTCGGGTCTTCGTCAGCTCGCCGAGGATCGTCTGCGAATGGTGGCTGACGCCACGGTGCCGGTGGCGGTGGTCGGCGTAGCTGACGCGGAGGATCGGCAGCGGCACGCCGCCCAAGCAGTCCACGGCGTCGATGCAGTACGCTTGCTCGATCCCGGAGAATCCGTACTTCGTTCCCGTCCCGACGTGGCCGGGGCCGGGGGCCACGATCACGGCGTCGGCGCGGCAGACTTGCCGAGCGGTGGCCAGACCGCTGTGGAGGTTGACGCACTCATACTCGCCGCCGAATGCCTGCCCGACGGTGATGGTGGCGTCGAGGAACCCCGCGTCGCGCAGCGTCCGCACCAGTCTGCTCAGCCCAAGGGGCAGCGCGGCGGAGTCGGTCATGAGGTACACCAGCCGCCGCGGCCGGCCGGCTTCGTGTTTGAACGCCACCGCCGCCGGCGCGATCATGCTGTGCAGCGTGCCCAGCATGACCGGCATTCCCTTGAGCCCCTCGAACCGACGCACGGCGCTGTGGTAGGGGCTTTCTTCTTCCTCTGCGGCCAACACGTTGAACTGGTGCGCCGTGTACCGCAGCTTCATGATGTGCCCGCCGCTTTGGGGCAGCTCGGGCATCCGGGTGAGGTTGTGCGCCACAAAGTGAACGCCCCCGGTTCCAAGCCCCAACTCGACCGCCGTCGTGTTGAGGAGAACGGAGTCACCGATCTCCACGCTACCCGTCAGCGGGTCGTAGTTGACCGCGTTGGCGCGTTGCCCGTTCAGCTCGACTTCGAGGGTCGTGGCGCCCGCTTGCCGCTCCTTCAACGCGGTGACGCGGCCGATCTTCCGGTGCTGTAAGCTCACGAATGTAGCCTCTGCTTCGTCGAGGGCGGCGTGCCGGCTGAACGCTCCGTCAAGCGCTTCTATGGGTCTATGGGGTGCGACGATTATAGATTCGGGCCCGGCTCGTGTCAAGCGAACGCACCCCCGGCGCGTCTCTACCGTCGAGAGAGCAGGAATCGACCCTCCGCCAGCGAACAACCTGCCCGCCCGCTCGTCCGGACCGACCCCGAACCACGGCAGCGCAAGTCGCCCACCACGTGACACCTGACACCCGCCACCCATTCCCACAGCCCGCGGAGGGAAGCCATGAACATCCAGCAACCGGCCTCGCATCTCGACCACCTGTTGCGCCAGACCCGTATGAACCAACTCCAACTCAGCCAGATGGCAGACGTGAAAGCCAACATGCTCCTGACGTTGGCGTCCGTGGTGGTCACCCTGTGCCTGCGCTACCTGACAGATCCCTTGCTACGGTGGACCGCCACTGTGTTCATCCTGTTCTCCCTGCTGACTGTCCTCCTCGCTGCCTACGCCGTCATGCCGAAGACGCCCCTCAAGATCCGACACGGCGAGCACCCCGACGTTCACAGCCCGCGTTTCAGCTTGCTGTTCTTCGCGAACTTCCTCGCCAACGAGAAGTACCGCTACAGCCGGTTGGCGTACCTCCCCTTCATCGTCGGGCTCGCGGCTAGCGGCCTGGTTGCCGTGGTGTCGGGTGTGCTGAGGTAGAGGGTCTCCGCCGCGGGCTCGCGACGAGGTGGCTGTTGCGGAACACAGAAAAGCCGCGCCGATTTCTCGGCGCGGCCTTTCCATTTGCATCTTTCGTTTCTGAACCCAGGCCGAGTTACGGCGTGCGGTTGGCAATCTCGAACTGGATGGCGTACGTCATCTGATTGTCCCGCAGCAGCGAGGTCGCTTTCGTCCACTTCGCGTGGCCGTCCCAGAAGACGAGGTTCGCGCCATCGTTGTGGACATCGCCGACGCGGTGGGGGTTGTTGGCCTCTTCGGCGGCCGTCCGGCCTGTGCAGCAGCCGGAGGCGATGGACCCGCGGGTCAGCCAGGGGGACGTGCCTATGCTGGAGGGCGGATTGCCCAGACCTTTTCGGGAGGAATCACCATACATCACGAGTTGCGACGGGAACTGCACGTCAGCTCCCACGCGGTTCTCTCCACCGCGGTCCCAGCCGTAGGACTGCCACGAGTTTGCAGACGGGCAGAACCACAGTCGAGGACTCAGCCGGGAGAGGATCGAACACTTCGTGCTCGACCTCCGGACGCCTGCCCTCGCTCAGTTAGACGGCTGCAGCCTGCTCCCGGTACGCCGTGCGGAACGTCCCTGTCGGTCTCTTCCGCAGGAGTCACCCATGTTCGCGCTTCGCTTGAGCACCCCGGCAGGGGGAAACGCAAGCCCCTCCGATCAAACCCCTGGGGGGGGGCCGCGATGGTGACGGAGCGCGTGCGCCGTCGGCGTCGCCGGGGCAGCCAGCGTGGTACACGCTCCGCCACCGTCGCGGCTCGGATTGACGACGCATTCCTGAAGGAGCAGCGCCCCAAAAGAGAAGGGCAGCGACCACACCTGGAAGGTAGGTCGCTGCCCTTGAAGGGAAGCCGTCAGGCTGACTGTCACTCAGGCTGAACTCAGACGGGGTTCGGGTCTTCGGCGACGAACTTGAGGCCGTTGCCTCTGCGCCCGACCGGGATGCTCGTCTTCCCCCACCACTTCACGTGGCCATCCCACAGGGCGATGTTGGCACCGTCGTTGTGCGGATCACCGATCCAGTGACGGTGCATGGCGGGACCCGTGTTGCTTATGTTCGTGCAGCAATCACGGTCCGTGTTGGCGTTCTGGTAGTTGTGCGGGACCCACGCGATGTCGCCGTTGGCGGTGCCCCGCCCGCCACCATCGGCGAACATGAGAGTCTGCGAGATGTGGACGAACTGCGACTGCTTCCGGTTCTCCCCGCCGCGTCCCCAGCCGTACGAACGCCACTGGTCGATCGAGGGGCACGTCCACACCTGCTGGTTCTTGATGTACGCCGCGACAGGCCGCCAATACGTCGGGTCTGAGTACGGGTACCGCGCCTCGCCCTGGTGGAAGCAGCCGCTGCAGGTCTGGGTACCGTGAAGCGGCAGCGCGGTCGGGTTCTGCATGGGGCCATGGCTGCGCTCGTCGTAGTCGCTGGTGTACATCATGCAGAGCGCGAGCTGCTTCAGATTCGACTGGCAACTGGCCTGGCGCGCCTTCTCGCGCGCCTTAGCGAATACCGGGAACAGGATCGCCGCC
>Ga0210056_1000140_pt1 | contig 51209 bp, 50 predicted proteins | sample CryGeyCG2014_080_2_FD_183965 | JGI IMG/M metagenome (GOLD analysis project Ga0210056, IMG submission 183965) | Groundwater microbial communities from aquifer - Crystal Geyser CG07_land_8/20/14_0.80 (SPAdes) (version 2) | ecosystem: Environmental > Aquatic > Deep subsurface > Groundwater | place...
CCACCAGTTGCCGTTATGTAAAAAGATTGTTCTAAGTTTTATGCCAGAAACGTATTCCATATTATATAATTGTAGCAAAAATTAAATGAAAAAGGGAAAGTCAGTCGCCGAAGGCGACCTAATTTAAGCTGAGAAATTGTTTTGGAGGTATGGCAAATGGAGAATTTTGAAAAGCGCATTGAAGTAAATTCTAAAGTACTTGTAGGGAAACCTGTCATCAAAGGTACTAGGATTTCAATTGAGTTAATTGTTAAGCTGGTTGCTCAAGGATGGACAGAGAAAGAAATTATTAAGGAGTATCCTTCCTTAACTAAAGACGATATCTGTGCAGCGCTTCTTTATGCTGAAAAAATAGTAGAGCAAGAAGAAATTCATCTATTAGTTGCACGATAATCTTTTATGAAATTTCTAATTGATGAAAACATAGGTAAATCTGTTATAGATTATATTAGGCAAAAAGGATATGATGTAAAAGTTGCAAAAGAAAAATATACAGGTAGAGAAGATTATTTTTTACTTAATTTGGCATACAAGGAAAAAAGGATTATAATAACAAACGACAAGGATTTTGGATTTCTCGTGTATAGAAATAAAACACCAAGTTTCGGTGTTATTCTATTTCGGTTTAATTTAGAAAAAGCCTCAATTAAAATTGCATCTTTAGAAAAAGCATTTAAATTCTATTCTGAAAAAATGACTAATCATTTTATTGTTATAGATGAACAGCAGATTAGAATAAGGCCCCTTTCTGAATAGGATATTATTATGGAACTGAGCAAGGAAGAAATATTGTGGTTGTATCAGAATCTAAGGAATGTTGATTTCTTTTCAGACGCAAACATGAAAGAAATAGACCTGTTGTTAAAGACCCAGATTCAAAAGCGAACATACAAGCCTGGCCATAAGATATGCAAGCAGGGAGCGGTATGGGATGCCTTTTATATGATATACTCGGGGAAGGTGTCAGTGTCACTTTCAAAAGGACTGTTGGGAAGCAGGAAGGTGAAGGAACTCGGTCCCGGGGAATTTTTCGGCGAGATGGCGCTCGCGTCAGATGATAAGAGGACGGCAAACGTCATCGCCCGGGAATCAACAGTGTGTTTTGTCATTTTTAGGGATGATTTCAAGAGATTCGTTTCCCAAAACCGGAGTTTTGCAGAGAAGTTATATTCGGTGATTAGAGAGAGGAAATACGAGTTAGATAAGATATAGGTCACGATAGCGTGAGGTAATTATGCAGGAAGTGAAGGTTCTGGATATTAAAGGTAGTAATTATAAAATTGTTGATATTGATTTTAAGAATATGTGGGATAGAGTTTTTAAGAATTTAGAAGAGGGGGGTTGGAAGGGTATATTTAAATCAGATTATACAGCCATTTATACAAGAAATACACAAAATGTTGATAGCAGAGCACAAAACAGAATTTAATTTTAGTCAAATTTAATTTTAGTCTTGACTTTAATAAAAATAATATTATATAATATCATTTCATTTACGAGGCTAAAGCCTCTATTCCGGACATACTTTATTTACGAGGCTAAAGCCTCTATTCCAAACATACTTCAAGGGTCAGAGCACCAAATGGCAGAAGTAGTATTAAAGAATGTTATAAAGCGGTATGGAAAAGTAACGGCGGTTAACGACATAAGTTTCTCTATCGGAGATAAGGAATTTTATGTGCTGGTTGGTCCGTCCGGTTGCGGCAAAACGACAACTCTGCGGATGATAGCCGGACTGGAAGAAATCACTGAAGGAGAAATTCATATTGACGGCAAAGTAGTGAATGATTTACCGCCAAAAGACAGAGACATAGCTATGGTATTTCAGAGTTACGCTCTCTACCCGCATATGTCGGTGCGTGACAATATGTCTTTCGGTCTAAGATTAAAAAAATACAGTAAAGAGGAAATAAACAACAGGGTTGATGATGCATCGGGAATACTTGCTATAAAAAATTTACTTGAAAGACAGCCAAAAGAACTTTCGGGCGGACAGAAACAGAGAGTAGCGGTAGGGAGAGCTATCGTTCGTAAACCGAAGGTTTTTTTGTTTGATGAACCGTTGTCAAATTTAGATGCTAAACTTCGTGTTGAAATGCGGGCTGAATTAAAAAAATTACACCAGAAACTCCAGGCGACAATCATATATGTTACTCATGACCAGGTAGAGGCAATGACGCTGGGCGATAAGATAGTAGTTATGAAAGACGGTGTCATTCAACAGATTGCAGACCCTTTAACTCTCTATACCAAACCCATTAATAAATTTGTGGCAGGGTTTATAGGGTCACCTGCAATGAACTTTATTGATTGCAGGATTATAAGGAAAAGCGATGGTTTGTGGTTAGATGAAGGTAACTTTACAGTAAAAATACCCGAAGATTTTGTTGAAGGACTGGAGGAAATTGCAGATAAAGAGGTTATCTTCGGTATCAGACCCGAACATATTTTTGACAGGCTTTACACGAGTATAGCGACATCCGAAAACACCGTGATGGTTACAGTAGATGTAGTAGAGCCATTGGGCAGTGAAAAATTGTTGGACCTTGTTACACAAAAAAGTAGATTTACTGCAAGAGTAAACCCATTTAATCAGGCAGAACCGGGTCAAAATATTGAAATAGTATTTGATATGAGCAAAATGCACATATTTAATAAAGAAACCGAGCAGGCAATCATTTAAAACAATGAATCCACTTGAAATGTTTCGACGAATAAAGTTGGTTACTATAATCGGGATATGTCTTGTTTTTGTTGTATATCTCGAACTAAAGCATCTTATCGGTATAAAGGAGTCGTCCTGGGCTCTGCCATGGTTTGGTTTAGTGCTGGAGATGATTCTTGGAGCGGTATCCCTCATCATAATACTTCAAATAGCATTTGAGCTGGTTGCCACACAAATGGCTAAATTGAAACATAAACAGGAAGAATTTGAAGAGATGGGCAATTTATTAAAACAGGCAAGCGGGGAATCGGATAGACGGAATGTTTTACTTCAGAGAAAAATTGACGAGATATCAAATCTACAACGTATTATTCGTGAAATGGCGCAGACAATGGACCTGAACAAGATTTTGAAGATAATTCTGGAGAGTATAAGTATATATTTACAATATGACCGCGTCAGTGTGCTTCTGATGAATGAGGAAGCAGGTGCTCTTGAGGGTATTGAAGGGCTTGGGATTGATATTGAAAAATTAAAAAATTTAAAAATACAAATAAGCGATAAAACCAATTTTGCGGTAACCTCTCTGCTGGAAAAACAGCCAAAAGTGCTTTTTAATTATAGAGATAATCCGTTAATTGATTTTGATATATTCAAGGAAATTGACCAAAAAGCTATCCTTGCCTGTTGTCCTCTGGAGGCAAAAGGTAGAGTTATCGGCATACTGATTGTAGATAATGTAAAGAGTAAACGTCAAATAGAAGAAAAGGACTTAAGAGCATTACTTACTTTTGCTAACCAGGCAGGCCTGGCAATAGAAAATGCACGGCTATATGAGACAGAGAGAAGATTCAAGGAAAAACTTCAGGAAGAAGTTGATATGGCAGTGAAAAAACTTGAAAAGGCACAGGATCAGCTAATTCAGGCAGAGAAACTTTCAGCGCTGGGAGAAATGGCAGCAATAGTGACACATGAAGTAAGAAACCCACTATCAACGATTCGCGGGTCAGCTGAACTGATGCAGGAGATGATAAATAAAAATGACCCGAGCCAAAAATATATAGATTTTATATTAAAAGAAGTCGACAGGCTAAACAAAGTTGTAGGTGATATACTATCCTTTAGCCATAAACCCCAGCTAACGTTGAAAAAATCGGATATTAACCAGGTGATTGATGAACTTGTTTCATTTCTTGAATTAACTGATTTTGTAAAGGTGGGTGTCAAATGTATAAAGGAACTTGATAAAACATTGCCTCCTTTTGATTTTGATGTTGACCGTATTAAGCAGGTAACACTTAATATTATTCAGAATGCATGTCATTTTATGGTAAATCGTGGAGTAAAACAGCTGACTGTTGTGACGAAGAAAAATAATGAAAACGTTGAAGTTGAAATATCCGATACAGGTCCGGGTATCCCGCCAGAAAATTTTAACAAAATATTTGAACCATTCTTTACAACAAGAACAAGAGGAACTGGCCTCGGTCTTGCAGTATCAAGAAATATTGTTGAAACCCATGGCGGTAAATTGGATGTTAGAAGCCAGATTGGTATAGGAACAACCTTTATTATCTCATTGCCTTTGACAACACCATCAATGGGATAGGAGCTACAAATATGGATGAGAAAAAAACTGTTTTAGTAGTAGAAGATGAAGAATTATTGGCAAAAGTTTATGAAGATACTCTTGGAAAATCGGGATACAATGTGCTTGTTGCAAAAGATGGTGCCACAGCTTTTAAATATCTTGATTCAGAGAAGATTGATTTAGTAATACTTGATGTAAAACTTCCGGACACAAGCGGTTTAAAAGTGCTTGAAGAAATAAGAAAGAAATCCAAGAGTCTGCCTGTAATGATGTGTACCGCATACGATGGTTTCAAAACAGATTATGAAATCTGGGCATCCCAGGTTTCAGATTTTGCGCAAAAACCAATATTGTTGGATAAACTGCGTGGGAAAATAAAGGAGATACTTGGTTAATTCCCGGAGTTAATCCTTCAGGATTTTACTTGTGTATGAATGAAAATAATATATGATGTCCACTCTATTATTTATTTACTCTCATCTCTATTAATACTCTCTGTCGTTATAGTAGTTCTTCTTTATATATATTCACACCGGACCATTGTTAAAGAAAGAAACAACCTGACAATTGCTTACCATAACAAGCTCAGATACTTAAACGAAATTACTGAATCCCTCCGCGGTACACTTGAACTTGAAAAAGTTTTTATAGAAATCCTTAACATCCTATCAAATAATTTTGGGTTTACTCCGATATTTGTATATTTAGTAGAGAGATTCCCGGATGCTAATTATTTTTTGAGATGTATTGCATGCCCGGGCGCTGTTTCACTCAGCGGTATAGAAATCTACGATATCCCGATAGATGGCAAAGAAGACCCCATCTATCCGATAATTGAAAACAGGGAACCCGTAAAGGCCTTTGAGTCCGAAAAGATAAAAAAAATAATAAAACTACCAGAAGCATCAATATTACCTATTGTTGCCAGTGACAGAATCATAGGCCTATTAATCACCAAGAAAATTGGCGAAGACCAAGATTTATTGCCACTTACAATATTTGCCAATCAGTCAGGTTTTGCAATAGAAAATGCACAGTTATATAAAAAAACCCAGGAGTTAACTATAATAGACGAACTTACCCAGGTTTATAACAGGCGATATTTTGATAGCAGATTACCGGAGGAATTAGAACTTGCAAAAAGATATAAAAGTCGTCTTTCATTCGGGATGGCAGACATTGACGACTTTAAATATTATAATGACAAGAACGGACATCAGGCAGGTGATGAATGTCTTAAAAGAATTGCTGCTATTATGGGCAACTCAATTCGCAGTGGTGATGTGGTCGCTCGTTATGGCGGTGAAGAATTCGTCATAATATTGCCTGCTACCGATAAGAACGATGCGCTGATTCCATGTGAAAAAATTCGCAGTGCAGTTGAAACGGCACCGGTTGCATACGGTGAAAAGCAACCTTTAGGCAGAGTGACGCTAAGTATTGGTATTGCTACATTTCCAACAGATGCCAAAGATGTTTACACTCTGGTAAATCAGGCTGACAGGGCACTCTACATGGCTAAAGATGCCGGAAAAAACAAGGTTGTAGTAATATAAATAAGGATAAATTATGGCTCTTACAGGACTTGATATTTACAAACTTCTACCAAAAACAAATTGTAAAAAGTGCGGGTTCCCTACCTGTCTGGCGTTTGCAATGGCCTTGGCTACAAAAAAAGTCTCTCTTGATAAATGCCCGGATGTAACAGAGGAAACAAAACAAATACTTGAAAGTGCAAGCGAGCCACCAATAAGGACAGTTACAATCGGCTCCGGTGAAAACAAAATTTCTATCGGCGGAGAAACTGTTTTGTTCCGGCATGAAAAAACTTTTTATCATAAGTGCGGGACAGGAATACTTTTAAGTGATAATCTGTCAGTGCCAGGAGGGGAAATTAAAAATAAAGTTAGTTTATTTAATAAACTTGTTTTTGACCGTGTCGGCCAGAAAGTCAGAGCAGAATTTATTGCGCTTAAAAACGATTCTGATAGTGAGACAAAATTTATAGATGCATTAAATGAAATAAATACATTAAGTAGTGATTCTTTACTGATTCTACTGAGCAATAATATAACAACTCTTGAAAAAGCATTGAGTACTCTAAAGGACAGGCGACCCGTAGTGGGACCCGCTAACACCGGAAACTATGAGTCAATGACCAATCTTGCCAGGACAAATAACGCGGGACTGCTTGTTACCGGGAAAGACCTGGATGAAATTGCTGCGGTCACACAAAAAATTACTGACATGGGGTTTCGTGAGATTGTACTGGATTTATCCAATCCTGACATAAACAGCTGTCTGGAAAATCTCACTCAGGTGCGGCGACTGGCATTAAGAAAAAATTATCGTCCATTAGGTTACCCGACAATTGTTTTCTGCTCTGCTAAGCAGGGTGAGAATAACTGCGACGCTCTAACCTGCGGGGCTACTTTTATAGCCAAGTATGCAAGCATAGTTATTGTGCCGGAGCCGGTTGACTGGCAATTTCTGGCAATGGTAACCCTGAGGCAGAATATCTATGCCGACCCACAAAAACCCGTCACCGTCCAACCAAAACTCTACTCTATAGGCGGTACTCCCGATAATAAATCGCCGGTTCTCATAACAACAAATTTTTCTCTCACCTATTTTACTATAGAACCTGAAATAATCAATTCAAAAATACCTTCCTGGCTTGTGGTTGTTGATACCGACGGTCTTTCAGTACTCACTGCCTGGGCAGCAGAGAAATTTACACCGGAAAAAATTGTTGATGCAATGAAAAAAGCAAACATTGAGAATATTGTAGAACACAGGAAACTTATAATTCCCGGCTATGTTGCTGTTATGAGTGGCAAACTCAATGAACTTTCCGGATGGGAAGTCCTTGTGGGTTCCAGAGAAGCATCGGGAATACCTAAATTTCTGCGCTCAATATGGTTGTAGCCCCCGAGTAATGATTTCGTAGAATATATAACGGAATCATCGTGGGGCAGTAGACCTTGTCCTGGAGTAGAGGCTTTAGCCTCGTTATTTTATGCATACCGTAAAAATACTTCCTGATGACATAGAAATTAAAGTTAAAGATAATACTGACCTATTGTCTGCCATAACCGACGCTGGTATATATATTAATTCAGATTGTGGTGGCAATGGAACCTGTGGAAAATGTAAAGTTATTATCAAAAACGGTTATGTATTGAGTTGTCAGACAAATGTTACGGATGACTTAGTAATTGAAATACCGTATAGTTCAAGAATAGAAGAAATACACGCACTCATAGATACTGCGGAGCAAACGCAGGAAAGTGTTTTTGCATACCAGCCACTCGCAAAAAAAGTTCACTTAAAGCTTGTCCAACCTTCACTTGAAAATAACATACCTGATTACGAACGTCTAAAGAGTAAACTTGAAGAAAAATTATCCATATCAAACCTGAAAATCGGCCTGTCGTTGTTAAAAGCGCTGCCTCATTTTTTGAGAAAGGTTGAATGGGACTTTACCGCAAGCTTAGTGGAATCTGACGGTGGATACGAATTCGTACAATTTGAACCGGGTGACAGGTCAAAGGATATTTACGGGATTGCACTTGATATAGGGACTACCACGGTCGTTGCATACCTGGTGAATTTAGACAGCGGTAAAGTCCATTGTGCAGAAGCGACCTATAATCAGCAAATCTCCCTGGGCCAGGATGTTATAACCCGGATAATGTATTCCACAGAGAAAAAAGGATTGAAGAAACTTAGCCAGATGATATGTAATACCATTAATGACCTGATTGCCGCATTAGTTGAAAAAAGCGGTATTTCACAAAACGATATTCTTGCTGTTCAGTCTGCAGGTAATACTACAATGATACATTTGTTCTTGGGTATAAATCCTGAATATATAAGAAAAGAACCCTACATACCTGTGGTTAATTTTCCGCCAGTGATAAATGCAGAAGAACTCAATATAAAAATTAACCCGAGAGGGACAATTTCCTGCCTGCCCGGGGTAGCATCTTATTTAGGCGGTGACATAACAGCCGGTGTCCTGGCAAGCGGTATGGATAGGGTAGAAAAAGCATCTTTACTTGTTGACCTGGGCACAAACGGAGAAATTGTTCTCGGCAACAGTGACTGGCTTGTAGGGTGTTCCTGCTCTGCGGGGCCTGCCTTTGAAGGAGTGGGAATAAAGTGCGGAATAAGTGCAATAGACGGTGCAATACAAAGTATTAAGATTGACAACGGTGAAGTTACTGTTTCTACTATCAATAACAAAAAGCCAAAAGGTATATGCGGTTCCGGGCTGATAGATATACCTGCTGAACTGCTGAGAAATTCCATAATTGACCGTTCAGGTAAATTCAGGAAAGAATCAGTTAAGAGTAACCGTTTAAGAAAAAATGAAGATGACGAATATGAATTTGTAATTGTTTCTGATAAAGATAGCCACATAGTAATAACAGAATCTGATATTGCAACACTATTACGTTCAAAAGGAGCTGTCTTTCTGGGCATGCAGGTTTTATTACAGGAAATGAAACTAAAATTTGAAGATATTGACAGGATATACATTTCAGGTGGTTTCGGCACTGCCCTTGATATCGGAAAGGCGATTCTGATTGGACTGTTGCCTGACTTACCCGATGAGAAATTCAGTTTCATTGGTAATTCTTCAGTAGCAGGTGCAAAAATATGTCTCCTTTCAAAATCCGCAAGAGAGAAGGCAAAAGAGATTGTAGGTAAAATGACTTATATAGACTTGTCCACGAATCCGAAATTTATGAATGAATATACGTCAACATTGTTTTTACCGCATACGGACATTGAACTATTTCCCACGGTAAAGAGAAAATTGGGGATTTAAAAGGACTGGACTTTATGGAAAAAGTAATTGAGAAATGGACGGGTAAAATAGCTGAATTATCAATAGGGTCGGTAAGTTCTGAGGGTGGTAGCAGAAGCAAGGTTATAAAAATCGGTGGTGAAACTACATTACCATTCCTGCATTTTGAAGGGCAGATGCCTAATCCTCCGCTAGTTGCTGCAGAAGTGTGTGATACGCCTCCCGAACACTGGCCTTTTATTATTGAGGAATTTAAGAACTTTATCAACGATACCCTTAGATGGGCAAAAAAGTGTGAAGAATGGGGCGCTGATTTGCTCTGTCTGAAACTTGACTCCTGTCATCCTGACGGTAAAAATAATTCAGTGGAATATGCCGGGGAATTAGTCAGTAAAGTTTTGAAAACTGTCAGCCTCCCGCTGATTGTTATAGGATGCAATCATCCTGAAAAAGACCAGGAGATACTTCCAAAAGTGGCTGAGATGACCAAAGGAGAGAAAATTCTTTTAGGCATGGCTACTAAAGATAATTATAAAACAATTACTGCAGCGGCACTTGCAAATGACCACAGTGTCATTGCAGAAACTCCACTGGACATAAATTTAGCAAAACAACTCAACATATTGATTTCTGATATGGGATTGCCGGTTGAACGGATAGTTATGCATCATACTACAGGCGGGCTGGGCTATGGATTTGAATATTGTTATTCAATAATGGAAAGATGCAGGCTGGCGGGTTTGACGGGTGATAAAGTTGTAGCAACACCGATAATAAATATGATTGCTGAAGAAACATGGAAAATAAAAGAAGCAAAAGCTTCAAAAGACGAACAACCTACATGGGGAGAACTTCATAGCCGTGCTGTCGGATGGGAAGTAACCTGTGCCGCGGGATACCTCCAGGCAGGCTCGGATATTCTGGTTTTAGTACATCCCGAATCTATAAAGATTATAAAACAGACAATAAAACAATTAATGACGGGGGTCAGGCCTTGACATTAGAGTTTAAAATGTAGCGTCTTGATTTATCATAAAATGTAGCGTCTTGATTTATCATAAAATGTAGCGTCCTGATTCATCAGGACGAAAAGGAGGCAGCATGCTTATCATTGGAGAAAAGATTAATGGAATGTTTAAAAATGTCCGTGAAGCAATCCAGACAAAAAATAAATCAATCCTGCAGGACATTGCAAAAAAACAACTTGAGGCAAGCGCGGGTGTCCTGGACGTAAATGTGGGACCCGCCTCATCTGAACCGCTGAAGGATATGCAGTGGATGATAGAAACAATCCGTGAAGTCACAAACGTACCGCTTGCGATAGACACAACAAAATTAGACGTTATGGACAAAGGACTTGAACTTTCAGGAGAAGGGGCATTCCTGAATTCAATAAACGGTGAAGAAGAAAAAATGGACAAATTTCTGCCGTTAGCAAAGAAATATAATACAAAAATAATTGCTCTTACGATAAACAAAACAGGTATACCGATAACTCCGGAAGGCAGGGTTGAAATAGCGGCAAATATTGTAGCAAAAGTAATGGAACACGGGATAGATACTTCTGGTTTATACATAGACCCGGTAATACTGCCCGTCAATGTTGCTATGGAGCATTCAGCCGCAGTTCTTGAGGCTCTGAAACAGTGTCCACTTCTGTGTGACCCGCCGCCAAAAACCATACTCGGGTTATCAAACGTATCACAGGGAACAAACTACCGTTCACTTATAGACCGGACTTTCCTTGTAATGGCACTTGCAAGCGGTCTTGATGCTGCCATAGTTAACCCGCTTGATAAGGACCTGGTAGATGCTATGATAACCGCCGAACTTTTACTTGGCAAAAACATTTATTGCGATTCTTTCCTTGATGCTTACAGAAGAAAATAATATTTTAATAAGGGCGAGCTTGAAATTTTATTATTAATGTTGTATAATTTACAACAATTGATGTAATATTTACAACGGCATATCAAATATGATTTTATTAGAAAATAAGCTTAGAAAAAAGCTTTTAACTTATTCATTTACGCACCCGGATGAAAGTTATTATGTAAGGGAACTTGCGAACCTTATAGGCATGGATGCAGGCAATCTTTCAAGAGAATTAAAAAAATTTGAGAAAGAAGGAATCTATGTTTCGCATAGAAGAGGTGATTTAAAATTTTATTCCTTAAACAAAAAATATCCTCTTTATAAGGAAATAAAGATAATAATATTCAAAACAGAAGGAGTGGGGGGGCAATTGAAAGAAATGCTTAATCAGTTCAAAGATATTGTATTAGCTTTTATCTACGGTTCCTATACAAAAAACAAAGAGAAGAGAACTTCTGATATTGACTTAATAGTAATTGGAAATATTAATCAGGATAAATTCTTAGAGAAAATCAATAATTTAGAAAAAGAATTGAATAGAGAAATTAATTTTACTACTTACACCGAAAAAGAATTTGAAAACGAAAGAAAGAAATCAGGTGGATTTTTAGATATGATAATTAAAGATAAAATCTTATTATTGAAAGGACAACTGAATGCAGGAAAACCTGAGTAATTTATCCGCAGGATTATCTAATTTAATTAAAAAACTAATAAATGATGGTAAATTAAGAGAAAAGAAGGTCGGTTTCGTTCAGGTTGAATCTTTATTGAAAGAATCTATTTTAAATCTAAAGGAAGCTAAAAAAATATCCGATTTAGCAGAAAGATGTCACTATTTTCAACGAAAAAATAGTAATATAAAACAAAATGAGAAAAAGTACATTAAAAAATCATTTAAAATCAAATAGACTACAAAACGCTGATAAAAAATATTTAATCAGAGAAAGTTCTAACGAATATTTATTCCCTAATTTATTTTTAAACTCAACTAAAAAAGATATAAATATTAATAAAGACAGAAAATTTAAAACTATTGATTTGGGAGCACGCGGATTATATACTAAAAATAATAAATTGAATGATCTAACGGGAAGAGAATGGAAATTTGCAACAAAATCAGTGATTAACAAAGTTTATTCTCTTAACCTGCAACATGGTCTTCGTAAGCAACATGGTGGACAAAAACCTCCCGAACTCTGCGCTGACCTAATAAAAACTTTTACTAAAGAAAATGCAATTGTCTTTGATCCTCTAATGGGGGTTGGTGGAACTTTACTCGGAGCATCACTATGTAACAGAAAAGCAATTGGGATTGATATTAATCCTAAATGGATAAAAATCTATAAAGAAGTATGTAAGTTAGAAAAAATACAGGAACAGGAAATAATCGAGGGAGATTGTAAAACAGAAATAAATAAATTTCAAGATAATTTCTTTGATTTCATTCTAACGGATATTCCATACTGGCATATGGATAAGTTGGAACAGACGAGAAGTAAACGAATAAAGCAATCTAATTTATCACAATTTAATGGTTCCCATATTCAAACAAAAGAAGAATGGCTTGAAGAGATGAAAAAAATATTTGAAGAATGCCAAAGGGTTCTCAAAAATAAAAAATATTTAGCAATTTTTATTGGTGATATGTATAGAGGAAATGAATATCATTTGTTAGGTGCGGAATTATCAAATATAATAAAAAATCCTAACTTAGTACTAAAAGCAAATCTTATTTGGTATGATGTAAGCAAATCACTCCATGTTTATGGGTATCCTTCCACTTTTATTCCTTCAATGATTCATCAAAACATACTGATTTTTAGAAAGGAAGGATAATATGCCAGAGGAATATAATATTTCTAAACAAAGACCTTTGTTCATTAAAGAACCCCAAGATGATCTTTATGGCAAACAAAGAAAAATAAGAGTTCTTACTTCAGAAGAACTTGAAGAGATCTGTAAGAACGCAGAGCATATCAATCTGGTTTCTTTTTCAGATAACACATTAGAAAGTGTATATGTTTTTGATTTAATAGTTCAATTCAGTAATTTTCTAAAACTGGTTGGCGTAGTATATGAACCAATAAGTCAACCGATTTATTGTTTTGTCTCCTCAGATAATAAATACATTAACATAAAAATATGCGGACAATACTCAGCATGGGATATACCAGAAACAGTTGGGAAAATTATCCAATTTGCAGATATCCCTGATATTGTTATTTGTAGATTTGATAAGAATTTTAACCCCGTTGTTGTTATAGAAACAACAGGTACTGCAAATGTTGGGAATTCACAATGGCAACGTGAAGGCAGAAAATTAGGTGCAGTCATTTCTAATACACCTGTTCTTTACCAAACCTTTTATTCGGGGACTGATAGATCGCAGGAAGTAGACGAAGGTCAACCAAGAGAACCGACATCGTTACAGGTAATAAATCATATTATTTATACAATTAGATATAGGTGTCCTTCTTTTGTAATATATTTTGATAATCCGAAGATTGATAGTAGACTTGGATTTAGTCATTCTCAACCTGAAGGAAGAAGTTTAATAGGAAATTGTCTTTCTTTAATACTTCTTAATAGTGCTTTTGGTACACATAAAGAAGAAAAAATAAAATTTGAAAGAATTATCTTGAACCACATGAGGGTTTATTTAAATAATTCAGTTATAAAACACGGCAGATCCCATGTAAGGCTTGATAATGACTTCTCTGTTTTAACCGAAAAACAACGTTCCTTACTTTTAAAAGATTCGTTTTTAGAAGATTTTATTATTAAGCGAATATATGATAAATCAGCAAAAGTTGAATCTAGTTGTAATATTTTAGATTGGAATTTTAAAAATTTTGTTAATTGGGTTCCCGGCAATATTGAAGATAAACCATTAATTAAAGATCTCATAAATCATAAGATAAAGTTACTTTCTTATAAAAAAGGTATATCAAAAGTTGGCATATGTTTGGATACCTCAAAGTTGAAGCAAATTATAGAATCAAATTACAACCATAATAATATTACGCTCACATCGTTAAATACTTCGTTACCAACACTAATATTTCCGGGAAGAATCTGGAAAGGAGAAAATAAAATAGAGTCCGGAGACCCGGAATCTGGAGAACTCTATGCTTTTAGAGAATTGTTTGCCTTGGATTTAGATGGGGAAAAAACAATGAACCTATTGCTATATATTTTTGTTGACCCTCCAGAGGGATTTAAATATGATAAATTTGTCACAAAAAATACTAAATTAACACGATCTTTTAAATACAATTCTGATTTGATTATAATTAATAATGAGGTGCAGAAACCATATGACAATTAAAGAGTTAATAAAATTTAATGCTAAGAAATATGGTGAAGAAGCTTCTTTGATGTCTGTGGATTTTTCATTAACAACTATTTATGACAAATGGTTCAGGGCATATATAAGTCCACCAGGAGGCGCATGGCAGGAATTATTTCTAGAATATAACAATAAAACCCACAAGTTTTATGTTGGAAAAGAAGTTGAACGCGTTGACTTAGTTTTGCAAAAAAGTGACACGCCGAAAGTTTTATTTTTCATAGGAGAGGCGAAGGATGATTATAAGAAGATTTTATCAGATAGGAAGAAAATAAAGAGATGTATGTTGGATGTTTTAAAGTTTATAAGTGATGTAGAAATAGAAGGTAAGAAACCATTTAAGAACGGTAAATTCAAGCCAATATTTGCTTTTATTGCAGGAATAGACACGAAAATTTTTGGTAAGTTTGCTGAAAGAGTTTTGTCAAAAGAAAGCGAGCTTATTAAGGAAACGATAAACGACTTAGAGCCTTCTGATTCAGACCGTTTAGCAATTATATCATATATTGATGAAACAAAAACCAAGTTTATTTTAAATTTTTCAGATAATTTTGACCCAAATTTGAAAAAATATTTTGAATCAATATTTTTGAATTTTCATAGGGCAAGATAAAACAATACAAATGAAGTATATAGGAAATAAGTTTAGATTATTGCCGTTCATTGATAAGGTAATTACACAAGAAAAATTGCCAACGAAAGGAACTTTTTGTGATATTTTTAGTGGCACAACTAATGTTGCACAATTTTATAAGAAAAAGGGATATAAATTGATTACTTGTGACATTATGTATTATTCCTATGTTTTTCAATATGCATACATAAAGAACAACATAAATCCTTCCTTCACAAAAGTATTACAGCATGAAAAAGATATTTTAAAAGCAAAAAATAAAGTTCAGTCATCCTTGTTTTTTAAAGAGGATACAAATAAGGAAAATTTGAAAGCTGTACTAAATTATCTAAATAATCTACCAGAAGAAAAAGGGTTTGTATACTTAAACTATGCTCCGGGAGGTACTTCCAATAGTAAATATCAAAGACAATATTTTAAAGATGAAAATGCGAAAAAAGTGGATGCCATTAGAAATCTCATTCAGATATGGAAAAATAATGATTGGATAACAAAAGAGGAATATTTTATTCTCTTAGCATCTTTAATTGATGCTGCAGATTTTGTTGCTAACATATCGGGTACATATGGAGCTTTTTTGAAAATATGGAGGTCCATGGCATTAAAGCATTTAACACTTTTACCACCCAAATTAATAGAAAGCAATTCAAAACATGAGATCCATTTGGAAGATGCAAATAAATTAGTAAGAAATATTAAATGCGACATATTATATATAGACCCCCCATATAATAGTCGTCAATATGCACCAAATTTTCATATTCTTGAAACAATTGCTAGATGGGATAATCCTAATATTTATGGTAAAACAGGACTTCGTCCTTACGATAAACAAAAATCAGATTATAATCTAAAAGAAAAATGTGGAGAGAAATTTGCAGATTTAATAAAAAATGCAGACGCAAAATACATACTATTAAGTTATAACAACGAAGGAATTATGTCAGATGAACTTATTCGTGAAACACTATGTAAAAGAGGTAAAGCCAAGGTTTATAAGCAAATATACAGACGATTTAGGACAGAGCGAGATCATGCAAAACGGCACTATAAGGTTTCCAACGATAAGGTTACAGAAACAATATATTTTTTAAAAACAATAAATTAAATGCATAATAGGTATTGTTGGATTAAAAGTGTTACGGGACGGTGTTTAAATGATTGAATTATTGAAAACATGTAACGGGGACGTTTGTAGTTGCTCAATAATTCGGTAATTTACTAGTAGTGAAAGAAAAAAAACACGAATAAATCTGCAATTATTAAAAAATAGCTGTCACTATTTTATTAGCTTATACAGCAATGTTAAAGGCAGGTAGAGCTTTATTGTTATTGTCGGGTTATATCCCTGATGATGGTGGTCAACATAGGACAGTAGTAGAAATGACTGAAGCAATTTTGGGTGATAAATATTCAAATCTTGTAAGGAAATTTGAATCTATGCGAAGAAAAAGAAATGATTTGACCTACGAATCAGGTGTATTGATGTCAATTTCTGATTCACAAAAGGCATTATCTGATGCCATTTCTCTGGTGCAAAGTATATTAAAAGAGATAGAGTTACAGAATCCACAACTCGAATTAAAATTAGATTTATAGAAATTTCGGTAAACAAAAAACTTAACATATGCAAAAAATATTAATTACAGGAGCAAACGGTTTTGTCGGGAGTCACATCGCAGAGAGACTTGTAAGTAAAAATTATTCCGTAAGATGTCTTGTCAGGAAAACGAGTGATTTAAAATGGGTAAAAAATCTGCCTTTGGAATTTTGTTACGGAGATATAACAGAACCCGAAGCTTTAGAACAGGCAGTGAAAGATATTGACATAATTTTTCATTCAGCAGGAGTTGTCCGGGTATCAAAAACAGAAACTTATTATAAAGTCAACCATATAGGTACAAAAAATCTTATTGAAGCGGTTTATAAGTTTAATCCAGATATAAAAAGGTTTGTTTATATATCGACTCAATCTGTAATGGGACCCTCACAGGCAGATGTATGTAAAGGATTGAATGAAAGTTGCATTCCTGTTTCACACTATGGTAAAAGTAAACTACTCGGTGAGGCAGAGGTGCTTAAATACAGAGATAAATTACCGGTGACAGTTTTGCGTCCTGCCGCAGTTTATGGTCCGAGAGATAAAGATTTGTTTCCATTTTTTAAAGTTGCTGCACAGGGTTTTTTTACGATTATGAGCGGTGACAGAAACTGTAAAATCCAGCTTTTGTTTATAAAAGACCTGGCAGAAATATGCTGTCTTATTGCAGAAGCAAAAGAGACAGGGAATGACATATATTTTCTGGCTGAAAACAGGATATACACCTGGGAGGAAATCGGCAGAATACTCGGCTGTGTTTCAGGCAGGAATGTAAAAATCATTACTTTCCCTCTATATCTTGTGAATATTTTTGCGGTGATATCAGAATTTTTCGCGAGTTTTAAAAATATGCCGGCAAAACTGAACAGGGATAAAGTTAAAGAGTTCTGTCAGAAATACTGGACAGCAGATACGTCTGTTTTTGAAAAGGATTTTGAGCTTAAATTCACGCAACTTGAAATAGGGGCAAAAATTACTTATAATTGGTATAAAGAAAATCACTGGCTGTAAAAAGGAGCATTCCATGGACCTGTTTTCTAAATGTCAGAAATTTACAACTGCAAGGGAAGTAATGGCTGCGGGATATTACCCGTATTTCCGGAGAATAGAGACAGCACAGGGTCCCGAAGTAATAATTGACGGTGAAAAGAAAATCGTATGTTGTTCTAATAATTATTTAGGACTTTCGCTGCATCCTAAAGTAAAACGTGCTGCAATTGAGGCAATAAAGAAATACGGTACCAGTTGCACCGGCTCAAGGTTTTTGAGCGGTTCACTTGACCTGCATGAAAAAGTTGAACGAAAATTTGCCCGGTTCATCGGTAAAGAATCAGCGTTATTGTTCACTACGGGACATCACTCCAATTTAGGCGCGATATCAACTCTTGTCGGCAAAAATGAACTTGTTATAACCGATAAACTTGACCATGCATCAATTATTGACGGCTGCATGCTTTCGTTTGGCGAGATGCTGAGATACAGGCACAATAATATGGAAGATTTGGAAAGAGTCCTGTCAAAGAATCGCGATGTCCCCAAACTTATTGTTGTTGACGGTGTATTCAGCATGGAAGGCGATATTGCAAATTTGCCCGAAATTGTTAAACTTGCAAAGATATACAATGCAAGGGTAATGGTGGACGATGCACATTCACTCGGAGTTCTGGGTAGAAACGGCCGAGGCACTGCCGAGCATTTCGGGCTTTCCGCAGAAGTGGATATAATAATGGTTACAGCGAGTAAATCGCTTGCATCCATCGGCGGATTTATTGCTGGGCACGAAGAAGTCATACACTACATTAAACATTTTGCCAGAGCACTAATATTTACTGCGAGTCTGCCGCCTGCACAGGTTGCCGCCATTGATGTTTCATTAGATATAATTGAGCAGGAACCCGAATTGAGACAGAGATTGTGGAAAAACACAAGAAAGATGCTTAGTGGCTTCAAATCGTTAGGTTTCAATACGCGCGATAGCGAAACCCCGATTATACCGATTACCGTAGGTGATGATATGAAAGCATTCCAGATGTGTCAGATGTTATTTGATGAAGGGGTGTTTGCCAGTCCTGTTGTGAGTCCTGCGGTACCCGAGGGAGAGGCACTCATAAGGACGAGTTATATGGCTATACATACAGATAAACATCTTGACCGTGTTCTTAACGCATTTGAAAAAGTCGGTAAACAACTCGGTGTTATCCCGGGAGCATATAGACCTGATAAATTCAGGAAACAGAGGAAAATATTCAGGCAGTTAAGGATAGGGACGCAGAGGTTCCGCATAGAATTGCAAAAATGGTTCAAGGACCTTTTCTGGCGTTTCGGAAAATGACCGCATATGCAGATAAGAACTGTTGAAACCGAAAAAGATTTGATGAAATTTATAAAATTTCAGTGGAAAGTTTATAAAAATGACCCCTACTGGGTACCGCAGCTTATTTCAGACATAAAAAAACTGTTAAATAAAAACAAAAACCCTTTCTGGAAGCACTCGGAACAGAGATTGTTCCTTGCGGAAAATAACGGCGAAATTGTCGGACGCATAGCAGGTGTAATTGACAGAAACTATCTTGAATTTCACAATGAACAGACAGGGTTCTTTGCATTTTTTGAAGCCATGAACGATTATTCCGTTGCTGAATTATTGTTATCTGCTGTTGAAAACTGGCTGAAGGAAAAAGGTATGAAAAAAATGATGGGCCCGACTGCACCTTCCACAAATGATGAACTCGGTTTTTTACTGGAAGGGTTTGATTCACCGCCTGTTCTGATGATGCCTTACAATCCTGAGTACTATCACGGGTTGGCGGAAAAGTATGGTTTGAAAAAAGATAAAGATTTATATGCATATCAGATTACAGAAAAAACCGTTCCGATGGAAAGGCTTAATCGGCTGAACGAAAAAATAAAAAGACGTGAACCAAAACTCACCATAAGACAGGTAAATCTGAAGGACTATGACAATGAAATAAAACGAATAAGAGAAATTTATAACAATGCCTGGGGAAAAAACTGGGGGTTTGTGCCCTGGACAGAGGAAGAGTTTTATTATCAATGTGCAAATCTTAAACCATTAGTTGTCCCGGAATTGGTTTTCTTTATCTATATAGGGACAGAGCCGGTCGGTATGTTAGTAGGAGTACCGAATTATTTTGAAGTATTAAAAAAATTAAATGGTAAAATGGGTCCTGTTGAATTAATAAAATTTTTATGGTATAAGAATAGAATAAAAACTCTTCGTATAATGATTATGGGTGTAAAAAAACAATATCGTAACCGGGGTATTGAAGGAATAATGTTCTATGAAATAGTAGAGAGGGGAATTAAACTCGGGTATAAAACCGCAGAAATGTCCTGGGTCCTTGAAGACAATATAGCGATGTGCAGGGCGGCTGAAATGATGGGCGGGAAAATATATAAAAAATATCGTGTCTATGAAAAAACGCTGTAGTGGTGGCATTTATGACACCCATATATTAAATTAGGAGCAGAAAATGACAGAACAGAAGGAAAAAATTGAAGAGACAGAAAATGGTTCTATTTTGGGACTGGTGTTTCTAACTTCCGCGGCTTTATTAATCCTGGCAGGGTTAATAACGCTTTCCGGGAAAAAAAATCATCTCAAAATAGAAAATATAAGAAAAGCCTATTCTGGAATTGATACGGAAGAATATAAATAATTCTCTTGCCTGTAAAAAAATTATCGCCTATCACATTTTTTGCCATTTCCCTGGCTTTTATTGAAGCTGTTGTAGTGGTTTACCTTAGAGAATTATATTACCCGGAAGGTTTTTATTTTCCTTTGAAGTTAATACCGCCAAAAATTTTATTGACAGAGATTCTCCGGGAAATTGCTACTATTGTTGTGATTACTGCAGTGAGTCTGGCAAATGGAAAAAACAGAATCACAAAATTCGCTACATTTCTATTTATTTTTGGTGTATGGGATATATTTTATTATGTATGGTTAAAGACGTTACTCAACTGGCCGCAGAATTTATTTACCTGGGATATACTTTTTCTGATTCCGGTGACATGGGTTGCACCTGTCCTGGCGCCAGCCCTTGTATCAATAGTAATGATAATTATGGCAATTTCTATTTTATATATCCAGACTAAAACAGAATGTCCTGTTAAATTCAACTGGATTTTGTTCATTTCAGGTGCAGTTGTTATTTTTGTATCATTTGTATGGAATACATGGAATACAAATTTAGTTACAAGGCAACCCACCGCTTCCGATTTCCCCTGGTTAATTTTTATAATCGGAGTTCTCCTCTGGTCCCCCCTGCTCCGGATTATCTTATCGCAGACCTGAATTTGAGAAATTAAGTTTAAAATTATATACTATACCTGTCTGGAAGGTAGGTTTGCAAAATAGAAATATAATTGCTATAATGCATACATGATAAAAAGGCTGCTTTCAACAAAACTGGCTGCGTTTCTTAAACTCTTCCCCGTTGTTGCCGTAGTAGGGCCGAGACAGGCGGGCAAAACGACCTTTGTTAAAAACGAATTAAGGCAATGGCGATATTTTGACCTTGAAAAACCATCTGATTACAATAAGCTCCGGCCTGATGTTGAGTATTTTTTTCAAGAGTACGGCAAACACTGCATTGTAGACGAGGTGCAGGAGATTCCGGCTATTTTTTCATACTTGAGAAGTTTCATAGACAGTAACCGAAGGAAAAAAGGACAAATCGTTTTGCTTGGCTCCGTTAATCCATTGCTCTTAAAAGAAATCTCAGAATCTCTGACAGGTAGAATTGGTTTAATTGAACTTAGTACACTGACGTATTCCGAGATTCATAATAATGTGAAAATGAACTTAGAGGATTTCTGGTTAAAGGGCGGGTATCCCGAACCTTTAAAGTGGACGCTAAATAATCACGTTATCTGGGTAGAACAATATATAAAATCACTTGTTGAAAGAGATATTTTACGCTATCATCAGGTAACTCTCTCCGCGCAAAAGCAAATACAATTAATGACCATGGTTGCTCATGTACACGGCAAACACTGGAACGCTTCGGAAATAGCATCTGCTTTTGGAATCAGCTATCATACGGTAAACAGCTATGTAGATATACTGGAAAAATATTTTCTGGTAAGGCGGTTGTATCCCTATTTTACCAATGTCGGCAAACGGCTTGTAAAACATCCTAAACTTTATTATCGGGATACGGGTATTCTCCATTATCTTCTTGGAATAAATTCAAAGGAAGAACTCAGGACGTCTCCCCATAGAGGTTTTAGTTTTGAGGGGTTAATAATTGAAAATATCATCAAGGGCATGCATGCGTCAAAAAAATCATCACCTGAGTTCTATTTCTATCGTACTGCCCAGGGCGATGAAATAGATTTACTGGTAAAAGAAAGTAATGATCTAACTGCTTACGAAATTAAAACCTCAACAACTGTAACGAAATCTGACCTGTCCGGTTTTCAAAGATGCATTGAACAACTTGGCGTTTCCGGGGGTATTGTGATATATTCGGGAAGAGACAATTATTCTCTTTCACACAATATAGAAGTAAAATCCGCAAACGATTTCCTTGCCGGCAAATTTTAATGCAAAATATGCGGGTATTTCTTTGAGAAATTCTGGTTCTTCGGGTTTTATTGTAGAGATGCATTAGAATGCATTTGTTTAAGATATTTAGAAGAATAGATAATTTTACATAATCTTAACATTTGCAAGGATTGTGTCATTCTGACGGATTCCCCAACTTGTTGGGGCTAAAAAATAACAAAATAAATCAAAACATGACAAAACTTGATAGTACTACCCGAACAAGTTCGGGATTCCAATGGGATTATGACACAGTCTGTGTACTCAGACTTGCTTGGATAAGAATCCGTTAACAATAAATTAACATAAATATTGTTCTACAATAAAACCTGAAGAACCAAGAACCAAAAAACCATTGACCGAGTAGGTCAACCGAGAGGTTGACAAAATGTAGTTTTGTTGTTATAATAATGACTGACTGGTCAGTCATATATAGGAGTAGAGGGGCCTGATAAATTGAAGAAAAAAGAAATTATGGAGAATCACCGTTTAAAAATTCTTGAATCTGCCAAGGAACTATTCAGCACTAAAGACTATCACCAGTGCCTGATTGAAGATATTGCGCGGAAGGCAGGTATTGGCAAGGGCACGTTCTATCTTTATTTCAAAGACAAGAAAGATCTTCTGGCACAAATTCTGTATAAATTATTAGATGAACTTGCTGATAAGATAAGGGGGGTGCGGGCAAAGAAGGTGGATTTTAAAAAGCAGATGGTTTTTCTGTTAGAAGAGGTTATATCTTTTCTAAATAGTAACAATTCAATTTTTTCTGTTATGCACCGCGAGGGACCTTTAATCCTGGAAAAAGACGTGCAGATTGAACTTCATAAGAAAATGGAAGTTATGATTTCAGAAATAGTATTGATAATGAAAAGGGGTATAAAAGAAAGTATTTTCAGAGAAGACAACCCCATGTTTTATGCAATAGTATTTACATCTCTTGTGCACGGCAGTTTATTTGAAGGATTTAAGGAAATGTCCGTTCCCACGGGTAAAAATATTAATAAAAAGAAGTTACTGGATATATTTCTATATGGTGTCGCAAAAAGGACTGTTGCAATCTGTATTCTTGCATTGTTTTTGCTGTCACAGACATTATTTGCACAGAGTATATTTACTTTAGAAGATTGTATAAAGTCAGCACTGGAAAATAACCCGCAGATAAAAGTTGCCGAGCAGAAGATTAAATCAGCCAGGGCAAAAAAATTAGAAGCGTTTTCAACTCTTTTACCGAAACTTTCACTCAGCGGAACCTATACTAAATTGAGCAAACCTACTTTTGAATTACCCCCGGGTATGGTATTGCCTTTTGATATCAGTCCCGCTATGACTTCAACAGAAATTTATGGAGGCAAATTAGCACTTCAACAGCCGTTGTTTATGTCAGGCAGACTTTACCAGGTTAACAGGCAGGCATATTTTGGTTACGAAGTAACACAGGAAGAATACAGAAAGACAAAAAATGACCTAATATATAATGTTCAAGAAAGTTTTTACAGGTATTTACTTACGGAGAAAACGCTGGAGATTGCAGATGAAGGTTTTGCTGTCAGTGAAAACCATTTTAAGGTTACCCAGGCACTTTACAATGAAGGCAAGGCATCCGGTTACGATGTTTCAAGGGCAAGGGTTGCTGTTTCAAATGCTAAAGTGAACTTACTCAGGGTGGAAAATGGATTAAAATTAGCAAAGCAGTTATTATTAAATGTCATAAATTCTGAAGATAAGTCCATGGAATTTAAAGGCGAATTAGAATATATACCGCTGGACTATAATTACAAAGATTTGTTAGACAGCGGGTTAAAGAATCGTCCTGAGATAAGACAATTAGAATTTCAAAAGAAAATTATGTCAGGTATGGTAAAAATGTCAAAGGCAGAATACGGCCCGTCATTACTGGTCAGCGGGAGTCGTGATTTACAGAATGCGGAATGGTCGTCTGACTGGTCCACCTGGGACGATAGGTGGTCTGCATCACTCGTTTTCCAGATTTCTATTTTTAACGGTTTTTCCACTTACAGCAAAGTGAGACAGGCAAAGGCAAACCTTAAACAGACTGAATTCTCATCTGTTCAGGTCAGACAAATGATAGAATTAGAACTGGAAAAGACATATTATGACTATGAACAGGCAAAAAAGAGTATTGAGGCGCAGAAAGAAAATGTTGATACTGCAAAAGATAACCTTGAAATAGCAGAAAAGAGATATGCGCTGGGACTTATGTCGTCCCTTGAAGTCAGGGATGTCCAGTTGGCATTAACACAGGCAGAATTAAATTATCAGCAATCACTTTACGATTATAATACAGCAGTTGCAGGTTTAGATAGGGCAATGGGTAAATAATAAGAGTAACTACTGAAGTATGTCTTAAGTTGAGGAATTTAGCCTTTAGGCTTTTATTAAAAGGCTAAAGCCTTAATTCCTAATGGTTGACTGAATAGTTACCAATAAGAGGAGAGACCAATTATGACGATTAAACAAAAATTATTATTGTTGTTCAGTGTACTATTAATAGTTTACGGATGCGGGAAGAAAGACAAATCAAAAGAAGAAAAAATTGAGGCGGCTGTTCCCGTAAAGGTTACACAAGCAAAAACAGGAAATATATATGAAACAATATCGCTTGCAGGCGATGCATACGGTCAGGAGGAAACGAATATTTATTCAAAAGTCCCCGGTAAGTTACTTAAGAAATTAAAGAGTGAAGGCGACCTTGTTAAAGAAGGCGAGACGATTGCCCTTGTTGAGAGGGATGAGGAGGCGATGGAATTTGCTTCCGCAGAGGTCAGGTCTCCGATAGACGGTATTGTAACACAGTATTTTGTCGGGCTGGGTGAATATGTCTTCCCTTCTCAATCTATGTCGACGAAACCAATTGCTATGGTATCAAATACAGACAATGTCATAGTGGAAGTATATGCATCCGAGAAAGATATGGGAAGAATCAGAAAAGGTCAGTCCTCAAAGGTTACAGCAGATGTCTATGGCGACAGGGGTTTCCGGGGCAAAGTGGCAGAAGTTGATACTGCCGCTGACCCATCAACGAGAAAAACAAAAATCAAAATATCGGTGCCCAATAAGGAGCATTATCTCAAATCAGGCATGTTTGTCAGGGCAGAAATCATAGTGGGGGGACGCAACGGTGTCCTTCTTGTGCCGAGCAGTGCAATCGTTAAAAAATTAGATAAAGAATCGGTTTTCGTTATTGAAGACGACAGGGCAAAGGAAATGACAGTGGTAACCGGCACAACTGACGGCGAGAAAACTGAAATTAAGAACGGACTGAAAATCAATCAACGGGTAATATACGAGGGTAATTTTGGACTCCTTGACGGTACAAAAGTGGAGATGAAAAAATGAATATCCCGAAATTTTCCGTACATCATTCAGTAACCGCTACTATGGTAATATTGCTTATAGTTGTCCTGGGTTTTGTCTCTTATACCAGGTTAGGACTTGATTTAATGCCTGATATAACATATCCCATAATCTCTGTTGCAGTAGGATATCCCGGAGTTACGCCTGAAGATATTGAGAATGTCCTGACAAAACCGCTTGAAGAGGTTATCTCAACCGTGAAAAATGTAAAGAAGGTGAACTCGGTTTCTCTTGAAGGGTTTTCAGTGATATCGGTAGAATTTGAATGGGGGACAAACATTGATATGGCTGCCCAGGATATAAGGGACAGCATAGATTTTATGAAGAGTTATGCCCTTCCTGCGGATATCAGTAAGCCGATTGTATATAAGTTTGACATCTCTATGATACCGTTGCTTGAATGGGGTGTAATAGGGGGAGAAGACAGGTCTCTTAAAAGTCTTCTGCGGGTTTCAAAAGATGTCCTGAAGAACAAACTTGAACAGGTTGACGGCGTGGCGAGTGTCCTGGTATATGGCGGTGAAGAGGAAGAAGTACTGATAGAGATTGACAGGCAGAAACTTGATTCGTTAGGTATTTCAATGGACGATATTATAATGAGACTTGCCTCCGAGAATATAAATGTCCCCGGAGGATATGTTGAGGACGGACACAGGGAATACATTTTAAGGACGCTTGCCGAATTCAGGGATATTGAGGAGATAAAAAACATACCCATAACGGTTAAATCAAAGGTCCCAATATACGTGAAGGATGTTGCTGATGTTCAAAAGACGGCAAAAGAAGCCAGGTCCTTTGTCAGAACCAATACAAAAAATTCGGTCCTGTTGATTGTTTCAAAGGAATCCGGAGCAAATACTGTCCTTGTAAGCAATAAAATAAAGAAAGAAATGAAGAACATTAAAAAACTCTTACCGGAAGACATAAAAGTAATGGAAATTTTTGACCAGGCGACTTTCATTAACAGAATGATAAGCGCCACCACTTCAAATGCGGTAGTGGGAGGTATACTTGCTGTAATAGTTTTATACTTTTTCCTCTGGAACTGGAGACCTACGCTGGCGATTGCGCTCAATATACCGCTTTCAATACTCGGGACTTTCATTTTTCTTTATTTTGCCGGGCAGACGTTGAATTTCATCACTATGGCGGGACTTGCCTTAGGTGTGGGTATGCTTGTTGATAATTCAATCGTTGTCATTGAAAATATATACAGGCATTTCAAGGAGGGGAAGGACAGGATAAACGCCTCAATAGACGGTGCATCGGAAGTCGGGATGGCAATAACCGCATCAACACTTACAACGGTTGTAGTATTTCTGCCATTGTTTTTTGCAAAAGGAATAACAGGAAAGATTTTTGAAGGGTTAGGCATCACGGTTTCGGTCAGCCTGATAGCATCACTGCTTGTTTCACTTACGATTATACCCGTGATGGTTTCAAAGATTCTTACAAGAAGTGGCAGGACACTTGACCACGGGAAGTCGTCCAAATGGGAAGCAAGAGTGATTAACCCTATAAAGAATGTTTATACAGGTATTTTAAGAAAGGCATTGCATAACAAAAAGAAAACCCTGATGATTGTTTTTGGTAGTGTAGTGGTATGCGCATTGGTAGCAGTTTTTTTTACGGGCAAAGAATTTTTCCCTGAAATGGATAACAACATGTCTATGGGAAGCATCAAGCTGCCTGTCGGTACTTCGGTTGAAGAAACAAACAGAATAACTAATCTTGTAGAGAATATTCTTATGAATCAGGAAGGGATAGAGGTTGTAGGTGGTATTGTTGGTGTTGGTGAAGGACAGGAAATAGATGCTTCAATGGGCACCGGTGCTACGGGTGTTCATGAAGCGCAATTATTTATCAAACTGGTTGACAAAAAGTACCGCAAAAAGAGCAGTGTGCAGATTTTTAAAGAAATAAAAAGAAAAACACCTGAGTTTGACGGAGTTAAAATAGAATTTAGGAGTATGGGCAGCGCTATGATGCTGGGGGGACAGAACCAGAAACCCGTTGACATAAAAATATTCGGTAAAGACCTCAACATGCTCACAGAAATTGCAAACCAGATTTCAGTCAAACTTGAAGGAGTAAAAGGGATAACAAACATATCAAATTCGGCTGAAACCGGTAAACCGGAACTTAAAATCAGTATTGACCGCGAGAAAGCAATTAGGAGCGGTCTTACGGTCGGACTGGTGGCACAGACAATCAAAACTGCTTTTCAGGGGAAAGTTGCAACAAAATACAGGTCTGGCGGAGACGAGTTTGACGTGAAGGTAAGGTTTAGAAAAGAAGACAGAAATTCTATTGAGGATATAGGTAAAATAGGCGTCATGGCACAAGGTTTTTCACCTATGGCAAGGGGCAGTGTCCCGCTGAAGGAACTTGCCAGAATTGAATATGGTGCGGGTTATGTAAACATAAAAAGGGAGAACCAGAAGAGAGTCGTTTCTGTTACGGCGGACATTGTCGGAAGAGACCTGGCGGGCGTCATAGGAGACGCAAAAAAAGTAATCGGAAAGATTGTTTTACCCGAAGGATATTTTGTCCAGTATTCAGGAGAAGCCCAACAGATGTTTGAAACCTTCAGGGACCTGGGTTTAATACTTCTCCTGGCACTTGTTCTGATTTACATGGTAATGGCAGCAGAATTTGAGTCGCTGGTGCATCCGTTTGTTATAATGTTTACCGTGCCGTTTGCCTTTGTCGGAGTAATACTTGCACTTTTTTTTACAGGAAAACCAATCAGTCTGCCTGCGGGTATGGGCGGGCTTATCCTCAGCGGGACGATTGTCAACAACGGTATTGTGCTGGTTGATTATATTAACCAGCTCATCCGCAGAGGTAAAGAAAAAATAGAAGCTATAATTGAAGCCGGAAACACAAGGCTAAGGCCTGTCCTTATGACAGCGTTGACTACAATTTTGGGTATGATACCCATGGCAATAAGCCGTTCTGAAGGCGCTGAAATGCGCTCTGTAGTATCTGTCTCAATTATGGGTGGATTATTTATCGGAACAGTCCTCACGCTCATAGTCCTGCCTGTTATATACATAATCATTGACGACTGGAGCCAAAAGTTTGGAGCAAAATTAAGGTTCCTTGTCCGAAGAGAAAAATAACCTCACCATTTTTTTAAAAACCCATTGACAAACACATCAATCTCTGTTATAAAATAGTGTAACTTGAATAACTGGTATAACTTGAAAAACTCTAAAAACAGGAGATTCTATGACAAATTTAAACCAGGTACTGACCACTCACCAAATCAGTAAATTGTGTTTAGTGGATTCATCAACCGTTATTTCATGGATAGAACAGGGGAAACTCCCTGCCTATCGCACACCCGGGGGACACCGGCGGGTTAGCTTAAAAGATTTTCTTGATTTTATGAAAAAATATAATTTACCCCTTCCTTCCGGAATAAACGTTGACATTAATCCCAGAGTAATGATTATTGATGACGAAACAGAAATAATAAAAGTGATTTTCCGCGTCTTAAAGAAACTCAATTCAGAAATACAAATTGAATCTGCCACGGATGGGTTTGAAGCCGGGCGGAAAATGGCTGACTTTAAACCCGACCTGGTTATCCTTGATTTAATGTTGCCGGGGATAGACGGATTTGAAATATGCCGGACTATCCGTAAAGACGAAAGATTAAAAGATGCCAGGGTACTGGCTATTACCGGCTACGACACTCCGGAAAATAAAAAGAAAATTTTTTCCTGCGGCGCCAATGGTTATCTGGTTAAACCTTTTGATATAAAGGATTTAATGGCAGAAATAAACAAACTGTTAAATCTTGAGGTATAGAAAGTATAACCCCAATAAATTGGGGAATCCATGTAGCGTCCCGATTTATCGGGACGATTTCTTGGCGTATATGAAAACATACATTTATTTAAATCAAAAAGGCAGTATAATTATTTTAAGATTTACTATATTTCTGATGCTCCTTTTCTTTTCTATATATGCAATGAGAGATGAAGGAATCATTAATATTAATTACATTGCAATATTGTTAGTGTTATATCTAATGACTAACATTGGGTTAATATTCGTTCCATATAAAACAGTGCTCCAGTCATTTTTCATCAATATTATTTTTATATTTGATGTTCTCTCTGCCAGCGCATGCATATATTTCACCTGTGGATTTGATTCGGATATGTATTTAATATATTTCCTGATATTATTTATGAGTGGAATAGGACAGAATGTAAAGAACGCTTTGGTGGTAGGTTTGACAGGCAGTCTGATTTATGGAGGATTCTTAATAAGATTTTATCCCTCTATAAACATTCTAAACTCTGTGGTTTTAATTCGTATCCCCTTCTTTTTTGCAACAGCAATATTTGTTAGTTTTTTTGTTCAGGAAATAAAAAGAAATAAGGAAATGTTAGAGGAGACAAAGAAATCGGATAAGGACGAACTGGAAAAATCTTTCAAAGAATTAAGAACAGCATATATTCAACTTCAATCTACTCAAACTCAACTTATTCAATCAGAAAAAATGGCAGGAATAGGACAATTGGCGAGTGGTGTAGCACATGAGTTAAATAACCCTATGGGTGTAATTTTAGGATTTGCCCAGAGCGTTGTTAAAAGAATAAAAGAAGATGACCCATTGTATATGCCGTTGAAGTCAATAGAGCGCGAGGCGATAAGATGCAAAAAGTTAGTGGGAGACTTGTTAATATTTTCAAGAACAGGAGATACTTATTCAGAAATTACAGATATAAACAAAACTATTGATGAAGCATTATCGCCGATAGAAACCCGGACAAAACTCAAGAACATAGAACTTATAAAAGAGTATGGAAATAATCTGCCACAGATTATTATTAACAAGAACCAGATACAACAGGTAATAGTGAACTTATGCAACAATGCAATAGACGCCTGTCAGGATATGCCTGAAGGTGGAAAAATAACGATAAGGACAAAATCCCCCCTACATCCCCCTTTAATAAAGGGGGAAAGAGAGGGATTTATTGAAATTTCTGTCACAGACACTGGCACAGGGATACCGGAAGAAATAAAACAGCGCATGTTTGAACCGTTTTTCACAACAAAGGAAGTGGGAAAAGGAACAGGTTTGGGATTGAGTTTATGTTATGAGATTATCCGGAAGTACAATGGAATCATTGAAGTTGAAAGTCCGCCTGAGCCGGGTGCTAAAGGAACAACGTTTATAGTAAAATTGCCAGTGAAATAAATGGTATTACTAATGGAAACCAAAGCAAAAATTTTAGTCATAGACGACGAAGCAGGAATGAGGGACATCCTTTCTTTTGAATTAGGTTCGCGCGGGTATGAGGTAGTTGCAGTTGAGGATGGAAATAAAGGCATTGAAAAGGCAAAACATGAAAAATTTGATATAGCTATTATTGATATTAAACTGCCGGGGATGGATGGTATTACTGTTCTTGAAAATATAAAGAATATTAATCCGGAAACAGAAGTGATTATGTCCACCGGATACGGCACAATGGAAACCGTTATTGAAAGCTTAAGGAAAGGGGCTTCCGATTATATTAACAAACCTTTTTATCTTGCTGAAGTATCTGCCAGCGTAGAAAAAGCGTTAGAAAAACAACAACTCAGGGGAATGGTGGCTCTATATGAAATAAGTAAAGTTCTTTTTTCTACCATAAAATTAGAAGACCTTCTGGAGATTATCATTAGTTCAACTATGAAAATACTAAAAGCTGATGATGCTTCTTTAATGTTATTTGATAAAGAAGGAAAGTTATATATTGCTCTCTCTCACCGGCTAAATGAACAAATACAGAGAAATGTCAAACTTTCTATAAAAGGTGTTGCTGATTGGGTCATTAAGAATAAACAACCTCTTCTTTTAATTGACGGATTAAAGAATGACCCTCGTTTTAGTGACATTAAAAGCCAGAAAGAGATAAAATCATCTATTGTTTTTCCTTTAATCAGTAAAAGAAATATGCTGGGCGTACTTAATATTAACCGGCTAAAAATTATTGACAACTTTACAAAAAATGATTTACAAAAGGCAAACGTATTCGTTTCGCTGGTAATCCTTGCCATGGAAAATGCAAGTTTATATAAAAACCTTCGGGAAACACAAACTCAACTTATTCAATCAGAAAAAATGTCAGGTTTAGGCCAATTATCCGGTGGAGTCGCTCATGAATTAAATAATCCCTTAACCAATGTGCTGGGTACTGCTCAGGTCCTGCTAACTGAAGTCCCTGTGGATAATCCCTGGCATGACGATATAAAAACGATAGAAAATTCTGCTCTGCGCTGTAGAAAAATTATCAATTCTCTGTTAGGATTTGCTCATGAGGGTGGGGTTTCTTTTGAATCAGCTGACCTTAATAGTATGATTAATAATGTATTAACTTTGTTTGAACATCAGATGGAGTTGAAAAACGTCAGGATAATAAAAAATTATGAAAAGGAATTACCTTCTTTAGACGTGAACGTTTCTGAAATGGAACAGGTTTTCTTTAACATAATCCTGAATGCCGGTCAATCTATGCCTGAGGGCGGAAAGCTGACAATTACCGCCAGACTGGCTGGAGACAAAGTTGAAATTTCTTTTGCTGATACCGGCATCGGTATTAAGAAAGAAAATCTCAGGAAAGTGCTTGACCCTTTCTTTACCACCAAGCAGGTGGGTAAAGGAACCGGGTTGGGACTTTCAGTAAGTTATGGAATTGTTACACAACACAATGGAACTATCGGGGTGCAAAGTGAAGGGGAAAACAAAGGAGCAATATTTACTGTGACTTTACCGGTAGGTAAAAAATAAATCTTTAATTTTTATGGAGGAGGAAACGTGCCTGAAAAAATACTCGTTGTTGACGATGAAAAAGAAATTTGTAAACTATGCCAGCGTGTCCTCACAGAATCCGGGTATTCTGTATTAACCGCAGGAGATTATAATGAAGCAATTAAAATATTGAAAAAAGAACGTTTTGACCTGGTCCTTACAGACCTCAGACTCGATGGACACAGCGGTCTGGACATACTTTCAAATATAAAAGAACGCTATCCACTGACGTCAGTTATAATTATGAGTGCATATGCCAGTGTAGAATCTGCAATAGAGGCATTAAGAAAAGGCTGCTATGATTATCTCCTTAAGCCATTTGACATTGATGAATTAGTATTTACAGTTAAACGTTGTATCCAGCACCAGAGAGCCGAACAGGAAGTTACGTTATTTAAAGAAACTTCCTATATATACCAGTTCGCCCAGGAAATATCAAAAACAGGTGATGAAGAAACTCTACTGCGGTTAATCCTCAAGAGCGCGCTGCTGATTTCAAAAGCTGATAGCGGGTCTATTCTCGTGTATGATGACAGCACAGAGACATTAGAACTTAAAGTATCCATAGGTCTGGATGAAAATATTACAAAAATAATGAAAGTGGGTGAGCGCATTGCAGGTTATGTGGTTAAAAGGAAGGAAGCGTTGATACTGGAAAATGGCTTGAAAAAATATCCGGAATTCTCTCATGTTCCAAGCCGGGATGACATTACCTGCTCAATATGTATGCCTGTTATGTTGCAGGACAAAGTAATCGGTGTGCTGTGTCTGAATAAACAGAACGTTAAATATTACATATTCAGTGAGCATGAAGAAAAAATCCTGAATGTCTTTTGCAGTCATGCATCGCTGGTAATCCAGGCATTTCGTGTTAATAAAGAACTCAATGAACTTGATAAACTCAAGAATCAATTTATTGCTAATGTGAGTCATGAACTCAGAACACCCTTAATGTCAATATCCGGTGCGGTTGAACTGCTTGAGTCCTCCATGCCGGATGGTTCAAAACAGTTAATAGAATTAATTTCCCGTAACACACAACGAATGACAAAACTTGTAGGAGAGTTACTTGATTTTTCCAAACTTGAGACAGGAGTATTTAAATATTGCTTTATGGAAGAGTCCCTGCAAAAACTGTTAAACGACATTGTTAAAGATTTTGAGAAACCGTTTCACGATAAGAACATTGAACTGACAGCGTCAATACCAGGAACCCTGCCTCCGGTCAAAATTGACAAGAGTAGAATAAACCAGGCGATATCCAACCTTATGTCAAATGCACTTAAATTTACAGAACCAAACAGCAGGGTGAAACTGACTGCAAAAAAATCTAAAGGGGAAATAGTGATATCGGTTGAAGATACGGGAATAGGTATTGATAAGGAACATTTGGGTAGAATATTTGACAGGTTTTACCAGGTAGATGGCTCAATTACCCGTGAACGTTCCGGTGTCGGGATAGGTTTAGCTATATCTAAAAAAATAATAGAAGACCATAAGGGACGGATATGGGCTGAGTCAGAATCTAATAAAGGTTCAAAGTTTTATATAACTTTACCTATTTGAAAGGAGGGAAAGAAATTATGGCTGACAAAAAGAAAAGCCAGATTTTAGTCGTAGATGATGAACCAGACGTTGTTTTAATTCTATCTGAATTTTTGAGGAAGGAAGGTTTTAAAGTCTATACCGCACACAACGGGCAGCAGGCGATAGATAAAATCAAAGAATTCCCGATAGACCTTGTCCTGCTTGATTTAGCAATGCCCCAGATGGACGGAATCCAGGTGCTCAAAGAACTAAAAAAAATAAATCCCCGGATAGAAGTTATGATAATAACAGCATACCGCGATGCAGAAAAAGTCGTTGAATCATTCCGTTTAGGTGCATTTGACTGTCTTTTCAAACCCTTTAACCTTAAATATCTGAGAAAAAGTATATTTGCAAAATTAGTTGAATAATCCGCCGGAGGCGGACAAGTGAAAAAAAAACTTCCAATAACTATATTGGTTTATCTATTCTCCGGCTTTTTGTATGCATATAGCACACACACCTTCACTACAGATACTCAATTCAATTCATTTGTACGCAATGGAGTTGATGTAGCCGGAACAGGCGAAAGTGCAGTATTAAGACTTTACAACAAATGGCAGAGTATATCAGTAGATAATCCACCAGCTGAACGGTATTCATCTGCATTTGACAGTTATCTATCAAGTGCAATACTCCATGGCGGTACGACCGGAAGTGCTTCTGGACTGACGGATTTACAGATTTATAACATAAATAACAACAGGTGGACCCAGCGGGGACCTTCGCCGTCACCTTCTGGAAGATATGGACATAAAATAGTCAGTATCGGCGCCGGCAGGTTTCTAATGTTTGGCGGACAGAAGAGCGTTGATGAATATTTTGGTGATACATGGATTTATGATTTGAACGCGAATATCTGGACTTCTACTAACTCACCTTCCCCACCTTCCCGTGCTTTTTTTGGTATGGCCTATAGTTCAACTACCAATAAAGTCTATCTGTTCGGCGGTTCATCTGCTACCACTTATTATAATGATTTGTGGATGTATAATGTAGGAGCCGATTCCTGGTCATATATCACAACATTGACTTCGCCAACAGCAAGGCATTATTGCGGCTTTACTTATAACAGCAAAAACAATTTGTTTTATCTATTCGGGGGACGGGATAACAATAATAATTTGAATGACTTATGGGTGTATAGCCCAAGCCTGAACGAATGGAAAAAGTTAACCGAATCAATCCCCACCCCCAGATATGGGATGGGATTTGACTATTTGCCTTCTATAGACCGTATATTTTTGTTTGGAGGAAATACCGGTGGAACGGGGGGTGATGAGACCTGGTTTTTTAACTGCAAATCCACATCTTGGATAAATGTAACACCGGCCGATCCTCCAGAAGCACGCTATAATCATAATTTATCAGTATTTTCTGATTATTTGCCAATCTGTTTTGGTGGTGTAGGGGCAACATATTACAATGACCTCCAGAAATATCTTGTAACATCTTCAGGAAGTTTTGTTTCCACATTTATTTATGCTCCTTTCAACACTTCACTGAAATGGCGCACAATTTCTGCGCCTGCTGTTCTGTTTTCATCTACAACTCTTAAGTTTCAAATATCACATTCAACTAATAGTGTTAACTGGGATGAATACCGCGGGGCAAATGGAAGCACAAGTACTTTTTATGAATACACTACCACGCCATTAGACATATGGTCGGGACATAACAATAAACCTTATATCAGGGTAAAAGGGTATTTTGGAAGTTCTGAGCCACCCTCAAGCGCAAAACTTGATATATTAGAGATTACATACAACAGAACACCCTATCCACCAAATCTTATAAGCCCTTTGGATAACTCCTCTACCAACCAAATAAAACCAACTTTTATGCTAAACAGACCCAATGATGATGACGGCGATATTTCGTTTAGTTATAAATTACAGGTTGATGATAATGAAAGTTTCTCAAGCCCTGAAGACCAGTATTTTGCAAGCACAGATAGTGTGGTCAGCTATACACCGGGCAGTAGTTTGTATGAGGGTAAATGGTTCTGGCATGTATATGCACAGGATGAATCAAGCAGTGCCTGGTCAAACACATATTCATTTACTATTGATACGACAGCACCTGCGGCAATAACACAACTAACAGCAGAAACTAATCCTGACTTGAACAGACAGATTGATTTATCCTGGATTTCTCCTGAAACAATAACTAATGGTCAGTTTATCATTGTGTATTCTTCAACCAAATCTATTGTTACAGGCGATGATTGGTCTAATGCAGAAACAGAAGGTAATAAAAAGACAGGTTCTTATACTGGCTATCCGCTTGGTTCTAAATTTGAGACATTTGTCAGCAATTTGATGGATGGCACAACATATTATTTTTCTGTAAGAATATATGACGCTGCAGGTAATATTTCCGCCATACCTTCAATAAATCCATCAGCATATACAAACGCTGCACCAGTCGTTACACTGCTCTCGCCTGACGGCGGTGAAAACCTGTCAGCAGAGACAACCATTCAATGGTCCTACAGTGACCCTAATATGGATGATATTGACAGGTCAAGTTTTAGTTTTGAAATAAAAGTCTCATCAGACGGTGGTAATGACTTTAATCTGACCATAGCAACGGGTACGCTTGCCAGTTTATCTTCAGGGACAACCTCGTATCTATGGAATACCAGGCGGGTTGCCAATGGGACAGAATATAAGATAAAAGTGACTGTATATGACCCCCGCGGTCTTGGCGGCTGGGATATTTCAAACAGCACGTTTACAATATACAATGCTAATGAAGCGCCTAAGGTCACGGTCACTTATCCGAATGGAGGAGAGACACTTTCAGGAATTGTCCCGATTAACTGGAGCATAAATGACATTAATTTAGCCGATACACACTTAACCAGAATATATATATCAACCGATGGAGGCGTGAATTTTTCTCTCTTAGAAGCGATTGCTTCTCCTGCAACTTATTACCCGTGGAATACATCGGTTTATCCGAATGATAAATATTATTTAATAAAAGCAAGCACAACTGATAATTGGGGTCTGTCCGGAGAAGACATATCTAACAGCACTTTCAGCATTTCAAACAACAACCTGCCGCCCAATAGTTTCAATTTATTATCTCCGCAAAATGGTTCAAACGTCTCATCACTGAAAATTGACTTAACCTGGGAGAGCAACGGCGACCCGAATTCCGGAGACAGAATCGTCTATACTGTTTATTATTCAACAAATTCAGGTTTTGCAAATGCTATAATTTCCAGCACAACAAACAACAGTCTGTCGGTTGGCGCAGGTAATATATCTGAAGACAAAACTTATTACTGGAAAGTTGAGGCAGAAGACCAATTGGGACTGAAAAGAATATCTAATAAAACGTTCAGTTTCTATGTATTAAATCGTAATAAAGCAATGTCTAATGACAATATAGTATATGCGGAAGTTATTCCAAATTTACCTGATGACAGGTATCTATACATAAAAAGAGTTTCGGCACAGGGAGACCCTGCCATAGAATCTGCAAATACCGATACGGTTAATGACAGATCGCTGGTCAATATTCCGTCTGAAGTGTACGATATAGCTGTCTATGACAGGACACAACAGATACAGATTATTGAATCAGTGAGCGTGGAAATTAAGTTTAATATAACTGACTCTGACAATGACGGATATTATGATGGTACGAATGTCCCTGTTGAGAAAATAAGAATAGTATTCTTAGACAGGACAAAAAACAGATGGATACTGCCTGAAGGAAAGCAATCCCTTGACCTCACTAAAAAACAGGTGAGTGCTGTCACGGACCACCTTTCGGTATTCACCATTACAGGAAGTGATACGCCAAACGAACTGCTGTCAGGAATAAATATTTTCCCCAATCCTTTTTCTGCCGGCAACGAAGAAGTGCGTGTCTGGTATATATTGACACAAGACAGCAACATGACAATCAGAATATATACACTGTTAGGCGATATTGTTTATGAGACAACGTTCGGCACCACAGGACAGCCTGAGGGCTGGAGAAGTGAATTCAGGTGGGACGGACGAAACAATGAAAATCAACTTGTTGCCAACGGTATGTACCTTTGCATAATATTTGCAGAATCAGCTGCAGCAAAACAAAGAGAAGCAAGATATATTGCAGTAGTAAAATAAATTTTAAAAATCCTCCTCAATCCCCCTTTAACAAAGGGGGAAGCAAGGGGGATTAATGGGAGGTAGCGTGAGTAAAATTTTAATCGTTGAAGACGAAAGGGACATAGTTGAAACTTTAAAAATAGCTCTGGAAAGAGACGGGTGGACAGTAACTGCTGCATTTGATGGGATGGAGGCTCTGGATAAAATAAATGAAGAAAAACCTGACCTTATTGTTTTAGACATAATGTTGCCGAAACTTGACGGGCATTCTTTGAACATTCAGCTTAAGAAAAACCCGGAAACTGCAAATATCCCCGTTGTTGTTATGACTGGCAGAGGAGGATTAAAGGATTTACTGCAATTAAAAGAAAATGTCAATATTTCGGCATATCTTGAGAAACCTTTTCCGATAAGGTTACTAAAGGAAAAAATTGAAAATTTATTATGGGGAAAATAAAGAATATAAGTCATTTTTTGACACTGTCGGTTTCAGTGACGGTGCTGTTTATATTAATCCCGGTAGTTTACTGCCCGGGAGGGGGATTGCCTTTTGAAACACTGTCGTTGTTCACTGCAAATGCACGGGCAGGAGGATTCGGTAATGCATATACTGCATGCAGCGGGGATGTCAGCTCTCCTTACTGGAATCCTGCCGGCTTATCCGGTATATATTTTTCAGAAATGAACGTTCTGAGTGTCCCATTATTTTATGAAACACGGTTTACCGCAACAAATTTTGCATATCCATTAAACAAGAGAGGGGTATTCGGTCTGAGCATTGTCCGGTTAAATTCCGGAACTGCTGAACGGACAAATTCAGCAGGAAAAAATCTGGGCTATAAATTTGAAGAAATATTGTCTCAATATGTTTTAACTTATGCATTTAGAAAATCCAATAAATTAGATATAGGCACTAACGTCCGGTTTGTCCAGCAGCAAATAGACGCTTATAATGTTCAGGCCTACGGTGTTGATATAGGCATTATATATCACATTTCAAGATATGCCACGTATGGATTAAATTTACAGAACGTTCTTCCGCTACAGCTCGGACCCGATAATTCCGGCACAAATATCAAAATGGGATTTACCCGGGAATTTTTTCAACCCGAGATAAAAATAATGGTTGACCTTTATTTGCTGAACGCCTCTGCCAGGAATGTAATTAAGTACGGCATGGGAATGGAATATAAACTCTTCAATCAATTTCCTGTCCGGGTGGGAATTAATCAGAGAGAAATAACGGCAGGGTTCGGTATTACATCAAGGGCAATAGATTTTGATTATGCCCTGGGTATCCATCAGATAGATTTCATAAATAAATTCAGCATATCTACCAGGTTTGGTTTTATACCTGAAATTGAAAAAGAAGTTATAGAAGAAAGAATTTCCAGACTAAACGAAGCCGAAAAACAATTAGAAGAAAAGAGAGGGATTACCAAAAAAGAAATAAAGGAAGAACGGGAGAAACTCAAATCAGAGTCCTGGATTAACACACAATTGGCAATAGCAAGAAAATGTTTTGAAGGTAGTGAATACAAGAAGGCAGAAGAAGTCCTGGGCAGAATTCTTGAACGCAGGCCCGATTCTTATGACGCAAAAATGTTATTTGACGAAGTTAAAAAAATAACGACAAAAGACTTTGCCATAAAAAAATATAGAGAATCTGAAAAAAGTTATCTGGAGAACAATTATCCGTCTGCCTTAGAATCAATAAGGGTTACTCTATCCATAATGCCTGAATATAAAAAAGCACAATCTTTACTATTTCTCATAGAAACGCAGTTCTTGATTCAAAAAAAAGATTATAAAACCTCAAAAGAAAAACTGATGGAATCTATCAAACTTGACCCTGAACGTAAGGAAACAATGGAGTTATTAAAACGCGTTCAGACAATACTTGATGTTATGGGTGAAGAAAAATGATTAAAGGACATCGGGACAGTCCGTTTATTATTGTATTGCTTCTGGTTACCTTATCGCTTTTAAATCCCTGTTTATCCGTAGGATTATCTTATTTATATTCTGCAGAACCGTCCGAACAGTTTGATATGTATTTCAATGCCGCCACAGAAAAATATCTTCAGGGTGATTACGCAAAATCAACAGAAAACCTTGAAAAGGCGCTGGAAATACAGCCGGAAAACGCACAGGCAAAACAGTTTTTACTGAAAATACTTATTGAGGCGGGGAAATATTATAATGCCAAACATGAATATCTCGAATCAATGAAATTTATCAACAAATCTCTGAAAATTGCGCCCAACAATTACGAGGTGAAAGAATTATACCGCATAACCAATGAAATCCTTAATCCCGAGCGCAAGAAGGATACAAAATCAGACACCAGGCAAAGGCTTGAAATACCCGATAAATTTAAAATAGATAGGGAACCTGATCCTCCAGCAAAAAAACTGGATACCCACATTGAACAGAGCACTATAGAAAAATCCCAAAAAACAGATGAAACTCAAAAAGTAAAGACAATTAGAGTGAGGGAAACATCGGCCCAAAAACAGGAAAATGAGAAAATACTGATTGAAATTCAGGGAGTTAAAGACAAACTAAATAAATACAAAACTTTTGTAACAATAGTATCCGCCTTTTCTATTCTGCTCATATCAGGTTTGTTAATGACCACAAAAAGGTTAAAAAATATAATTAAGAAAAAAGAAACCGAATTGATGGACTTGTCAAAAAAAATACATCAGGACGAACTTGAAAAAACTCGCATTATCAGCGAAATCTCCTTTGCCAACCAGAGAGCTGATTTTGAAAAGACTTTGAGGATAAATCTTTCCAAAGGACATGAAAAACTGAAAAAGGAACTTGAATTTGAGAGAGGCACAGAAAAACTACTTACTGAACAGCAAAAAGAAAAATTACAGCGGTTAGCTGAAAAGTCCGAGCCGGATAAGAGCGTCTATGGCCTACAACCGACTCTGGAACAGGCAAGAGACCGCATTGCCACACATGCCTATAATATATATAAACATTCACCAGAAACTGCATTAAATTTTCTCAATGAAATGATTAATAACCCAAACGTCGGTATAAGAGCAAATGTAGTCCGTGCACTGGAAAAAATTGCCAAACCGGAAACCCTTGATATACTTTTTAACCTCGCCGGTGACAGCGATGAAAGAGTAACCCGTGAAGTGATAAAGTCTCTTATATCATTGAAAGACAAAATTGATAACAACGAATTATCGTTAGTACCGAAATATAGAGAGAAAATTAAAAACACACTCAAAGATAAATCTTCTCCTTCTGAATGGATTTTTTAATTCTCTTGAAAACAAGTCAAAATTATTGTATCATTATGAAGTAAGGGATACTATATGTCCATAATGAAGGAGTTTAAGGAATTTGCAGTAAAAGGTAACGCTGTAGATATGGCGGTTGGTATAATAATCGGCGCTTCCTTTGGAAAAATCGTCAATTCTATTGTTAACGATGTTGTTATGCCACCAATCGGAATTTTATTGGGCGGGGTTAATTTCAGTGATTTTGCAATAGTGCTTAAAAAGGCAACAGCTACCGAACCCGCGGTTTTATTGAAATATGGGCTATTTATCAACAATTTGATTGACTTTCTTATTGTAGCATTTTGTGTTTTTATCATGGTCAAAGCAATAAACAGCATGAAAAGAATAGGCACAGTAAAACAAGATAAACAAAAACTTTAGTGACACTGCATTTTGCAAAACACAGTGGGATACGATATATGAACATTTGATAAAAGAACGGCTTCCCAAAGAAGAATATTCAAAGGTGCTTCAGGATATAGGAACTCTTTTAAAGATATGTAAAGTTTTGGGTATAGAGAATATTCCAGTCAAATTTTCTTGATATTTAACATTTTTCTAAAAAGAGACCATATTCCATTTTCCGATTCTTGAAAATAAACCCGAATTATTGTATTATAAAGTGATGGATTTTAGCCCCACGATGTTTTATCCGCCTAAGGCGTACAAAACAATACTCGGGGGCGATTTGCAAGGCAAATCGGAGAGGTGACCGAGTGGTTTATGGTGCTGGTCTTGAAAACCAGTGTGGCTTCACGGCTACCGGGGGTTCGAATCCCTCCCTCTCCGTTTTTTATTTCTGATTTATCAAACATAAAATTTTTACTGTTGTATGAAATCATGCCGGAAATAGTTTTTATAAATTCCTCAAAATTTCCCATTATTTCCCACAACATATTGTTTATGCTATATTTTACAAATTAAATAAGTCTTGGGAGTATAAGCCTTTAAAAATTAAAAATGAAATTACACACAATGCTTGACCATTGGAATCCCGAACTTGTTCGGGTAGTACTATCAAGGTTTGTCATGTTTTGATTTATTTTGTTATTTTTTAGCCCCAACAAGTTGGGGGATCCGGTTGCGACAAAGTCTGTGCACTCAGACTTGCTTGGATAAGAATCCGTTAACAATAAATAAATTAACATAAATATTGTTCTACAATAAAACCAGAAGAACCACCGGCTAGGAGTCAAACACTTGTTAAATTTCTATTATATTTATAATGTTAATTTCACCCTGAAGGGATATACTTTGCATTATAAATATAATATTACCTTGACTTTATGATATTTATATGGTAATATATATTCCAGAGAGATGAAAAATGCGTAATAGCGATACCAAATTAAAAACCATGGGACCTCAGTCTGCTCGTTTAGTAACGACGCTTCATGAACAGAATAAGCCTCTATTTCGCTTAAAAGAAGTGCGACAAATTCTTCAATTAGACCATGTAGCATCAAGCAACTTTGTTAAAAAGCTTGTAGAAAGAGGAATTGTTACACGATTAAAACCCGGGCTTTTTATACTTGTTCCATTAGAAATGGGAAAAGAATCTGAATATACCGGAAACCCATTAATTGTTGCCCGAGAAATCATGAATGGAACGGATTATTATCTCTCACATGCTACTGCCCTGGAGATTCACGGAATGGTGACCCAGCCACAATTGGTTGTCTATGTAACAGCCTTAAAATCACATAGACCTGTTAAAACGAAGGGGATGGAGTTCCAATTTATCCATACCCGGAAATATCTTTTCTTTGGTTTGATTGACCACTGGGTAACAAAACAGGAAAAAGTAAAAGTCAGCGACCCTGAACGAACAATTGTTGACGGACTAAAGAACCCGGAATATTGTGGTGGACTCACAGAAGTAGCCAAGGGACTCTGGATACGTCATCATGATATAAACAAGACCAGGCTTATCCGGTATGCAGTCCAAACCGGTATTGGTGCAGTAATAAGACGGCTTGGATTTTTGTTTGAACTTTATAAAATTGGCACAGTTGAGGACCGGGAAATTCTTCGCTCACAGTTGAGTGAAACTTATGTGCGGTTGGATCCGCTTTTACCTTCTGAAGGAAAGTATTTGCGAAAATGGAGACTCCAATTGAACGTATCTTCTGAAGAACTTTTATCCGTAGTAAGGACATAACAAATGATACCGCAACGAAATCTCTCGTTACTTTCTAATCGTCTTGTCCGCAAAAGTGGTCGTCGTATTCCAGAAGGAATTCTTGAACGTGATTATTGTTTATCATGGTTTTTAATCGGATTGTCTTACAGCCCGCTTAAAGACATTCTTTTATTCAAGGGTGGCACGTGTATTAAGAAATGCTACATTCCTGATTACCGTTTTTCAGAAGACCTTGATTGGACTCTGGCAAAAGAGAGCCATTTTGAAAATATCCAGAAGAATCTTGACATTGTTTTTAAACGGATTTATCAGGATTCTGGTATTAGAATGAGTTTTGCCCGTTATGACCGTTACACTCATGAAAACAGTTATACTTTTTTCCTTGGGTACGAGGGACCGTTGCCCGGTGCTACTGGTAAAAATGTTAAGGTAGATATTACTATAAAAGAGAAAGTTGTTTTTCCTGTTAAAAAAAAACCAGTTCTTAAAGGATATGATGAATATGTTGATTTGCCTGAGAATAATCTAATTCACGCTTACTCTCTTGACGAGATAGCTGCTGAAAAAATAGTTGCTCTTTTAGACATTGCACGGAACGAACCACGAGACCTTTATGATTTATGGTATCTGGCTACCAATCAGCACGTGAACATAGAGGGGTTGGTTAGTGCCGTAGAAGAAAAGTGGAAATTCCGGGGTAAGAAACTGACTGATGTCCGGGAAGAGTTTTTGCGTAAAGAACCTCGTTTAAACAAACTTTGGAACATTCGTCTTTCTTCACAGGTGTCAATACTTCCAGAATTTGGTGAAGTTTACCGAAAAGTCCAGCGTGAACTCAGGCAAGCTGGTTTATTGAAGCAAGGAAAGAAAGACAAATTATCAAAGAAGAGGGGACAGGAAAAATATGGCAAAACTCGTAGTTGCGCTTGATGTAGATAAGCAAAAAGCAATAAGTTTAATCAATAAACTTTCATCTAAAGTTAAATATTACAAAATAGGTCATAAGCTTTTTACCGGGTCACCTGAAATAATAAATTTCCTCAACAGGCACAATAAAAAAGTCATTTTAGACCTTAAGTATCACGATATACCGTCTGTTGTCGGATTTGCCATTGAAGAAATAAGCAGAAAATACAAACCGTTTGCCCTGACCCTGCATATCTCAGGCGGAAGGAGTATGCTTGAGGAATCAGTAAATGCGAAGGACAAATTACCCAAATCAATCCGTCCGATATTATTCGGTGTAACAGTGCTTACAAGTCTTAATACTGAGGATTTTAGTATATTATATGGAATGCGCGGAATGAATATTGACGGACAGGTAAAAAAAATGGCATTGTTTGCAAAAAAATACGGTCTTGACGGTATTGTATGTTCCGGTAATGAACTCAAAACAGTGAAGAAAAACTGTGGCAGAAAATTTCTTACGCTTGTGCCCGGAGTATCAATTGAGGAAAATATGAAACGCAAAGACCAGAAACGCACCATTCATATTGGAGAGGCTGTCAGATATGGTGCTGACTATGTGGTTATTGGCAGACACATAACACAGTCAGAAAACCCTGTTAAAGTCGTAGAAAAAATATGGACAATAAAAAAATACTGAGCATTTTCAAAAAAACCAAAGCATTGCTGACCGGACATTTCCTTTTATCTTCAGGCCTGCACAGCGATAAATATATCCAGTGTGCGCTCGTCTTACAACACCCGGATATCGCAGGGAAACTTGCAAAAATACTATCCGGCGAACTCAGGCGCTCTGTGGGTAAAATAGATGTCGTAGTATCACCGGCAATTGGCGGTATAGTTATAGGTCAGGAGGTTGCACGAGCATTGGGATGCAGGGCAATGTTTACTGAAAGAGAGCAGGGCAGTATGGTATTACGACGGGGCTTTGAAATAAAAAAAGGCGAGAAATGTATTGTCGTAGAAGATGTAATAACTACTGGCGGTTCAACCAAGGAAGTAATGGAATCCGTGAAATCTTACGGTGGTAAGGTTATTGCTGTATGCAGTTTGGTTGACCGCAGCGGTGGTAAAGCGGAATTTAATGTTCCCAAAGTTTCGTTATTGGTAATGGATATAAAAACTTACCCGCAGCAGGAATGTCCCCTCTGCAGAAAAAACATACCCATGGTCAAACCCGGCAGTAGATCCCCTTTGGCAAATTTTTTAAAAACCCCTTGATAATCTGCCGGGAGTTCACAAGTAAATGGTAGGGGTAAAAAATTAAAGTGGTCGGGTTTGTCAAGACCAGTTTTTAGTCTTTGTTAAGGTGTAAATGTTTTTCTGTCGTAAGCCGCCGTTTTTTGAAAGAACCGTGAAATTTCTGTTTCCTTCTTTTCCCTGCCTGAAAAACCCGCACTCATTTTCGTTTTAAGCCGCGTTCGTCACTGCGTCAAGGGTATTACACACCCCCGAATATATCTGCCACGGAGTGGCGTAATCCAGTGATTGATGATACCGTTCCCGGTTGTAAAACTCAAAATAGGTCCGTAACCCTTCTCTGGCCTCCGGAATGCTCTGGTATCCATTCAAGTAAATGCATTCGTATTTCACTGAACGCCATAACCTCTCTACAAATATATTGTCGTGGGCTCTCCCTCTGCCGTCCATGCTGATTGAGATGTTCCTTCCCGTCACCGTCAATGCCCCGATGAAATCCTCGCTCGTAAACTGGCTACCATGGTCCGTATTGAATATCTCCGGACAGCCATAGTTCCTGATAGCTTCCTCCAGAGCTTCCACACAGAAACTGCTTTCCAGTGTATTCGATATCCGCCAGCTGAGAATACATCTGCTGTGCCAGTCAATTACCGCCGTAAGGTACGCAAATCCTTGTCCAAGCCGTATATAGGTTATATCTGTACTCCAAACCTGATTCGGCCGTATTATATCCACATCTCTCAACAGATATGGATATACCTTGTGTTCAGGGTGCGGTTTCGACAAATTCGGCTTCGCAAACACTGCGAACAGTCCCATTTTCCTCAGCAGTGTCCTTACGTGCCCATTGCCGACCTTATACCCTTTCTCCCTCAAGAACTTTTTCATCTTGCGGACACCGTAAAACGGGTGTAACGTATACTTGTCGTCCAGCAGGTTCATCATTTCCCTGTCAATAGGTCTTATCCCGACGGGTTTATAATGCATTGTCGACCAATTGACACCAAGCAGCAGGCACTGTTTCCGCTGGCTGAATTCATCATCTTTCTTGTCAATGAGCGATATTTTGTCTTTCAACGCAAAAGATCCAATTTTTTTTAAGCCAGTCGTTCTCTACCTTCAATTCTCCGATGCTTTTATACAGCTTCTCTACTGTTGCGTAGAAAAAAAACCTGCAAAACATTTTTGAAATATTTCAGAAAAAGTGGCGGTTTGTCCAGACCTCTGCGGGTGCTTATTAAAAACCCTTTTAAAAACTCCCCTTGACTTAATATGTTTTATATGCTATAAATATAGCAGATACGCTATATGATATGAATATAACAATTTATTTTTACCCCTATAAAACTGACGGATATGTAAAAGAACACTTAGAGAAATTAAGATTAAATCCTCAAAGGAAAGCAGTCTGGTCCCGGTTAGCCCAAGACATAGCCATATTACAAGCAGAAGGCTTGCGCTCAGGACAAATTGATATTAAACCTCTTGGCGGAATACACGGCGGATTATGGGAATTGAGGCGTAAATTCGATAAAATAAATTATAGAATTTATTTTGTAATTCATAAAGGTATATTTTGGTTAATTCATTATTTAGAAAAAAAATCACAAACAATACCGAAAAATGACGCCAATCTATTGAAGAAAAGGTCAAAGGAGGCAATAAATCTATGAGAACAAAAAAAATAATCGGTTTTGAAAAATATTTAATGGAAACTCTCAGTAAAGACACGGAAAGCAGGACATATTTTTTTAATTTCTTTTATGAACAACCACTTACAACACAAATAGCTTTAATGCGCAAATTTCGGGGGTTGTCCCAAATTATGTTAGCTCATAAATCAAGGCTATCACAACCGGAAGTCGCGCGTATTGAGAAGTCAGAGTCAAATCCGAGGATAAAAACGCTGCAAAAGATTACTCAGTCTTTAGGAGTACGACCGGTGCTTGTACCCCTCGAATTGATTCCATATTTAATAAGCAAGGAAACAACGCAGGAAGGAAAACAATATTTTAACAACATTGCCTGCGGGAGGAGAAAATAAGATGATAAGAATATCTATACTAAATTTTATACCTTATTTAACAGGTAAAGAAAAAACTATTCCAAAAATAGAAAACAAGTCCCCTGAAGAAGCGTCGAAAATAATACGTGAATCGTGTAGAGAAAAAGGAAAGAATTTTGAAGAATGGGAACGACTAATAAAAGAACATTGCATTATTCCCAAAGATGAACCATTTAAGAAACTACTGCAAGAAAAAGGAATACCTTTTGAAAACTCATTATGGACATTAGGATCAATAGCATATGGGACAGGGGATTCTGCTTGGATTGTTATTCAAAATATTAAATGGGATGATGGAAAAATATCATTACCCGAAAAAGAACACAAAGATTATATAAAAACGTTAGATTTAGCTACTGTCTAATAAATCGCTTACCCCAAAAAATTAAGAAAAGAATATCATTTAAGAAAGAAATAATAACAAAATTTGGAGGTTACCAGGTTGGTTATGAAAATAGATGAAAAGAAATTTGGTAAAACAGGGCATGTCTCATTTAAAAAATGGATAAAAGAAAAATATAAAACTCTTGATTCACAAAAACGATATCAAAATGAATTGGTGCAAGTTAGGATAGATCATGCTATTTCTGAATTACGTGAAAAAAGAGGAATTTCTCAGGAGGGGTTAGCAAAATTACTACATACAAAACAGCAATATATCTCCAGGATAGAACAATCAGACAAAATTAATCTAACAATACAAACACTTTCTAAACTAGCAGATATTTTTCATAAACAATTAGTAATCACTTTTAGATAAATTAAGTTTCTGTGAGTCAATTCTTTAAAATATTATAAAAGCCCACTTTAATAAGTATCTAAACTATACTGCGATAAAGCATCTCGTATTTATTAACCATCTGTTCAACGGAAAATTTTTCAAGGACTTTCTTTTTCCCTGTTTCACCCATCTTTTTATAATCTGATTTAAGGAGTTTTACTATTGAGGCGGCCAGAGTTTTTGAATCAGAAGGGGGGACAAGAAAACCATCTATACCATTGTCTATAATTTCAGGTATTCCGCCGACATCCGATGCCACAACGGGTTTTCCTGCTGACATTGCCTCTATTATACTCAACCCCAGCGCTTCATCAAGACTTGGTGCGGTAACTATATCGGTTGCATAAAGAAAATCCTTAACGTCTTTCTGAAAACCCGTAAAAATGACATCTCTCTCAATTTTGAGCTCTGAAGATTTCCGCCTCAAAAAATTTATAAAATTCTGCTCGCCTGTCCCGCCTACAAGTAATTTAATATCCGGGATATTCTTTTTTATCTCAGGCAATGCTTCAATCAAATATGTGTGCCCCTTACCATAAGCAATCCTGCCGGTTATACCTACGACTGTTTTGTCTTTTAACCCATAACGGTTCCTGATTGATTCCGTGCGATTTTTATCTTCTGAAGAAATTTCGTTTATGTCAATACCGCAATAAATAAGTTCAACGTTACTTAAACCAAAATCCCCGAGCAATGATGCTTTTATTTCCGATGATATTGCAACCACCTTATCACATAGCCCATAGAGTAATCTTTTATTTATAAATTTCTTCAACCCTTTTTTCCTGTAAGTAACGATGCGTGTGATTACGGTTTTTATACCCGAACATTTTGCAGAGTACACTCCAGACCAGAAAAATTTCGGGGAATTTATGTCAACAATCTGGACCTTATTTTCCCTGAATACTTTTGATAACCGGAAGAAATTTAGCGGGTTGAATTCAAATACGGGAAACAGGGGAATTGCCTTTAAATTATTTTTCTGCAATTGTGACAGCAGTTCCTTGTTCTGCGAGAGGCAAACCGTCAGCACATTGTGTCCTCTTTTAGTTAATTCTCTTGAAAGAAGATAAACCTGTTTAGAACCGCCTGACCAGCACGGAGATGCATCAAGATATGCTATGTTCATAACATTTTTTTATTTCTTATAGAAAAGATTATGCCTGCAAGAAACCAGAAAAGATACACCGGCTCTGCAGAAAATGTATAATCAACCAGTCCATTTACTGCCAAAGCAGAAAGACTCCCGAGTATCCCGAGTGAAATCGTTCTGAAAAAAACATCCGTTGTAGTTGAAAAAGTCCTTGCAGTCATATAAAACAGATATACAAGTAGGGCCATAAAAGCCAGGAAACCCGTAATACCCATATCCGCAGTTATTCCAAGATAAACGTTATGTGGATGGGAATACCCGTGTTCTTCGTTGTAAAATATTGGTTTTGTCTCTTCGGTAAGATATTCCCTGTAAAATAGTTCCTGAAATGTATTTGGTCCCTGACCTAAGAAAGGCCTGTCCTTTATCATTCTTAAACTTGTTTTCCACATAAGGATTCTTCGGTAATCACCTTCAGTTATACTAAACGTATCTATTATTCTGTTTCTGGAAGGTTTGAATACTAAAAGTAGTATAAAAACAATACCGAGAATATAGAACAACTTTTTTTCCTTTAGCAGGGCTATAAGCACGACTGCAAATCCCGCCGCCATCCATCCGCCTCTTGTGAAAGTAAAACACAGGCACACAGACATTAGTATTACCGCAAGAATGTATCTTAATTTCTTTTCAGAATAAAAAATCACCGCAACAGTTAACGGAATAATCATACCCAGCATACTGCCGAGTTTATTCCAGTGTGACAGTGTGCCTTTTACACGGAAGAAAGGAATGACTTCAGGGTCTCTTAAAATATTCAGTCCTGTAAAATATTGAACTATACCGTAAGCCGACTCAATCGTAGTTGATACAACAAGTATTACGATTAATTTTTTTAGAAACTTTCTGTCAATGACGTTCAAAACAACAAAAAAGAAAGCCATTTCACCCAAAATCAATCGTAATCTGTCAAAACTTTTCAGTGGTACTTTTGAAAATATGCTTGAGACAAAAAATACCGCAAGGAATATCAGTATCAGCCCTATGAAATTTTTGGTTTCTTTTGAAATGTCAGTCCATATAAGTTTCTTTTTTGTTATTATCCCGATAATCCAGCCGACCAGAGCAATCAGCATACCTGCCACCTGGCCGGATATGGAAACAGATGCCGTAGCAACATAAACAATCAAGCCAGTTTTTATTAAATTTTCAGGGCTGAAATATTTCCGTAAACTATTCATACATATTATTATATATCCCAACAGATAATTTGTCAAGCCAGAATTTGCCGGGAGGTATTGCAAAAGATTTAATTAATTTTTATAATGTTTATAATGAAAAGACTTGATTTAGGATGCGGACTTAAAGGGAAGATAAAAAATTCAATAGGTTTAGATAAAAGGGTTGCCCCGCATGTGGATGTGGTTCATGATTTGAATGTATTCCCGTACCCCCTCCCGGACAACGAATTCGACTGGATTGAAATGTCAAATATTATTGAACATATTGATAACCCCCTGCTTGTTATGAATGAAGTATACAGAATCTCCAAAGATGGTGCTACGGCAAGAATAATCACTCCGCATTACTCCTCACATCTCTCATACGGGGATATGGAGCATAAAAACCGCTTCGGATACTGTGCATTTAT
>Ga0210056_1000141_pt1 | contig 51059 bp, 47 predicted proteins | sample CryGeyCG2014_080_2_FD_183965 | JGI IMG/M metagenome (GOLD analysis project Ga0210056, IMG submission 183965) | Groundwater microbial communities from aquifer - Crystal Geyser CG07_land_8/20/14_0.80 (SPAdes) (version 2) | ecosystem: Environmental > Aquatic > Deep subsurface > Groundwater | place...
AATATCAATAGGTTAGGCGCAGTTTTATATGGCATTAGACACGTTTTTATTTCCTGGCATATCCCCCCCCCATATGTCTGTTTGTATTCGTGCAGCCACGTCCAAATAACGCCACATGAGACCCTATCTGGCGCAAAGGTTGTGATTACATGAAAACTGGCAAAAATCGAGTTTTTTTGAAAAAAGTTGAATTTTTTCTTTTTCTTATATCGGAGTTCCAGATTACAGTAGAAATATCTTGTATTTATCGACAAATTATTCAATAATGCTGCTCAAGGACAATCATCATGGTTGATAGAATTAGTATATGAAGCGGGCAGCTGAGGTGCTTCGATGGTTAACGAGTCTGTCGTAAAAGGCGTTAGATATTACGACTATGACGAGGTTTTTGACGATATTCCTTCGACCTTTACCATCAAAGAGACGTCAGAGTATCTGGAAGTCGCTGAAATAACGATACGAAGATGGGCAAAAGAGGGAAAACTGTCCTTTCATAAGATCAGCAAGAACTATGTCTTTCTTATTGACGATTTACGGAAATTGAAGGGAAGGGGGAATAGCCTATGAAACTGGCAGAAAATGAAGAAAAAGCGTTAAAAGCGCTGCGGGAAACTTTGTTTGTGAAATATCCGATTCATGATTTTCGTCTCTTCGGATCGAAGGCAAGGGGCGAGGGACATCAGGATTCTGATCTGGACGTCATGATCGAGATTCCTCACAATGATCCGGTTATTATCTCAGAGATCGACGACATCATCTACCGGATCAATCTGGATCACGATGTTTTTATTTCCGCCCTGATTTTCGGAAAGGATGAACTGGAAGAAGGGCCGATGTCGGAGGCGCCAATCTATAAAGTCATTCAGAAGGAAGGAATTCTTCTGTGAGAACAGATGAGAAGAAAAAAGCGCTTGCCGGATATAGGTTGCAACAGGCATCCGAGAGCCTGGAAGAAGCCTGTTATCTCTTCAATGGCGGGAAAAGCCTTCGATCCGTTGTCAATCGCGTATATTACGGGATGTTCTACGCTGTCCTGGCCCTTCTGATTTATGAGCCCTATACATCGTCAAAGCATAGCGGTGTCATTTCCCACTTCAATAAACGCTTTGTGAAAGGCGGAATCTTTCCTGAATCCATGGGGCATTCGCTCAACAAGGCCTTCGACCTAAGGCAACGGGGGGATTATCGTGAATATTTTGAGTTGACAAAGGATCAAGTGGAACCGCTTTTGGATGAGATGAAGCATTTTATCGTTTCCGTCAGGATTTATCTAGATAAAAACGCAGGCTTGTGAGAGATGGCACACTGAAAAGTAAGGGAAAAAGAGGATTATGTATGCCTGCCCATGACATTATTGACAACCGTCAGGAAAAACTGGTGGATCATATCAACCGGATTCTTGACTCCAGCGACGCGGCACGATTTGCCGTGGGTTACTTTTTTCTTTCCGGCCTGACGGCCATTTCGGAAAAACTTTCCCGGATCAAGGAATTGCGGCTCCTCATCGGCAATACGACCAACAGGGAAACCCTGGAACAGTTGGCCGAAGGCTATCACCGGCTGGAGATGGTTGTCGAAGCGGCCGAAGCGGAGCGGTATCCGAAGCGGAGCGACATCAGGCAGATGTCCACGGAGACAACGGGGAGCATCCGGGCTGGTATGGAGCTGATGGACCAGACCGATGAAGGGGAAAGTCTGGTCAGATCCCTCGTGCAGATGGTTGAGGAAAAACGCCTCAGGGTACGGGTTTATACACGGGGGCGTCTCCATGCGAAGGCATATATCTTCGATTACGGCACGGTTTACGATCGTAACGGTAACTCCGTGGATCGCCACGAAGAAGGAATTGCCGTTGTCGGCTCATCCAACCTGACCCTCTCCGGCGTTACTCACAACACGGAACTCAATGTCATTGTTCAGGGCAACGACAACCATGCCGAGCTTGTCCGGTGGTTTGAAGACCTCTGGAAGGAAGCCCAGGATTTCGATGAAAGCCTGATGCAGGAAATGAAGGCATCCTGGGCAATCGCACCTGTCCGACCCTATGACGTTTATATGAAGACCCTCTACTCCTTGGTCAAAGACCGGATCGAAGGCGGCGAGGATCAAGATATCCTCTGGGATGATGAGATCACCCGGAGGCTGGCCGATTTTCAGAAAGTTGCCGTGAAGCAGGCCGTTCAGATCATACGGGACTTCGGGGGCGCCTTTGTCTCCGATGTGGTGGGTCTCGGGAAATCCTATATCGGCGCAGCCATTGCCAAACACTTCGAACGAGTGGAACACGCCCGTACCCTGATTATCTGTCCCGCCACGCTGGTCGAGATGTGGGAGCGTTATAATGAGGTGTATCAACTCAATGCCCGGGTACTGTCTATGGGATACCTCAGGGAGCGGGATGACCGGCCTGCGCAGTTTCTGAAAGAAGACGTTATCTATCGGGATCGAAACTTTCTGCTTGTCGATGAAAGCCACAATTTCCGTTATGCGGACACACAGCGTTACAAGATGGTGGAGGCATTCCTGGAAACGGGGAAGAAGTGCTGCTTCATCACCGCCACTCCCCGTAATAAAAGCGCCTGGGACATCTATTATCAGATGAAGCTCTTCCACCAGGATGACAGGACGGATCTGCCCATCGATCCGCCGAATCTGAAAGAATATTTCCGCATGATTGAAAAAGGGGAAAAGAATCTTCCTGATCTCTTGTCGAACCTGCTGATCCGCCGGACACGAAATCACATCCTGCGGTGGTACGGTTTTGATTCCGAAACCCACCGGCAGATTGATCCCTCTCGGTTCAGAGATTATCAGGACGGCCGCCGCCGGGCCTACGTCATGGTGGGAGGGCGTCACCAGTTCTTCCCGAAACGGGAACTGGAAACGGTTGAATACGGCATCGAAGAGACGTATCAGGGTCTCTATCATCAACACGGTATGCGCGATTGGTCAGACCGACGAAACCGGAAATCCGAAGACCAAACCATACCGAAGATCGTCTGTAGCGAGGGCTTAATCTAAATAGTTCACCCTGAAAAATGAAAAATTTCCTTTGGAGCGAACATGAGCAGGATTTTTGGGGCACCCATCTTGACGAAGCGAAAGATAAGCATTTTCAGATGTTTGAGCCTTAAGGGCGAGTTTCTGAAAATGCCTGAAGCGAGTCATAGATGGGTCAAAAAACCTGCACCAGAGAGCAGAAAAGGGAATTTTTCAGTGTGAACTAAATAATAATTAGGGGGGGATTAAAAATTTTTCAGAAGTACCAATACTAAGATCAGCGCTAAAACCTCACTTATCTCATTGACAGCGCCAAAGGTGTCTCCTGTAATACCTCCAATTTTACCCTTTAGAAATCTGGCTGAACCCCAGACAAATAGGCCAATAACAATCATTATAATTATCCCTTTTATCCCCAAGAGCGCAAAGGATGCTAAAATGGCAGTGGCCGAGGCAAACAAGAATTCCCTTTTCCTTAGATAAGCGGTAAAGGGTAATCCAATACCCTCTGTTGACCTCGCATACTTAGAGAAGAGAGAAAGCTCTACCATAGACCACCTGCCGATCATTGGCATAGCGAGCAAAACCTGATTCTTAGTTTCATGCGGGATATTCATGAGGGCAATATATTTCAATAATAGTGTCATCGTTAAACCAACAGCTCCAATGGCACCTGTATTACTGTCGCGCATTATTTGAAGAATCTCTTCTCTAGAATTTCCCCCGGCTAAACCGTCTATAGTATCGGCAAGACCATCCAGATGCAACGCGCCGGTAGAGATTATCAGTATAACTATTGAGATAGCATCTACTACAGGAGCAGGTAAGATACGCAAGGAGAATGTATTAAATAAGACTAGGATAAACCCAAGAACCAATCCAACCATAGGAAAGTATCCCATTGATCTTCCCAGTTCTTTAGGTTCTACTTGAATGTTTCTCCCGAGGCGAACAATTGTTAGAAATTGCAGAGCAATTATGAACCGTTTCATTATCTCCATCTATCCCTTTATTTTTACAGGTAACCCCGATATTATCAAATAAACGGAACTGGCTATATTCCCTAACCTTTGATTTGTCTTGCCAGAGATATCCCTAAATAACCGTGCCATTCTGTTTTCTGGAACTATGCCCATCCCTACCTCGTTGGAGACAACAATAAGACGAGAGTCAATTTCGGCACACACACTTATTAGTTTCTCAACATCATCCATTACATCCTTTTCATCATTTTTGTATAGATGTAAGAGATTAGATATCCAAAGAGTTACACAGTCTACCAGGACTACTATGTACTTCCCCCTTATCCTGTTAAAAACCCCTGGTAGATCAATGGGTTCTTCTATAGTATCCCAACCTGCCCCCCTTTCTTCTTGATGCCTCTTTATTCTTTCCCTCATCTCCTCATCCAGAGGCTCAGCAGTAGCGATATAAGCTCGGGGGCTGCTCATTGAGTTGGCGAGATTGTAAGCAAAAGTACTCTTACCGCTCCGTGCTCCACCTGTTACAAAGATTATTTCATGGCTCATATTAATAAGAAGCTCTATAATAGGGTAGCGCTTTTGTCAATGTTTTTTTAAACGCGCTAATCAGTAAGATAATAAAATATGTGGGATGTATAAGAAGATATATTGAGTTGCTACCGGGAAGCGATAACTCTCTTCTGTGAAACAAAAGTTAGCAGGATTTTTGGGGTGACTGTCTAAAAAATCTTTTTCTTAATGGCCGATATTTCCTGGTCAAGGGCGGTAATGCTGCAACCACACCTATCTTCCCATATTTGATATATAAGGTCTGCATACTTGTTGGCATCATCCTCAGCTAAACCATGATCTTCCATTATCTGGCCAGCCATGGATTCTACGAATTCTTCTCTGTCCTGTAATATAATCTCTTTTTTTGCCTTCCTGAGTATCTTAGAAAAGACATCTTTTGCATTATCAAATTTCTTAAAAAAATCCAGATTTATATCTTTTTCTTCCATGTCAAGCCCCCCAGAGTTTAAGTATTCACAAATCCTTAGCCCCAAGGCCCTACCATGTATGGGAGATTACGTCACGTTTGCACACACTTCGGCAATTCACTTCATTTTTACTGCACCCCGGGTTAAAACCCAGGCATGCATAGCTAACCTTGCTCTTTACCTCATCTCTTACCTTTACAACTATATCCCCGTAATCATCCTCGGCAAGTTCCAGTACATTTTGGGGACAGGCAGGAACACATTCCCCACACCCATCACACTTGTCAGTGTCTATTACAATATAATACTCTCCACTGCCATCTGTATACCCATAGTTGATTATCATGGCATCCTCCCTTTAGTAATAAATCTCTATGAGAGCTAGGTAAAAGTATCCCTGAGAGCTAACATCGTCAAAAACCGGAAGTCGTAAATCGTAAATCGTGAATGGGTATTATACCTTTTATTTATTTTATTTACGACTCGCGACTTACGATTTACGATCATAGATGGGTCAAAAAATGAATGCTGAAGCGAAAAGAGGTACCTCCATCTGTATGGAACTACATCCTGCTTCTTTCTTCCATAAGAGCGGAGGTTATGTCTCCTGCTTCGCCTATCATGTATATCCTGCCTTTACCTATCCGGGATATCTTCCTCATAAGCTCAGGATTGGCTGACTTCTCATTGATGCATACACAGGAGATCGTTATCCCCTTCCTGGCTGTCTTTATAGCCTCTCTTATAGCATACTTCTCTGGTGAAGGATGCGGCGCTGTCGCATCCCCGTCTGATATTAAGATTATGTGCTGGTTGGCATCTCCCCGACGCTGACGTATGAATACTGACCGAGCTTTTAATAACCCATACCCTATGTTGGTAAAGGCATTCTCGTGAAGGTTTAAATCCAGTATCTTCTCGGTCACTCTGTAAGGGCTGTCTGTTATCTCTACTACTACATCTGCCAGGTTGGAAAAGGATACTACCCCTAATCTGTCTTTGTATTTGGTGCTGGCCATGGATAAGGCTATGGCGCTCTCTTTGGCATACCAGAGCTTCTCCAACTGTGACATGGTGCCAGACAGATCAACTACCAGGATGATGTCCATCTTGGTCCTGATGTCTTTCTTGGTTACCATGATATCTTCTTTGGTTACTGTCTCTCTGCGATTTTTGATGACTTCTCTTATGGTGTCTTTTAATGAGACGTCTTTGTACCTGTCCCCTAATCTGTACTTGCGCACTCCTACTATTCTGCCCTCTCCTGTGGCCAGCTTTTTGCCTGTCTTGTGCTTCCCCTCTCCTGAGATGTTGACGTTCTCCCATAGCCTAGGAGATAGTTTCTCTAGGAGAAAGGTTATGCCCTTTCTGCTCAGGTTCCACCCTGTCTTGTCCCGCTCTAAGATGCTCTTTCTCTCTAAAAGGGCTAATGTCTCTTTTAATGCCTCTTGCTCTAAGCTCTTTTTGTAGTCGGCCAAAAGCTTGTCCCGATATTTCCGCCTCTCTTCTATGTCTTCGAGTATCTCCTGGGTTATGTTGTCTTTGAGATGCCGCTCTATATAGATGTCCTCCATCTGGCTCATCATCTCTTTGTGAAGCTTGGCCAATCTGGTCTCGGGAAAACGCTGTACTCTCTTGAGAAGGATGTCAAAGAATCCCAGCTTTAAGGGTTTTCTGAGTTTGTCTTCTCTGGCTATCTCTTCTACCAGGTTGAGTATGTCGTCTTTGGACAGGGTGACCAGCTCTTCTCTTTTCTCTTCTCCTGCTATTACTTCTTGTACTATCTCTTCTATTATCTCTTCAGGTCTCCTCACTGCCTCTGCATGGGGCGCTACTTCTATCCTGTGGGGAAGGGATACTACTGAAGCCCTCTTCAGGATGTCGTCAGTGTCTTCTATCTTGAACCTCTTGTGGATGGGTATGAGTTCGGCAAATTTTATCCCGCCTCTGGTGCTTACTCCCCTATGAAGGTCTGTATGCCCCCTGGTCATCCTTACTATCCTCAGTGCCTTGTCAAATTCCTCTCCCTTCCATCCCTCTCTGTCCATGATTATGGCTCTCTCTTTTTCCTCTTCTGCTATGTAGCCCATCTTTATTATGTCAAAGTGGTCTATCATGTCAAGGGAAAGGGTCTTTAGTACTCTGTCTCCTCCTGTCGCAATGATGAGGATGTCAAGGGGTATTTTCTCTTCGTAACTGCCTATGGTTACTGTGTCTCCCTCTAAGGCATAAAGTAGAACGTTTAATACCCGCTCCGTCATTCTGTCTATGAAGTCGAGTATGAGTATACCACGATTGGCCCTTAATAGCTTGCCAGGGGTGAATGACCGTATGTCGTGTATGCCATACTCAAATGCCGCAGAATCAGGATCCAATGCCCCTATCAGGTCCTCAGGCACCAGCTCGGGACTGCCCTGTACTCTCTTTATTCTGTCTCTGCCAGGGATTATCTCTGTCTCTGTCTTGGAACTGTTGTCCCTTGATAAACACCAGGGACAATCAGGATGAGAAGGGGCACAGTTGACTGGACATCCCTTTATTACTTCTGTGTCTCCCAATATTCTGCCAAGCTTCTCGGCTAATACGGTCTTCCCACATCCCGGAGGCCCCAGTATTAAAAGATGATGCCCTGTATGAAGGGTGGATATTATGTCTTCCTGCCTGGCTTCGTCTATCTGAAATCCTTCAAATAATAGTTCCTTGTTCTGCTCCAGGGTGTTGCTCTCTATACGCTCCCGAATCTCTCTCCTTAACACTTTACCCTCCCCTCTTCCTGTACTTTTCCTCCGCTTCTTGCCTTATCCTGCCAAATATCTCATAGGCCGATGAAACAGAAGGAGCTTCCTCGGGCAACTCCAAAAGGGACCTGCCTATAGCATCATACTGAGAGATTAACGGATCAAAAGGTACGTATCCAATTATGTCTAATCCGTTTTCTCTACCTAATTCCTCAATTATAGGTCTGGTCTCAGGGGTGACTTTGTTGGCTATTACAACTATCCTGTCAAAGTCTATGCCTACCTCCAAAGATAGCTCTTTTACCCTCCTGGCAGTCAGTATGCCCTTTTTGGTGGCATCGGTCACTACTATCATTATGTCGGCGCCTCTGGTTGTCCTCCTGCTCAGATGCTCTAAACCAGCTTCACAGTCTATTATCACTGTATCGTAGTTTTTGGATTTGGTGTCTATTACTTCCCTTAGTATGTGGTTTATGGTACAGTAACACCCCGCTCCTTCTGACCTGCCCATGACCAGTAGGTCAAAGGCTTTGCCTTCTTCTATGATCTGTAAAAGCTCCATCTCGAATAGGTCTTTCTTGGTCATGGATGGGGATACCTTGTCGGCCCTGATGTCCAGTATGTCTTCCCTTACTGCCCCCACGTCTTTCTTGATCTTTACCCCTAAGGCTTCCGGCAGGTTTGAGTCAGGATCCGCATCTATGGCAAAGACACTGCCATATCTGGAGAAATACCTGACCAGAAGTGATGATAGCATGGTTTTGCCAGTCCCTCCTTTTCCAGAGATGGCAATGGTTGTTGCCTTTGCTCTCATATCCATCTACCCCCCTAATATGCCTTCCGATATCTCCTGTATCAATCCAAGGGGATCGTCATAAAACTTGGATTCAGGTGAAGGCTTTATTCTGCTGCCCATAGAGGATACTGCCATGCTTCTTACATCATCTATGGTAGCGGTTTTGCGCTTCTGAAGCAAGGCTATGGTCTGTACTTTCTCGTATAAGGATAGCCCTGCCCTGGCACTGGCCCCCTGGTCCAACTCTTTGTCCCAGGGCTCCTCTCTGGTAGCTCTGACTAGCTTGACTATGGAGTCTATTGCTTCGTCAGGTATCTCTATACCCTCTGTCTTTAATCCATATTTTACCAGTATCTGCCTCTCTCTCTCCGGTGTCTCCGGATATCCCATCCTAACTATGTCAAATCTGTCAAGTAAGACGTCTGATAGCTCTTCGACTCCCGCATGCTCTCTGGGATTCATGGTGGCCAACATGATGAAGTTGGAGGCATAGTCCACATCATAGGGCCCTATGGTTGCTATTCTCTCTTCTAATACCTGAAGTAAGGCATTCTGCAATTTCTCCGGCACTCTGTTCAGCTCATCAAAGAAAACTATACCACGATTGCCCTTTAAAAGCTTCCCAGGGGTGAATGCCCTATAATCATGAGGCCCAAATTTGAATGCCTTGGTAGGATCTATGTCTCCTAAAAGATCCTCCGCGGTTAAATCAGGACTGCCCTGTATCCTGACAAATCTCCTGGCACCCTCTACTTTCTCTACCTCCAGGTTGCCTTCTTTGGATTTGGTTATGCATAAAGGACAAACCAGTTTGCCGGGATCACAGTGAAATGGACACCCCTTTACTGCATTAACAGGCGGCAGTATGGATGCAAGATACTTGGCTAATGTGGTCTTGCCTACTCCAGGAGGCCCCTCTATCAATACATGATGATCTGCCAGTATGGACGTCAATATCTTCTCTTTGGCATCCTCCTGACCAAATATAACATCCAACGGATCTTTACCACTGTCAACATAACCCAAAATCGTCTCTTTTAATCCCTCTATTATCATTAAAACCCCTCCTTTGTATTAATTTACTTTGAACTGCCAACTCTGCTTGCTCTCTGCTGTAAATACCTCCCCCTTACTACTGACCACTGCCTGCTGGAATTCACCATGTACCTGAATATCTCCCGCTCTTTGGCGTATACTGTGTGAGGATATACCCGATTGGGATCCAGGTTGTCCACGGCAAATAACCCTATACGATGTATTGATAAATACTCGCTGTTCACTGTAAGCCAAAACTCCTGATCCCGCCACTTTACCCCTAATGAATCCTGAAATGCAGGTATTACTAAACCATAGTCGTACAGGCTCCCGTAATCCTTCCTTAGCTCCACTAAACCAATGGCCTTCTTATAAGCATCCTCATTTGTAGACCGTAAGACTACTCTTATGAGAAATCCCCTGCTATCCTTCTCCGCATATATGTCCAACTCCCCTTTTTCTAAAAGGGAAAGGACTGATGAATCTACACCACCAGAAATATTATCCCCCCATATACTGTACCCCTTGTCTTTTAATAAATGGATAAATGCCCCCTTTGTATAGCTCCACGCCTCTTCATCACTGTCAAAATCCATCTTAGCCCGCAACGGTAATAACTCAACCTTAGAGGGTAACGCTATCTTTATATCCCGTACCTTCCGCTCCCTCTTTACTAAACTCTCCCCATAATAAAGCTCTGATAACTCTCTGCCCCTGTCATCTATTAACTTCAAAGCCAATAAAACACCTACCTTATCCGATGTGTCCTTCTTCTCCAATATGTCAACCTTCTTCACTAACCAATCATCCGGAAATGGAAGCTCTATCTCCAAACCTTTCTCCAAAAAAGCCTTGTTTACCTCTTTTACGGTAGCCATAGGTAAAGCCTCCTTAAAAATATAATATTTAGACCTTAATGGCTAAAAACATCAGTTCTATGTTTTTTCTAACTAAAGACTCAATATCAGTAGTTCTGCCTTTCAAATAATCTATAGTAGTTTGTGTCTGTATTATACCATGCATATTGCTCCAAAAAAGGCTTGTAATGTCCCAGACATCTATTTGTTTGAATATGCCTATCCTAATCCCAAGCTTAATCACTTCACTAACCATTTTAAAGATAATATCGGTCTTATCATCAATCTTCTCTGTCAATTCATGTGTCAGCTTCAAATTTAGGTGCTCGTTAACAATGAAGTTTAAAATCCTATAATGATCCGGATGATTTTCACAAAAGTTATAGTAGGTAGTAGCTATACTCACCAATAATTCATCAGGCGCCACATCTTGTTTTAGCACTTCTCCAAGTTCTTCGATAAGGATATCATAGGTTTCGACTATCAGAGAAACGTACAATTCTTCTTTTCCTGAGAAGTAGAGATAGATAGTGCCCGTACTTAGTTCAGACTCCTGGGCAATTTCCTCTATTGTGGCATTCATGAAACCCTTTTTCGAAAAACTATTTTTTGCTGCCCCAAGGATATCTTTCCGCCTCTTTATCTTTTCTTTTTCTTTCCTTTCAGGGATACCCATCTAAATTCCTTTAAATTATAGTAACTATTCAGGTTCAAAGTTCCGGGGTTCACGGTTCAAGGTTAGACGTGGATTCCTATTGCTGGCTATCTCGAGAAATATGAAGAGCGCAAGCCAATCAGCCGTGAACCCTGAACCGTGAACCTGACAACCTGAGTAGTTACAAATTATATTAATTAAATGAAGACCATTCACTTTCTAAATACTAAATTAAAAAAAACTCGCAAAAAAGTCAACAAAAAAAATTAATCCGGGAAGATTTTAAATAACCTCTACCTTCTCTATTTCACTCCATTTATACCCCTCTGTATGTGGATATACTACACCACAGCTTCCCATTATTTCAGGTTTATAGTTTTGGTATTCCTCTAGATTTTTAAACTCATCGGATATACTAATAGAATCACCTGCCTGGGTAATAACAAGCCCTCTTGCTGTCCTGTTATCTTTAAGCTTTATCTCTACATATTTACCCCACAGGTTTTCTTTTCCCTCATCTGTCATTCGATTTGATAAACTTGTTTTCATTCATTAATCCTCGCTATTAAAGGTTTCCAACTCTCCTATTCAAATAGGGGAACTATCCTAAATTCACTCACATCCACTATGCCTTTATCTGTAATCTTTAATTCAGGAATAACGGGCAAAGCAAGGAAAGATAAAGCCATAAAGGGATCTCTAAGATGGCATCCAAGGGTCTTTGCTGATGCAAGAAGGCTTTTGATTGCATCAGCTACTTCCAAAAGCGGCCTATGGGACATCAATCCAGCAATTGGCAAAGGTAGAGAAGCCAATATACTCCCGTTTCCCACAACCAATTGTCCCCCACCTATCTTTTCTATTTCCATTACCGCTTTCAACATATCATCGTCATTGGTTGCCACTACTATTATATTATGAGAATCGTGGGCAACCGAAGATCCTATAGCGCCGGTTTTCAGCCCAAAACCCCTTACAAACCCCAATCCAATATTGCCCGATCCGGTATGTCTTTCTATTACCGCTATCTTAAGAATATCCCTTTCGATATCAGCCAATGCATGGCCATTAACAATTTTTACCTTCTCAATTGTCTTCTTTGTCGTTATCTGATTTGGGACCAATTCTATTATCCTGGCATTCTCCGAAGATGCCTTTATTTTCAATCTGTCAATGTCCATATCTTTTATAATGAGGGAGTTATTGAGTATTGGTTTTTTTTCTTTTAGTGATAGTTCCAAAAGCCGGCCATCCCTTGCTACCAATTTACCGCCTTTAAACACCATTTCTACTCTTAGTTCTTTTAACGTTTTGAATACGGTAATGTCCGCTTTGTACCCCGGCGCTATAGCGCCTAATCTCTTCAAACGGAAATACTCTGCAGGGTTTAACGTGGCCATCTGTACAGCAATAATGGGATCCAATCCCTCCTTAACAGCCTTTCTTATCAGGAAATCCATATGTCCTTCTTCAAACAAGTCAAGGGGATGTTTGTCATCAGTAACAAAGAGGCACCTTCTTGAATTAGTGGGTGTTACTAATGGTAAAAGGGTCTTCATGTTTTTTGCCACTGTTCCCTCTCGGATCATTATGTACATTCCTTTTTGGAGTTTTTCTTTTGCCTCTTTAAGAGTTGTACACTCATGGTCCGAACCTATACCCACAGATATATAAGCATTGAGATCATTTCCAGCCAGCATAGGTGCATGCCCATCAATCCTTTTCCCCTCAGCCATTTCTATCTTTCTCAAAATCTCAGGGTCTCCATCTATTATCCCTGGAAAGTTCATAACCTCACCGAGCCCCAGTACCCATTCTTTGTGAATTAGCTTTAAAAGGTCTGAAGCAGACAATCTTGCTCCAGAGGTTTCCATATCTGTAGCAGGCACACAGGATGGCAGCATGATATATACATCCAGGGGGCTTAATCTGCCTGATTCAGCTATGTATTTAATGCCTTCTAACCCCATAACGTTGGCTATTTCATGGGGATCAGCTACTATTGAAGTAGTCCCCAGAGGAACAACAGCCCTTGCAAATTCAGATACTGAAACCATTGAACTTTCCACATGGATATGACCATCAATAAAACCCGGACAGAGAAACTTCCCCTTCAGGTCTATAATTTCCCTGGCATTATAATCTCCAAACCCTATGATTATTGAGTCGTGGATTGCCACATCGGCAGAAAAAATGCTGCCTGAAAATACATCCACAACTCTGGCATTTTTGATTAAAAGGTCTGCCTTTTCTTTTCCACAAGCAACCCTAATCCTGCTTTTCAATTGATCTTCCATCTTAAATATTCTGATGCTTTTCCAAAAGTAGAGACGGTTTTAATCATTAGCGACCTACGCCCTGCTGGGGCGGTTTATCAAGGAGTAACTTTTTTGAAGTTACTCAGAAGATTAATCAAGACCAATAACTGTTTGATCTATCACCATAGTCTCCTTTTGTCAAAAATTTTTAGCTTGAAAGAATTTCTTTTATAGTATAGGCTTATAAGATATGTTAAACACTTGAAACATCTAATGCTTTGACTCATAAATAACTTTACCAAAAAATGTCTCCCCTCCCTTGGTGGGAGGGGATTAAGGGGAGGGGGCAACATAGCGATTCTTCACCCCCACCCTGCCCCTCCCCCATCAAGGGGGAGGGAATATTTATAGTAATTCATAGTAAAGGTATTAAAGGGACATTCCACTAACAGGTGAGCAGGTGAGCTCCGGGCATGGTTTAAATATGAACGGGTGAACAGGTATACGGTAAGCTAACATGGACAGGCAAGACAGGGAGATACTGAACAGGATTCAGTCTAAATTCCCCATCAGCTCCAGACCATTTAAAGTGCTGGGAGAGGAATTAAATATCTCTGAAGACAATATGATAGAGAGGGTTAAGCAATTGATACATAAAGGCTATATTCGACGCCTTGGTGCTTCCTTTGACTCAAAGAAACTGGGTTTTACAAGCACACTGTGTGCGGCCAGGGTCCCCCCTGAAAAGATTCAAGATTTTGTTAAGGTACTACATTCATACCAGGGCATAACACATAACTACAAAAGAGAACATGAGTATAATGTATGGTTTACTTTTATCGGTGAATCCAAAGAGGAGATCAGGGATAGTCTCGCTGATATATCAAAAAAAACAGCCATTAAAGACATCCTCAATCTCCCTGCCAAAAAAATCTTTAAGGTAAATGTTGAGTTTGAAACATGAGTAAAACATTATATGTAACTACTCCTATATACTATGTAAATGCTGAACCTCATCTGGGACATGCCTACACTACTATAGCCGCAGATGTTCTCACCCGTTTCAACAGACTGTCTGGGAGGGAAACATTTTTCGTTACAGGAACGGATGAACACGGTGATAAGGTTGTTAGAGCTGCCGAGGCTGCGGGAGAAAACCCAAAAGAATATGCTGATAGGATAAGCATGCTATTCCGAAATATCTGGCCAGAGCTTTCCATTTCTAATGATTACTTTATCAGAACAACCGATGAAGACCATAAGAAAGTTGTTCAGTTGATTCTTCAGAAAGTATACGACGCAGGGGATATTTACTTTGGTGAATATGGGGGATATTATTGTTTTGGATGCGAACGTTTTTACTATGAAAAGGAGCTTGCAGATGGCAAATGCCCTGATCATAAGATTGCCCCTGAGTTTATAAAAGAAAAGAACTATTTCTTTAGAATGAGCAAGTATCAGAATTGGTTGATAGGGTATATCAAGTCCCACCCTGGTTTTATTCGCCCTGAAAGATATAGCAATGAGGTATTGGCCTTCTTGAGAGACCCTTTAGAAGACCTGTGCATTTCGCGTCCAAAATCAAGGCTGGATTGGGGAATAACTCTGCCATTTGACAAAGACTATGTCACCTATGTTTGGTTTGATGCCCTTATCAATTATCTAACTGCTGTTGGTTATCCTGACTCTGATCTTTATCATAAATTCTGGCCGTCAACCCAACACCTGATCGCGAAGGATATACTAAAACCCCACGGTATTTACTGGCCAACCATCCTAAAGGCTTCTGGCATTGAACCATATCAGCATTTAAATGTTCACGGCTACTGGAACATAGATAAAAACAAGATATCCAAGAGTCTTGGGAATATCATCAACCCCCTTAGTTTAAAAGATAAGTATGGCCTCGATGCCTTTCGGTATTTTCTTATGCGAGAGATGGTCTTTGGATTGGATGCCAATTTCAGTGAGAGTGCCTTAGTTAACAGGTTGAATTCTGATCTGGCAAACGATCTTGGGAATTTGGTGAGTCGCAGCCTGGCAATGGTTATTAAATATTTCAAGGGGGTTCTTCATAAACCAACCGGATACTTAGAGATTGACGAGAGATTGAGAAGTGATGCTTCAAATATGCTTGAAGACATGATTAATCAGATGAGCCGACTGGCATTTAACAAGGCATTAATTGCCATTTGGGGATTTATAGCTGCTGTGAATAAGTATATAGACGAGACCTCACCTTGGACCCTGGCAAAGAAAGAAGATCAAACGGGAAGATTGAATGCTGTATTATATAATATCGTAGAGGCACTGATGGTTATTACTGTTCTTCTCTTTCCCTTTATGCCGAGTACCGCTGAGAAGATATGGGCATCTTTAGGGATAAAGGGGGATTTACACACCCAGAGATTGGATGATATAACAGAGTGGGGAAAAACAGGAGAGAAGACTGCCGTCTCAAAGATTGAACCGATCTTTCCCAGGGTTGAGGGGTAAATGCAAGAACTACATAATCCTTGTATAGAATTCGAGACCGGGAAAAAATTAGTAGATCCAAAACAGATAGGGTTCACTTTTAAATACATGTCCAGATGCTGTTCGACACATAATGAGAAAAAAAATCTTTCAAGAGAAAGGAATTACTTTTCTAAAAAGATAAATTACAAAAAAGACCCTTATGGTGCTATAGGCAGATTTAAGACTGTAACCATTATTGGTGTGAGTGGAGCAATGGGAAGTGAAATTCTCAAGCGGATTCTGACAGAGCATGCACTACCAGACTGTGAAAAGATCCAGCTATTCGGCAGACCAAAGAATGCATCTCAAGGTAGAGACAAAATCTTTTATTATGCCTTAATTGAAAAGTTAAAAGACGGTATGGATGGGGTTTTACCTAATATCGAATTTGTCGATTCTTATGACAGAGTTGATGGGGAACTTATAATAATGTGTGCGGGGAAGACCATTCCAAAAGATACAGGTAGGGCTTCCGATAGAACAACCCTGATGCATGAGAATAAGGCTATTTTTGAGGATTGTGCTAAATCTATTAAAGAAAATCCTTCCCGTATCCCTGAAATGGTAATAGTGGTAAGCAATCCAAACGAGTTATGTACGTGGGTCTTTTCCAGGTATTTCAAGAGGGTTGTTGCGATAGGACCTGTGTTGGATTCTATGAGGTTTCAGAGGGAAATCAGGGAGGAGTTAGATTTGCCCGTTGAAATCTCTGTAGATGGGCTGGTTGGCGGTAATCATGAACTGAGAGGCATGGTAATATATAAGAGTATGCTTCGGATAAACTGCGAACCACCAACGGGCCAAATATTGGAAGATATCTCTCCTACCCTTAAGAAAAATCCAGATGTGGATGAGGTATACAACAAGGCTTATGAGATGGTTCAGAGAGGAAGCGAAGGGGTCTTTAATTACATCAACACATATCCTATACCCACACGGTTATCTGTTAAACCCCTTATTGAATACTACTGTGGAGAAAGGGCGGATTTTCCTGTTGGAATTGCTGTAATAGCCATCATAAAAGCATTTCTTGCTAATGTCCGTACCCTAGTAACCCTGACCAAGAGAACCAGCTTGGGGGAAAACGAGATATGCATTGGAGTCCCTCTCTTTATAAGTAAAGATGGCATAGAAGAAATAGATTTGGACTCGATCGAAAATTTTAGAGCGTATAGGGATGATGAACAGTTATTTAGGGCTGTAGAGGTATTTAAGAACAAATACTCTTGCCCGGCTTAATTGCTTTGCAACAAAATGAATACACTATTTGAACCACGTACAATTAACGGCATGGTATTAAAAAACCTGGGGAAAGATTAAAGGAGATGCGAAACATCAAGCTTGTAATCGAGTACGATGGCACCAACTATCACGGCTGGCAGATTCAGCCCAATGCAGTGAGCATCCAGGAGACTATCGAGGACAGGTTACAGAAAATCACCCAGGAAGAGATCAGGCTGATCGCAGCAGGAAGGACAGACGCAGGTGTTCATGCTATAGAACAGGTGGCAAACTTTTCTACCAAGTCTCAACTCGATCTAAGCAATATCCAGAGGGGACTGAACAGTATGCTTCCCCCTGATATTGTTATTAAAGAGATAAGTGATGCCGAACAAGACTTCCATGCCCGATACAGTGCCAAAAACAAGATATACAGATATGTCATCCTGAACCGGAGGTTCCCTTCTCCTCTATACCGCAATTTTTCCTGGTTTATGCCTTTCAAATTGAACATTAAAGAAATGAAAGAGGCTGCGCAATGCCTCATCGGGGAACACGATTTTTCTTCCTTTAAGGCATCAAGATGCAACAGCAATAACCCTATCAGAGAGGTTTACGGCATATCCATCGATAAAGACACAAAGGGATTCATAATCTTTGAGATTGAAGCCAATGCCTTTTTAAAGCAGATGGCAAGGAATATTGTGGGAACGCTGGCAGATGTGGGCAAGGGGAAGATTGGGGTAAGTGAATTTGAAGAGATACTTAGAGCTAAAGACAGAAAAAAGGCCGGTATAACGGCCCCTCCCCAAGGGTTATTCCTGGTAAAGATCAAATACTAGCGGGTCACTCCATAAATACCTTTACAACAGGTCTCTCAGATACCTTTTCAAAGGTCTCTCTTATTCCAAGGAAAGTGCCCCATCTCACTTAATCAAGTCTCTTCCTAAAACGCCCGATAGCCCCTGCAAAGACAACCAATCCGAGGATGGTCAATGCCGCAAATTGGGGCCAGAGAACACCTATACCTACCCCTTTTAAGAAAACCCCTCTTATGATGACAAGGAAATACCTCAAAGGATTCAGGTAAGTCAACCATTGAACCACAACAGGCATGTTGGCGATAGGGAAGACAAAACCGCTGAGCATGAAGAAGGGGAGGATAAAGAAGAATGTGGTCATCATGGCCTGCTGCTGGGTAGAGGAGATGGTGGATATAAAAAGCCCGATACCCAGTGTGCTTAAAAGGAAAACACAGGCGGCAGCCAAAAGAAGGATGAGACTGCCGGCTATGGGGATACTGAACCATAAAACGGCAAAGGGGGTCACCACGACCATCTGACCAAGAGAAATGATGATATAGGGGATGGTTTTACCCACAATAAGCTCAATAGGTTTCACCGGTGTGACGATCAACTGTTCCATAGTTCCGGCCTCTTTTTCCCTGATTATGGCCATCGAGGTAAAGAGCAAGGAAATCAGCATGATCAGAAAAGCCACAATACCAGGCACAAAGAAGTTCTGGCTGTCAAGGTTTGGATTATACCAAGCCCTGATTCTGGCATCTATCTTTCCATAATTCAATTGCTGGGGATACAGCTCTCTGATTAATTCCCGATTAAACTTATCGAGAACCAACGATGTATAGGCAATCCGCACAGATGCCATATTGCTCATACTGCCATTGACTAAGATTTGAACATCTGCTGTCTCACCTTTTCTAATGCGCCGGCTCAAATCCGGACCTACCTTGATGCCAAGATCTATTTTCCCCCTGAGGAGCAATTCTTCTAATTCACGGTGGTCCCTTGAAAAATGGGTAATTCTAAAGACCTTATTGGCACTGAAAGCATCAACCAGCATGCGGCTTTCCTGTGTGCGCGACTGGTCAAAAAAAGCAACCCGTATATCTCTGATATCATAATTAACAACATAACCGAAAACCAATAATTGTACGATGGGTGAGATAATTAGTATGGGCCGGTTCCGCCTGTCCCTGAAAAGCTGGATGAACTCCTTGCGGATCAGTTCACGAATTCGAAGCCACTTCATGTTACATACCTTCCCTTTTCAGTACAACAAGATTTGCGATGGCCAGGGCAATAAACATACTCATCAGAACCAGATAACTCGGCCACAGGTATACGAGCCCTAGGTTTCTCAAATATATTCCACTCAGGATGTCTATATAATAGGTAGCCGGGACAATGTAGGTCACAAGCTGGAGAGCTTTGGGCATGTTGACCACTGGAAATACAAAATTAGAAAGGAGGAGCGAAGGGAGGTATGTAATCAGGACAGCCGCTTGATTGGCAACCAGTTGTGATTTTGTAATGACTGAGATGAGTAAACCGAGCGTGAGGGCAACGGCAAGATAGATAGAAGATGCCACAATCATGAGCCAGAAGCTGGCTTTCATAACTACTCCGAACAAGACCTGTCCCATAAAAATAGCCACCAGGACATCGGTGAGCCCAATCAGAAAATAGGGAATGGCCTTGCCTATCAGGAATTCTCCTGCCTTTATGGGTAAGGATCGGATCGTTTCCATCGTCCCGTTTTCGTACTCCCGTGCAATGACAAGAGAGGTTGACATGGCCCCCACAATCATAATGATAATAGCTATGATCCCTGGGATAATGAAGTTTCGGCTCTCAAGGCTTTCGTTGAACCAGACCCTGACAAGGCCTTCAACAGGCGGTTTGATCTTTTCCAAACCCTCACGATTGAGAAAGTCCAGCAGAAGTTGCTTGTTATATGTTTCGATAAAAGCAGTAATATATCCCCTTGATATGCCGGCGAAATTGGGATCGCTGCCGTCAAGAAGCACCTGCAACGGCGCTTCTCGGTTTGCCCTGATATTTCCAGTCCACCCTGGAGGAATAATAATGGCCAATTTCGCACGGCTGTGGTCCAGGTATTCTGTGACGGTCTTTGTATCCGCTAGATGGGCAACAACATTAAAATAGGAAGAGGCATCGAGGCGGCGGATAAGGTCGCGGCTCAGGTCTGTCTTTTCGTGATCCACAACAACGGTTCCTATATTGTTTACATCCAGGCTCAGGGCATAACCAAAAAGGAGGATCAAAAGCAGAGGAATCGCGAATGCCAGATACAGGCTCCTGAAGTCCCTGATCAGGTGGTAGATCTCTTTGCGTGTAATGGCCTGAATCTTTAAAGGGTTCAATGGTTTATGGACTCGTAAAAAGTCAAAATTAGGATGGCAAAGTAAAAAGCTTCAGATGCAAGGCGCGCAAATCCTGAGGAGTGAAGCGTACTTAGGGGTACGCTGCAACGACGAAGGATGCAGAGCAACGCCGCAGATGGACTTTTTACTTTGCCATCAATGGGTTTCCCGGGACATTAAGGTTATAAAGGCATCGTTTAAGTCTGCCTCAGGACGATCCGGACATGCCTCTCTAATAATCTTCGAAGGACTGCCCGTGGCGACTATTCTCCCCTCATTGATCATCACAATTCGCTGGCAATGACGGGCATCATCCATGTAGTGGGTGGTAACAAAGACCGTGATCCCCTCCCCTGCCAGTCGGCCTATGAATGTCCAGAAGTGCTGCCTTGTAATGGGATCAACCCCTGAGGTGGGTTCATCCAGGAAGATGATCTCAGGACGATGAAGCAGGGCACAACTCAGAGCGAGCCGCTGGCGCAATCCGGGTGGCAGTTCCCTGGCATACCGGTGCCGCACATCCTGGAGCCGGACCATATCCATGATCCATTCAATCCTCTCTTTCCACTGGTCCTGCGGTACGTTGTATATTCCGAGATAAAAACGGAGATTTTCTAGGGGATTCAGATCTTCATAAAGGGAAAATTTCTGAGACATGTAACCTATAGACTGTTTTATTTCTTCGGATTCGGTAAAAATATCATGCCCTGCCACCATTCCCTCACCGGATGTTGGAGTGATTATGCCGCAGAGCATCCGGATAGTAGTTGATTTACCTGAACCATTGGGACCAAGGAAACCGAAGATTTCTCCTTTCTTTACGGAAAAGGAGACTCTATTGACGGCTACAAACTGTCCGAATCTTTTTTCAAGGTTATTTACAACGATGGCATCAGAGTTTGAAGTTGTCATGAAGAAGTTCCTTATCCACTTCCTGAATGCGAGAGATCATAGCCTCTTCCAGGCTGGAAAAATGGGAGCGAATCTCTGCAGGGGTGGCTGTATCCAGAAGCTGTGATTGGTGCATCATGCCCAGGTGGTCACATTTTTCACCCTCATCCAGGTATGACGTGGAAACAAGGATGGTCATCCCATCATGGCGCATCTGAGTCAGGATATCCCAGAATTCCTTTCGGGATACGGGATCTACGCCGTTCGTTGGTTCGTCAAGGATGAGTATATGGGGTTCGTGGATGAGGACACAGGCAAGCCCCAGCTTCTGTTTCATACCGCCGGAAAGATTGCCTGCCAGTCGGCTGGCAAAGGGGAGAAGGTTTGAAAATGCCAGATAACGTGCCTTCCTTTTCTTTCTTTCTGCGCCAAAAATGCCAAAAATATCCATAAAAAAATCGATGTTCTCTTCGACGGTGAGGTCCTGATACAGACCGAAACGCTGCGGCATATAGCCTATCAGGGACTTAACCCGCCTCTTTTCCCTTACCACATCCAATCCATCAATGAAAATACATCCTGAAGACGGCTTGATCATTGTTGCCACCATCCTGAGGAGGGTTGATTTGCCTGCCCCATCTGATCCAACAAGACCGAATATAGTCCCCTTCCCTACCATGAATGATACCTGACGGACTGCCTCTCTTTGACCGAAGCTCATCGAAACATTATCTACCTTAATAAATGGGATTTGTTCGCCGTGCCCGGAGGAACCCATCCTTTCGTCTCCATATACAGACATACCGGTTTCAATCCTACCTTAATTGATACTTTTCTATAACCTACCAGAGAGTTTTGAAGAAGTCCCCTGGGAGCAGCTTATCGCAACCAGGCATCGGCTGGCATTCCTGACTTCAATTCGAGGCGGGGGTTGGGTATAGAAACCTTGACCAGATAAACAAGCTTGACCCTCTCTTTCTTGGTCTGGATGATTTTGGGTGTGAATTCACCTTCGGGAGAGATAAAAGAAATACGCCCTGTATAGACCTTATCGGGAAAGGTATCTATCCTTACCTCTACCTTCCGGCCTGGTTTGACTTTGCCGATTTCAGTCTCATCTACAAATATTTTCAGGTCCACCCTTGAAAGGTCGGAAAGAGTCAGAACCTCACGGCCCGGTGTAACCACTTCCCCCGGTTCCACATTGCGGCTGATAAGGATACCAGAGAAAGGCGCCTTCAATTGCGTATATTGCATCTGGATTTCCGTCTGATTGAGGGCTGCCTTAGCCGCTTGAACCTGAGACCGGGCAGCCTCAACATCCTTCTTTGCGGCTTCTATCTTTATTAAGCTGCTCCGTGCCTGTTTAACAAGGGCCTCACCTTCGGAAAGCCTGGCCTTCGCTGTCTGAACGGTTTCCTTTCTGGCACCTTCCTTAACCAAATCGTAGGATGCTTTGCTGACCTCATATTCCCTGGAAGCTATTTCATACTTGAGTTTTACAGCATCCCAATCCTTTTCTGAAACAATGCCTTCTTGATAAAGATTGCTATACCTTTCTCTGGTTTTTTTTGTGTCTTCCATGACGGCCTCTGCACTCAAAAATGCCTGGCGTGCCCGCTCTATATCCTGTGCCCTGTTGCCCGCCAGCAGCTCGTTTAGCTGCGAGCCCAAAGCCCTGACACCTGCTTCTGCCCTGGCCAATTCTGCGGGCAGGGTCTTCTTATACACTTCTAAAAGGGTTTCAAGCTGCTGTTGATTCTTTAAGGATTTATCGAGGTTTGCCTTTGCCTGTTCATAGCGGGATTGGTGCTCCGACCGATCCAGTTCTGCGAGGGGATCTCCCTTTGCCACAGACTGACCTTCGTTGACTGCAACATGAGACACTCTGCCACCTACCTGGAAAGCAAGATTTGCCTGAGTTGCCTCGATGGTTCCCGAGTAGTACAATTCACTGCGCTGCGTCTTTCGCTGTCCAAGGTAGACAAGCAAGCCCACACCAACAAAGAGGACAACAAAAACGAGAATGATGACTCGTTTTTTCATAAGTTACTCTTCCAAAGGGTATCAGCAAAGCTCGCCTGTCGCTATCGAACGCAGATCAATTGAGAGCTTTGCACAACCGCATTGCACCTCTCTTTCGTCATTCCGCACTTGATGCGGAATCCAGTTATTTCAAGCAGTTCTGGATTCCGGCTTCCGCCGGAATGACGTGGAGAATGGGTTTTTCAAAGCTCGAATTACAATGAGGTACAACACCCTGCCACTATATTTTCTCTTTGTATTCCCTGAAGCCATCAACCAATTGCCTGAATGAGACAGGCTTGAATTTCTCAAAGCTCTCTTCGTCCACGTAAACAAAGTCGTATTCCACGTCTGCCTGCACTCGATTGATGTCTTCGCACCATTGCCGCAGCCGTTGCATCTTGAGCGGCACGTCCAGGTCTTCCTGGCCTTTGGTTTCAACAACGAAAATCCGCTTGGCGGATACCTTGACCAGAAAATCCGGGTAGTAGTTGGAAATGTCGCCGTCCCCGTTCACATAGTCCAACTTGAAATGCACCGCCAGATAGTTCTTGGCGTAGGAAATCACATCGTCGCACTCTTCCAGAAATCGGGCAAACAGAAGTTCAAAATGACTGTCCCCGATGATGCGGTTGAAGACGCTCTTTTTCGGGATGAGGTAGCCCTGATCCCTGGCCACAAAGGGGCGCGTCTGCCGCAGTTTTATAGTGTCGCGGATTTCGGCGTCGCCTTTGTCCTGCACGGTGAGGGCGTTGATCGCCTTCTTGAAGGTTTCGATCAAGGTTTTGGTGGCGGCCAGTTCCGACAGGTTGCGCAGGGTGTTGGGACTTTCCAGTTCCACCGGGCGGTCAAACAATTCGTCCTGAATAAACGCCTTGACCTTGCCATACAGGACGTCGTAGCCGCTGACCAACCGCAAGTCTTTCATCATGGTCTGAGCAAAGTAGCCGATCACACTGTGATAATCCGCAATGCCGGCCGGGTCGAGAATAGTGGTGTGTGTTACTTCACCAGTAGTGATGTCCTTGAAGACGATCTCCCGCTGTTCCTCCTCGCTGAACTGCCGGTATGCCACCTTTGAATGACCGAGCACGCCCACGTCCAGATCTCCCAGGTTCTTGTATTCCCGGTAGACGCGTGGCGTTAACATCGGGATTTCAATATCCAGTGCGTCGATGTCTTTCTTCTCGTTTTCCTTGTCGACCTCCACCACCAACGGCGTTTTAGCTTGCGTGCCTTCGCCCATCGGCTTGCGCTCCAGCACCACGCCTTCGGCCTGAATGGATTCTACGAAGTCCATAAAGGCATTGGTGCCGACCACGCTGACGTATTCTTCCAGGCTGCCGGGGTACATTTTACGCAGGCCGCGCCCCAGGGTCTGTTCGGGCAAGATGTTGCTCGGGGCTTTATATGGACGCAGACCGACGATGGTGGTGACGTTCTTCACATCCCAGCCTTCTTTGAGCACCATCACGGAGATGATGGCCTTGTGAGGGCTCTCCTGCCCGTCAATCTCGTTGGCCTGCTTGCGAAGTCGTTCCAGTTCTTCTTTAGCTTTTCCTGAAGTTGATTCGGAAATCTCACCGTTATTCTTGGTGTGAATGACCAGCACGGCGTCTTTTTCAGCAAATTCCGGATAGGTGGCTTGCAGATACGCGGCCACATCGTCGCAATTCCGGGTGTCGTCGGTCATCACAAACAGGATGGCCTTCTTGCCCATCTTTTCATGTTCGGTGTATGCCTTGCGCCACTCGATCACGCCGAGGTGAATGTAGTCGGCGTATTTCTCGGTGTACTTGGCGCTCTGGCGCTCCACCAGTTTGGCGCGGCTCGGACCATCGGGTACGACAGGGTGTTTGACCACATTTTGCCTGATCGCCTCCACCAGCGGGTAATCGGCCACGGTCTGCACGAAGATCGCTCCGTTGTTGTGCTTGGGCGTGGCGGTCACATCCACTTGCAGGGAGAGGGCAGCCCCTTTTTGCTTCAGGCGGTTGTGGATATCTTCGATAGATTTGAACCATGCCATGCGCGGGTCGTGAATATGGTGCGCCTCGTCGTTCAGCACCACCAGCTCATCAATGTCGCGCACGATCATGCCCAAATCCACTTTGGAGTCGGTGGTTGCGCCGGTGGGATGCTTACCCAGGAAATAATCACGCATGTCTTCATCATCGGGCGATGCGGGAATCTCGTCTCCGGCGTAGACCCGGTGGATATTGGTCAGAAAGATATTGCCGGTCGGCCGGGTAATGCGAACCTCGTCCTGCACGTGCAGGGTCGGTTGAAAATCGTCGCGCCAGTCGCGCCCTTCCACGCCGTTGTCGGGGATAACCGGGTCTTCAAAGAAGATACGCAAACCTTGAAAATCCTTGTAAATGCGATCCAGCACGATGATGTTGGGGGCAATCACCAAAAAGTTGCGCGCCAGTTCCGATTCCGGCTCATACAGCTTATGGTAAAAGCTCCAGGCAAGAACCAGACTCAGTACCTTAGTTTTGCCCGTGCCGGTCGCCATTTTCACCACAAAGCGCCGCCATGTTTCGTCGAACATGCCCGTGGAGACGGCGCCGGAACTGTCGAAGCGCATTAGGTCGAACTTGTCCTTTACCCCCACCACGTCGTACAGGTAGATGATCGTCTCCAGCGCCTCGCGCTGGGAAAAGTAATACTGGAACTCGGCCAGACCCTCACCCCCGCCCCCTCTCCCAGAGGGCGAGGGGAGATACGCTTGGGGCAGTAAGTGCGGGGTGTTGAACCACCAGTTGAGCAGGCTGCGGCTGGTGTCGGTCGCGCCGACGTAGCCGCTGTCCCGCCACTCCTTCACCTTGCGGCGCAGTTGCGGCACTAAGGGCGGCATCAGCTTTTCAGAACTGGACTCCCGCAACACTTCATCCGCCGGAAACCAGCGGAGGGCCGGGTCGAGTGTGGTGTAGGGGGATTCAGGGAAGTTGGGATGGAGCGCCATAGTCTCTTATAGCCTCTTAAATAAACTTTATATCTAATTTATATCTAATTTAAAATAGCGTAAACATATGATTATTAAGTATTTTTAATTTATGGATGCAGTTCTAAATTTAATTATATATTTAATTTCTAAGTACCCAATATCCATTTCTTGTTGTCCCTATAAACTTTATTTTCCCTTCCCGTTTCAACTCTTGCAAGATGTTTGAAATATCTTGTGGATTTAACTCCAGAAAGACGTTTTGCAAATCATGTCGATAGCCTTTATTCTTCTTCAAATGTTTGAGAATCAGCTCTTTATCTTTTTCCCGTGAAATGCCTGTTAACCTGGTATGGATACCTACCTTTCCTTCATGAGCATAATACTTATGAGAAAGAATATACTTTGCTCCTTTGGTTTTGCCGACCTGCTCAATAACGCCAATCTCTAAAAATTTGTTCCTATTTTCTATCTGGGCTACAGGCTGATTTTCTCGAATCTTCTCCAATTCGTATATCTCATCAAAAGATAGGGTAGCCTGTTTTTCGTTGATGATTTTTTCAAGAAAGAAAATGAAACTTTCGTCTTTTACCTGAGCTGGAATTTTAAGACAGACAGAAAAATCATCACTTTCAGAAAGGTCTGGCAGCCCTTTGCCTTCCTTGATGGTGTATTCAAATATGTCATCCATCCCCTGTCCTGAACGTTCAACCAGGCCGGCTTTTTCAAATGTTTCGGCAATAGATCGGTTTCGCCAATACTTTTTGTATAGAATATTTTCAATCGTGATGCCTGGAGGAAAGCCACCAGGGCTCTCAATGATGAACGATTCCGGTGATGCCTTAATGAAAACAGATTGGTTTTTGATTGTGTAGTCTCTGTGAGCTACTGCATTTAGAATCGCTTCACGGACAGGTTTTTCGCTAAAGGCATAGATTTCTCGCTGGAAAAACCCTTCTTGAAATGGGATTCGGATATTCCGGGCATTGATGGTATCCCATATTTCATCACAAATACTAAAAAAGGGTTTACGCCAGTTCTTTCGGAAATCATGGGTTGTTTTTCTTGCATCCTGCCTCCATTCAAATATTATCTCGCACCCAGGCAGCAGCTCATTAAGCTTCTCTTTCTTACCGAAAAGGATCAGGCTTGTGTAATTCAGGCTATTATCCGTTAGCAAGCCTATGGAATGCAGTGTTTTCTCACTTGAAAAAGATAGATAATCCTCACGTCTTGCCTTCTCAGCCCAGCGTCTTTTGAAGTTTGCTATCGCTTCTTCATCGAGGTCGTTCAATCTCAGCCCTTCCACGATTTGGGCAGAAAAATCTGGCTCGGATTCATTGAGGATCCTTTTTAATGTCATCTGGTCCATTTCAACCATGGACTCCCCTGCTCGCATCGGATAATGATAGTTACCTGTTGACCGGATTACCTGACCTACGAGACGGGAAGGTATATGGAATATAAGAACACGCCCATCGAGATGTATCAACTCCTCAACATCTACCCGTATCTTGATCTTATTAAGCAATTCATTGGACAGCTCATTATGTGTACTCCGAAAAGCCTTCGTGCCAACAACCTCTCGTTGATCATTCACGCCAAGAATTAACTTTCCACCGCCCTCATTGGCCAGAGCGGCGCAATAATCCGGCAGGTCTTTATCCTTGGAGAAACTATTTTTAGCCGTCTTAAACTCCAGAGTTTTGTCTTCTACCCTTTTCAGCCATTTGTTAAATTCTTCAACCGTTGTCATAGTGCTTTATACTGATACCTCTACAATCGTCATCGTGTCGGTGCCGAAGATATCCACTACCTTGACCGCCAGTTTGCGCCGCCCCGGCGGACATTCGTGGAAGACGCTGGTTAGTTCCAGCGTGCGCTCTTTTTTGGTGCGGAAGGACTGCCACTCGTTCTCAAAGATGTAATCTCCAGTCCATACTTCCTCATATTCCGGCAGATATAACTGTTCGGGCTGCTCCATCCCTAGCATCTCGACTTGTTTAGTCTTGTCACGCGGTATGCGGATGATTTCGCGCTTGCTCTCAAAGTTGAAATCTACTGCCCAGTAATCAATCCAGTCCGTCCAGTTCTTCGTCAACACTTCACGGCTGACGATGCCGTTTTTGTCTTTGATAACCTTTACGATCTGCCCCTTTTCGACTACGATATTGCTGGACTTATCCTTGAGGGTTGCCTCCGCGTTGGCAATCGAATCTTGCGAATAAAAGACCGAAAAGTCAGTCAGCTCAACCGCTACTTTGGCGGGGGCATGGCCATGCGCCCCTACAATGTGCGGCTACACCTCGAACACCTTGAGAACTTCGTCGCCGTAGTGGTTGATCACCTTCACGGCGATCTTGCCAGTCTGCGGTCTCGCGAACGGCCGGCTGGTGGTGCTGTATATGCTCGACCAGGCCGCCTCGTCGATATCCGCCTTCAGTGCCCGCTTGAGTTTGTCGTAAGGCTCATCTGCGCCGGTGAAGTAGGCGTGGCGGACAAAGAAGCTCTCGCCGTTGTAATCAGTATCAATGAACCAGCAGGCAATGTCGTTGGTGGAGTCACTGCGAATCTCGCCGGTGGTTGGGTCGTACACGTCCACACCTTTGATTTCCACAATGAGTGTGCCGTCCTTCTGCTCACTGATCTCCACGTCCGGTTCGCCAAAGACCATGAACAGGTTGCCCGCCCCGGTTTTCTTCAAGAGGTCGTCCCCCATGGCCAGGTCGGGGTTCATCTTCGTGGGCAGCACCATCAATTTGCCGTAACGCTTGGCCTCTTCCGCGACATGGGGGTCAAAGGCAAATCCGGAGACGAGCAGGAGATCGTAGCCGACGCCCTGTACCGCTTCCTTGGCAGCCTCCTTCACCTGCTGCGGGCCGACCGTTCCCTGTTCCGGGCCGATCGAGACAGCGACGCGCTTCGACTTACCCTCGGCGTCGGTGTATTCACCGGCGGCATGGAGCCAGCGCCCGGCGAAGGGGTCAATCGTGTCAAATTTGATTCGTTCGCCTTTCCTGGTGTTCTGTACACCCGCCTTGCGCAGGTTATCGAGGATCATCGTGGCGAAGTCCTGCTCCCGCTGCGCCTCTTGCCGGGTGACTACGCCGTCCATATCATCGTCGGCAGTGGCAAGCACCCGGTGCGGGGAGAGGCTTTCGACCGTTAAGGGGCCGCTGACGCGGACGGTTTTCTTGTCTTGATAGGGTTGGTCGTAGAGCGTTTCGGTGTCGGCGTGGCGGGCTATGGCGTCGTCGATCTGCTTACGGGTCATTCCCTCTTTGATGTCCGGGTTGTTGGCGATGGATTTAAGCGTAACGTGCGGCACGCGCTTGTAGACGAAGCCCTTGCGGATGTCGTTATCGGTTCTTTGCGGTGGAGCAAATTTGCCTGTTAGTTCAGCTTCCTTCTTTATGCCTTCAGGTGAGTCGGCCAGCAGGTAATAGGGATATTTGGCGGCCATGAGCCGGGTGCGGGCCAAGGCCAAGGCAACGCGGCTAGTGTCGCAAGTGATCCAGCGGCGACCCCACTGTTCGGCCACGTAGGCGGTGGTGCCGCTGCCACAGGTGGGGTCTAAAACCAGATCACCGGGGTCGGTGGTCATAAGAAGGCAGCGTTCGATGACTTTGGTGTTTGTTTGAACGACGTAGATGATGTCGCTTGCTCCAATCACGTCGTCCCACACGTTGCTATATGTCGAAACTGGATAATCACTAAGAAAAAATTTGTAGCGTAGCTGGTTTTGCGTTTCTAAAAGTCGTCCCGCCAATGCTAACTGCCTCATTCCCTGCTGTGTCGTCCTGTATCTGCCGACGTATTTCTTACCGTTAACAATGACTTCAATTTCTGGATTCGCGTTACGAATAAGGTTGTCCGACATGAACGGTTTCAGCTTCGCGGTAGGATCTGAAGAAAGAATTTTTTCTCCTTCGGTTCGTGTAAAAACCTTGCCTTTATCGTCTTGGTAGTGAGAAATCAGATCGATGTTTTCTCCATGCTTAAGAGGTTTTCGAATCTTTGTCAGTTCCCGCGTTTTCCCATACCAAAGCAAAAAATCCGCTGTTGTCGTTAGAAATTCAGACGCTACGAGCGAGCGAGTTTTTGTGAAGGCAATTTGGCTGATGAAGTTTTCACTCCCGAACACCTCATCCATCACGCACCGCACCAGATGGACGTTCTCATCGCCAATCTGCACGAAGACGCTGCCGGTTTCGGTGAGTAGTTCACGGGCAACGACGATACGGTCGCGCAAATATGACAGATAGGAATGGATGCCGAGCTTCCAGGTGTCGCGGAATGCACGTACCTGTTCGGGCTGGCGGGTGGCGTCCTCGGCCTTGCCGTCCTTCACCTCGCGCTTGCGGGTACTGACCTGCCAGTTGGAACTAAACTTGATGCCGTAGGGCGGGTCGAAATAGGTGGTCTGAACCTTGCCCTTGAGCCCCTCCTTCTCGGCCAGGCTGGTCATCACCAGCAGTGAATCGCCCAGAATCATTCGGTTCGACCAGTGGCCGTCGTGCTGATAAAAGTCTACCCGCTGGTCAAATTCGTCGGGCAGGCCATTGAAGTCAGCAAACAGGTTAAGCTGGTTCTCGCAGGGTTGCTCGATGCGAGGCAATGCGTCAATTAACGCCCGTGGGTGAATCTTCTCCTGAATGTAAATCGGCACAACGGGGACGGCGAGGTCAGTCTGATCCTGTTCATCCTTACCCTTCCAGACTAATTGCGGGTCGAGGGACGGATCGCGGGGGTAGAGCATGGTCTTGGGTGCGTGCTCATCCTCGGAAACAAAGTCGCGCAGTTCTTCGGTAGGGATATTCTTGCGCTTGTCCTTGTGGCGAAGAGACTCGACGGGCGTAGGGCCGTTGTTTTTCGTGGTTCGTTTTCTGGCCATATCACTTGTTCTCCATCGTTGTTTTGTTCTTACGTAACTGCGCCCGGATCAGGTTTTCCGTATTCCAGGGGTCAGCGATTTCGATGAATTCCCAGCGGCCATAACCGCCGTGGTTGTTGACTGCCGGAACCCATAGGGTGCGTGCAGTGGCAACTTTGGCCGACTTGTCTTTCTTTTTCTCGCCAGTGACCTCGATGAGGAGATTCAGCAGGTCATCGGCGCCGTTTCCGTCGTCAATGCAGGCGATGAAGTCGGGGAGGTAGTTCTTCTCCTCGCCGTTCAAGATATAAGGGATGGTGAAGCTGAGGTTGTGGTTCTTGACGTAGCGGACGACCTCTTTCATGTCCTCCAGCGCCTTGGCTAGCTTCTGCTCCCAGGAATCGGTATCGGCAACGACGTGGGAGATGTGACATTTATCGTCACGTGTGGCGTAAACAGGGCGTGTCGTGTCAAAATCAACGTAGCGTGTGGAGCCAATTGTGTCGTAGGGGCGGAGGATCGGCTTCAAGGCTGCCGTACCGTCGGTGGCGGTGACAATGGCATTGTAGATGCGGTCGGCAGCGTCATGGGCAAACTCGATGAGCAACAGCAGTTGCGGGAAGGTGTGGTCTTTGAGCGTCACGCACTCGGCCAGCCAGCGTTTGGCAATGGCAAGCAACTGCGGGAAGAGCCAGGGTTTGTCGTTTCCATCATCGTCCCGAAAGTATTGTTCGAGGGTCAGCTTGGCAAGCAGGAAGGCAACTTCATTGGGCCGGTGGCGTTTGAGGTCGTCTAGAGTGTGTATACTCGATTCGCCGACGATAGGGGCGTTCTCGACGGTAGTGGGAATGTCCGCAGTTGAGAGGGAGAATTTGGAGTCTTCTGTAAAGGTAGCGGACAGGCGTTCACCGGCTATGTCATAACGGTAGCCAAGCAGACGCGGAAAGGTGATCTCGCAGGCAATGCGGCTTTCGAGAGCGCGGACCCTGGTCGGCAGGGGGCCGGGTTTGGGTTCCTTGGTTGAACCACTGCATGGGATAAACGAGAAGGGCACACCATACACTTCAGCATACTCCGGCTCGAACATGCCGTGTTCATTAGCAGCGTAGCTCATCCGCCGCAACCCACGGCCGACGACTTGCTCGCACAGAAGCTGCGTGCCAAAGGCGCGGACGCCCAGCACGTGAGTGACGGTGTTGGCATCCCAGCCCTCGGTAAGCATGGAAACGCTGACCACGCATTTGACGTGCTCTCCGAGCTTTCCTGCCTTACCGACGGTGTTCATCACTTCACGAAGCAGGTCTTCATCGGTGAGGTTTCCAGCGTCACGGCCGGGGAAGCGAAGACTATAGTCGGCCTTGAACTCTTCGATTTCGCGATTGGCGATCTTCTTGAAGTCGGCACTCATGGCCTCGCCTGATTCAAGTTGCTTACTGTCAACAAGGATGGTGTTTGGACGGCGAAGCCAGCCGCCTTTGGTGTCGTCATTGCGGAAGATAGGAAGCTGTCCGGCCTGAACAAAGGATTTATCGCCTATCTCCTTCTCCCATCCGGCAATGTAATCGAAGACCACCTTTGAAACATTCGTATTGTTGCAGACGACGATGAAGACGGGCGGGGTGATACCTTTGGCACGGGCATCATCATTTTTTACCCAAATGTCGTAGTATTTTTCGTAGTTGCTGTATAGGCTGTGCAACGCACCCTGAAGTTCTAAGGGGAGTTTTGGCTCGCCACCGACGTCCTCAGTCTTGCGGCGCTTCCTGGGAAGGTGCTCTCGGATGCGCAGCCAGAGGTCACGGTAGGTGGGTTGTTCGCCAGTCATTGAATCGTCGGACACGGGCACACGGGGGACCTTCACGATGCCAGCTTCGATGGAGTCGATGAGAGAGAAATCGGAGACAACCCAGGGAAAAAGCGTGCCCTCGGGATATCCAGAGCCGCGCAGGAAGAAGGGCGTTGCAGAAAGGTCGTAGATGGCCTTCACGCCGATTTTTGCCTTCACTGCTTCAATGCCGGAAATCCAGACACGGGCTTCTTCCTCTCGCTTCCTGGCTTCGATGCGATCGTCGCCAGTGAGCTTTTCATCCTCCACATCCGGTTTGCGGCGGTAGCAATGATGTGCCTCGTCATTCAGAACCATGATGTTCTTCTTGTTGCCTAATTCACGGCAAACACGCCGGACCATCTGGTCGGAAGTTTCGGTGAAGGCGCTCGTTTTCCCCTCAGCCAGTATAGCCTTGGTAATCTTTCCTGCGGCAACCTTCTCACGCAGCAGGAATGCATGAAAATTCGTAATTAGAATCTTCGCCTGACTAAGCTGCTCTGACGATTGGGTCGGGAGGATGTCGCGTTGGCGGTAGTAGTTCTGTGGATCGTTGGGGAGCAGAACTCGCAGACGGTCGCGAATGGTGATACCGGGCGTAATGATGAGAAAAGTGTCGGAAAAGCGCGCGTCCTTCGGATTGGCGAGCTTGTTCAGTGTGTGCCAGGCAATGACCATTGCCATAACGACGGTCTTGCCGGAGCCGGTTGCCATTTTGAAGGCCATGCGGGGCAGACCTGGGTTCGATGTATCGTTCGCCGCACGGAGTGCGTTTTCGATCCAGCCGTCATTGTACTTTTTTGCTACCTCGGTGATATAGATGGCGGTTTCGAGGGCTTCAATCTGGCAGAAGAAAAGCTTCTTTTCTCGGTCTGGAGCGATCCAGTAAGCGAGCAGCCGACTTGTTGTCGGTGTTACTCCAAGATAACCGCCTTTCCGCCAGAGTTTTACTCGTGCACGGATCTGGTTGACAAGTTTGTTCTCTTCGATCCTGTCTCGCGTCCATTCGGTATCGAACGACAACTGCTTGGACCCTTTCTTACGGGGCTGAGCAATGGGGACAAAGTAGGAACTTATCCGGCGGCCGCTTTCGATTTCGTTGGTGATGCCCTCATCGGTAAAGCGGAAATGGCTAGTCGGCTCTAGGAAGGGGGAATTGATGACCGGGTTCTCGATGACTATCTGGTTCATGGGCGATTCACCTTGCATGCCTCCGCACAGACCTCCACGCTCTTGCCGTTCCAGACCAGTTCCACCTCGCGCTTGTCCTCGAACAGCAGAAAGCGGTACTTATCCGGCAGGGGCTTGTCGGCTTCGATATAACGGATTATCTCTTGTTGTTCCTGTTCGGTCAGTCGTGGCATGAAAATTATCTTCTTCGTGGTGTTCTACCCGGTTTCAGGCCGAGGGACGTGATGGAAAATACAATGCCTGCATAAACAACCAGCAACCATGAGGATACTGAGGTTTTGAATTACACCACATTTTTGCGCCGAGTGATTGCTAGTCGGCTTGATGCATTAGTTAGATTAAGCATATCTACTGAATTAGCGACCTTGCCTCAAGATCAAGTATTTTTTTATTATTTACGTTGAAAAAATGACCGCGCCTAATATTCTGCAAATTGCCTGAGAAGTTCCTAGCTAATGAAACACAATAGGTTGCTCCATTGAAGATCGAGACCTGCGAGACGATAGAGATTTTGTCAGAGGCCCAATTTACGGTAATTATATGGCCAAGCCGCCTGTTACCTTCAACTGGCTCATCGCCTAAAATTGGGTTATTACCAACGACACAAAGGGGGTAGTCAGCCTTCTCGCCATATCGAATAAACTTTCGCGCTGGATCAAAGGATTGATGTAAAAGAAAATCCGCACCTTCCCAGTACACTAGGTAGTTAAATGCAATTTTTGAGATTGCTCGAAAAACTGTAGTATCTATTAAGGCATTTACTTCACAAAACAAATCCTCTCTTTGATTTTCTCGTAGACCTGCCTCGCCTTTATACTCAAATTTAATTCCTTTTTCAGATAGAACCTTGCATGCAGTATTAACATCAATGCCAAAAGCTCTAATGGCCCTAGGGTTTTTCAAATCAAATTCATTTTTGTCAAGATAATCTTTCTTAGGGATCTGATCCAATAGATAGTATTCATACTCAGAAGGTTGTTTTTTCAAGAAACCGATTTGTGGTACAGGTTTTACCACGATTTCGTTTTGATCTTGCGAATATTCCCTATAAGCGTAAGCTCCTCTACATTCGCCCTCTGCGATTTTGATTATTATCCTGCTCTTTTTTCCTAGGGATTTGAATTCGTTTGGGCTTTTCAACTCGAATTTAAACCTATATGCTCCTTCAAGCGTATCTCTAGCCATAGTGATCTCAAGGTTGTCTCCAAAGTACTTATTGCAATCATCACATACTATTTTTAAGGTGAAATTGTTTGTAAACAAGCCAAAGGATTGAGGCATAACGTGTTCTGTCTTAATAAATGAAGTGAGGGGTTTATCCTCAACACAATAAATGCATTTCATTCGGATTCGCAATCTTAAACAGGGTTATTGAGAACTAGCCCGAGCTGACAAGTGCCCAGTCAGTTTTTCAGCGCATTCATGTAAAGCGAGATGTTCAGCAGCATATTTCACTTTGACCATTCATAAAATAGATAGGTCCTTACCTTTTCATAATCAATACGTCGAATTCCACCTTGCATGCTGAATAGAGACAGAGATGCCATGTTTTCAAAAATTTCTTTGGCCCGATCCGTTTCAGAGCATTTCATTCCAACATTCCTAAGCATGTATACAAGATTGAGCGTGTCCGTAAATGTTTTAGCGTATCGTAGCTGCTCCGCAATTATCTCTATGAGTTGTCCATCACGAGCAAATGGATCATCAAGTACATTTGTAACAGATGTCTCCCCAATACCGAGCGCCCTGAGGATTAATGGTAATGAATTCTGAACTCCTGAGCTGATGTCTACGTACTGAAGGCCAGCAAGCTCAAGCGGAGATTTTTCAGTTGATACATATTCAAGAAGGAGTGGTTTTATATTCTTTTCAAGTTCAGTTGCTCTAATCAACTCCCTTAAACACCATTTTGACTCTATTGATTTTTTAGAAATGATGAAAAGGAAAAAGTGTTGACGAATTATGGCTTCTAAAATTTCAACTGCGAAATAATCGCCGCCCTCAAGGCCTTCTTTATCCCACCAAACATTAATCCCAAGGCTTTCTAGGGCTTCTGCTAATGATTTAGCGACAGAGAAATCTGGTTCATGTGAAGAATGACTTATAAAAACAGAACCAATCGTGCTCTGTCGAGTAGACATCTTTTCAACCTCCTCCCCATACCGTGTTAGGGGTGAGGAACGGTCATAACTAATTAAGTATATTGTAAAATCTAGATAATCTTAACTCCGATTACTTGTCAATTTATGCCCCTTATCCTCTTCTGTCTTGCCCTTCCAGACCAGTTCAACCTCACGTTTTTTCTCAAACAGCAGAAAGCGAAATTTATCCGGCAGTGGCTTGTCGGCTTCGATATAACGGATTATCTCTTGTTGTTCCTGTTCAGTTAGTCGTGACATAGGAATTATTCTAAAGTTCCTGTATAACTCCACACCCCACGGGAATCTTCAGGGCTCTATGCAATGACCATTCATACCTTGTCTTTGCACTCGCGGACTATCGACTTCCCCGATTAACAAAATTATTTCAATCTTACACGGCAGCCGCCAGGCGTCCACCGAATGACGGGTTATGCCACGGGGCTAAACATGAACAGGCTCGAAACGATGAATGTGCGACAACACATCAGAGAGGGCGTCTTTGGCTTGCGCTGTATCGTAATCGGTCTGCAAGCCGATCCAGAAACCGTCGCTGGTACCGAAGAAGCGAGACAGGCGTAAGCCGGTGTCGACGGTTACGGCCCGCTTGCCCGCGACGATCTCTCCGATGCGCCGTTGCGGCACCCCGATTTCCTTGGCAAGCCGGTACTGGGTAATACCCATCGGCTTCAAAAATTCCTCCAGCAAGATTTCACCGGGGGTAGGGTAAGGTATTTCACGCGGCATGGTCACTCTCCTTCAATGGTAATCAACGATCTCAACGTCGTATGCATGACCGTCCTCGAAGCGGAAGCATACGCGCCATTGATCGTTGATGCGGATACTCCATTGTCCGACTCGGCCGCGCTTCAATTGCTCCAGCTTGTTATTGGGCGGAATACGCAAGTCTTCCAGCTTTTCCGCCCGGTTGAGCATTGCCAGCTTGCGCAAAGCCACGACTTGGATATTCACGAAACGGGCAACCCGCTTGCCGTTGAACAGAGCTTCAGAGTCTGAACACTTGAACGTCGAGATCATGGATAAATACTAACGAACAACGTTAGCAATGTCAAGCGTTATTCGCACTTGTCCCGCTTCACGGGAAGCAACCCATTCAAACTCGGGATTCCCGATAACAAATAGAATCACCGTTTCCGGATTGCGATCTCTCAACACAGCCGACACAACAACGTTCGTGTCAATTACTATCTTCATCGAACGCCTCGGTATGCAGCTATTTCAGCAGCGATATCCGCCTCGCTGATTGCCTGGATCTGAGGTAATGACTGCGTTTCTTTCAAAAGCAGCTCAAAATCCCTAACGGGATTATCAGATGAATCCTCCGGCAAGATAAGCACCTCGATACGTTGCCCTGCTCTGAGGGGTAGATATGTCAATACCTTTACAACCCGCAGTCAGGCCGTGGGTCACTATAGAAAATATAACGCGAAGTTTACCGGGAAGCCCGCTTTTTAAGCGATCCGGTGGAACGACTTGTTCGGCCTGTTGATTTCTCCGCCAGACTAATCAGAGACCGAAGCGCCTCATTGACGGCTTCTTCGGTGGAGAACACCTTTGCCACGTCTGGACTTAGCAGCACAAGATTGGTGCCACTGCGATAGGATTCAAAGTATTTGCCGCGGACTCCTATGCCAAGGTCTTCCCGTTTATACTCAGGACGGAGTTCATCGGATGTTTTATCCTTCCTCATAGATCACCCTTTCTTTGCTGTCCATTAGACGCGCACTTATGATTCTTGTTTGCTCTTTCCGTTCCGTATGGGAGACAACGACAAGTCGTTTTTGTAGGGATTGACCAAAAGTCATTTGTCTTTCTTCAACCTCAGAATGATCCGGGTCTTGAAAGGTAATGGCCAGAGGGTCTCCGAAGACTGTCGCTGCCTCTTGAAACGAAACACCGTGTTTCTTGAGGTTCGCTGTAGCCTTCTTTGGGTCCCATTCAAATTTCATATTGCCTTTTCCAAATACTAACTCAATTTACTTTTGTACTTTACAACCCGCAGTCAGGCAATGGGGCAACCCCGGAAACTATAACCTCTACTTCACCCTTTTCCCAATTGCCCCCTGTATTCTTTTTATACTTTCCAGGTCTCTATCCGTTCTCTCCTTGACCCCTAATCTCTCATTGACCTTAAATGCCCTCTCATAGAAACTCAATGCCTTATCCAACTCTCCCATCCCCTCATAGACATGGCCGATATTATAAAGGTCTATACCAATCCCCGATGAGTATTCTATTTGCTTATCGATCTCTAATGCCATCCTGTAATGCTCAATAGCCGATTCCAACTCCCCTTTTGCCTCATAAACCATCCCTATATTGCTCAGGTTGTTGGCCGTCCCCCTTGAGTTTTTTACCTCTTTATTTATATTAAGGGCTTTTTGATAAAACTCCAGAGCCCTATCCCGTTCCCCTGAGGAGTTATATGCAATGCCCAGATTGTTCAGCCTGACAGCAGCCCCTTCCTTATTCCCGGCACCCTCATCAAGGCGTAGAGCCTCCTGGAATTTCTCTATAGCTCCTTTTATATCGCCCTTTTTTAGCAATACATTGCCGATATTGTTCAGGCTAACCCCTTTTTCTAATGAATCATGGATCTCCTCGCCTATCTTTAATGCTTCTTGAAAACATTTCAGGGCATTGTCCATCTCTTTTATAGAATAGTACACAGTGCCGATATTGTTTAAATCTCTGGCAATCCCCTCTCTGTTATCTATGCTTTCATTGATCATTAAGGATCGCTTAAAGTAGTCAAGTGCCTTTTGAGAATCAGCCTTTGAGTAGTACTCAGAACCCTTCTGGCTGAGTTCGTATGCCCTGGTCTTCTTTTCAGGCAAAATCTTTGCACTACCACAGCCTATTAAAATAACAAGGATAAATAGAATAGAAATCTTTGTAATCTTCATCTTTCTTCCCCCACCCCCTACTTATAAGGCTGTTCCCTATTGTCAATACTTATACTCCCTCCCGGTTCCGGCTCTTTTATATTTCTGCTTATCGGCCAGGTCTTATTCACAGATTGAATAAGTTTATGTGCATCTTCCATAGTTTCCTGACCTGTATTTACAATTCCAGGGACATTGGGGGTTGACTTTTTGATGTCATTTACTATCCCAGACATATCCTTTGTCAATTTTGATATATCAGAGCTTGACTTTTCAAAATTAGCTGTAGTCTTTTTGAGCGATTCCGTTGCTTCCAATAAGTTGTCGTAGAGCCCCCTTTCTTTAACAACAGCGCCCAGATTTCCTTTCCCCTCCTTAATCTCACCGGTTATTGCTTCTAGATTGCCAAGGGTTTTTGTAAGACTTCTGGTACTCTCTGTGATCTCGCCTGTGGTCTTATCAAGATTATGAGTAATCCTTTCTGCATTGCCTGTTATTTGTCCTAGAGAATTATTGAGCTTCTGAGCAGTCTCTCTGAGGTTAATTGCTATCCCATCGGACTCTCTGTTAAATTTTTCTGTGATGGATTTTACGTTATCAAGGGCATCTGTTAGCTTATCTATTGGGGATTTGAAATCTATCTCTTTAATTATATCGGTAACCTCCCTGGTCTTCTCAGACCTTATCACCCCTCCCTCATATAGGAGCGGTTGGGACATAGCCCCAACAGAGATCTCTATCACTTTACTCCCAATGATAGGGCCGGAAATCCTCGCTATAGAATCACCCCGAATTTTATCCCTATAGGTATCCAATATACCAAGGATAATCTCTACCTTATTGTCTTTGTTTAAACGGATATCTTTTACTCTTCCTATCTCCATCCCTGAAAGGACAACCTTTGACCCCAGTTCAACACCGCCTGCACTATCGAAAATAGTTATAAAACTGTATTCCTTCTCAAACCATCTCTGCCCTCGTCCAATAAAAACCAGGGCGACTACCAGTACAACAATGGAGAATAATACGAATGCACCAACATATTTTTCGAAGTGTTTAACCCTAAAGTACATGACTAACCTCCCCTTTAGCACTGACCTTTATTTGAGACCTTTGCACAACCTGCCGAGAGCTTTGAAGAAGTCCCCTGAGAGCGAACATCGTCAAAAACCGGAAGTCGTAAATCGTAAATCGTGAATGGGTATTATACCTTTTATTTATTTTATTTACGACTCGCGACTTACGATTTACGATCATAGATGGGTCAAAAAATGTATGCTGAAGCGAAAAGGGGTACTTTTTCAAAACTCTCATTTATTCATAGATGTCATGAGTATTACATCAGGATCCTGACTATTCCTTATCTCATCCGGTGTCCCTGTTTGTATTATCTTGCCATTTTTTATAATGGCTATCCTATCCGCAATGGAATATGCAAGGGATGCATCACCAGTTACTATTATAGAGGTAACTTTCAGATTCTTAAGATCCTTAATAATCATGGAAATCTTCTTGATGGTCTGCGAATCAAAGCTGGCAGTGATTTCATCAAAGAATACAATGTCGGGTTTTATAACCAAAGCCCGGGCAACCCCTACGCTCCTCTTTAGTCCAAGGCTTAATTGGGCAGGCAGAAGATAATAACAACTTCTATCTATCTGTAAAAGACTCAGCTTTTCTGATACCATCTTTTCTATTTCAGGCTCGCTCAGATCGGTATGATAACGAAGAGGAAGGGCAACGTTATCGAAGATACAGGTATTGCTTATCAGCGCTGCATCCTGGAACACAAATCCCATCTTTCCTCTCAATTTCCGGATACGATCCTTTGGTGCCTTATGGACATTAATACCCTTTATATCCACATCCCCGTCTCTTGGATGAAAAAGGCCTGCACATAATTTCAGAAGGGTGCTCTTGCCGCTTCCACTTGGTCCGATTATCACGAATATTTCTCCGGAAAAGACCCTCATAGTAACTCTACTGAGTATCTCCTCCCCATTGTAACTAAAGTTGAGGTTGTCGATTTTTACCACTACCTCACGATTCATAAGCTTCAACCTACAGATAGAATAAAAGTGTTATAATAAAATTTACAATAAAGCACGAGAGGATAGAGTTAACAACCCCTCTGGTTGCGGCCTGGGGCACCTCTGTAGAAGAGAATTTTACAGACAATCCATTGTATGAACAGACAAGAGATATAATCAAACCAAAAACAAGACTCTTGAGCAAAGAGACAGAAACATCTGTTAGTGTAAGGGAGATCGCTAAATTATGGAGAAATACGGAAAACCTGGCAGTAGTTATCAAAGTGGAGACAACCAATCCCCCTACCATGGCTACAAGGTTGAAGTATACAGATAAAACCATAACTGCGATGGTCACGGCAATAATTCTAGGAGCGATGATAAAGTGAACAGGGCTTATCCCCATAACCTCTATCGCTTCAATCTCATGGGCAACCACCATATTCCCCAGTTCAGTAACAATGGCTGTACCTGAACGACCGATAACAACAAAGGCTGTAAGCAAAGGTCCCAGTTCCCTGATTATGACCATTATCAGAATCGGGGCAACCAAACTCCCACCCCCTAATTTTGTCAATTGGGCGCCTGATTCTATTATGACTATAGCACCCAGTACCAGAGAAATCAGGGTTATAATCTTTATAGCCTCAACACCGGTAAAGTATATCTGTTTCAAAGTCGTATGGATTATAACATTTAGCCCAAATCTCCTCTCTGTCCACAGCTCTTTAAAGGACAAAAACAATAAGGTGAAAACATTGAGGACAAAGCCTGCCCTGGACCAACCTTTCCTGGCAGAAAAATCTATGACACTTGTTTCTGATTTTACTCCCCTCACCGTTAGCTTCCTTTTTGTTATGCGTTTCTCTTATCTTAGCAACTGCAGGATCCTCCGCAGGCTCCTCCACTCGATAGATTGGAGGAAATAGCATACCCTGATCCTCTATCCGTCTCAGTGAAATCTACATTGACAGGTTGAACCTGTTTTAATAACTCTTTGTTTATTATGAAGGTGTTACCGTTTTTGTTAATAACTTCATCATCTTCTCGGAATCCATCCAGGACCATGCCTAAAGCAGGCCCTGCTCAGCCGCCTTCGTTTAAGACTACCCTTATAGAAGGGGCTTCTTCCCTATCCTTAAAATATTCTTTCATTACTTCACTTGCCTTATCCGATACTTGAAACATCTCTACCTCCTCTCGTTAACCCCTCAACTTCGCCGTTAATCTTCTAATATTATCCACCTTATCCATGTCCATTATGATATCTATGATCTGATTGGTGTTCTTCTCACCAAAAAAATCGGTACATAGAAGTCTGAATTTATCTGCCATGTTTTCTTTGGTGGGTATGTATATACTGCGGTCTGGCATTTCTTCTCCAGTTGTGTATATCTTTCCATCGATGGTATGCACTTCGAGTAGGGGTAGGGAACGACCTTCCTCTTCCATCAATTCAACCTTCTTGGCCAACTCTCCGACTTCGGGATCATTATAGTGTTCAGCAAAAAATTTAGCCGATGTAACAGGTTTGCCTAAAACAGCAGCAGCAGTACAAAATTGCATACTCATAAGAGCCTGAAATTGAGTTTCGAAAGGACCTGTAAAATCCAGGCCAGCATATGAGGTAGTACCTGACCCGACTCTCTCCACAATTTTTGCAATATCACTGGCCTTTAGTTTATGCTCAGCCAGAGGTTTTGCAATCTGTATTGGCCTTTGATTTGCACCGCAAACCGGAAAAGCTTTTATACGCATCCTGGAAATGACAAAATCCTGACCAAGGTTTTCTATTGCCTTTTCCATCTTTGCTGTACTTCCTCCCCAACAGCGGAAAAAGCCGTCTTTCCCCTCCAGTGCCTGAGGGGCAGATGTCGCCCCTTCTTGGGCTAAAATTACAGAGAGGAGACCAATACGGGCACTTACCCCTGCTTGAAACATCCCTTCCATAGTGCCACTCCACCAAACTTCGTTGGGTGTGCCAGGGGTTAAACTGGCAGCGTAACCTATAGCGTTAACCAATTGCTTCTCATTAATTCTCATCAGTTTGCCGGCTGCTGCGGTAGCGCCAAAGGTGGTTAGGATGGGACTGGGCCTGAATGAGGAAACACTAAAACGCCCTGTTGCACTCATTATACGGCCGACCAATTCGTATCCCGCTACAGTTGCTGTCAGAACTTCTGTTCCAGAAGCACCTATTTCTTCTCCAACACCTATAACAGTAGAAACAACTGCACTCCCCGGGTGGACAAGACCGGATAAAATATCATCCTGAACTATGCTATGAATCATCACACCGTTGGCCAAAACTGCATCGGGTAATGCCACTTTTTTATGACAACCGATAATAGTAGATTTGCCAGTGCTGCTTTGGGCTACCTTGGATGCTATTTTAGAATGGGGAAGACCGCGTCCGGCAACAGCGCAGCTCAGGGCATCCAAAATACGAAGTTTAACCAAATCTCTTACTTCCTGTGGTATGTCCTGGTAAGCAAGGTTATGTATGAATTTTGCCAGTTTTTCAGATACTGTTTTTTGTTTCATCTCTTTACTCCAGGTTTTAGACTTCTTTTTTGATGGCTTCGTAAAAAGTCCATCTGCTGTGTTGCTCTGCATCCTTCGTCGTTGCAGCGTACTCCTAAGTACGCCTCACTCCTCAGGATTTGTGCGCCTTGCATCTGGAGCTTTTTACTTTGCCATCCCAATTTTGACTTTTTATGAGTCCATATTTTTTCAATGGTAATTAAATCACAGGGTAGGCTTGGCAATCATAACCATGGAAGAATACCTATCTAGCAACAAGACACTTCCTTGCCCTCTTTAGAACAGGTATCTGCATTGCTTGACGTCTCTTTCGACTCAATTACGCAGCAGCAGGAGTCACCTTCGCGACCCAATGCGGCATTGATGATTGCGGTAGCACAACCCACGCCAGCATTCACGGTAACAGCATCAGAGGGACAGTTTTGGGCGCAAGCCCCGCACTCCATACAGGCATCACGATTTTCGATCTTAGCACGGCCGTTAGTAAGGCTCAGCACCGCATGGGGACAGACCAAAAGACACATACCGCAACCCGTACATTTTTCCTGGTCAAGCTCGAGAGTAACCACATCTTTAATGTAAACCAGTTGTCCCATCATTTATCCTCCAAAACCTTTAAAAAACTGTTTATGTTTTGAAAAAGTATCCCTGAGAGCGAACATCGTCAAAAACCGGAAGTCGTAAATCGTGAATGGGTATTATACTTTTTATTTATTTTATTTACGACTCGCGACTTACGATTTACGATGATAGATGGGTCAAAAAATGTATGCTGAAGCGAAAAGGGGTACTTTTTCAAGCTCTCCCTCTTTAGGCAATAAAGCGTGATCCAATCCATAGGCCAAGGCCAATAACACCGATCCCAATCTCAAGGGGTAAGGCCCAGCGCATCTCCTTTTTGACGCCAGAAAGAGAAGTATAGGTAGATGCGCCGGTAAAGTTCATGGCTAGATAGGCAGTGACAGCCGGGACTAGGCCCATCCATGCCAGGATTTCAAAACGGCTTGACAAATCGGTCAAGTACCCTCCCCTAAAGGCTGTTAGGATCAAGCCCACAATCAACCCCAGGGCCAAACCTTTCATGGAAAATGCTCGGCCTGGCAGCCAGGGCAGAAGAAGTGGAGCCAAAACCGCACCGGCAAAGACTGCGCTAAGGAAGGCCAGCACAGCAAAAAGACCATAATTAAAAGCATTAGCCCAGAACCCTTCCTGCCCCCCAAATCCGCCCAACAGAAAGAGAATGGGCATAATGATCAGACTCGGCTTAAAGGCGCCGACTAATTCCATTGGGATCAAAACGACCCGTTCCCACATAGTAAAGGTTTTACACCGCATCTCTGGAGTGGCATTTAAACCGGCATCAAGAAATGCCGTCAGGTCTGTCGCCCGAATCGGACCGTAGATAACCTTAAAGCCGGAAAACCTCTTTACTTGATGGGCAGCAACTCCGGGCCCGGCCAACTGGGGCAGGATTAACTGCCGATGAGTTACCACCTTGGTAATGCCACTGGACTCAATGTGTTCAACAAGCTCCTTAGTCCCGAAAGCACCCTTTCCCGCCGCACACCAGACATTGATACCCTTGGTGTCTAGAACCAGAATCCAGACATCTCGGCAGGGCATAGCCTCCCGCAAACAGTCAAAGCTCATCTTGTAATTGGCCGTAACCAGGACAGGGACATCCTTGTCTGGTTGACCCAAAGCGTAAAGGCCCGGTTCAATGGTGTAACGCATGCGGCCGACGCCCCAGCGAGCCCTAAAAGTCCCCAGGTGGTCTTTCCAGATCAGAGAAGAAGAAACTTGAGGCACCATTCCGACAGGGGTCTGAATTGAGCCGATCACAAAGGGCTGGTCCAGACTGGGCAAGCTCACCTGAATCTTTTCCTCCGGAGGTCTGCAAATGGATTCTATGGATATTAGCGGTGACGGCTTTGAGCAGCAATCACTCGTCTGAAGGTTCTGGCCTTGCAACCTTGACTGATCGTTTTTCCCTTTACCCATAAAAATCTACCCTCTTGTATGAATTACGCTATGCATTAACCTGCAACGCAGAAATGAAAAATTTCCTTTGGAGCAATCATGAGCGAGATTTTTGAATCAAAAAGCATGTACTAAGTGGCAGAAAAAGAATTTATACTTCACCTTTCTAGGGCATTACTAATCAGTTCACCCTGAAAACGTCATTAGTTATGCATCAGTAACTCAATTTTCAACTCATCCTGTATGACCACATTCAATCAATACCTATTTCAACAGGTTTTATATCAAATCTATAACATTAAATGCCAGTACAGTCAATTTCTTTCTAGAGTTGTCAAAACTTTCATTAATATAGACTCTTAATCCATTAGATGATATATAATAAATAGCATACTTAAAAATGAAAAATTTCCGTCCAGGTTTTCTATTGAGACAATTCGAGAGATTATATCTTGACTCCTGCTGCTAATTCTGCTAGAAGGTTCGAGTAAAAAGTTTGCTATAGTGTTGTTTCCTTTATGCCTGAGGGGAAAAATTAATGGACTTTGATCTAACTGAAGAGCAAAAAATATTAAGAAAGACCGTACGAGATTTCGCTGAAAAGGAAATAAGGCCTATTACAGCGGAACTGGATGAAAAACAAGAATTTTCATACGAAATAGTAGAAAAGATGGCAAACCTTGGAATAATGGGGATACCTTTCCCGGAGGAATACGGGGGGGGAGGGGCAGATTTTATATCGTATATTATTGCCGTTGAAGAACTTGCAAGGGTGGATGCGTCTTCAGCTATAACCATGTGTGCCCACATATCGTTGGGCGCCTCTCCTATATATTACTATGGAACAAAAGAGCAGAAACTGGAATGGCTGCCAAAACTCACCTCAGGCAAGATGCTGGCATCATTTGGACTCACAGAACCAGATGCCGGTTCAGATGCTGGGGCAACCAAGACAACCGCAAGACTTGAAGGGGACATGTGGGTAATAAACGGGTCAAAATGCTTTATAACCAACGCTGGAACAAAAATCAGCGGTATCGTTACGATAACCGCTATTACAGGTAAAAGAGAGGATGGTAGAAACGAGATAGGGTGTATTCTGGTTCCAAAGGGAACTCCCGGATACAATATCGGACATCACTATAATAAGATGGGATGGCGTTGGTCTGATACAACAGAACTATCCTTTGTGGATTGTCGTGTCCCCAAAGAAAATTTATTGGGAGAGAGGGGCCACGGACTGCGTCAGATGCTGGAAATCCTCGATGGAGGAAGGCTGAGTGTTGGGGCAATGGGTTTGGGGGGCGCTCAGGGGGCCTATGAGATGGCTTTAAAGTACTCAAAGGAACGGTACCAATTTGGAAAACCCATATGCAGTTTTCAAGTAAATGCCTTTAAACTGAGCGATATGTTGACAGAGATTGAGCTAGCCAGGCTGCTTTTATATAAGGCTACCTGGTTGAAAGACAAGAAGAAACCTTATATAAGAGAAGCCGCTATGGCAAAACTCGTTTGCTCTGAAACCATGGGCAGAGTTGTAAATCAAGCATTGCAACTACATGGCGGATATGGATTTATGAAAGAATACCCTATAGAGAGGTTCTACCGTGATCAAAAGGTACTTGATATCGCCGAGGGGACATCGGAGATTCAACGAATAGTTATATCTCGGACAATAGGGTGTTGAGGAAGGGAGATATGAGTATTTTAGTGGTCGGTTCTGTTGCCCTGGATTCGGTAGAGACACCATTTGGAAAGGTAAGGGATGTCCTGGGTGGGTCGGCAGTATATTTCTCCACAGCGGCCAGTTACTTTGCAGACATTAACATGGTTGCTGTAGTGGGTAGCGACTTTCCAGAAGAGCATATCGATTTCTTAAAAAGCAGAAATATTGATATTAAAGGATTACAGATGGAAAAAGGGAACACCTTCAGATGGGAAGGAAGATATGGGTTTGAACTGAATGAGGCACATACACTGAATACCCAGTTAAACGTCTTCGAGGGCTTCAATCCTAAAATACCTGAGGGGTATAAGAACTCTGAGTATGTGTTTCTGGCCAATATCGATCCTGAATTGCAGTTAGATGTTCTGAGACAAGTTAAAAACCCTACTTTGGTCGCCTGTGATACTATGAATTTCTGGATAGAAAAGAAACCTAAAGAGCTCCAGAAAACCATTGAGAAGGTCGATGTTCTAATCATCAATGAGGCAGAAGCCAGGGGGTTTACCTGCGAACCCAACCTGGTTAAGGCGGCAAAAAGGATTCTCTCCATGGGGCCAAAGACCCTGATTGTTAAAAGGGGCGAATACGGGGCTCTTATGTTTACAGGTTCATCTATCTTTCATGCCCCTGCCTATCCACTGGAGAATATCTTTGACCCTACTGGTGCTGGAGATAGCTTTGCAGGAGGCTTTATTGGCTATCTGGCAAATACACGTAACCTAGAGGATGGGAATATTCGCCAGGCGGTTGTATTTGGAAGTGTAATGGCATCTTTTAATGTGGAGGATTTTAGTCTGAACAGGCTGAAGGATTTGACCTACCCTGATATGGAATACAGATACAGAGAGTTTAAGAAATTTACGCATTTTGAGGACATATGAAGAGATGCTGTAATTCAAAAGGGGTTTGTATTTCTCTGCTCCTCATTGCTTTTATCTTCATCTTCGATGGATGTGCCCAGGACAAAACGGTTTTAAAGGAAAGATCCATGGTACATCTCAGGTTGGGAGTCTCTTATTTTAGTGAAGGAGATACCACCTCCGCCTTGCAAGAGCTCCTGAAAGCCAAAGAATTGAATCCCGATGACCCCCAAGTTTACAACATTATCGGCTTGATATATTTCAGGAAGAATGACCATAATAAAGCCATCGATAATTTTAAAAAGGCATTGACTTTGGATCTAAAATTTTCTGAAGCACATAACAATCTGGGTGCAGTGTATATGGATTTAAGACAGTTGGATGATGCCATTTTTGAGTTTAAAGAAGCCCTCAGTAATGATCTATACAGCACTCCTGAACGGGCTTACTGTAATATAGGTTGGGCTTATTACAAACAGGGAGATATAGGAAAGGCAATCGACAATTATAAAAAGGCATTGGAGCTGGCTCCTGGTTTTGTTTTGGCCCATTATAACCTTGGAATCGGCTATTTTAGTGTTAATAAGGTAAAAGAGGCGATAGACGAGTTAAAACTGGCTATAAAGTTAGATCCCAAATTCGTCGATGCCCATTACCAGTTGGGATTGGCTTACCTTAAACTGGACAGGAAAGCTGAGGCAATAGAGGAATTTGAAGAAGTGGCTAAGACTTCTCCGTCTGGTGAAACCCAGAATGCAGCTAAGAGGTATCTGGAGTTATTGAAGTGATGGCTTCGTAAAAAACCCCCATGCCCCGTGGGGCACCACGAAGCATGAAAATTCTATTTTCGTAGTAAGTCCATCATAGTGATTCGGAGTCAGAAGGGAAACCTCGAAAGAATACAAAGACATTTTCGGCAGCCTTGACATTCATCCCTGGAATTGTGGTCAACTCATTTATAGAGGCATCTTTAATGCTTTTTAAACTGCCAAAGTGTTTTAAGAGCACCTTTTTCCTTACTAATCCCACCCCTGGTATATCCTCCAGGATGGATCGTAGGTTTTGTCTTTTCCTGAGCTTTTGATGGTAGGTGAGAGCAAAGCGGTGAGCCTCATCTCTGATTTGTTGTAGAAGAAGCAGGGCTTTGGAGTCCTTTTGCAGTATTACGGGGTCCCGTCGATGGGGAATAAATATCTTCTCTCTATCTCCCCCCTTAGCAAGACTTATGGCATCCACGTTATCCTTTTTTAATTCTTTCAGGACTCTCACAGCAACATTCAACTGCCCTTTACCACCGTCTACCATTATCAGATCCGGCATATCGTTGTCTTCGGATACCCTGCTATACCTTCTTTTAATAACCTCATACATCATACCATAGTCATCTGCCTGATCCACGGTTTTTATCTTAAAGTGACGATAACCGTCTTTATATACAATCCCTTCTCTAAAGATTACCATTGAACCAACCGCTAACTTCCCCGAGATGTTGGATATGTCGAAGCACTCTATCTTCCTCGGGAGTCTCTTTAACTGGAGTCGTTTTTGGATTTCCTCCAATGCCTCCAGATTAAAATCTTTCTCTCTTTGCCTATCCATAAATGAGTTCTTTGCATTTTCCATTACCATCCTTAAAAGTTTAAGCTTTTCCCCCTTTTTAGGAACATGAATCTTTATCTTTCTGCCCTTTTTTTCCGAAAACCATTCTTCCAACAACTTCCTGTCTTCTATCTCTACGGGTATTATAATCTCTGAAGGGGTAAACCCCGTTAGATGCTCTTGTCCTGTTAGATGCTTGCTGCCTGATGGGATACTGTCTAACGGGATAAATCTATCTTCGCCATAGTACTGTTTTAGGAACGAAGACATAACCTCATTATCCGGAAGTCTCAAATTGGTCATGGAGAAGGCCTGGGTATCTAAGACCCTTCCTCCCCGCATAATCATAAGCTGAAATTCAATAACACCTCCTTCCCTATAAAAGGCAAATACATCCTGATCTGTCCCTAGATTAGAAACCACCTTTTGCCTCTCAATGGTCTTTTCGATAGACGAAATATGGTCTCTGGTTCTAGCAGCCTCTTCGAAGTTCAAATTATCCGATTCGCGTTTCATGCTCTTTTTTAAAAGCCGTAATAGTTCCTGGTTTTTGCCCTCTAAGAACAGAGTCGCTTCTCTGACATATTTCTGGTAACTCTCCCAATCTACAAGTTTACAACAAGGGGCAAGACACCTCTTGATCTGGTAGCTCAGGCAGGGGCGGCTTCTGCTTTTAAAATTAGAGTCGCTGCAGCTTCTTATATGGAAGATTCTGGATACCATTTTTAACGTATCTTTTACTGCACAACTGGAAGAATAAGGGCCAAAGTAGTGAGCACCATCCTTCTTTACCTTTCTTACCAGCGAGAGTCTTGGAAATTTGTCCTGAACGCTCAGTCTCAGGCTGTAATAGGTCTTGTCGTCCTTCAGGTTTACGTTGTATCTAGGTTTATGTTCCTTAATAAGATTGTTTTCAAGAATCAATGCCTCTTTCTCTGTATCAGTGATTATATAATCTATATCTTCTACCTGAGACAGTAAAAACCTGATCAGATACCTTGAATCCTCTATTTTAGTAAGGTAGGATTTTACTCGATTCCGAAGGCTCTTCGCCTTGCCAATATAAATAACATCACCTTTCCTGTTCTTCATAAGGTAGACACCTGGAGCAGTAGGCAGTCTGTTTATCTTTTCGTAACTACTCAGGTTGTCAGGTTCACGGTTCACGGTTGGTTGCTCTAACCTTGAACCGTGAACCCTGGAACTTTGAACCTGAGTAGTTACATCTTTTCTCAATTTTTTATCTCTTCTCTGCAAGGCGTGGTTCTTGCCCCCCTTCTGGTTACCGAGATGGACG
>Ga0210056_1000142_pt1 | contig 50933 bp, 48 predicted proteins | sample CryGeyCG2014_080_2_FD_183965 | JGI IMG/M metagenome (GOLD analysis project Ga0210056, IMG submission 183965) | Groundwater microbial communities from aquifer - Crystal Geyser CG07_land_8/20/14_0.80 (SPAdes) (version 2) | ecosystem: Environmental > Aquatic > Deep subsurface > Groundwater | place...
TTAATGCAGAGGTGCAATGATCTCTTGATTGCTGGAATCAAGACCTACGGCGGGCTTACGAGCTATCTGGGAAATCCGGATGGTGGGAGATCGCTACTGTCTGAATTGCAGTGGTTATAAAATGTGGGGTATGGTGTCTTCAGTTTGCTATGCCGTTTTTCAATCCAAGGCCGGCCCATGCTCCCGGCAAGGCTGCTGGCATGGTATCCAAAAGCGGCGCTCGGTTCCGCCGTGCGATGATCGATCAGTCCCCTTCCGCCAGTTCGCCAAGCGCCTTCCGATCCAGAATCCGGATCGACCGGCCGTCCACCGCCAGCACCCCGGCGTTGCTCATTTTTCTGATCCCCCGCGAGAGGGCTTCCGGGGTGGCGCCCAGAATCTTGGCCAGTTCCCTCTGCGTGACCGTCAATTCCAGTTGGTTCATTCCCTGCCCGCCCTCTCTCGTCAGGGCATGGATCAGGAAGGAGGCGAGCCGCTGAGGAATCTCCTTGAGTGACAACGACTCGATCAGGCTCATCGATTCCCGGAGACGATCGGAGAGAATCTGGATAATGTTGACCAGCAGACGCGGTTCTTTCATGGCAATGGCCTCCATGACCGGTCCGGGGATCAAGAGGATGCCGCTCTCTTCGAGGGCCATGGCGTTTGCCGGGAAGGAGTCGATGGCAAAGGCCGTGCACATGCCAAAGGGATCCCCCGGTCCCAGCAGATTGAGCGTTTGTTCCCTTCCTTCCGGAGAGCTTTTGTAGAGCTTTACCTGCCCGGTGATGATAACATAAAATGCATGGGCGGGATCCGTTTCGCCAATGAACATTTCTCCCGCCTTGTAGGTTCTGTATAAGGCGCGTTCCGCCAGCGCCTTGAGCTTTTCGGCGGGGACCCCCTGGAATAAAGCCAACGTCTGCATCCGTTTCAGAACATCCATAAAAATTCCTTCCCGTTGATCCAGATCAATGACAATCCTTGCACGAACCTGTATTTACACAACGAAACATGGGGAATGTTTAACACAGGGAGCGAAGGGAAACAAAATATATTTGGCGCCGTGTTCAAACCAACCGGAGAGGTTCCGGCAGGCATCAGGAGGCAAGATGAAAACAAGAAGCGATTCGAAAGGCAGGAACAGGCCCGTTACCGTCCTGGTCATTTTCCTGCTCGTTTTTCTGGCGGCGATGACGGCGAAAACAGGGAGCGCCGCCGGAGAGAGGCTTACCCTGGATGAGGCGGTAAGGATGGCCCTGAAAAACAACCATGAGCTCCAGGCGCAGAGAAATGCACATGCCGCCAAGGGGGCGGAGGTCGGCATCTCCCGCAGTTCTCTTCTCCCCAGGATATCTCTGGAGGAGCGATATTTGCGGACGGCCAGCCCCGCCTATGCCTTGATGACCAAGCTCACTCAGGAACGGATCGAGCCTGCCGACTTTGCGCCCGATACCCTGAACCATCCGGCGGCTGTCAACGATTTTATGACCGCCGTCACATTCGAGCAGCCTCTCTTCGTAAAAAAAGCCCGTATCGGGATTGAGATGTCCAAAATGGAGGTCTCGGCCTCGGAAGAGGCGCTGCAGAGAAAAAAGGAGGAGGTGGCCTTCAAGGTGGTCCAATACTACCTGATGGTGGGAACGGCCGGGGGGTATGTTGGGGTTGCCGAAAAGTCCCTGGAGGATGCGCAGGAGCATCAACGGCTTGCCGAGGTCCGCTATGCGGCGGGGCTGGGGCTCTACTCCGATACGCTGCGGGCCGCCACGGCGGTGGCGGAAGCCCGGCAACGGCTCGTCAGTGCGGGGAAAAACCAGAGCGTGGCCAAAAGGGCCCTGGGACTCATGATCGGGTCCGCGGAAGCGGTCGAGGTCGCGGCGGAGACGCCCGCCTTGCCGGTCCGGGAGATTGAATCGTTGCGCACCCAATCGCAGGCCCGGAGGGATGTCAGGTCCCTGGAGATGAAGACGCAGAACGCCAGGAACCAGATCAAACTGGCGGAAGCGGGTTATTATCCGCTGCTGGGCGTGGGCGGAAACTATCAGTGGAATGACCACAACCACCCGCTGGGCGGCGAGGGGGACAATTGGCAGGTGATGGCTTTCCTCCGCTGGGAACTCTTTGACGGCGCCAAAACAAAGTATGAAAAAATCAAGGCCGGATACCAGGCCTCGGAGGCGGAAGAGTATCTCAAGGGCATGAAAAAGATGGCTTCTTTTCAAGTGGACGAGGCGTGGCTGACCCTGGAAGAGGCCAAGAAAAACCAGGAACTCGCGCAGGAAGAGTTGAAAACCGCCGAAGAGGGCCGACGATTGGTGAAGGTCCGGTACGAAGGCGCCCTATCGCCGATGGTGGATCTGCTGGATGCCCAGGTGAGTTTTGATCATGCGCGGGCCAATCGGGTGGCCAAAGAAAATGAATACAAGCTGGCGATTTTCAATCTCGGTTACGCAAGCGGCACGATTCTCCAGGAATTACAGGTGGAAGAGCAGAATGGGAGGACAAAATGAAAGCACGAACAATGGGCAGACGGCAGGTCCTTTTTCTGCTCCTGGTCGCGGGTCTGCTTCTGACCGGCTGTGGTGAAAAGGCTGCGCCGGTCGCCGCGCCGGTAAAACGTCCGATCCTAAGCGGTGTATCGATCGCAACGCTTGCCTCCACCCGGGTCGATGAATTTTTCGAAGCCACGGGAACGGTCAGGGCCGCCAACACCATCTATGTGGCCGGCCGGATGATGGGCGCGGTGACCTCTCTTCTCGTAAAGGAGGGAGACGCGGTGGAGAAAGGCCGGCTGCTCCTGACCCTTGACGACCGGGATGTGGTTCAGAAGGTAAAGGCGGCGGAGGCCGGCTGCCAGGAAGCGACCAAGGCCCTGGCGGCGGCAAAACAAAACCGTGAGCTTACCGACATGACCCACCGGCGTTACCAGAAAATGTATGATGAAAAGGCCATTTCCCGGCAGGAAATGGACCAGTTTGAGACCCAGAAAAAACTGGCCGGGCTGGAATATGAACGGGTGCAGGAAATGGTAAGCCGGACGGCGGCCGGTCTTTCCGAGGCAAAGATCTATCTGGACTTTACCCGTATTGTCTCCCCGGTCAAGGGCATCGTTACGGAAAAGAAAATCGAGGTCGGCGGCATGGCCGTGCCCGGCATGCCGCTCCTCACTGTGGAAAACAGAGCTGCCTTCCATGCGGAAGTGACTGTCGATGAAAGCCTCTCCGGCAAGCTCAGGGTCGGGGCGCCGGTTCGGGTATCCCTCGAGGCCATCGGCAGACAGATCCCGGGGAAAATTACAGAGATCCTCCCCGTGGTCGATCCGCTGTCGCGCTCCTTTACCGTAAAAGTTTCCTTAAACGGCGACGGGCTGAGGTCCGGCCTTTATGCCAAGATGAGGATCGCAAGCGGGAAAAAGGAAATCATCCTGGCGCCGCGCTCAGCCATTGTTGAAAAGGGACAGCTCACCGGCGTCTATGCCGTGGACGGTCAGGACGTCGTCACCTACCGTCTGGTGAGGACCGGCAAGGAGTACGATGGCCAGTTGGAAATCCTGTCGGGACTGAAGCCGAATGACCGGATCATCGTTCAGGGTGTGGAAAAGGCCGTGGACGGCGGCGTCCTTGAAAAAGGAAAGTGAGCGGAGCGATTTTCGGGTTTTGATCAGGTCAGGGTCTGCCCTTCCTTATTAAGGAGGGCGGAGGAGGAGGGCCGTTTTGGGACGGCCCCATCGGGAGAGGGTATCATGGAAGGTATCGGAATATCGGGAAACATTGCCAAAGCGTTCATCAAGTCCAAACTGACGCCGCTGATTATCATTGCCTCTCTCCTCCTCGGACTTTTGGCGGTCGTCATCACCCCGCGCGAGGAAGAGCCGCAGATCCTCGTGCCGATGATCGATGTCTTTGTCGCCTATCCGGGGGCGTCCCCGCAGGAGGTGGAGGCCCGGGTTACGAAGCCGATGGAAAAACTCCTCTGGGAGATCAAAGGGGTGGAATATGTTTACTCCATCGTCAAGCCCGGCTTCAACCTGACGATCGTCCGGTTTTTCGTGGGACAAAGCATGGAGGAGAGCATCGTCAACCTGAACAACAAGCTGTCGTCCAATTTCGACCGGATACCGCCGGGCGTCTTCCCGCCTCTGGTCAAGCCGCGTTCCATCGACGACGTGCCGATTCTCACCCTGACCCTCTGGAGTGACAGCGACCGCTACTTCGGATATGAACTCCGGCGGATCGGCGCCGAACTTTGCGACGAGATCAAGAAGGACCAGGACGTATCCGAGTTTTCCCTCATCGGTGGACAAAAAAGGCAGATCCGAATTATCCTCGATCCAACCCGGCTCAAGGCCTATCACCTCTCCGCCTTTCAGATCACCGCCGCCCTGCAGAAGGCAAACTTCCGTCTGCCTTCCGGCGCCTTTCCATCCGGGAACAGGGAATACCTCGTGGAAACCGGGGCGTTCCTCAAAAGCGGCGAAGAGGTGGGCAACGTCGTAACCGGTCTTTTCAACGGCCGACCCGTAACCCTGCGGGATGTGGCCACGATTGCCGACGGCCCGGAAGAACCGTCTAATTATGTTTTCATGGGCTTGGGAGCGGCGGCGGCCCAAAAGGGAATCAGCAGCCCGGCGGCAGGACAGAAAGAGGCGGTAACCATCACCATCGCCAAGGAAAAGGGCGCCAACGCCAGTCTCGTCGCGCGAGAGGCGCTAGCGAAGGTGGAGGCCCTGAAGGGGAAACTCATCCCCGGGGATGTGAACGTCACCGTGACACGGAATTATGGCGACACGGCCAAGGAGAAATCCGACGAGCTCTTGAAGCACATGTTGATGGCCACTATCGCCGTGATCATCCTGATTGCGCTGACCCTCGGCTGGCGGGAGGCAGTTGTGGTTGCAGTTGCCGTTCCGGTGACGCTGGCTCTGACGCTCTTGATCAACTACCTCTACGGCTACACGCTGAACCGGGTCACTTTGTTTGCGCTGATTTTTTCGATCGGCATTCTCGTGGACGACGCCATCGTGGTGGTGGAAAACATCCACCGCCACTTCAAGCTCCATAAGATCGAACCGCTGACCGCCGTCCTGGCGGTCGCCGAGGTGGGCAATCCCACCATCCTGGCCACGCTGGCCGTGATCGCCGCGCTCTTGCCGATGGCCTTCGTCTCCGGCCTGATGGGGCCCTATATGCGCCCCATACCAGTCGGCGCCTCCGCGGCGATGATCTTTTCGCTGCTGGTCGCCTTCATCGTCAGCCCCTGGCTGAGCTACATTGTCCTGAAGAACGTGAAAAAGACGGAGGCAACCGAAGAGAGCGGAAAAATGTTCCGCGTTTACAAAAGGATCCTGGGGCCCCTCTTAGAGAGCAGATTCAAGCGGATGCTGGCTTTGGGGAGTGTCGTCTTTCTGCTGCTGCTGGCCGTCACGCTGGTTCCCTTCAAGAAGGTTGCCGTCAAGATGCTGCCCTTTGACAACAAGAGCGAACTTCAGGTCATCATCGACATGCCGGAAGGCAAGACCCTCGAAGAGACAGCGGCAATGGCACGGGAGATGGGGGAATATCTGAAAACCGTCCCGGAGGTTACCGATTATCAGACATATATCGGAACGGCCGCCCCCTATAATTTCAACGGACTTGTGCGCCACTACTTTCTGCGCACCGGAAGCGCCGTCGCCGACCTTCAGGTCAATTTTGTCGCCAAGGAGGAACGGGAGGAACAGAGCCATGCCATTGCCAAGCGGCTGCGGCCGAACTTGAAGAGCATCGGCGACCGGTACGGCGCCCGGGTCAAGGTGGCCGAAATCCCTCCCGGGCCGCCCGTCCTCAGCACACTGGTGGCGGAAATATACGGACCGGAGGCGAACCGGCGGATCGAGATCGCCCGGGAGATCAAAAAGGTCTTTACGGATACCGACGGCGTGGTGGATGTGGACTGGTACGTGGAGGACGACCAGCCCAAGATCCGTTTCGTGGTGGATCAGGACAAGGCGGCCAGGGCCGGGCTCAGCACCGAGGCGGTTTCCCAGAGTTTGAGGATTGCCTTGAACGGAATGGGCGCCGGATTGGTCCATTTGGATAAAGAAAAGGAACCGGTCGAGCTCTTCCTGAGGATGCCGCTTGCGACGAGGGCCGATATCGATTCATTGAAATCGATCGGGATGCCGACATCCTCAGGCGCCATGATCCCGCTTTCCGAGCTTACGAAACGTCAGGACGGCGTGGAGGAAAAAACAATCTACCACAAGAACCTGAAGAACGTGACCTATGTCCTGGGGGACGTGGCCGGAACGGAGGAGAGTCCGGTTTACGCCATCATGAAAATGAAGGAAACGATCGAAAAGATGAAGCTGCCCGAGGGCTACGGCCTGAAACAGTACTCCACCGTCCAGCCCTGGCTGGAGGATACCTACTCCATGAAGTGGGACGGAGAGTGGCACATCACCTATGAGGTATTCCGGGACCTGGGGCTGGCCTTTGCCGCCGTCCTGATCCTGATTTATGTCCTCATTGTAGCCTGGTTCAAGAATTTCATCACGCCGCTTATCATCATGGCGCCGATCCCGCTGACCCTGGTGGGAATTCTACCCGGCCACTGGCTCTTCGGCGCCTTTTTCACCGCCACCTCGATGATCGGCTTCATCGCGCTCGCGGGGATCATCATCCGGAACTCCATCCTGCTGGTCGATTTTGTGGAGATGGAATGGCGCGACAAAGGGCATTTGGAAAACGCGCTCATCATGGCCGGCGCCGTCCGCTTCCGGCCGATTGTCCTGACCGCCGCGGCCGTCGTGGTCGGCTCTTTCGTCATGCTCTTCGACCCGATCTTCCAGGGGTTGGCGATCGCGATGATGTTTGGCGCTGTAGGCGCGACAGTGCTGACGCTGATCGCGGTGCCGCTCCTCTATTTCGAGTTTTTCCGAAAGAAACCCTGCCCGCTGGCCGAACAGATGGGGGAGACCTGTGAGACAGGAACGGAGGAAGAATCTTCATCCTGATGCCGAACGATGGACCCGATCACCATATCTGCCGTATTATTTGACCCTCAACGCGTCATGAAGCAGTGAATTGCCGTCACATTTATAACAGTGGTTTTCATCGCCCGTGGGTACATTGTTTCTCCTGATGATGGCCGCCGCTTCCATGACTGTGTCGAAATACCATTCCGGAGTGGGTGCGCGGTGCCCCGCGAATTTTGATCCGGGATTGGGGGACCAGACAAAAGGAACGATATTTGCGCCCATGCCGGATAGCGTCCTGATCCCGTCGAGAAATGTTTCTTTTGTTTCCAGCCCCATGACAAGCACGCCGTACACATTGCCGGGGCCGAATATGTTGACCGCTTTTCCGATGGATCGGACGAATTCATCGTGGGAGGTTGATTCGGATTTACCAGGGCAAATGGCCTGATATAAGCGGTCATCCCAGATTTCCATACTGTATCCGATAGCCTGGATCCCCGTGTCGTAATACCGCCGGATATCATCGCCTTTAGCAGGTGAAGGGAGGATGGTTCCGGGAATCCGTTCAAAGCCCGTATTATCCCGGATTGACTGGAAGATATCAGAAATAAGAGAGACTTCTTTCTCATTGCTGAAACAGCCCCCCGTGAGCAAAATATGATTCACCATCCCTTCGCCCCATGCCGTTTTTGCTACCTCGCCGATCGACTGAATATCCTTCTTCGGCATGACGGAACGATACTCACGGAAGGTCGATACGAGATTGCAGAAATAACACTGCTTGTTGCTGCCGAAATGCGAACAATAATTCTGATAACAGAAAAAGAGACAATCCTCACCGCCGATCTGGCCAATCTTCACCATGTCTTGCCCGGACGAAGTTTTTTGTGCATAAAATCTTGGTCGGTTAATCCATTTAACCGTGCAGATCTCCGCGTCATTGAGGAATAATGCAAGCTCATTCCCTTTCGATTTCACGATATAGGGGGATAGAGAATTTAATCTGAACTGAACGACGGCGCCGTCAGGCAGAATGAAATCATCGGGCAATAAAATACCTTTATGGTTTTCAAAATCCCAACCGAAAAGGCCATGATTTTGCTCTTTATAGGTCTCGCCCAGACCGGCGATGGCTGATTCCTCCGCCCTGATTCCCGTAACAAGCAGGGACGCTTTTAATTTCAAAGAATTCATCTGATTACTCCTTTTATTTGCATCGGTTTTCTCGTTATGTGAGTTGAGCAATTACACCTCCACCACAGTTCCCACGTTGCAGAAGAAGAAGCGGTCTCCAAACTCACCGGCCAGCCGGGACGCCGTTTTCAGCCCCGTGCAATGGGACACTCCGAGACGTTCGATATCAAACGCCTTGAGGGCAGCGATGCTTTTCTCCCGCTGCTCATCGCTCACCGGACCGAGATGCGTACCGCCGATCACGGCATAGATATGGCGCTGCCCCATTTTCTCCACAATATAGCTCAGGGTATTGATAATCCCGGAATGGCAGCATCCCAGGACGACAAAAAGCCCCTTTCCCGTCTCAATGACAACCGACTGGTCGTCTATGAGGTCATCCTTCACATACCCTTCGCCTGATTTTACAACCTGCTTCTTATCGCCAAGTTCATAATCGGTACGGCGGGGCACTTCCCCCGTCAGCCACATTCCCGGTTCGATCGGTCGGAATTCATCGCTGAATTTGAACGTCGCCCCCTTGGCTTCGAGGAGTGGTCGGGGATACGGCACGCCGATGTAACGCACCGTATTTCCTGTGACGCTATAGCTTTCTTTGAAAAAATCAGGATGGGCATAAACATCCACCGTTCCCTTCAGATCGAGAACGGGACCAAGTCCTCCCGTATGGTCCCAGTGGTGATGGCTCATAATGATCCCTTTGATTGTTCGCAGATCTATCCCCAAAACCAGGGCATTGTTTACGATCGCTTTCCCCTGACCTGTGTCCAGCAGGTAGTTTCCACAGTCGGTCTCCATGAAAATGGAAAGGCCGTGTTCCGCTATCGCACCTGGTTGGTTAAACACGCAATTATCGCATATGACTGTAGCGGTAATATTCATGTTAGCAACCTCCTTCAATAATTATTCTACTTCAAAGCCTATACCAATATGAGGTAATTGCAAAACCATTTGTCATTCCTGAATGCCTCTATCGGGAATATGGTTTTTCAAGCCGTTAGAACCAGATTCCCGCTCAGAATCGTTGCGGGAATGACAGAATGGGGAGTTTTGCAATTGGCTCATTGGTTACGAATATTGCCGGATGCAACGTGTGGAGAACCGGTCAGCTTTTCGTCTCTTCTGATTTCTCTTTTCCGCCCTCACCGGAGCAGCCCTGGCGCATTCAGGTCGAGATGCCCAGTCGGGGCAACAGCCACCACTGGACGAAAAACCACACCGCGACCACGATCACCAAGAGCAACAGATCATTCATTTTTATCCTCCTTTGATCTCCCGTTTTTTCAGTTGGGCTCACGCCGCGACCATCCGGTTATTCGGGAAGGTTCCGGTCGATGAGCGCCGCAAGTTTGTCCTTTGTCGTGAGGCCGACGAGGGTTTCCCGGACTTTTCCTTCCCGGATGAAGAGCAGCGTCGGTATGCTTTGGACCCCATAATTCGCAGCGGTTTTCGGGGATTCATCCACATTTACCTTGATCACATTCGCCCGCCCGTCGTACGCCTTGCCGATCTCTTCCAAAACCGGCGCGAGGGCCCTGCAGGGTCCGCACCAGGGCGCCCAGAAATCAACCAGCGCCGGCCGATCCGTCTTCAACACGGCCGACTCGAAGGTGCAGTCATCGGCATGCCCAACCCATTCTTTCGTTTCCATTTTTTCCTCCATTCGCATTCGTTGTATTGATCGTTTTGCTGTTCACGTATTGTGATCAGCCCGGTTACGGCTACACCATAACCAAGGTTCGGGGGGTTGTCATTGATCCAAATCAACAACGGGGATCCTTTCATCGGGGTGTTCAACCGGCTTTCCGACCCGGGGAATTTCTGAATAACCCCCGTGCCCAGACGCGGGCACAACTGGCTTCAATGAGGCCGGGGCATTGCTGCCCCGGAAAATCGCAAGGAACAGGTTGACCATCAACAATTCTATCTTCAACGGCGTATTTCCCACCTTCATAGGTAGGCGGGAACACCTTGTCTCCTACTCCGCCTGCCGGCTGGTACTCCGTGACGCAGCGAAATGCCGCTGCAGTTCCAGTCACTGCTTTCTTCAAAATTTCAAATGTCAATTTCTCCATTTTTTCCATTGCTTGGTCTCCTTTGTAAGATTGACTGAATCTCTGATCAAAATCAAACCGACCACCCTGACGCCTTGCAATATCATCCGACAAACAGTAATTCCCCCAGTAGAGGCGGTTTATCCAGAATCGCTGCTTCCGTGAATCATGCCTCCGGCGGCGCGCCGGCCGCGGCAAGCTCCGTCCGCCTTGCCTCCATGAGCTCCACGAGGGAACGCAGATCGGCGAGGAGAACCTCCACATCGGGCTCGGCCAGTTCCTGAAGCCCGTTTTCTATCCCCTGGCGGACGTTCCGGAGGCTGAGACGGAAACGGGAGACCGGCGTCATCCCGGTTCTCGGGGCCTTCGGGGTTTCCTTCAGGCGGAGGAACAGATTGCGGAGGGAAGCGTTCGTCATGGGAGTCGCCAGGAGCATCTGGAGAACCTCCATGAGCTTGGGGTGACCCAGATTTTCGACGAAAATGTAGCCCTGCGACAGCGGCAGATCGCCCTTTTCGAGGGCGTTTTGAACCTCCGCGGGGAGCCGGAGAATGGAAATCAGATTTCTCAGTGATGTAATTGATTTTCCTGTTATTTTGGTCATTGTAGCAACAGTTGCTACAACGTCGTTTTCAAGCCTGCTCTTGTCGCGGTCGTAGAGGATCAAATGGTTCATCGCCGTATCCAGATCGACCGCGTGGCGAGCCTGAAAATAGCCGAGAATCCCCTTCGCCTGAGCGAGCGGATTGAGGTCTTCCCGGAGCATGTTTTCGATGAGCTGGATCGCCGTCACGTCGTATTCTTCAACAACGTTGGCCAGAATCCGCGCCGGAATCGTTTCCCTGTTCAGGGCGCGGCAGGCCAGAAGCCTTCTTTCGCCGGCGATGAGGCGGTATTCTCCCCCATTCTGGGTGACGAGAATCGGTTCGAGCACCCCTTTTTCGGCAATGGACTCCTTGAGCGCGACAAACGCCTCGGTCGTCTGATCGATGAATTCACCGCGAATCTGGGATTCCATCCTGACCATTCCCACAAGGATATCGGCATATTCCAAATTTGGCGGCGCTTCGGGGACAGTTTCGGGATCAGCAATTATCATTTTTCACAACCTCCTGATTATAGTTGGCGGAAACCCGCTTGTTCCTGAAAATCAAAAAGTGTGCATGACTATTATCACCGGCCACTTGACTAAGGTTAATATATCTAACATATTGAATTCAATATATTATATATCATTTTCCCCGAGGTCCTCCTTTACACGGCAGGGGCATCGGAGGAACTGCATTTGATTGTGCCATCGGAAGCGGAGCGGGATCACTTCGTTGATCTACAAACCCATTTCCACTTCCGTGGTCTTCCACTTCAGGGTGACCGTCCGCTTCTTTCCTGGCGCAAGAAGCACGCCTTTTGCAGACCGCGCTTTGTTATTCTGAACGGCCTCGATGTCATAGACGCCTGGCGGCAGATCGATGACCAGCCACGGCCCGTTCTCGGCGCGGCCGCGGAATACGGTTTTGCCGATAGCGCTCACAGTCACATCCGCGCCGCAGAGCATATGCCCACGGTCGGTCGCGAATACCAACTTAAGCGGGTAGAGCTGCGGCAACTGCTGGCGCTCCTCGATGCTCACTCCCAGGCTGTAGTAGCGGATGGTATTGTACTTCTGAATGGGGACGGGAAGGTCGACGTCGGCTGTTCTTGCCCACCCCGGGACAACGAGGATGATAGCGGCGAGCAATATGCCCAATCTCTTCTTCATGATAAGTGACCCCCTTTGTATTTCGGTTGCTTCCCAGTGGAGACCATGCATTTTTTTGAGCTCAGCGTACCAACTTCTCCAGATAAGACAGTTTGAGGTTTGTTTCCTTCGTTTACCGCCTTGTTGATCTGCGGCGGCGTTTGACTTATATCACAATTATTTGCTAACATCATACCGATTTTGTGGTAATTTAGCCCCGTCCGGAAGCGATTGCAAACCTTGAAGGAGCGCTGCGTATGAAAAAAATAGCCGTCTTTTTGATAAGTTTTATATTGATACTGGGAGCCGGACTCTATTTCGCTTCCGGCGCAATTTTAGCAAGAATTTCTGACAAGATGATTGATTATATCACCGGGAATGTCAAGATCCCCAATCTTGAATATACACGGCCGATCTTCAGAAGTGTCAGGCCAAGTTCTTTGACCGCGGTTACATGGACGGACGTTTCGCTTGAGGCGAGTCTGGTGCGGAATGAAGCTTTAAAGACGGCGGAGGAGATCTCCCTGAAAATTGGCGAGATGACGATCAGTATGGAAAGTTTTTCAGAGCGGACCATTCTCTTAAGTCTTGAAGGATTGAGCGCGGTAACGAAAGAGAAGGGGCCGGGTTTGGGCGCTGCCAGAGCCGGAAGTCGTATGGAGGGTGGGTTTTTGGAAATCGTTCTCAGTTTAAAGAGTTTCGGCGCAGCGGACATTCTTGCGCAATTCAGCACCCTCAAGGAAGAGATCCATCGGTTTGCGATACTCGGCGTTACCAAGATACCCATCTCTTTTTCGGCTACCGCGATGTTTGAGATCCAGGGGAAACCGTGTGCCGCGAAATTTTTAGTGGAAACAAAAGGCGAGGAATACCGCCTTGTCATGGATAAGAATGATTTGACAAAAATCGCAGCCCTGTTGACCGGTAAGAAACCAAACCCGATAGACATCGCCGTTATAGCCCGTAATCCCCTGAAGGCAGCGCAACTCATGAAAATTCGCGATAAAGCCGAGACTGCCGCTCAACTTGCGGCTCAACAGAACCCCCCAATTCCGGAAGACGCCTACCGGCATATCTTATGGAGTTATCTGCTCGCCAAAATGTATGGTGAACTGTTTGCTAAAGAGGTAACGGACGCCCATGAGGCATATGCAGATGAAGAGGAACTTCAGAAGATGGGCCGCATGAGTTGGGATAGTGCCAGCTACCAGGATCTCGTCAACAATGCCGTGGGCAGACAATATGCCGTCATGGGCTATCCGGAATCCAGTATTTTGGAGCGGGTATTGACGGATCCGGTTATTATCCGAGACAATGAAGCCGTGAAGAGGTTTAATGCCGTGGAATATGAAAAATTAAAACCTGTAAGCTTTTAGCCGGAATAGGGTTACTGATTTCTCTGATTTTGTCTCCCCGAAAGAAACCGCCGTTGACAATCCGGTCAGGCGGACTTAGAATACGGCCGAAATCGACGGCGGTTCAAGGTTGGCCATTCACCAAAAAAATTTAAGGAGCGCGTTATGTGGGAATACACGGACAAGGTCAAGGAGCATTTTCTCAATCCCCGAAATGTCGGGGAAGTGGAAAATCCGGACGGCGTCGCCGAGGTTGGTTCCATCGCCTGCGGGGACGCCCTCAAACTTTCCTTCAAACTCGATGAGAACAAACGGATCCAGGAGGCGAAATTCAAAACCTTCGGCTGCGCCAGCGCCATTGCCTCCTCTTCGGCGCTCACCGAGATGATCAAAGGGATGACGCTGGAGGAGGCCCAGAAGGTGACCAACCAGGACATCGCCGCCTTCCTCGGCGGTCTGCCCCAGGAGAAGATGCACTGCAGCGTCATGGGGCAGGAGGCCCTCGAAAAGGCGATTGAAAATTACCGGGGGGCGCCGGCCAAGGCGCCGGGTGAGCAGATCATCTGCGAGTGTTTCGGCGTGACGGACCGGGAGATCGAACGGGCCGTCCGGGAAAACAACCTCGCGACGGTCGAGGATGTGACGAATTACACCAAGGCGGGCGGCGGCTGCGGCAACTGCCATGACGCCATCCGGCAGATCATCGAGAGGGTGAGGGCCGAGGCCAAACCGGCGGCGACGCCGAAGATGACCAACATCCAGAGGATCCGGATGATCGAAGAGGCGCTCGAAAAGGAGATCCGCCCCTCCCTGAAACATGACGGCGGCGATATCGCGCTGATCGACGTCGTCGGCAACCGGGTCATCGTGGCCACGCGGGGCTCCTGCGCCGTCTGCAAGGCGTCCGACATCACGCTCAAGCACTTCGTCGAGGCGAAACTCCGGGATCTGGTTTCACCCGACCTGATCATCGAGGAGGTGGCCCCATGAAAACCGTCTATCTGGACAACAATGCCACGACCCAGGTCGCCTCCGAGGTGCTCGAGGCGATGCTCCCCTATTTCCATGAATATTATGGCAACCCCTCCAGCATGCACTCCTTCGGCGGTCAGGTCGCCCGGAAGATTCGCGATGCCCGCGAACAGGTCGCGGCGCTGATCGGCGCAACGCCCGACGAGATCATCTTCACGAGCTGCGGCACGGAGAGCGACAACGCCGCCATCCGCTCGGCGCTGGCGACCTATCCGGAAAGGCGCCACATCGTGACCAGTCGGGTGGAACATCCCGCCGTCAAGTCCCTCTGCGCCAATCTTGCCGGCCAGGGCTACCGGATCACGGAACTGCCCGTGGACAAGAACGGCATCCTGGACATGGAGCCGTTCGTCGACAGGCTGACCCCCGATACGGCGGTGGTCAGCCTGATGTGGGCCAACAACGAGACGGGGGCCCTCTTCCCGGTGGAAAAGGCGGCGGAGCTGGCCCATGAACGGGGCATCCCGTTCCACACCGATGCGGTGCAATCAACCGGGAAGATCCCGATCGACATGAAGAAGAGCGCTATCGACATGCTCTCCTTCTCCGGTCACAAGCTCCACGCCCCCAAGGGGATCGGCGTGCTTTACGTCCGCCGGGGAACGCGGTTTTCCCCGTTTCTGATCGGGGGGCATCAGGAGAAGGGACGTCGGGGCGGCACGGAGAACACCCCGAGCATCATCGGGCTGGGAAAGGCCTGCGAACTGGCGGCCCGCCACCTGGATACGGAAAACAGCGCCGTGAGGCGGCTGCGCGACCGACTGGAGAAGACCCTGCTGGCCCGCATCCCGAAATGTCGGGTCAACGGGGACATTCAGCAGCGAATTCCCAACACGACGAACATCAGCTTCGAGTTTGTCGAGGGGGAGGGGATCCTGCTCTTGATGAACGAATACGGCATCTGCGCCTCCTCCGGGTCGGCCTGCACCTCCGGTTCCCTGCAACCTTCGCATGTGCTGCGCGCGATGGGCGTCCCCTTCACGATGGCCCACGGCTCCATCCGGTTCAGCCTGAGCATCTACAATACGGAGGAGGAGATCGATTTCGTGATCGAGAAGATGCCCCCCATCATCGAGAGGCTGCGCGGCATGTCCCCCTACTGGACCTCCGCCGCACAGGCGTGCGCGACCATCTGAAAGAGCGGGAATCCCTGGCGGGATAGCCTCTCCGTGCATTCACCTGCGGCGGAGCATAATCCCCCGCTGTCCCGGCTTACGACTCAGGAGCCAGAATTCAGGGTTTATTCTGAATTCTGGCTCCTGTCCGTTGAGCAGTTGCGAAGGACTGCCTGACTGCCCCCTCGTCGACTCCGGGTGTGAAGCGGTTGTGCAGGGTTTCCGGGATGCTGATCAAGAGCGGCATTCGGATCAGCAGGTCGATGCCGACGAAGAGGATGAAGACGTATTGCGGTCCGACCCTGTCCCAGATGATCCCCGCCGTCAGGGCCAGGAAGGCGCCCAGAAGCATCTTGAAAAACCGGTTGATGCCGATCCATCTTCCCATCTGTTCGGGAGGCGCCAGTTCTCTTTCGATGGCGGCGGAGATCGAGGCGCCGATAAAGTAAAAGCCCTGCAGGATGCCGGCGATGACCAGAAAAGCCGGGGAGGGCGCCAGGATCAGCATCAGGATGGAAACCCAGAAAAGCGGAATCGTGATATAGAGTATTTTCTTTCTGCCGATCCGGTCCGCCAGCCTGCCGAGAGGAATAGCCAGCGCGATCGATGCCAGCGCCGATCCGGTGACCATGGCGCCCAGGATGAATTCATTCGCCCCTTTGATCTGGTAGGCGAATACTTGGGTGAAGGGGAAAACCATTCCCAGCGGCAGTTGGGCGATGGAGGCGACGACCAGCCATTTTTTCAGATGCCCGCCGCCTTTGAGGACCTCGGAGATATCTTTCAACATGATCGGCCTCTGGCTGCCCGCTTTCACCCACCTTCGTTCCGAAAGCTGTGTCAGGACAACCACGAACGTACCGATCGTAATGATCAAACCTGAAAAGAACAGGGGTCTTAACCCATCGATATTGACGCCGCCATACAGCGTGACTATCCAGGTTGCCAGCATCGGTCCGGCCATCCCCAGGAGACCCGCGGCGACCGTCTCGCAGATCAGCATGCCGGTGGCCCGGTCCCGGTTGACCAAGCAGTTGCCGCAGATGGTCGCACAACTGTGGCTGCTGGTGGAAAAACCCAGCCAGTAGCCCACCATCGCGATGATGGTTACCCCCCAGTTTTTCGCCAGGCCGTAGGTCAGGTACGAGACGGCCATGAAACCAATGCCGATCAGGTAGATTTTTTTGGGACCGATTCGGTCGATGAGCCAACCGGTAAAGGGTCCGCAGAAACCGGCGATGATCATGCCAATGCTGTTGACGATGCCCAGTTGGGTGCCCGTCGCCCCCAGCGCCACGATATAGATGGAGAGGTAGGGGAAGACCATCTGGTAGGCCAGTTTGTCGAGGGATGTGCGTAAAACCGTGATTTTCCAGTCCCGCTGCTGCCGTTTCAGAAAAGAAAGGCCGTTGCCGAGAAAGGCCGGCAGCGGCCCGGCAGGTTGTTCCACTGGTTTGCTCAAGCGATCTCCCTCCAGGTGAAGTCCATCGAAATGCGCGGCGGCTGTTCCATGGTGAAGACCCCTCTCGACGATGGAATACGGGATCACGTTCCGGTCGGTTTTGTTGCCGCGGGATGGGCGGAGTATAGGGGAAGGGGCCATGCATGTCAAGGAAGGAGAAGGGAAGAAATTTTTTATGGCAATCCCGCCGGAAGCTTGGTATATTCCCCGCCGCTGCCTGAAAGTCTGGAAAAAAGGGAAGCCGGTGTCCCGTTTTCCCAAGAAGCGTGGGGGGCCGTCCCCTGATTTCCAATGGCGAGGAGAGAAGGCCGATGGAGGGTCACGTTCCCAGGAAGATCTTTTTCACAAAAGGCGTCGGCGCCCACAAGGATGAACTCCACTCCTTCGAGCGGGCGCTCCGCGATGCGGGGATTGAACGTTGCAACCTGGTGCAGGTCTCCAGCATCGTTCCCCCCAACTGCAAGATGATATCAAAAACGCAGGGGCTCAAGGGGTTGATCGCAGGGGGGATCACCTTTTGCGTCATGAGTCGCTGCTGCAGCAATGAACCGAAGCGCCTCCTGGCGGCGTCGGTCGGCTGCGCCATCCCGGCGGATCAGCGATCCCACGGATACATCAGCGAACACCACGCCTTCGGCCAGACGGAGAAACATGCGGGCGATTACGCGGAGGACATGGCCGCGGCCATGCTCGCATCGACGCTGGGCATCGATTTCAATGTTGATGAAAGCTGGGATGAGAAGAAGGAGATCTTCAAGATCAGCGGGAAGATCGTCAGAACCCGAAACGTCACCCAATCGACCATCGTGAAGAATAGCGGCTATACCACGGTGATCGCGGCGGCGGTCTTTATTTTCTGACCGACGCACCGGAAAAGCAGACCCCTCGGGGAGAAAGGATGAACGATGGAGATATTTCAGGCCGTTACGACGAGGAGGAGCATCCGGCGGTTCAAACCGGATTCCGTTCCGGAGCCATTGCTCCGGGAGATCCTGGAAGCGGCCCGCTGGTCCCCCTCCTGGGGGAATACCCAACCGTGGGAGGTCGCGGTCGTCACCGGGGCGGTCCTGGACCGCTTCCAAAAGGCGAACCGGCAGCATCTCATAGACGGCGTCACCCCCAACCCGGACACCCCGATGCCCGAAGCCTGGCCCGAACCTCTGAAACAGCGCTACGGGGATGTGGGTAAACAGGTTCTGACCGCGCTTTCGATTCCCCGTAGAGACAAGGAGGCGCGTCTCCGCTATGCCGGCGAGATGTTCGCCCTCTTCAGCGCCCCCGCTCTACTGCTGTTCTCAGTGGACAGAGGCATCCCCCGGGAATACGCGATGCTGGACACGGGGGCGATCATGCAGACCGTCTGTCTGCTGGCCCACGCCCGTGGGCTGGGGAGCTGCATTCTGGCCGCATCGGTTCGCTATCCGGCGCTGATCCGGGAGATCATCCCGATCCCGGAGACCAAGGCCGTGATCATTGGCGTCGCGGTCGGCTATCCCGACAAGGAGGCGCCGATCAACCAGTTCACAAGGGAAAGGGCGAACCTGGACGCGTTCACCCTCTGGTTCAAATGAACGGGAAGGCGGCGAACGGTCTCATTCCGCAAACGTTCATCCAGAATATCGGGGATGCGGAACTCGCATCTCTCCGGTACGAAGGGGAGGGTCCGCCCCTGATCTTCCTCCATGCCACCGGTTTTCTGCCCTGGCTCTGGCATCCCGTCGCCCGCGAATTTGTCGGCGACTATCGGATATTCGCCCCCTATTTCTGCGCCCATCGCAACGCTGATCTGGAGAGCGGGGGGGTGGACTGGAGAACCCTCGCGGAGGATCTCGCCCTCTTCTGCGAGAGACTCCACATGGAGAAGCTGTTTCTGGTCGGCCATTCCATGGGCGCGACGGTGGCCGTGATCGCCAACGCCCTCTATGGAATCCCGGCGGCAGGCATGGTTCTCATCGAACCGATTTTCATTCCGCAGGAACTCTACCGGACCCGCATCAGCGTGGAGCAACATCCGCTTGCCTCCAAGGCGATCCGGCGTACAAACTTCTGGCGGAACCGGGACGAGGCCTTGACCTATCTCAACTCCCGCCCGCTGTTCCAAAGTTGGGATGAGGAGATGCGGGAACTTTACCTCCGCCACGGGATGTCCGGAGAAGAGGGGGGACTCCGGCTGACGTGCAGCCCGCAGCGCGAGGCGGCCCTCTTCATGGGGGGGATGCAGTACGATCCGTGGCCGCTCCTCTCCCGGATTTCCTCTCCCGTGCTCATCCTGGAAGGAGAAAAGAGCGAGAACCGGGGCTTCATCAACCTCGACCGCGTCCGGCGCCTTATTGCGGACTGCGCTTATCATCTGGTCGGCGGCGCCGGACACCTGATCCCGATGGAACAGCCAACGGAGGTGACCCGGCTCATCCGGGAATTCTTTGGTTCCCTGCGGTCGGGGGAGAAATGAGCGAAGAGGCGCAATGAAAACGGATCGGCAGGGAGAAAAACTCCGGGAAGGGAACGTCGCCCGGATGCAAAACGAAGCCCTTTACAAAAACGTTCATGGATGGGAGACCACCTTGGTGAAGCGAACGATTTCGCACGCAGGAGGGCACGGTCAGGCCGGGGCCCGGTGAGGCGGAATCGCATTTTTTAAAGGGAGGAAGCGCGTATGGCAAAAGTGACGAAGGCGCCGGTAAAACCGGCGAAGGCCCCTGCCAAAACAAAGGCCCCCGTGAAGGCGCCGGCAAAAGCCCCGGCGAAGGCCCTTGCTAAACCAAAGGCGCCGATAAAAGCGCTGGCGAAGGCGTCAGCCAAACCGGCCAAGGCCGCGGCAAAAGCCGCTGCTAAAACAAAAGCCCCGGCGAAAGCCGCTGCCAAACCCAAGGCCCCGGCAAAAGCGGTTGCGAAGGCGTCGGCGAAAGCAAAGACGGCCGCCAAGGCAAAACCGGCAGCCAAGAAACCGGCCAAGGCGAAGAAATGATTCCCTGACCCGCCGCAGAAAAACATCCGCCGGGAACCAAAACACGCTGTCCGGTTCCCGGCGGATAAAACCGGGGCGGGCGGGACATTCTATTTCACCGTCCGGCCGACGATCCGGTAATTGAATTCATAATTCAGCGCGCCGCTCCAGTCTCCCTGGAAGACCCCCTTGTAGCGTGTGCCGTGCACGGGGCCGACCGGTTTCCCGTAGGTGTAGAACCAGTTGACAATCGGGCTTCCGGAAAATCCCAGCGCGATCCAGTAGGCGCCCGGCATCAGCATGGTGTTCTCCCGGCTGAAATCAAAGTCCACCCACCGGTAGCCCGGCCGCGGGGAGATCTCCTCGACGTTGACGAGGGCGCTCGCCGCGATGGGGGGGCCGGGCTTTCCGTCCCGATCCGCAAAAACGTCCACCCACAGCGCCCCCTCCCCGCCGAAGTTGTGCAGCGCGAGGCCCACTTTTTCAAGGCGGACCGGCTTCTGCAGGATCACCACCTGGGCGTATTGGGTCAGGTTTGTCGTCACGTATTCGGCGGTCTCGACGAGGAAATTGCGGCGCATCTCGAAGGCGTCCCCGCCGGCGGAGCGGGTCACCCGCGGGAAGGCGAAATCGACGTTCTCGGGAAACGCGAGGTTGCCGTAGACCAGGGGCGCCTCGAAACGGAAGGCGCGCCTCTCGGCCTCGGTATAGACAGGCAGAGGAGGAAGGGGCTTGATCTCAAGCGGCTGGAACGATGCCCGGACCTGCGGGCTGAGGAGGAGGTTCCGGGGACCGTAGGTCTCCCGTTCCCCCCGGAGCCGGACCTCATCCTTCCGAAAGTCCGCGTTTACAGCCTCCTGGAGCGTGGGCTTCCCGGCCGTGTCGCGGGCTTGGGTCCAGGTGAGCAGGCCGTCGTTTTTCGTCTCGTTGTTATCGACGCCCACCTCGACGCGGATGAAACGGCTGGAGACAAAAAGTACGGAGTTCTGCGGATCAAAAGGCACCCAGCCCAGATCGGGAAACCAGACCTCGATCCAGGAGTGACGGCCTTGCCCCATCTTCAAGGTCATGACCCCCTGTTGCCAGGCCACGTCGAGGGGGCGGTTCAGGGTGATGCCGTTGATGATCCGGACGGGGATGCCGGAGGCCCGAAGAAGCGCGGCGCTCAGGTGGGAGAAGTTCTGGCAGTTCCCCTTCCCCGACTCGAGCGCGTAAACCGCATCATACTTCAACGGGGGACTGACGTAGGAGACATGATCCACCACCCAGGAGATCAGCCGCTGGACCGCATCGAATTCGGTGGCGACCCCTTTTGTAAGCTCGCCCGCCAATGAGCGGATCCGGGGATGATCGGACTGGACCTGCTCCGTCGCCCCGAGATAATCCCGGAAGTCGCGTGCGACCGTCGTCAGCGGGAAAGGGGCCTTCGTTTCGATGGTCTCCAGACCCGTCTTGTTGATCGCGGTGACCGAGAAGCGGACATCGATCAGGCCGGGGGGGCTGTTCCACACGGCGGTAAGGATAAGGTTGCCCCTGCCGTCTTCGCTTTTTTGCTGTTCATCGGGACGGGGAGCAAACGAGACATCGACGTCCCGGATCTCCTGACGGAAGGTGGGGGAGTCGAAATTCCGGGGCGTGACGAAGCTGAGCGTGGCCTTCCTTACGCCATCGCCCGTGGTGATCGTCTCCCGGAGCTCATAACGGATCTCCGCACCCATCCCGCCCCGGACCGTGTAATTCTCCGCCCGGACCGGCGCTGTTGTAAGGAGGACCAAACTCAGAATCACAACGAGCCGATTTTTCATCTCCCGTCTCCTTTTCTTGCGGATGAATTTTGAGATCATGATAAAGAACGACGGGATTTGTGTCAACGATTTTTCGCGCGGTAACGGTCGCAGGGAAAATAGGTGGAAAAATATCATTTGACAAAAATGGAATAATCGTTAACTTAAGCAAAATTCTGACGGACCGGGAAAAGGTCCGAAAAAAGGAGATAACCATGTTTTCTGTATCTGAAAAAGCGAGTGAGATGATTAAGGAATTCCTTAAGAGTCGCTCGGAGGCCGCTTCCATCCGGGTTCTCATGCAGGAGGGCGGCTGATCGGGGCCCTCTCTGGGCATGGCTCTGGATGAGTCAAAACCGAACGACGAGGTATTCGAGGACCGGGGGGTTACCTACCTGGTCGAAAAGGGCCTTTTGGATAAGGTCAAACCCATTGCAGTCGAATTTGTTACCACACCGCGGGGAGGTGGGTTCAAGCTGACCTCCGGCCTGAGTCAGGAAGGCGCCTGCGGCTCCTGCTCCAGTTGCTGAGATGACGCCCCGGGGACCCGATCGTCCCCGGGGCTTTTTCTTTATACACCCCTTCCGGTCGGCATACGCATCAATTAAAATCGATTTTGTAATAGAGATCCACGCCGCTCTCGCTCCCCGTCTGCGTTTCAATCTGCCACTGCTTGAAGATGTCGTAGCGGAGGCGAAACAGGTTGCCGCCGGTGAAGAGCGACCGCCCGTAACTGAAATAGAGCTGGGGCGTCAGATATTTTCCTACGGTCAGCATCGTCTGGGAGATGCCGGCTGTCTGTCTTGCCGGGGCGACACCCGCGGGTGCGACCGGAAGCTGCTTATATCCGCTGCGGCCGGGGGCTTCTCCGGTAGTCTGAAGCTCCAGGGTACTGAGCCCCAGCCGGTTCTTGAGCTGTTCCTGCAGGGTGACCGATTGTCCCCGGGAGAGGAGCGCGCTGGCCACCTGCGCCATCATGGCCGCCTGTTCGCCGTTGTTGCCGTTGCCGAGCGGATGGCCGAAGACGATGTAGGCCAGGATATCCACGTCCGGCATCGCAGGCTCGGAGTAGAGCTTGATCACCGGCGCCCGGAGGATTCCCCCGGCCGTGACGCCGGCGCGCACGTCGCCTGCGGTGCGAAGCGCCAGGATATCCAGGGTCGGCTGGTTGATGGGTCCTCCGGCATAAAACAGGCGCCCGCGGACGATCTCCAGGTCCACCCCGTAGGCCTTGTAGCGTCCTTTTACCACCCTGATCTCGCCCCTGCTCGTAATTTTATCAAGGCTTCGAAACACCAGATCGATGCTCCCGTCCAATTGGGCGTCGATCCCTTCCACCTTGACCAGGACTTTCTCTCCAAGCACCATCCGGACCTGGACATCCAGAGCCAGGGGGGAGCTCTTTTCGGCGGGCTTCGGCGCCCTCTCCAGGATCACATCCCTGCTGGGCAGGACAAGCGCCCGGGTCGGCTGGCTGACGATGAGCAGCTCCGGCAGGCGCACCTCGCCCCGGATGTTCAGCCTTTTCGGAGTGCCTTCGAATGTGAGGTTCGGGGAACTGAGGATCTGCAGCTCGGGAAGATAGACGGTCTGAAACCGCTCGCCGTTGATGCTTCCCTGGTAGCCGGCCACCTGCCACCCCTTGAGCCGTACGAGGGCCGTCCCCTCGATATGGCCGGGGCCGGATAGAGCCCGGAAGGAATCGATGCGAACGAGCTCCTTTTCCAGGTGCATCGCGAGTTGGACCTCCTTGACATGGATGCCCGCCGTGGGCAGATACGCCCCGGCCTTGGCCAGCTTCAGAATCCCCTCGATCTTCGGTTCCTCCCATGTCCCGTTGACCCGCAGGTTGGCGTCAAGCTCCCCGTGACTCTCCCGGATCAATCCCGGGAAGAGGGAGGCGAGAGCCCCCTGCTCCCGAACCTGCCCGGTCAGCGACGCCTGAAGCGGCCCCTTGCGGTCGAGGACGGCGGGGAAGCGCGCCGGGAGCGGCAGTTGAAAACTCCCCCGGGCCTGTCCCTGCTCCGCCAGCGCCAGCGCAACGGCGCCGCGAAGCGCCTCCCCCCGCCAGTCCCAGGAGAGGGAAGCAGAGCGGAGGTTTCCGCTGATCTCCCCTCCCTGCCTCATCCAGCGAACCTTCCCCCCGGAAAGGGCGGCGTCGCCCTTCAGCGCGAGCCTCTGTTCGGAAAGAAGGGTTCCCGTCGCCCGGCCCGCGAAACTCCCTTCCAGGTTGACTAAACGGGGCAGCCAGGGGCGGATCAGTATCAAGTCGATGCCGGCCCATTCCAGGTCCACCTCCCCCTCGCCGGGGATAGCCGGACCTGCGGGCCGGGGTGATGAGAACCGCCCTTTCACGATTCCCCCACCGGCCAGGGAGAGGTCCATTTTCGCATGCATGCCGCGTTCATTTCCGTCAAGGCTCAGCGCAACCTGCTCCAGGATGATCCGGCGCCCATCCAGGGTCAGGACACCCGAGGCGCCGGTCCGGCCCGCCAGGACGATTCGTCCGGCGTCGCTTTTCGAGGCGGGGCCGCGCAGGGCTCCCTGCCAACCCAAGGTGAGCTCCGCCGTGTGGAGGGTGGCATCGAGCGCCTCGTTTCCCTGTTGCCAGCGGATCTTCCCCCGGTCGAGGGACGCCTTCCCCGTGAGGTCGAGCCGTTTCCCGGCGAGGATGCGCCCTGTGCCCTGCCCGGCGAGGCGTCCGGCGAGGATGACATCGTTGGGCAACCAGCGACGGAGCAGCGCCAGGTCAATATCCGCCCATTCCGCCGTTATTTCCCCGGTTTCCGGAATGGCCAAGCGGGCAGGCAAGGGGGACGAAAAGGCTCCATTCAGCATTCCCCCGCCGGCCAGGCGCAGCTCCATCCCAACGCGCATTCCTTGTTCACCCCCGTCGAGACGGAGCGAACCTTCCTGTACGGTAATCCCGTAGCCCTCCGCCGTCACCGTTCCCACCGCACGGGCGTTCCCCGAAAAGGCAGGCTGCTTCCCCTCCGGAAAGCGCAGCCGGATATTTCCGGCGCTGGCTCCCGTCGCTCGCACCTCCGTAAGCCACGGGTTCAGCCTGGCCAAATTCAGGCCATTCCACACCACCAGGACGGAACCGCCCCGCGGTTCCCCGGTCAAATCGGCGGCGATTTCAAGCCGCTCCGGTTTCGCACCCGCGATGACGAGGGGAGCGAGCGTGATTCGCCCAACGGCAACAGACAGCGCGGCGGGCGCCTCAAGGCCACACGGCCCGACGGCATCATGGCCGGAGAAACGGACGATCTTCCCCTGCCAGACCCCCCGGCTGTATGCCCCGAAGAGGGCTACCCGCACTTCCGCGCCTCCCGAGTGGAGCGCCGCATTCACCGTATGCCGTTGGGCGGTCCCGTCTGCATCCAGGGTCGCCGAATCGGCCTGAAAGCCTTCGTATGCCACCTTGCGGAGGGTTGCGGCGATGTGCAGGGGGGATCCCTTCTCTCCCCCGAGCCGCGCGGACAGGTTCGCGGCTGCGATCCGCAACCCGCCGACGGCAAGTTCCTTGCCCCGTCCGGTGACGGCGCCGTCCAGACGCCCGTCACGCCAGCGTACCCACCCATCCGCCCGAAGCCCCCCGGTTGTCCGAGGGACCAGCCGTCCCAAGTCGCCGACCTGGGCGTCGAAGGCCAGCCGCTTGCCAAACTCGCCCCCCGCGTTGATCGCGAATCCCTTTCCTTGCAGCGTTAGACGATCGATGTGGAGGTTGCCATGGGCGAAATCCGCCTGAAGCGCCCCGGTCAGGGCCTGCCCGTGCAGACGGCTCTCCAAAAGCCTGCCGCCCACCTTCCCTTTTGGCGGGGTCTGACCCGACCACGCGCCGTTCCCCGCGAGATCGAAGTTGACCACCCCCGTCCAGTCGGGGTCAATCCCGGCCGGGTTGAGATTTCTTCCGCTGATCGTTCCCTCCAGGGAAATCCCGTCGCGCCAGCGGACATCCAGACTCCCCTGCACAGACCCGGCAAGCAGCGAGCCGGTCAACGGGGCCAGTTTTACCCCCCCGCCGTCTCCTTGATACGCGCCGGAGAGGTGCGCCTTCCGCCACCCCTTCCCCCGGTTGGCAAGCGTGAACTCGCCCCGGTAGAGCCCCGGAGCGCCCGTGAGCGTCAGGGTCCCTGAGAGGTCGGTCGGCACGTTGAGTTCGGGGGCCAGATCGAGGCCTGCCGCCCCAAGCTGAAGCGCCAGGAGCGGTTCCCGGGCGGTAAGCGTGACCGTCCCCCCACCCGTGACCGTGCCGGGTCGGCCCGGTCCGGTCAGGCGAAGCTGTCGCAGATTGAAGGCCTTGATGGTCATCCCCGCTTCTCCGGCGAGCGCCAGGCGCTTCACTTTGCCGGATGAACCCGTCGCGGTGAATTTTCCCACCAGTTGCTCCGGGCCCCGTCCGGGAAGAAACCGGCCCTGCAGGGAGAAGGCGTCCATCCCCGCGACGGGCACAGCCGGGGCGACGGCAAGGTCAAATCGGAGGGACGGCCGGGAAAGGCCGGCCGCAATACTCCCGGTGACGCGGCCGGGCGGTGCAATGACGGCAAGGTCGGAGAGGGACAACAGCGCATTTTGCCAGGCCACGGAGGAGGAGAGGGTAGTCATGTTCACCGGCAACCCGTCGAGACGGCGGTAGGTCAGGCCGCTCACCCGCAGGCGCTCGATCCGCCCGTCGAAAAACCGAGCCAATCCGGAGACCCGGGGCCAGGCAAGATCCGGCGGCGTTTCCTCGGGGGTGTTGTCGCGAATATGCACGCCGGTCAGGGTCAGCTCTTTTGCGGCAATCTTTCCCGAAAGGAGGCCAAGCGGCGCCCAGCGGAATTCGAGGCGCTCCATCCTCACATCCACCGGCGCCAGGGCCACGCGAACGCCCACCAGTTGCAGGCGGTCGAACAGCCTTCCCTTGACATCCTGCGCGGAGATCGCAAGCGGCGTGTGGCGTGAAACCGCGTCCATGAGCCAGCGGGCGCCGTCCGTCGTACCGGCGAGCCAGGCCGCGCCCCATCCCCCCGCGCCGATGAGGGCCGCCGCCAGCGCGGCGATCAGCCCGTATGCCGCCGGCCGTTTCACAGTTCGAACCCCACCGTGAAGTGAATGCGAAATCCCGGGTCGTCCACCCCGATCTGCCGCGCTACGGAGAGGTTCAAGGCGCCCACCGGGGTGTAATAGTGCAGGCCGAGCCCCGCCCCCTGGAAGAGGCGGATCCCGGTGAAGGAGTCGAAGGCGTTGCCGGCGTCGTAAAATGCGGAGACGCCCCAGTCGCTGAAAAGGGCCCGGTTGAGCTCAACGCTGCCGGCAAGGAGATGCTTCCCCCCCGCCACTTGTCCGGTTGCATCAAGCGGGCCGAGGGACTGGTAGGCATAGCCGCGCACGCTCTGATCCCCGCCGGCAAAGAAACGGAGCGACGGAGGCAGATCGCTCAACGGATCGCTCAAAAGCGTGATTCCCGCCCTGGCCCGCGTCTGGAGGGAAAGCCGCCACGGCAGCGGCAACAGAAGACTCCCCGCGGAGATAAGCTGAAGCAATTCCGTGTCCGAGCCGAGCCACCGGTTTGTTCCGCGCAGATCGAGGGTATAGCGGAATCCCCGGTCGGGACGCGTCGGGTTGTCATAATGATCCCCGGAAAGTCGCAGGCCGGGCAAGATCAGTCGCGCACTCGAATCCTGGGCGCCGACGGTATATTCCTCCCGTTGCAGCCTGACGTAGGCGGTCCCCAGCTCCTTCTTGCCGAGGCTGCGGTTTTTGTCCAGCTCCAGGGCGATCAACCGGCTCGTGTACGAGGAAGCATCCTCCTGCTGGAGGTTGAGCTGCAGCACGGTTGAACTCCGGATATCCACCGCGTCCGGAAGGATGTAGCCGGTCGCCATCCCCTGGAGATGTTCGGAGACGTAGAGGTTCGAATAGAATTCATGGCCGCGGTGCAGCATATTGAGGTCACGGTACCGGACATTGAATCTTCCTCCCGTGTCCGTGCCGTATCCGATTCCCTGGCGGAGACTCTTGCTGGGCGAAGGTTTCAACTGCACGAGCACCGGCACATGGAAGTCTCGGGCCTCCGCTTTTTCCGGCGTGACATTGACCTCTCGGAAACGCTCGGAGTTTGTGAAGTTGAGCTGCGTCTCCCCGAGCCGGGCGTAAGAAAAGGCCTCTCCCGGCTTGAACGCCAGATAACGCCGCACGAATTCCTCGGGATAATCGGACGCCCCTTCGATTCTCGCCCCATTGAAGAAATACCGATGGCCTGTTTCCATCTCCAACTGGATATCCGCGGCGGCGGCCGTCTTCGCGATGCGGATTTCGTGCACGGCAAAATCGGCGTCTATGTATCCCAGCTCCTGAGCCCGGAAGAGAAGCTTTCCCTTGGCTTCCTCATATCTCTGCTGCAGCAGCACACCGCCCTTTTTCAGGGGGAATGCGGCCGCCTCACTCTTCAGCGGCTCCTCATCCGCGCCCGGGCCATGCAGGGCGAGCGTCACCTCCGTGACGCGGACCGGCTCTCCCGGAATCACGCTGACCCGCAGGCGATAAGCGCCAAAGCCCGTCTCCTCGATCATGGTTGTGACCCGGGCGTTGTAATAGCCGTAAGGCGCCATCGCCGTCATGATCTTTTCATCCGCCTGCCGCCCGAAACGTTCGAGCCACAACCGATCCACCTTTCCTTCCTGAACCAATCCATAGGGGAGCACGAGCATGTCCCTTACATTTTTCAGGACATCGCCCTCAAGGCCTTCTACGACGACCGCGATCGGTTCGGCGGCGGACAAAGGCGTGACGAAACATGCCAGGAATGATAGCAGAATGATGGCGGCGGAGAGCGGTAGGGACCTTACCATGGGGTGATCGTTCAGCCCTTCCCCATCTTCAACAGCGTTTCATGAAAGATGTGGTAGAAGGCCTTGTTGTCGGCCACGCCCTGCTTGATGATCTTTCCCGCATCATCGATGCTTTTGAGATTGATGACGAGATTGACGCTCCGATTGAAGGCGGCCATGTTGTCCATCGTCCGGTATTTCTCGCTGACCAATGCCACGAAGAACCGCCGCCGCGTCGTCATGCTCAGGTTTTCAAGGTACTGAAGGATGTCATTCGCCTCCAGATTCGCCGTGTCAAAGAGTTCGTTTACGACAACGACGTCGAAGATGTGAAACCGCATGGCTTTGAGGGCCTCCTTGGCCGTTTCCGGCGCTGTGACCTGGTATCCCAGCGCCTTGATGCCGCTGCCGATCTTTTCCCGGGCGGCCGGATCGGGTTCGCAGATGAGCGCGGTCGCGCCTCCCTCCCCGACGAAGTCGAACGGCCGGTCCGCGGCATCGTAACCCTCCGCCGCCACCTCATTCAAAAGGGCCTTCTGCTCCTCCATGATCTGTCCCCTCTCTTTAAATTCTTCTTAGAATTTTCTCGCCGGTTTCCCATAGCTCTTGTCCACCTCGAGCTTGCCGATGTCCGTCGTGGATTGCCCCCGCGAGCTCTTCACCGTGTCGATGCCGCGGCCGACGATTCCCTTGTTGGAGGCGTAGGCCTTCCCGGTCTCCTCGCTGATCTGCCCCTTGCTGAAAAGCTCGATGATGTAGTCATCGAAGGTGACCATCCCGAAGGCCTTCCCCGCCTGGATGATCTCGTAGTAGGTCTTCCCCTCCGATTCGCCGTGGAGGATCGTCTCCTTCACCCGGAGGTTGGACCCCATGATCTCGAAGGCCGCGACGCGCCCGCCCCCCTCTTTGGGCAGCAGGCGCTGGCAGACGATCCAGCGGACCGTATCGGCGAGCCGGATCCGGACCTGGGTCTCCTCTTCGGAGGAAAACATGCCGAGGACGCGGTTGATCGTCTGCCCGGCGTCCACCGTATGGAGGGTGCTGAGGACCAAATGGCCCGTCTCCGCGGCGGAGAGGCCGATCTCGACCGTCTCCCGGTCCCGCATTTCGCCGACGAGGATGACCTTCGGCGCCTGGCGAAGCGCGGCGCGGAGCCCATTCGCGAAGGTGTCGAAATCGTTCCCCATCTCCCGCTGGTTGAAGGTGGCCATCTTGTGCGGATGGGAGTACTCGACCGGATCCTCGAGCGTCACGATGTGGACCGATTTCCTCTCATTGATATCATTGAGGAGCGCCGCGAGCGAGGTCGTCTTGCCGCTCCCCGTCGCACCGGTCACGAAGATGATCCCGTTTTTCTCCTCGGCCATCTTGTGGAAGGCCTCCGGGAGATTCATGTCCGCGAAGGTCGGAATCCGGGTCTCCAATTTTCGCAGGATGATGGAGTAGTTACCCCGCTGGGAGAAGATGTTCACGCGGAAGCGGGCCTTTCCCGGGAGCTCGTACGAGGAGTCGCACGACCCCTGGGAAAGCAGGATCTCCGTCAGCCGCCGGTCCTGGTTGATCAGGTTGAGCGCGAAGATCTCCGTCTGGAACGGGGTCAGCTTCCGAAAGGGCGGCTCCATATCCACGCCGGTCAATTGTCCCGAGCTCTCCACCTGAAAGGACTTCCCGACCGTGATGTTCAGGTCCGACACGTTCTTGTAAGCATCGAGCATCTTGCCCAGGATATAATCGATTTCCTGTTTTCTCATGGTAAAGCCTCCTCAATAGGCCTTTCGCCGGTCGGTTACGCCTCGGTGAAGTCCGTCGGCGGATTCTTCAGGAACGGCCGGAACCGCTGCTTGTCGTTCGCCTTCAGGTACGCCTCGTCGCCGCTGATCCACCCCTTGTTCAGGAGCTCCAGGATCGCGTCGTCCAAAAGCTGCATCCCGTACTTCTTCCCGGTCTGGATCATCGATGGGATCTGGAAGGTCTTCGATTCACGGATCAGGTTCCGCACCGCGGAATTGGCGATCAGGATCTCCATGGCGGCGCAGCGCCCCTTCTTATCGACCCGCTTGAAGAGGACCTGGGCGATGACCGCCCGGATGCCGTCGGCCAGCGTCGAGCGGATCTGCATCTGTTCGCCCGACGGGAACACCTCGATGATCCGGTCGACGGTCTTGGCGGCGCTTGTTGTGTGGAGGGTGCCGAAGACAAGATGGCCGGTGGAGGCCGCCTCAATGGCGAGCGAGATCGTCTCTAAGTCGCGGAGCTCGCCGACCAGGATGATGTCCGGGTCCTCGCGCAGCGCCCCGCGCAGGGCCGCCGTGAAGGACTTCGTGTGCCGCCCGACCTCCCGGTGGTTCACGATGCAGCTCTTGCTCTGGTGGACAAACTCGACCGGGTCCTCGATCGTGATGATGTGGTCCTTCCGGGTCGAATTGGCCTCGTCGATGATCGCCGCGAGCGTCGTGGATTTGCCGCTTCCCGTCGGTCCGGTGACAAGGACCAGCCCCCGCGGGAGGGAGGCCAGCTTGGAGACGACCGCGGGCAGGCCCAGATCATGGGCGGAGACGATCTTGCTCGGAATCTCGCGGAAGACCGCTGCACAGCCGAATTGCTGCTGGAAGTAGTTCGCGCGGTAGCGGGCAAGCCCCGGGATCTCATAGGCGAAATCGACGTCTCCCGTCTCCTCGAACTGTTTGACCTTGTGCTCGGGGGTGATCTCGTAGAGCATCGCTTTAAGCCCGTCGTTGGTCAGCACATCGAATTTGATCCGTTCCACCTCCCCCCGGATCCGGAGGGCCGGCTGCTGGCCGGTGACGAGATGCAGGTCCGATGCACCCTGGTCATGCATCAACTGGAAAAAGGCGTCGATCTTTGCCATAAATGGCCTCCTTGGATGACATTAAAACAGCGATTTTGTATCATTAAAAGGCACTGTGATTCCCCCAACCCCGGGTTGAGCAGAGCACTACGGACAAAGCCGCCATTCGCGCGGATGCTAAGGGACTGCGGCTTTACGGCGGTCGAAGTATAGGAAAAGGCGCCCGCCTTGTCAAGAAAAACGGGGGTTATCCTCCTCATGTCCTCACCTGTCTCCTTCGATATAGTGATCATATAACCTTCAGAATATCAGGGGAATGTCTTTCAGAAGCAGCAGGAATACTGGTCGGGTAGCCCACAACAATAGGTGCTACGATCCGGCAATCCCGGCGGACTCCGATGTCAGCCAGGATTTCGCGGTCACGGATATGAGCCCCCAATCCAATCCAGCAAGTTCCAAGTCCTCTTGATGTTGCCGAAAACATGAAATATGCAACCGTCAGACCGCAGTCCACATCAAGCGAAAGAACTTCTTTGGGGCCAATAAAGAAAACCAGGCACGGTGCATTGTAAAAAACATTGGCCTTTTCATCACGCAGATAGGATTCGTAGTTTTTAAGCGGGGACTCAGGATTCTTTTCAAGATCGGAAAGGAGATTCTTCTTACTTTCATCGGAAAGCTTCTTGATGTAGTCACGGTTCCGGATGATGATAAACCTGCACGGCTGACCGTTACCGGATGTTGGGGCAAGGCACGTATCCTGAATGATTTCTTTCAGGATTGATAAAGGCACTTCCTTATTCTGAAAATCCCTGATGGAACGTCTGTTTTTCAAAATTGTCTCGAAATCCATATTGATGCTCCTTTTTGTGTTTTGGTGATCATCGCCTTCCTGATCTTTGGGAATTATTGATGACCGTGATTTGATCGTTCAGAGACGTCCCAGGAGGCCATTGCCGTCCGTTGCATCACTTGAGAATGATGTTGCTTCCTCCGGCAGCCGGGCCGCCCGGAACGATCAGCCGGGACTGCTCCTGCCGCTGCATTTCCTTGGCCTGTTCGACCAGGTGCGCCACGAATTCCTCCATGGCCTCGGAAAATTTGTCCATAGCCTGCTGGAGGTTTTTGGCATCGATCGGGAACTGAACGGGCATGGGGCCCTGCTGGGTGTAAATTTGGGACTGCCCTACAAAAAGAATCGGGCGGGTTTTATCCGGTTCCCCATTCTGCTTGACCGGCGACAGCCGGCGGATCCCGCCAACCGTCAGATCGGTGAAAACCTCTTCCCGGTGAAGGTTCTGTTGATTGAATTTGGCTTTTTTCCCTTTTTCTTCCGAGTCTGTCATGATGCCCTCCCGAATCGTGATCGGCTATCATAAACCGCTTCACCATTTTTTCCAACTGTTATCGTGAAGCATTGCGCCAACCTTCGCTGAGGAAGGGGGTCCGTTAGCAATCATGAGACATAAATGACAACCATGTTTATTTTGGTTCATCCTGTCCGTTGGCTGTGGTTTGAACGACACCCTCCGCCAATTCCGGTTCAGAGATCGCCGAGTCTGCGTTCGGAGTGCCCGTTTTTAGATTGGCCTTCTTCTGCTTAGCCATGATGCGCTTTGCCGCCTTATCCATCTGTTTCTGCTGCCTTGCTTTTTCTTTCCCCTGCTTGCCGAAGTTGTACATGGATTTTCCCATTTTTTAGCTCCTGTTTTCATCTTTCGTTCAGTACCATGCTGACCAATGACCAGTGGAAGGTACAGAATATGATAACATTATACTTTACCCTTCACGCAAAGGCAAGGAATTTTTCATTATATTTCAATAATTTATCCTTCCGAGCAGAGCAAGCATTCACTGGGTCGGCGCCGTCCCGATTTTGCTCGCATAAATGGCGTCATGTGGTATAGGAAGCGCCGGCCGGCGACAAGTCCTTGAGCGGGGCCGGATCTTCGCTTTGCCGTGGAGGTCCGCGGGCGGGAACTATGGAGACGAGATGGGATCGATTATTGCGGGAGCGCCTTTTTTCAGTAAGGTTTTACAAATCCTCACTACCGGGCTGGTGGCGATCCCCGGCGGCTTCCTCTTTTCCTTTCTGCACATCCCGCTGCCCTGGATGCTGGGGCCGCTGACGATCACCCTGATCCACCATGCGCTCAGAGGCAAAGGGACCCGCTGGCCGGTGGGGTTCCGCAATGCGGGGATGATTGTGATCGGTTATTCGATGGGCAGGACCATGACCGTCGAAACCACCGAGCAGATCCTGATCAACCTGCCGGGGATGGCCGCGGTCACGCTGTTGATCGTGCTCTTCAGCCTGGCGACGGGATACCTCACGCACCGGCAGACGGGGATCAGCCTGGCGAGCGGCATCCTGGGCAGCGTGCCCGGCGGCCTGGCGCAGATGGTTCTCATGGCGGAGGAGATCGAGGACGCGGATGTGACCGCCGTCACCCTGATGCAGATGGCGCGGGTGCTGGCCGTGCTCTTCATCGTCCCGTTCGTCGCCACCTACGGGATCATCCATCTGCCCGCCGGACCGCCGGCGCCGGCCGTGGCAACCGCCACCCATTACGGCCTCGCCGCCCTGCCGGCCCTCCTGATAGCCCCTCTGGGCGCCTGGCTGGCCGTCCGCCTGAACGCCCCCATCCCCTTCCTGCTGGGGCCGATCTTCGCGACGGCGGCCGCCGTTCTGATCGGTTTCCCGGCCCCGCCGGTCCCCCGCCCCCTGATCAACACGGCGCAGCTCTTCTTTGGCGTCTATCTGGGGGTCGCCATTTCGCTGGAGAGCCTCAGAGGGGTCGGCAAGGTGCTCCCCTGGGCCATCGGTGGATCGGTCGCACTGGTCGCTTTTACCTATCTGCTCGGGTTCGGTCTCACCTTCGTCACCCCGGCCAGTCTGCTGACCGCCTTCCTGAGCACGGCGCCGGGCGGCATGACCGAGGTGGGGATCGTCGCCCTGACGCTCGGGGCCGACGTGGCCTTTATCCTGGCTTATCAGTTGTTCCGGCTTTTCTGCATCCTGCTGGTGGCGCCGCTCCTTCTAAGGCGGCGGTTCAAACGGTGACGGCCTCCCCTCCGGAAGCAACTATTTCTTGACAGCCTCACGCGGAATCTTATATGCTCCCGCGCGAAATAGGGGGTGGAATTCGTTCACCACGCCGCTTTAAAAACAGGATGGGGATGTAGCTCAGCTGGGAGAGCGCGGCGTTCGCAACGCCGAGGCCAGGGGTTCGATCCCCCTCATCTCCACCAAGACATAATCCAGGGAAGTCCAAAGCAGTACAAAACCCGTTAGAAATAGCGGGTTTTTTCTTGCCATTTGTCCGATGACGTGCTATGAGGTTCATCAAAAGCCGGTGGTTAAACTCTTCAAGAGCGATCAGGCAGCCCAGAGCAGTCCAGTATAGATGGGCCTCGAAATGGGGCTTACTCAGGCGCTTTCAGTATTTCATCTTATCGACCGATTGGGATGAACGATATCTCTGCAATCATTTGGTTGACAAAATGTGCCTTGGCGGGATTGTCGTGTCCGCTCTTTATTTTACGACCAGTTTGGTATTATCCCTTCTGAAGTAAATATCGGCGAGAGCTGATTGAGCTATCCATCATTGAGCCAGTCCATGAATAAAAAAGCCCTTCCGTAAACCTCTTTAGAAGGGCTTTTTCCCAATATTCAACTTGGATATAGCAGATTTATTCCGTCTTTTCCTCCGGCTTCGTCTCGGGAGCGGCCGCTCCACCATACAAGCCACGTTTCACAGTCCGAATTTTTCCTTGTTTGGTAGCACGGTTGACGATGCTCCAGATCTGACGTTCAGCAAATCCAGTCTTTGCCTTCAGCTCAGCCGTTGAGATCCCTTCCGGCGCGCCTTGGATGAGCGATACGACCGTATCAATGTTGGTTACTCTCTTTTCAGCAGGCGCCTTCTTTCCAGCCCTCTTGACCTTCTTGGCAATAGTGGGTTTTACCGCTTTGGGTGCCTTGGGAGCTTTTGGGGCAGGACTGACTTTTTTTACCGTTGGCTTCCTTTCAGCTTTCTTCTCCGGCGCCGCCTTTACTGCCTTGGTAGCCCTTTTCACTTTCGCTTTTTCTTTTACAGCTCCGGGGATCATCGCCAGGAGCCTGTCTAAAGTGGTCTTCACAAATAATTCTGATCCCTCAACCTCGATTTCCTTTGCAACTGGATTGAACCTGACGCGTGATCTCTCTGCCATAATGTCCTCCTATATTTGTGTAAATAAATTCAAACGGTCTGGAAATTCTGATATTTCACCGTTTGATGATAATCTCCGGCTGCGCCCTTTTTTATACCCGTCCATTCCTTCCGGCCCTCCCCACGTCCGGTTCTCCGGCCGTGAGAATGCTATCATTTCCGCGCCTCAGGGCGCCCTGCGGGGCTGCGGCTAAAGTGATCAGTCGGCGAACAGTTTCGCGAAACGCCACCGTTTGCGCTTCTTCCAGTTCCCCCGATGCCAGGCGAAACTTGTTAGAAGCGGAAGGACGGAGGTGGCTTCCGCATAGACCATCTGCTCAAAGCTGCTGTCAACCTTCCCCCAGGAATTGGCCTCCTTGAGCGTGGAGCTGGAGCAGGCCCCGTCGCGGGCGTCGGCTACCGTGATCTGGACGGCGTACTTGTGCATCGGGACCTCTTTCCCGAGCACCTCCGCGCAGACGACCGTGTCCTGGGCGAAGTTCTTCGGCGTACCGCCGCCGATCATCAGCAGGCCCGTTGTTCCCGCCTTGATCTTGACCTGGGTCAGCTCCCGAAAGTCCTTCACCGAGTCGATGGAGAGGTGATCTTGCGGGTGTTTCACCTGGTGGAGGACGAGGCCGAAGCCGGCGCTGCTGTCCGAGAAGGCGGGGCAGAAGATCGGAACGTCGTGGTCGAAGGCCGCCTGGACGAGGGACTCCTTCTTCACCGCATGTTCGGTCAGGAAGCGACCCATCTCCCGGATGAACTCCCGCGAGGAGTGGGGCCGGGGGGGCAGGCTTTCGGCAATGGCCTGGATGGTCTTGTCGCAGACCTGGAGCTCGGTCTCATCGATATAGGTGTCGTAGATCCGGTCGATGTAAAGGCGCCGGAGGACCCGGTCATCCACGAACGGCGTTCCCTGATAGTGGCGGAAACCGAGCGCCTCGAAAAAATCCATATCGACCACCGTTGCCCCCGTGGCGACGATGGCGTCCACCATGTTGTTCTTCACCATCTCCACGTAGATCTGCATGCATCCGGCGGCGCTGGTACTCCCGGCGATGGTCAGGATGATGCCGCACCTCTTTTCGGCGAGCATCCGGTCGTAGATGCCGGCCGCCGTCGCCAAATCCCTGGCGGTAAACGACATCCCCTGCATCGCCTCAATGATCGGCGTGGCGTCGAACGAGGTGATGTCGATGTGCCGGACCGGCGTCTTCAAAAAGTCTTTCTTTTTCATAACCTCCCCTGTCTGACGGCGATCGTGAACCCCGCTCCCGGAATCTTTAACCGGGGCGCAGGGAAACGGAAGGGAGACAAATCCCCTCATGGGAGGTTATTATGGAGGAGGGAGGGGTAAAAGTCAACGAATCTGTCATTTACAAAAGGCATCGCCTCCCGGACGACCCGGGACGATGCCCCCCCGTAAATTCGGTCTTGTCACGGCGGCCGATATCTGATAGTTCCTCGCCATGGATAGCGGAAACTTGAAAGAAATTCTGACCGTTTCGGCGCTCAACGACCGGATCAAGGCCATCCTGGAGGGACTTGCCGCCGTCTGGGTGGAGGGGGAGGTGTCGAACCTGCGCCGCCCGGCGTCGGGACACGTTTACTTCACGCTCAAGGATATGAAGAGCCAGATCCGGGCGGTGATCTTCCGAAGCCCCTTCGGCGGGGGCTGGAACCGGCCCGCGGCTTTCGCGATCGAGGAGGGAATGAGCCTCGTCTGCCGGGCGCGGGTCACGGTCTATCCGCCCCGCGGCGAGTACCAGCTCATCATCGATGCCGTCGAGCCGCGAGGGCTGGGGGCTCTCCAGAAGGCCTTCGAACAGCTCAAGGCCCGTCTCGAGGCGGAAGGACTTTTCGATCCGGCCCGCAAGAAGCCCCTTCCGTTCCTGCCGGCGCGGATCGGCGTCGTAACCTCGCCGACCGGCGCCGTCATCCGGGACATCCTGACCGTCACCCGCCGCCGCTTTCCGTCGGTGGACATCCGGATCGCCCCGGTCCGCGTCCAGGGAACGGAGGCGCCCGCGGAGATCATCCGCGCCCTGGGCGATCTCCAGATCGCGGGCGGCATCGACGTGATCATCCTTGCCCGCGGCGGCGGCTCGCTGGAGGACTTCGCCCCGTTCAACGACGAAGGGGTGGCGCGGGCGATCGCCCGGTCGCGGATTCCCGTTATCTCGGCCGTCGGCCATGAAACGGACTTTACGATCGCGGACTTCACCGCCGATCTCCGGGCGGCGACCCCGTCGGCCGCGGCGGAACTGGCGGTGCCGCTTCGCGCGGAGCTTCTGGAAACCGTAGGGTCTCTCCGCCTCCGGCTGATCCGCCGCCTGCGTCAGGAGAGAGGGCGGCGCCGGGAACGGATCGCCGAGCTCCAGGGAAGGCTCCGGGACCCGAAGCGGCGTCTCGCCGACGTCCGGATCGCACTCGACGATCATCTCGAACGGATGAGGCTCTCGGTCGCCCGCCTGCGGGAGGCCCATCGACAGGCATGGGCGCATCTTAGCATCCGCCTCGAACACCGGAACCCGAGGTCGCGGATCGCCGAGGGCCGTACGGGGATGGAGGGCCTCGGGAGGATGCTGCGCGCGGCTTGGGAGAAACAGGCCGCGCTCAAGAAAAACCGCGCGCGCGCCGCAATGGCGCTCTTGTCATCCCTGAGTCCACTGGCCGTCCTCGGCCGGGGATACAGCATCACGCGTCGTCGGCCGGACGGTCTCATCCTCCGTCGCGCCGGAGAAACCGCACCCGGGCAGGAGATCGACATCCGCCTCGCCGCGGGGAATCTGAACGCCATCATCATCGAAACATTCAAGGAGCCGTCCGATGTCCAAAGAGAAGTTTGAAGAGGCGCTGGAGAGGTTGGAGGAGATTGTCCGCCGGATGGAGGCGGGGGAGATGACGCTGGAGGAATCCCTGAAGGCCTTCGAGGAGGGGATCAAGCTTTCCCGGCTCTGCACGAAGAAGCTCGACGAGGCCGACCGGCGCGTGGAGCTCCTCCTCCGGGAAGAGGGCGAGCTTGTGACCAAACCGTTTGCGGGGGAAGAACGTGAATCCTGACTTTTCCCTGGTTGCCTATCTCAACGAACGGAAGGCGCTTGTCGATCGCACCCTCGATGGTTATCTCCCCGGCGAGCAAAACGATCCTTCCGTGATCTGCCGGGCCATTCGCTACAGCCTTCTGGCCGGAGGGAAGAGGATCCGGCCGATCCTCTGTCTGGCCGCCGCGGAGGCGATCGGCGGGGTCGCCGAAGCGGTCCTGCCGGCGGCCTGCGCGCTGGAGATGATCCATACCTATTCCCTCATCCACGATGACCTGCCCGCGATGGACAACGACGACTACCGCCGGGGAAGACCCACCTCGCACAAGGTCTTCGGAGAGAACATCGCGATCCTTGCCGGCGACGCGCTGCTGACGGAGGCCTTCCGCCTGCTGACCAACCGGGAGGGTATGCCGGGCATGCCGCCGGAGAGACTCCTTGACGTTGCCCGCGAAATCGCGGAAGCGGCGGGCCATCGCGGCATGGTCGGAGGTCAGGTCCTGGACATCCGCGCGGAAGGGGAAGCGGTGGGGTTGGAAACCCTCTACGCCATCCACCGGTGCAAAACGGGGGCGCTGCTTCGCGTCTCCATCCGGGCGGGGGCGATCCTCGCCGGCGCCGGGGAGGAGGCGCTCGCCGGCCTTTCCGACTACGGCGGGAAAATCGGCCTTGCGTTCCAGATCGCCGACGACATCCTCAATGTCGAGGGGGATCCGCTCCTTCTCGGGAAGGGGACCGGAAGCGATGCGGCCCGCGGGAAGGTTACCTTCCCGGCCTTGATGGGGGTTGAGGCCTCGCGCGCCCGGGCGGCGGAACTCGTCATGGAGGCGATTTCATCGCTTGCATCTTTCGACTACCGGGCGGCGCCGCTTTGCGCCATCGCCCGGTATATCCTGGAACGGAGGTCCTGAAAAAAGACCATGATGGAAGAACGAAAACCGGGGATCCTTGCAAAAGTGAACGATCCCGAAGATATCCGGCGACTCGGCATGGCGGAATTGAACCGCCTCGCGGAGGAAATCCGGGAGATGATGATCGCGACCGTCTCGAAACGGGGGGGACACCTGGCCTCCTCGCTGGGAACGGTGGAGCTCACGCTTGCCATCCACTATGTTTTTGACACGCCGCGGGACCGTCTCGTTTGGGACGTCGGGCATCAGGCCTACACCCACAAGATCATTACGGGACGGAAGGGGCGCTTCGACACGCTGCGCCAGAAGGGCGGGATCAGCGGTTTCCCGAAACGGGAAGAGAGCGTTTACGACACCTTCGACGTGGGACACAGCGGGACCTCCATCTCCGCAGCGGCGGGGATGGCCGAGGCGCGTTGTCTCCGGGGAGAGAATTACCGGATCATCGCCGTCATCGGCGACGGCGCGATATCCGCCGGGATGGCCTTCGAGGGGCTGAACTGGGTCGGGGACCGCAAGAAGAACCTGATCATCATCCTGAACGACAACGAGATGTGCATCTCCCCCAATGTGGGCGCCCTCTCCTCCTACCTGAACCGGATCATGACCGGCCAGACGGTGAACCGGATCCGGACGGAGGTCAAGACCTTCCTCAAATCGATCCCCGGCATCGGCGGACAGATGCTGAAGTTCTCCCGTCAGGTGGAGGAGTCGCTGAAGACCTTCTTCGTCCCCGGGGCGATCTTCGAGGAGTTGGGTTTCACCTATGTAGGCCCCTTGGAGGGACACCGCCTTGACCATCTTATCCAGAACCTGAAAAACGTCAGAACATTGGAAGGTCCCGTCCTCGTCCACGTCGTCACGCAGAAGGGAAAGGGATACAAATTCGCCGAAGACGACCCCGCCCGGTTTCACGGCATCCCGCCGTTTGACATCGAGACGGGGGAGACGGTTGCCTCCGGCGGTTCGCCTCCCCCTCCCTCCTACACGAAGGTGTTCGGCCGGACGGTTGTGAAACTGGCCGATGAGGATTCGCGCGTCGTTGCGATCACGGCGGCGATGTCCGGGGGGACGGGGCTCGACCGCTTCGCCGCGGAATTTCCGAACCGGTTTTACGACGTGGGGATGGCCGAGCAGCATGGGGTGACCTTTGCCGCCGGGCTCGCCACCCAGGGATTCGTCCCGATCGTTGCAATCTATTCCACCTTCATGCAGCGGGCCTACGATCAGGTGATCCACGACGTCTGCCTGCAGAAACTGCCGATAGTCCTGGCGATGGACCGGGGAGGCTTCGTCGGCGCGGACGGTCCCACCCATCACGGCCTGTTTGACTTCGCCTTCCTCCGCACCGTTCCGAACCTCATCGTCATGGCGCCGAAGGATGAAAACGAACTTCAACACATGCTGAAAACCGCCGTGGAATGCGGCCGACCCGTTTCCGTGCGCTATCCGCGAGGCGCCGGGGTCGGTGTGCCGTTGGACGAGAATCCCCGGACCCTCCCCATCGGGAAAGGTGAAATTCTTTTCGATCCGCCGGGGGCCGCGCTTGCCGTCGTCGCGATTGGCGCCTGCGTTCATCCGGCCCTGGAGGCCGCCGAACTTCTGTGGGCCGAGGGGATTCCCGTCCGGGTCATCAATGCCCGGTTTGTCAAACCCCTCGACGGGGAACTCATCTGCTTGGCCGCGCGGGAGCTGAAGAGGGTTATCACCGTCGAGGAAGACGCGCTGATGGGGGGGTTCGGCAGCGCCGTTCTCGAACTCTTCGCGGAAAAGGGGGTCAGCGGCGTTTCCGTCCGGCGGCTCGGCGTTCCGGATGAGTTCGCCCCGCATGCAACCCAGAAGGAGCTCCGGCGGATGTACGGGATCGACGCGGCGGGAATCGCCGCCACCATCAGGGAGATGTGGAGGTGAAAACACCCAAAAACCGTCTGGATTGCCTCCTGGTCGAACGGGGTCTGGTTGAGAGCCAACAGCGGGCTCGGGCGCTGATCCTCGCGGGGGCGGTCCTCGTCGACGAACGGCCTCTGGACAAAGCGGGAACCCCGGTCCCCGTCGATGCGGAGATCCGGATCCGCGGGGACGAGAACCCCTATGTAAGCCGGGGCGGCCTGAAGCTGCGGGGCGCCCTCGAAACCTTCGGCGTCTCCGTTCGGGATCTTGTCGCCCTCGACGTGGGGGCCTCCACCGGCGGTTTCACCGATTGTCTCCTCCAGGCGGGGGCCGCAAAGGTCTATGCCGTCGATGTCGGCTACGGACAGCTTTCCTGGAGACTCCGGGAAGATCCACGGGTTGTGAACATCGAACGGACGAACATCCGCCATTACGACGGCGGCGACATCACGGACGGGATCGACATCGCTTTCATCGACGCCTCCTTCATCTCGCTTCGGTTGGTGATCCCGCCGGTTCTCCGACTGATCCGGGACGGCGCCCGCCTGATTGTCCTCGTCAAGCCGCAGTTCGAGGCGGGGAAGGGCGAGGTTGGCCGGGGAGGCGTCGTCCGGGATCCGGCGCTCCATGAACGCATCCTGGGGGAGATGGAAATGTTCTGTCGGGGTCTCGGGCTTGAAATCCTCGGACGCTGCGACTCCCCGCTCACGGGGCCGGCGGGAAACCGGGAATTCTTTCTCTGCCTGAGGAAACCGCTGGGAGAGGAGAACGTTCCATCATGGGAATAAAACTGGCGAAAACCGCCGGCTTCTGCATGGGGGTGAAAAGGGCCGTGGATATGGTTCTCGACATGGTTCGTCAAAAGGGCCATGGGACCATCTATACGTACGGCCCCCTGATCCACAACCCCCAGACGGTCGAACTTCTCCGGCGGCGGGGAATCATTCCGATTCGGCGCCTGCAGGAGATCGAAGGGGTTCCCGCCGGGGCCTTCATGGTCATCCGCGCCCACGGCGTCTCCCCCGGAGAGCGAAAAAAGATCAAGGAGAAAGGGTTCCGGATCATCGACGCCACGTGTCCCAAGGTGGCGCACGTCCAGGCGATCATCCGGAAGCGCGCGGGGGCGGGCTTCACGGTCCTGATTGCGGGGGATCGGGAGCACCCGGAAGTGGACGGTCTCCTCGGCTTTGCAGGCGAGGCGGGAATCGTCGTCGGCGCCCCGGAAGAAGTGGATGGTCTGCCGGCGTTGACCAAGGTGTGCGTCGTCGCCCAGACGACGCAGAGCCTGGAGGAATACGCCGCCATTGTCCGTCGGGTCAAGGAGCGGTTCCCGGGCGCGGTGATCTTCGATACGATCTGCGACTCCACGGAGAAGCGTCAGACCGAGATTAAGGCGCTCGCCGCCGAAACGGACGCCGTCTTCATCGTCGGCGGCCGAAACAGCGCGAACACGCGGCGCCTCGCCGAACTGGCAAAGCTCCGGGGCAAACCCGCCTTCCACATCGAGACCGCCGCCGAACTCAAAAAAATCGATGTCGGGAGCTACCGCCGGATCGGCGTTTCGGCCGGGGCTTCGACCCCCAACTGGATCATCGGCCGGGTGGTCGATCATCTGACCGGCCGCCTGGGAAAACGGGAAGAGATCCTCCGGCATCTTTTTAAGATCTGGGTCTTTGTCGTTCGCATGGATATCTACTCCGCTGCGGGCGCAGGCTTTCTCTCTTTTGCCGCCATGCTCCTCCAGGGGTTGCCGGTAAACCCCCTCCTCATCCTGACCGCCTCCCTTTATGTTTACGCCATGCATGTGCTCAACCGCTTCATCAACCGGAAAGCCAGCAGCATCAGTTCCTTCCGCGAAGAGTCCTACCTCCTCCATGAAAAGATCTATATGACATTGGCCGTTCTCTCCATGATTCTCGCTATCAGCGCCTCCTTCGCCGCGGGGTTGGCGCCTTTCATTCTGCTGTTCGTCATCTCTCTGTCCGGCATTCTCTACAATACCAGAATTATGCCGCGGGGTTGGCGCTTTCAGAGCCTGAAGGATATTCCGGGGTCGAAGAACATCGCCACCGCCATCGCCTGGGCGGCCGTCACGGCGTTGCTGCCGTGGATCGAGGCCGGACCGACGCGCACGTCCGGGGTTGTCATCGCCTTTTTGTTCATTGCCGGCATCGTCTTCACCCGTTCCGCGCTGTCGGATATCCTCGATATCCAGAGCGACCGCCTGATCGGCCGTGAGACCATCCCCGTTCTGATCGGCGAGCGGAAAACGCTGATCATCCTCCAGGGGATCTCCGGTTTCCTCTTTGTGCTGCTCTTGGCCGCTCCGCTGGCCGGGTGGTCAACATCACTCAGTTTTTTTCTATTAACCTGCGTATTTTATATATGGATTTGTTTCAAACTTTATGATAGAAGGTCCGGGTTTTCCGGAGTCGTTCTGGAAGGTCTTCTGGAGAGCGGCTACATGATCGCCGGGGTCAGCGCCTTATTGTGGCTCGTAGCGGTCCGGGGTCTGGCCGCATAAACCGGAGGGATCATGATCACGAAAACAGGGGAAACAGCCGTCATTGCGATCCTGTGCATAGGCATCCTGGGCTGCGGAGGGCTTCGTTTTTCCGAGATTTCGCCGGAGGCCCGGGATTTTCATCCCCGGCGAATCGCCGTCCTGCCTGCCGACACGACGGCTTTTGCGGAGGCGAAGGGCGTCGTCGATCGTCTTTTTGCCGAAGTCCTGATCGAGCGGCAGTGGTTCACCGGCGTGGCAGGGGGAGAGGCCATCGGTCGCCGCCTGGAATCGGATGAACCCTTCCGGAAGGTCGTCGCGGGCTATCTGGCCAAGCGCACGAACGTCAGTTTTTCCGATCCGGAACTGAGCGGAAGGATCGGCGAGTTGACCGGCGCGGAGGCGTTTCTGCTCGTCCGCGTCGATTACTGGAACTACACGACGGAGAATGACAAGAAGTTGGCCAAGGTGAGCCTCAGCATCACCATGGTCGAGGCGAAGACGGGGAAGGCCCTCTGGATGGCGTCCCATCACAAGATCAGCGAATACCTGATCATCAAACCGGATCTTCCCGATGTGGCGAAGGATCTCATCCGCGAGATGATCGGTTACATGCCGCACTGACCTGGCGACCTTTAACCGGCTTTGAATGGGAGAAAAAGATGAAAGAAGAAGTGCAGAAAATCATCGACCGGATCAGGCCCAATCTCCAGGCGGACGGCGGAGATGTGGAATTGATCGACGTGGGCGACGACGGCGTCGTCAAGGTGAGGCTGGCGGGGGCCTGTCATGGCTGCCCGATGGCCCAGATGACCCTGAAGAACGGGATCGAAAAATCTCTGAAACAGGCGATCCCGGGGGTCAAATCCGTGGTTTCCGTTTAGACGAGCGGACCGGGTGCGCCGGTTTGCAGGATAAAAAAATAGAAGAAGGAGAAGAAAAACATGGCTTATTTCATTACCGATGAATGCATTGCTTGTGGTTCCTGTCAGGATGAATGTCCCGCGGAGGCGATCAGCGAGGGGGAAGACAAATATGTCATCGATCCCAAATTGTGTACGGACTGCGGCACCTGCGCGGAACAGTGCCCGGTCGAGGCCATCACGCCCGGGGAAGAGAAGTAGCGATAGATCGGCTTGAACGGGAAGAGGGGGAAATACCGCGCCGGCGACGAGTTGCGGCTTCCCCCGCTCTTTTTTCAGGGCCCTGCGGCCTGTCCGTGCGGTTTTTGCGGGGCTATAAAAATGAAGCGTTTCATTACGTTCGATGGCATCGAGGGGTGCGGCAAGACTACGCAGATGGGGCTTGCAGAGGCTTGGCTCCGGGAGCGCGGCGCCCCCGTCCTCGCAACCGCCGAACCCGGCGGGACGCCGCTCGGCCGGAAGATCCGGGAAATTCTGCTCAACCGCGGAGCGTGGGCGATCGGCGCCGAAGCGGAGCTTCTCCTTTTTGCCGCTGCGCGCGCCCAGCACGTCAGGGAGGCGATTCTCCCCGCCCTCGAAAGGGGAGAGTGGGTTCTCTGCGATCGCTTTGCGGACGCGACCCTGGCCTACCAGGGATTCGGCCGGGGGCTCGATGCCGGTTTCATCCGGACGTTGAACGCGTTTTCCGCCCAGGCGCTGAAGCCGGAGATGACGCTCCTGTTTGACCTGCCCGTGGAGGTTGGTCTGGCGAGGGCTAAAAAGCGAACGGCCGGCGTCCGGCCCGCGGCGGCGGAGGACCGATTTGAGCAGGAGGAGAGGGTCTTTCACGGGAGGATCCGCGAAGGTTATCTCTCCCTCGCGGCGGCGGAGCCGGAGCGCTTTCGGATCATCGACGGCGCGGGGTCGGTAGAAATCGTCCACCGCGATGTCTGTCGCTGTCTTATGGCTTTGCCGCAGATCCTTTTCCGCGGGGGTGGGCGGGCATGAGATTCGCGGAGATCTACGGCCACGAGAAGCCGATCGCCATTTTGAAGAGTGCGATGGCCAAAGATCGCATCGCCCATGCCTATCTCTTTTACGGTATGGATGGCGTCGGTAAGAAAATCACCGCCTCCGTCTTCGCCAGGGCCGTGAACTGCGGGGAAGGGGACCCGCCCTGCGACGCCTGCGCCTCCTGCCGGAAGGCGGAACACAAAAACCACCCCAACATCATCACGATCCAGGCGGAAGGCCAGTTCATCAAGATCGGGGCGGTCAAGGAGATCCAGGCCCGAATGACCTTCCGGCCCGGGGAGGGGAGGCGGGTCTTCATTCTGCAGGAGGCGGACCGGATGAACGCCGCCGCCGCCAATGCCCTTCTCAAGACCCTGGAGGAACCCTCCGCGGGCAACATTCTCGTGCTGACGACCGCCCGGCCCCACGCCCTTCCGCTGACGATTCTCTCCCGCTGCCAGCATTTGCGCTTCTCCCCGCTGCCGCCTGCTGAGGTGGCCCGGTTTCTCCGGGAGAAGGAGGGACTGGAACCCGCCGCCGCGGAGATTCTCGCCGCATCGTCCGGAGGCAGCATCGGCAGGGCCGTCGAGATGAACAGGGAAGACTACCTCGCGCTGCGGAACGCCATCCTGGAGCTCCTTGCGGAGGACAACCCGGAGGATCTGTTGAAAAGACTCGCCTTTGCCGGTCGCTTCGGGACGGAACGGGAGGAGATCCTGGAACGGCTCCGGATCCTCCGAAACGGCTACCGGGACGGTCTGGTTCTCCGGGAGACGGGAGAGAAAGAGAGGCTGATGTTCCGGGATCGGGCCTTGGTGATCGAAGCGGTCGCCGGGCGCCTGTCGGGACGCGATCTTCTCGGCAACATCGCTGCGGTGGATGCGGCCACAAGCGCCATCGCGCAGAACGCCAATAAGTCGTTGACTTTGGAGGCCATGCTGATTAAGCTCGCCTGAAAAAAATAAGCGCCAGGGGTGACTATCCTTGAAAAATATTGTCGGCGTCAAATTCAAGAAAGAGGGGAAGATCTACTCCTTCCATGCGGCCGATCTCCCTTTGAAGCGAAACGACCTCGTCGTCGTCGTCACGGACAACGGCCCGGCCGTCGGAACGGTGGCGGCGGAGGTCAAGGCCGTCCCGGACGGGCAAGTGGCCGCCAATCTGAAGGATGTGCTGCGTCAGGCGACGGAGGAGGATTTCCGGACCCGGGAAAACAACCAGAAGCTGGAGCAGGAGGCGAAGCAGTTCTGCGTTCGGAAGATTGCTGAGCGGCAACTACCGATGAAAATGATCGACGTGGAATGTCTCTTCGACAAGAGCAAGATGCTCTTCTCCTTCGCGGCGGAAAACCGGGTGGACTTCCGGGATCTGGTGAAGGACCTCGTGCAGCGGTTCCACACCCGTATTGAGCTTCGGCAGGTCGGCGCCAGGCAGGAGGCGCGCGTCATCAAGGGGCTCGGAATCTGTGGACGGGAGGTGTGCTGCGCAACCCTGCTGCACAACCTCGACAGGGTTTCGGTCAAGATGGCCAAGGAGCAGATCATGTCCTTGAACCCCGAGAAGATCTCCGGCCTCTGCGGGAGGCTGATGTGCTGCTTAGGCTTCGAATATGAAGCGTATGCGGATCTGAAGAAGGACATGCCGAAGTGCGGAAAGATGGTCCAGACTCCCGAGGGACGGGGAAAGGTGATCCGCCAGAGCGCCCTCCGGGGCGAGGTCGTCGTCATTCTCGAAGGCGGGAAGGAGGCCACCTTCAAGGCGAAGGAGATAATTAGGGACAGAGCCCCTATTCTTTCCGCTGAAAAATAATAGGGGCTCTGTCCCTAATTAAGGTGAATTATGGAAGACGCTTTTTATATCACGACACCGATCTACTACGTGAACGCCTCTCCCCACATCGGGCACGCCTACACGACCATCGTGGCCGACGTCCTCGCCCGCTACCACCGGCTCCATGGCGTCCGGACCTTTTTTACGACCGGGACGGATGAGCACGGCGACAAGATCGCGGAAACGGCGCAGAAGGCGGGTGTCACCCCAAAGACGTACGCCGACCGGATCAGCGCCCAGTTCCGCGCCCTCTGGCCGGAGCTTGCGGTCACGAACGATTACTTCATCCGGACGACCGATGCGAACCATGTCGATACGGTCCGGCGGATCCTCCAGAAGGTTTATGACGCGGGGGACATCTACTTCGGCCAGTATGAGGGATTCTACTGCGTCGGCTGCGAGCGCTTCTATATGGAGAAGGAACTTGTGGACGGAAAGTGCCCCGACCACCAGCTCGCGCCGGAATACCGGAAAGAGAGCAACTATTTTTTCCGGATGGGAAAATACCAGCAGTGGCTCATCGACCACATCGAGCAAAATCCGGACTTCATCCGGCCGGAACGGTACCGGAACGAGGCCCTCGCGTTCCTCCGCGAACCCTTGGAGGACCTCTGCATCTCCCGCCCGAAGAGCCGCCTCACCTGGGGGATCACGCTGCCGTTCGATGAAAATTACGTCACCTACGTCTGGTTCGATGCGCTGATCAACTACATCACCGCGGTCGGCTATCCGGATGGGGAGAACTTCCGGACCTTCTGGCCGGTGGCCGAGCACCTGATCGCCAAGGATATCCTGAAACCCCATGGGATCTACTGGTCCACGATGCTCAAGGCCGCCGGGATCGAGCCCTACCAACATCTCAACGTCCACGGATACTGGAACGTCGATCAGAGCAAGATGTCCAAGAGCGTGGGCAATGTCGTAAAACCCCTCGACCTGAAGGACAAGTACGGCCTCGACCCCTTCCGCTACTTTCTCATGCGGGATATGGTCTTCGGTCTCGATTCCAGCTTCAGCGAGGAGGCGTTCGTCCAGCGGATCAACTCCGATCTGGCGAACGACCTGGGAAACCTCGTCAGCCGGACGATGACGATGGCCGTGAAATACGGAAACGGCAAGGTCCCGGCGCCTGCGGCCGCCGTCGCTGAAGATAATCTCCTCCGGGAAACAGCGGCGCGGACGGTGACCGAGGTGGAGGCCTGCTTCGCGGATCTCGGTTTTCACAAGGCGCTGATCGCGATCTGGGAATTCATCAACGTCACGAACAAGTACATCGTCGAGCGGGAACCCTGGCTGCTCGCGAAGGATCCGGCCAACCGGGCCCGTCTGGAGACGATCCTCTACAATCTGTTAGAGGTCCTTAGGATCACGGCTGTGCTGATTACCCCCTTCATGCCGGGGTCGGCCGCGAAGATCCAGAAACAGCTCGGCATTGCCGACGCCGCGGGTCAGAATTTCGACGCCATCCGGGAGTGGGGCGGTCTTCCGCCGGGGAACGAACTGAAGCGGGGAGAATCGCTGTTCCCGCGTGTCGAGATCAAAGCGGCGGAGGCCTCACCGGAACCGGCAAAGGCCGACGTTCCGCCGATCAAACCGGAGATCGCCTACGAGGAGTTTGAAAAGGTGGACCTCCGGGCGGCGAAGGTGATCGCCGCCGAGCGGGTTCCCAAATCAAACAAGCTCCTGAAGCTGACCGTCGAGATCGACGGGGAGAGGACGATCGTGGCCGGAATGGGAAAGGATTACAGCCCGGAGGAGATCGTCGGCAAGACCATCGTTGTCGTCGCCAACCTGAAGTCGGCGAAACTGATGGGGGTCGAGTCGCGCGGGATGCTTCTCGCCACGGACACCGAAGAGGGCCTCACCCTCCTCGGCTTCGACCGGCCGCCGAAGATCGGCGCGAAAATCCGCTGATCATCGCAGCTTGCCTCCGGATCCTTCGCGATTGGCCGTGTAGCACTATTAGGCAAGGTTGAGGGCGTCTGGATTAACGGGGTTCTCCTCCTCTGACTGCGGGTTCATGGCGTTGAAGAGTTCTTCTGCTGCCATGACCATGTTGCGCAACCCACTCTTTTAGGGCGGCATCGATGCGCGCCTGCCAGCCGGGGCCTGTAGAACGAAAATACTCCAAGACATCGCGGCTGTAACGAACGGTTACCGGTTCCTTCGTCGGCATCTTCTGAGCCCCCCGTTGTCCCGGTTTTCGTTTCGGCAATACTGCCAAAAGCTCCTGCGGCAAGACCTCAGCGGCAGGCTGAAAACGCTTTATATCTTCCCTGGTCAATTCCCGGACTTCCCCGGATTTATCGGTCAGCGGTTTCATCTTCATAATATCGGACCTCCCTTTTATTTGCCTTGCGAAAACTGATAATCCTTACACCACCGTCAATGGGCGTGAAGCAGATTACATGCAACCGCACTCCCAGAAATCCCAAGGCGATGATTCTCGTTTCCGGGTAATCCGCACGGTTCTCCTCGTGGTAGATAGCTGTCTCCCAATCAAAATCACCCGCCCTTTCAAAAGACAGGGATCGCAACTTGCTGTTCAGTTCGCTCTTTACCGGGTCGAAGTCGATTTTCATGGTCTTATCGTAACTACAATTAACGGGATAGTCAAGGGTAAATACGCGATGATTTCTTTCCTTGTATCAGCATGAAGAGAGGCGGGCCGTTGGCCGCTATGAGAATAGCGGCTCCGGTTGCGTCTGAAGCGAAAAGAGAAAAATTACTTTTTTATTTCGACAGAGACAGGTGTGCAGCATTCAATCCGGAATGTTCATTTTAAATCTTAAAAAATCTGCAGGTTAGCGGATAAGTTGTTCACCTACAACTCAGTACGTGCCTGTATCAAAGAGGATCAATGAATACGGTTTGTAAGCATTACCGGTTATCTCATGCCCGCCACCTTCTGAATGATGTAAATAATCTCAGCTAGACCAATCTTGTTGTCATCGTTCACGTCTGCACCGGAAATCGCATAGTCAGCGCGGATGCCTCCAGATCCTCCGGAAGATGGCGCGATCCCAGCCAAAACCTTCAGCGCGATGATAGCGTCGGCGAGGTTGACCATAACATCGTCGTTGAGATCTCCCTTGAGTCGCTTTCGGGTAAAATCAGCGTTGACCGACTTAATGCCATCCACCAAGACAATACAATTCCCCGTGCCTGGGCACGTGACTCCCGGTCCAGACCACCTCGTGAAATCGGAGTTGTCATCCGGCGTCGCAGTAAGGGTAATCGTTGTGGCGGTCGAGTAGGTCTCGGAACAGTCCGTTCCGCATGTATTAGCAAACTGAAGTTCCGAAAGCTGCGAAGGTAAAGAGGATAGAGGAGCGATGGTTATTAATTTCAGCCGGGGCAAATCCCGGATATAGTTGAGAAAGGCATTGCCTTTCTATTGC